>SXGQ01482467.1_pt1 | contig 155826 bp, 138 predicted proteins | sample 3178371 | NCBI WGS metagenome assembly SXGQ01 (sample SAMN11356859, study PRJNA531348) | freshwater metagenome | isolation source: freshwater sample F1-20 | place: China: Fuxian Lake, Yuxi | collected 2017-12-25 | reverse complement strand
CTGAGTTTTTAAAAAGTAAATTAAATACGTCTAATAAGGGTAAAATTAGGTAAATAAAAAATAACTGAAACCTATAAATGAATATTTAATCTAAGGTTTCAAAATCACAATAACGGTCAACGTTAATCAGGCATCAACAACCTATTACTTATTACCTAATACCTATTACCTAACCTACGCTTTCTTTAGAAGCTCAGTCCTCAAAACCATCACAGATTTATCTACTTTACCCTCAATTTCATCGACAGTATCCGTTAAACGAATATGTTTCACCATCGTGCCTCTTTTTATAATTCCAGACGAGCCCCTCACTTTTAAATCTTTAATAACTGTAACTGAGTCCCCTTCTTTTAGAATTGCTCCATTACTATCGCGAACGATCAACACATCTTCTTCACTCATTTTGTCTAGTTTAAATGGATACAGGCACTTATAAATGACTATTATTTCTTATCCCACGTATTTTTATTGTTCCGAAAACCTAATAGTCTTTGAGCTAAATCAGGACGCTTCAAAAAAGTTAATCGATTGCGAATCCAATCTTTATATTCTGGTTTATACCAGAAAAAATATTTGTTTTGATTCTGCTTTTCTTCTCTCGTCTTAGCCGTTTTAATCGGTTGCAAGGTATAAGGATGAACCCCAGAATAATAAATCACCTCAGCCACCGTCATAGGTGTAGGCGTAAAATCTTGCACCTGCTCTAAATGAAAACCTAAATCCTTAGTTTCAGCAGCTAAATTAGCCATATCTTCTTCCTCGCATCCCGGATGAGAAGAAATGAAATACGGAATTAAAGGTTGCTTTAAGCCAAACTTTGCCGAAATAGCATCATACTTCTTTTTAAATGCATGAAAATATTTAAACGAAGGTTTGCGCATTACTCGTAAAGTGGCATCTGAAGTGTGCTCCGGAGCCACTTTTAATCGACCCGACACATGCCGAGTAATCAATTGCTCCATATATTCATCATGGTTGCCATCTTGATTATTTTTATTGAAATCATCTACCAATAAATCATAGCGGACTCCTGAGCCAACAAACGCTTTCTTTATTCCTGGGTGAGCATCTACTTTCCGATAAATTTCAGTCATTGGCTTATGTGACGTGTCTAAATTATTGCAAATCACCGGGTGAATACATGATGGACTCACACACCTAGCACAAATTGACTCATCTTTTCCCTTCATCTTGTACATATTGGCCGAGGGTCCACCCAAATCAGAAATGTACCCTTTGAAATCAGGCGCCTTCGTTATCTGTTCTACCTCCCTCATGATCGAGGCCTCACTCCTAGAAGCAATAAACTTACCCTGATGGGCTGAAATTGTACAAAAACTACAACCACCAAAACATCCGCGGTGCATATTCACAGAAAACTTAATCATCTCAAAAGCAGGAATCGGTCCACGCTTACGATATTTCGGATGAGGTAATCGAGTATAGGGCAAATCAAAGGATTTATCCATCTCAACCTCTTCCATCGTCTTAAATGGGGGATTGATAACTAGTATTTCATCGCCAACGGCCTGCGTAATTCGATTCGCTTGCCATTTATTGGATTCAACTTCCACAATCTTAAAGTTGGAAGCATATTTAATTTTATCTTCTAAGCACACCTCATGACTTGATAACTCCACTGTTTCCCAATCCGTTGGCGGTAAAGCCTCAGCCTTGGGTTGTAAAAAAGCAACCTGATTAATGTGCGTCAAATCACGCAAGTTTTTACCTTCTTTGACCCCGCGCATAATTTCGCGAAGTGGCTGCTCCCCCATTCCATAGACCAACATATCCGCCCCGGAATCCACTAAAACCGAAGGAAATAATTTGTCTGCCCAATAATCATAATGTGTTACACGACGCAATGAAGCCTCAATGCCCCCAATTAAAACAGGTACATCAGGATAAATCTCCTTTAATATTTTGGAATAAACCGTAGTGGCATAATCAGGTCGAAACCCTGATTCTCCCCCAGGTGTATAGGAATCATTCGAACGCAAGCGCTTATTAGCCGTATAATGATTCACCATGGAATCCATACAGCCAGCCGTTACGCCGAAAAAATACTTGGGTTTACCTAATTTTTTGAAATCCCGTAAGTCATCTTGCCAGTTGGGCTGTGCGACTATCCCCACTTTCAAACCTTCACTCTCCATAATTCTACCTATCACCGCGGTACCAAAAGCTGGGTGATCCACATAAGCATCCCCTGAAATCAAAATGACATCGAGTTCATCCCAGCCTCTTTTCTCTACTTCCTTTTTTGTCAAAGGCAACCAGTCGGTAATCGGTCTTTCATCCATTAGACAAAATTAATTCAAAAAGAGTATTTTACCTATTTAGAAAGCTTCGCTTTTAAATAATTTGCAGTAGCATTAAATACTTTCAATGTATTTGAAAATCTAAACCAGTGATGTGTGTCGTCCGCAATGACCATCGTCTCCACAGCTACTTTACGTTTCATTAGTCGGTTCACCAAGTCAATACTCTGATTAAATGAGACATTGCGATCATCATCCGCATGTATAATGAATACCGGAGAAGACCAAGTACTTAAAGAAGAAACTGGGGAAGATCTAAACGACAAACTCGCTGCCCATTCCGCATCTGGGGCTTTATGGAATTCATCCGCCAATGGTTCAGCTTTTAATTGATTTGCCCAATCATGAACACCATGAATATCTACACCCGCAGCAAATAATTTCGAATCTCTAGCTAATCCCAAAGCTGTCAAATAACCTCCATAAGACCCTCCATAAACACCAATTTTCTTCGAATCCACAAAAGATTGAGCAGCTAACCACTCGCCCGCAGCCTTGATATCTAAATATTCAGAGGCTCCTAAATGCCCTGCTGATTTAGGATGTTGGAATTCATACCCATACCCGATGCCCAATCTATAATTCACAGATAACACAACAAAACCAAGATTGGCTAAATACTGGTTCAATGCATACGCATTAGCATAATAATCAGAATAATGCCAACCTAAAAGCATTTGCCTTGGAGGGCCACCATGCACAAAAATAATAGCTGGTTTTTTCTGTGTACCATTTGAATTATCGAAAATCTGAGCATGTATGGATAAGCCATCCAAAGACTTATATACTACTTGCTTAGGTTCAATTAGAGATTTTTCAGGGTATTCAGCGGGAAACAATGAGGCGGTTAGTGATTTGGGGGAAGCAACATCCGATTTGAACATTACTTGTGGTGCTTTTTGTGGGGTAGATCCAATGTAAACAATTCCCTTACTATTTGCCAAAGCCAACGCTGTCCATTCATTACCACTTCCTGGTGTTAATATTTTCATATCAGCCTTGTCAACAGACACCTGAAGAATATGTCTTCTATCCTTATCCAAAGCATCAGGACCTGTATTAACATCACATAAAAGACTTTTTCCATCCATGCTTAAACTCACATGTTCCACCATGAATTCACCAGGCGTTAATAACAGAGGTGTGCCACCTGAGGGAGTAATGGAATATAAATGAGGCCAGCCATCATGGTAAGAAGTAAATGTGATCACATTAGAGGTAGCCCAAAATAAATTGGTCGACCCATGAGTAGTAGGTAAAGATCCCCGATTTGTTTTAGGGGCCTCCCAAACTAATTTAGAATTCTCCCCAGTTACAGGAGCAGTACGAATGCTCCAAAAAACTTTTTTCCGTTGGGTCAATGAATCAGCCTGACCACCCAAAGCATGTGTTCGAATAAATGCGATACTTTTACCATCAGGCGACCAACGAGGACTCATGTCACGAGCAAATGAAGGATCAATCCATTGGATTTGATTATTCCCAATCGTGAGCGATCCAATAAATGAATGATCTCCCCTATTAGCAACAAAAACAACTTTTGAGCCATCAGGAGACCACTTTAATTGAGATACAGTACCCCTAGTCTTGAACAATTTCACAGGAGCTTCTAAAAAGTCCTCGTTCCTATTAGTATCCAATTTACAAATCCAAGGCTGGCCTTCTTTAATGTAGGCGACCACATCATTTTTAGGAGAAATTACGGGTTCATCACCCTCTGAGATAATCCGAATAGGCCCCCCAGTAAAGGCTATTTGCATCACACGCACTGTCTGAGGCTCAAGATTACCATATGGATTAATCGGTTTTAAGTGATCGAAATTAGCCCCATGATCCCCACCACGCACAAATAAAACCCATTTCCCATCATCTGAAATGGATATCGATGTTAATTCTTGCCCATCATCCTCAGAAAATGAAGTTAATTTTCGAGGCTCGAAAATGGGCCCTTCAGCCACATAAATATTACGGATTCCTTTTTCATCCATGGCCCAAGCAATCTTATTGCCTTTATTGGATCGGATTAATTCTGTAGGGAATGGATAAGATTTAATGGCCTCAAACGTGAAGTTTTGTGCCTGGCTAAATCCATTAATTGCAAAAAATGCAATAATTAAAATGGATGAAAAGAAACGGAGCATGAAAATGTATTTTAAATGAATTCAGAAATTTATTTAAATTTATGCTAATACTTTTATAATTCATAATTGATTTATTCATGTTTCAGTTCAAATAATTGATAAAAATCATGATAAACTTCCAAGCATAATTTTATAAATTCGCTTACGTTTTAAAACATATTAAAATTGATCTACAGTCCCGTCATCCTTGAAGAAATCTTACGATTTACTAATCCAACAGAAACCATTTGGATAGAGTCTAAATCGAAAGGAAATGCTAAAGAACTCGCTTTAGCATTTGTTATGACGCCCAGATTTATTTCAAAAACTCAGATAATTAACCCAAGAAATGTCATTGACGGCTGGTCCTGGCAAGATTATACCTTAGATAAATTAGTACGCATATATATTATCTGCTTGATATCTGAGAAAGACGGTATAGAACAACTCAATTTGTTGTTTGACACAGCTGAAATTAATGAAGCAGTCGCCTTGCATGCTGCACTACCTGCATTAAAAAACCCGACCCTATTTTTATTAAGAGCCACAGATGCCGTAAGGTCCAATATGGGCTCTGTGTTTGAATCAATTGCTTTTGAAAATCCATATCCAAGCCTTTATTTTTCAGAATTGGCCTGGAATCAAATGGTTTTAAAATGCATCTTCAATGACAAAGCTATACACCGAATTTACGGCCTAGAAAATAGAGCGAATCAAGCCCTTGCTGATACTTTATCAGACTTTGCGCATGAAAGATGGGCAGCCGGGAGGCGAGTTCCATCCCAAGTTTGGCGATTGGTTCCTAGGTTTATAAATGAAAATTTGCAAAGCGATATTAAAAAACTAGAGCAATCAGATAATCCTAGAGATATTCTAGCTGCACAATTGGTCATAAAAGAAATAGCCCAACCAGGAAGTACAAAGGGGCAATGGAAAGAATTAGAATTGCCCGAACCTATATATCAAGCTTAAAAATATGTGTCAAAATCCACATCAAAAAGAAATAAATCCTTCACATTTTGAAGGATCAACGGAAGAAAAAGCAACAGCAAATGTGGTGGATCATGATTTCATGAACTACACTCAGGGGATGAAATTTTTTGATCCCCATATGCACATGAGTTCGAGGACCACAGATGATTATCAAGCTTTAGCTGATGCAGGAGTGGTTGCACTGATTGAACCGGCTTTTTGGTTAGGCCAACCGAGAACTGGATTAGCCTCATTCAAAGATTATTTTTCGAGTCTTGTGGGTTGGGAGCGATTCCGTTCGTCCCAATTTGGTATAAAACATTATTGTACGATCGGATTGAATTCAAGAGAAGCCAATAATGAAGCGCTTGCGGAACAAGTGATGGAAATCCTTCCCTTATTTCTTCAAAAAGAAGGAGTAGTTGGAGTGGGCGAAATCGGTTTTGATGATCAAACAGCTGCAGAAGAGAAATATTACCGAGCCCAATTAGAAATGGCGAAGGAAATGAATCTTCCAGTCCAAGTACACACGCCCCATCGTGATAAGAAAAAAGGGACTGAACGAAGTATGGCGATTGCTTTAGAGCATGGAATAGACCCTAAAATGGTGATTATTGACCATAATAATGAAGAAACAGTAAAGTCTGTATTAGATCAAGGTTTTTACGCCGCTTTTACTATTTATCCATTCACCAAAATGGGGAATGAACGCATGGTCGAAATTGTCAAAGAATACGGCCCTACTCGAATTATGGTCAATTCTGCTGCGGACTGGGGAATTTCAGATCCCTTGGCTATTCCAAAAACAGCCGCCTTGATGAAAATTAAAGGAATAGATGTAGAGACTATACGCCAAGTAACCTATCAAAATGCCTTAGACGCTTTTGCTCAAAGTGGACAAATCAATGAAAGTGATTTTATTCATGGACTGGAAATTGATCAATCACAAAAATTTAATGGCAACACCGTGCTAAGAGGAGGTCAAGCACCACGAATAAATAAGGACTCCATGATTATTCGTTGATGAAAGCAAAAATCAGAGCCTTCATTGAACTCATGCGCCCTGCAAATGTCATTACGTCATTAACTGATGTTTTAGCGGGCATGTCGATTGTAGGATTTATATTCAATTTCATTGACCTGAATTCAGTTGTGTTTTTAGGTATATCAACTATGTGCTTATATGCAGGTGGCGTTGTTTTCAACGATGTATTTGACCATGAATTGGACAAAATTGAAAGGCCGGAACGCGCTTTACCCAGTGGACGAATCTTGAAATCCGAGGCCATATTGGGTGGAATCTTCTTTTTATCTATAGGAATATTTTGTGCCTTTTGGCATAGCAAATTAAGTGGCTTAATTGCCATCATTATAAGCATTTGCGCATTATTTTACGATTGGAAAGGTAAGCATATGTCCATTTTCGGGCCGATCAATATGGGTTTATGTCGCGCATTCAATTTGCTATTAGGAATGAGTGTATACGAAATAGGTGTTTTTACCTATGGCTATTTAATTTTAATCCCATTAATTTATATTGCAGCTATCACCTTAGTATCAAGGGGTGAAGTACATGGAGGAACACCTAAAACTCTTCTATTTGCACTATTTCTTTTTTTATTGGTCCATCTTTGCCAACTCTATTTTGCTTATAAATTTGGACATTTATATTTTGCATTGCCTTTTATTGGAACGCACTTTTATTTAATTTTCACCAAATTAATGGTGGCTATAAAGGATCCAATCGGCCCAAATATTGGTAAAACAGTGAAAACAGGGGTTTTAACTTTAATTTTAATGAATGCAGCTTGGGTAAGTTTGAGTGGACAATGGGAAATGGCTATATTTGTTGTCCTGCTTTTACCCGTATCCATTCTATTAGGTAAAAAGTTTGCAGTTACGTAAATTTGGATTCATGCAATCTTTAAAACAAATATTTCAAGTACCTTTTCAATACGAAGTTTTTTTCACAAAAAGCTTGTTTGATCCTGCAAATAATATGTTTGCAGACTTTATTAGTCATTTTGGTAACCCAGAATTTCAAAAAAGAATTTTATTTGTTGTTGACAAAGGGGTGGCCGACGCACATCCAGAACTGACAAATACCCTCATAAAATATTTTGATCATCATCATGTAGCTAAATTATCCCCTGAGATTTTAGTTTTACCAGGAGGTGAAATTTGCAAAAACGACCCTAGATTTTACGAAGAAGTTGTTCGTGCAATCGATGAACATCGAATTGACCGACACTCATTTGTTGCCTCAATCGGTGGAGGTGCCTTTTTGGATATGTCGGGTTATGCTGCCGCTATTTCACATCGTGGAGTTAAATTAATTCGCATCCCGACGACCGTATTGTCCCAAAATGACTCTGGAGTAGGCGTAAAAAATGGGGTTAATTATCTAGGTAAAAAGAACTTTCTGGGCACATTTGCTCCTGCTGTAGCTGTATTTAATGATGTTGATTTTTTAACTACCCTAATAGACCGAGATTGGAGGTCAGGGATTGCAGAAGCCATTAAAGTAGCCTTGATTAAAGATTTATCATTTTTTACGTGGCTTGAAGAGCATGCAGATGACATGAACTCAAGAAATAAGTCTGTCATGATGGAGCAAATTTACCGTTGCGCAGATTTACACATGAAGCACATATCTTCTGGTGATCCATTTGAATTAGGTTCCGCACGGCCCTTAGACTTTGGGCATTGGGCTGCACATAAATTAGAATATTTGAGTTCGTTTAGTATCCGTCATGGAGAAGCTGTTGCCATTGGCATTGCATTAGATTGTGTCTATTCTCATTTAATTGGGAATATCTCAAAAGAAGATTTAAATCGAATCATTGCCTTAATTAAAAAGCTTGGCTTTGATATTTTTCATCCTGCGTTAGCGGAAAATGATAAAATTAACCTTTATAAAGGTTTACAAGAATTTCAAGAACATCTTGGAGGCCAATTAACCATTACGCTTCTGTTGGCCTTAGGAAAAGGAATCGAGGTCCATGAAATTGATTTTGAAATGGTCAAAAAATCGGTTGATTACTTAGCCAATCTTGCATAAGCGATGGAAACTAAACACGGTCATTTTAGCTACTGTAGCAATATTCATCCTGGTGAAATTTGGCATGAGCATTTTGAAGAATTACAAAAAAATGTCCCCCTAGTAAAAGCGCAAATTGCCCCTAATGAAAAAATGGGGTTGGGTTTAAGATTTGCGAACCAAGCAAGTATTGATTTACAAAATTCTGTAGAATTCGAAAACTTGAAAAATTGGCTAGACAGAGAGAATCTGTATGTCTTTACTTTAAATGGATTTCCTTACGGAGGTTTTCATAATACCATTGTCAAAGACGATGTGCACACCCCTGATTGGACTACCCAAGATCGATATAACTACACGCTAAGATTGGCTCATTTATTGGCCAAACTTCTACCTGAAAATTTACAAGAAGGTGGTATTTCAACCTCCCCATTATCTTATAAATATTGGTGGAATAATTCCGAAGAATTATCGAATGCTACGCAGAAAGCTACCCTTAACTTATTGGACCTAGTAATTGAATTAGCTAAAATAGAGCAGGAAACTGGGAATTGGATCCATATTGATATCGAACCTGAACCGGACGGAATTCTTGAAAATCACAAAGAGTTTGTTGAATGGTACGAAAATACATTAATACCTTTAGGCAATGAATACTTACAAAATAAAGGGATTAACGACTCTGTGAAGTTAATTAGAAGACATATTCAGTTATGCTTTGATATATGTCATTTTGGAGTGAGTTATGATAGCCCTGCAGCATGTATTGAGGAATTAAATCAAAAAGGAATTGCTGTAGGTAAGATCCAAATCAGTTCCGCTTTGCGCGTGGATTTAAGAACTAATCCTGAAGAAAAAATAGAAGCGCTAAGAAAATACCATGAGCCTGTTTACTTGCACCAAGTAAAAGCTTTGTTGGCAAATGGCGAATACCTCCAATATAAAGACTTGGATGAAGCCATTAATGATTTCGTTATAGATAAGTTTGTTGAATGGAGAATTCACTTTCATGTCCCACTTTTCCTTGCGAATTATGGCTTATTGGGCTCTACTCAAAAAGAAATCATTGAGACATTAGAAGTTCAAAAAACAAAGCCATTCACCCGTCATTTAGAAATAGAAACCTACACTTGGGCCGTTTTACCGAATGAGTTTCAAGCCCCTATTCATGAGTCCATCGCTCGAGAAATTGGTTGGGTGAAAGCCATTTTAAATGATTAATGATGCAAAAAACAGTTGTCATAGATGTCGTAGGACTATCTGAAAGCATTATTTCAGAACATACCCCCTATTTAAAATCCTACATTGAAAAAAACCACTTAAGTAAAATTAAGCCGGTTTTACCTGCCGTAACGACTACTTCACAAAGCTGCTACGTCACTGGGAAATATCCTTCAGCTCACGGAATTGTGGGAAATGGTTGGTATGATCGCACGGATGCAGAAGTGAAATTCTGGAAGCAATCGAATCATTTAGTTGGATCTTCAAAAATATGGGATGAAGCTAAAAAAAAGGACCGAACTTTCACCTGTGCCAAAATGTTTTGGTGGTACAATATGTATTCCAGTGCCGAATATTTTGTTACCCCGAGGCCACAATATCATGCTGACGGAGTAAAAGCCCCTGATTGCTATTCAAATCCACCTGAATTAAGAGATGAATTACAAGAAGCTTTAGGCACATTTCCATTGTTTAATTTTTGGGGTCCTAATGCCAACATAAAATCCACGCAATGGATTGCGGATGCATCTATTTGGGTAGACAAAAAATACAACCCAACACTTAATTTAATATACCTCCCTCATCTAGATTATTGCCTTCAAAAATTTGGAGTAGATTTTACTAAAATATCGAATGAATTATTGGAGATTGATCGGGTGCTCCAACAATTAATTGAACATTTTGAAAGTACAAATGCCCACATAATTTTGTTATCAGAATATGGCATAAACAATGTTTCCGAACCGATACATATTAATCGAATACTAAGGGAGCATGATTGCATAGCGATTCGTGAAGAGCAGGGTTTAGAGTTATTAGATGCAGGGGCAAGTAAAGCCTTCGCCGTTTCAGACCATCAAATTGCGCATATTTATGTGAAAAATGGGGAGGATAAAAAAGAAGTAAAAAAAATATTAGAAGCAATCCCTGGAGTAGCCAAAGTACTAGATTCTAAAGAAATAGAGTCCCATCATTTAAATCATGAAAGAACTGGTGATTTTGTATTAATTGCTGATACCGACAAATGGTTTACTTATTACTATTGGCTTAATGATGTAAAAGCACCAGACTTTGCACGATGTGTTGAGATATTCAAAAAACCAGGTTACGACCCAGTAGAAATGTTCATGGATCCCAAAAATCCATTTATCAAACTAAGAGCTGGTTATAAATTGGCCCGAAAACTAACAGGATTCAGGTATTTAATGGATGTTATTCCTTTGGATGCCACCTTAGTGAAAGGTTCCCATGGAAGCCCATTTTGTGATAAGCAATTTTATCCTGTTTTTATCTCTAAGCAATCGATCAAATCAGAAATTGAACCCACGGACGTCTACAAATTGATCTTTAATACTATTTTCTAAATTAATTTTTATAAATTTCAACTTAAACACAAAAACTATGAAAAAATTATTCGCTTCAGTTGCTATAATGGCAACATTAATGGGTTTTTCAACTCCATTATCAGCTCAGGATTTCAATCCACAAGCAATGGTTCAACGTCAGATTGACCGTATGGAAACTGAACTAACATTATCTAAAGATCAAATCAAAAAAATTGAGCCATTAGTAACCTCTCGCATGGAGAAAATGATGGAATTCCGTCAAGCAGGTATGGAAAGAGAAGCGATGCAAGCTGAGATGAAAAAATTGAACGATGCTCAATTAGAGTCTTTAAAGGCAATTTTAACACCTGAGCAGCTAGAGAAATATAAAACGATGCAAGCTGCTCAGAGACAAGGCGGCGGAGGTCCTCGAAACTAATCCTAAAAGCAATTCCTATGATGAAGCAACTATTTGTTTGGATAGGGTTATTTTGCGTACCCTTTATTTTTCATGCTAAACCCCTCCGAGTGGGTGTTGCAGGAATGACCCACGGTCACGTGGGCCAAGTGTATAATGCGATCAAAAAGCCCCAGCAAGATGTTATCATTGTAGGTTTTGCGGAGCCAGATAAGGAACTTGCCTTATCCATCTTAAAACAACAAAATCTTCCAGATTCTCTTTGGTTCCCAACCTTAGAGGATTTAATTGCCAAGACAAAGCCTGAGGCTATTGCGGCGTTTAACAGTATTTATGAACATTTGGAAGTGGTTAAAGTTTGTGCTCCCAAAGGAATTCATGTGATTGTTGAGAAGCCTTTGGCTGTCAATATGAATCATTTGAATCAAATGAAGGCGCTGGTGAGCCAATATAAAATTCATCTATTAACCAATTTTGAAACGACTTGGTATTCATCACATGCTAAAATGTGGCAAATGGTTAAAGAAGAAAAGTCTTTAGGTACAATCCGAAAAGTTGTCATAATGGATGGACATCGCGGACCCAAGGAAATTGGCTGTTCCCCCGAGTTTCTACATTGGTTAACTGACCCGGTCAAAAATGGCGGAGGTGCTATCATCGATTTTGGATGTTATGGAGCTAATATTATGACCTGGCTGATGGATGGGAAAAAGCCCATCGCCGTAACAGCGGTCACTCAGCAATTGAAACCCGATTTATACCCTAACGTAGACGATGAAGCTACCATCATTTTAACTTATCCAGATTGTCAAGCGATTATTCAGGCATCTTGGAATTGGCCTTTTGACCGAAAAGATACTGAGGTTTATGGGACAAAAGGAATTTTGGTAGCCAATAAAAACAAAAAAATGAGGTATGTGGATGGGGATCGATATGGTAAAGAAAGCATGATCGACTTAAGTCCTTTGCCACATGAAGTGTCCAATGTGTTCCCTTATTTATCTGCCATTGTCCAAGGAAGGATTAAACCCAAAATGGATTTATCCTCCTTTGAAATCAATCAAGTAGTCGTAGAAATACTAGAGGCGGCACGGGAATCTGCTAAATCAGGAAAAAAAATAACCTTAAAATAAAATTTTTGTCTAATAAATATGAATACCATGATCAAAAAAATCTTGCTCACTGCCAGCATCATTTGTTTTCTATTCAATTTAAATGCCCAAAAAAGTCCAAGCATTAATGGCGTTCCATTAGGTATGGTTTCATATACCTATCGACAAAGTCTCCAAAAAGATATGCCAACCACACTAGATTCATTGAAAGCAATAAAAGTATATGACATGGAATTTTCTAGTTTATTTGGAAAAAAAGCCACTGAAATCAGAAAACTCTTAGATGAAAGAGGCATGTATTGTTCTTCCCTTGGTGTTAGTTATCAAGATGCATTAACGAAGCCTAATGAAGTAGCTTCCAATGCCAAAGCCTTAGGAGCAAAATTTGTGCGCGTAGCATGGATTCCTCACGAAGGTCCATTTACGAAGGAATTAGCTGACAAAACAATCGCAGATTTTAGTATCATTGGAAAAAACTTAAAAGAAAATTATGGATTAGAATTTTGTTACCATAACCATGGGTTTGAATTTGCTCCTTATGAAGGGGGTACTTTTTTTGATTATATCGCTAAAAATACGGATCCGAAATTTGTGAATTTTGAAATGGATATTTTATGGACCTTTTTTCCAGGAATTGATCCAGCCAAACTTTTAGAAAAATATCCAAATCGTTTTAAATTGATGCATGTAAAAGATTTAAAAAAGGGAGTTGTTGGCAATTTATCAGGAGGGACTTCCTCTGAAAATGATGTGGCTTTAGGTACGGGACAATTAAATTTACCCGCCATTATGAAGGCCGCTAAAAAGGCAAAGATTCAACATTATTACATTGAAGATGAAAGCTCTCTTCATGCCATTCAAGTTCCTGAATCCATCAAATATTTACTTAGTCTTAAATAGAAATACAGCCTATCGGCCTAGGAAAAAATTACTTGGGATGCAAGCAAGGGAATATTTGACAACAAATCAGCTATTAACTTAATCAAACCCACCTATCATAATGGATTTAATTATCCGAAATTTTAAAAAACAAAATCAGTAACTTGAAGTTTCATTTGAGTTACTGATTTATATCTGTTTATATCCAAATTATGCGAATATTAATTTTAAGCTTATTTTCCTTATTCAGTACCCAAATTATCGCTCAGGCCGACTTTGAGAAAAAATTACAAACCAAGTTGATCATGGCTGAAGATGGAGATATTATCAACATTGAAGCAGGCAACTTTGCATTGACAAAAAGCCTAAGCCTAGATGGTAAAAAAAATATCACCATTCGAGGGAAAGGAATAGACAAAACAGTTTTAAGCTTTAAAGGACAATCTCAAGGAGCTGAGGGCATCAAAGTAACAAATTGTGAAAATATTATTTTAGAAGATTTTACGGCGGAAGATTCCAAAGGGGATTTGATCAAAACCATGCATGTGAAAGGAATCACATTCCGAAGATTAAAGACGGCTTGGACGGGAAAACCCTCCCCGACTAATGGAAGTTACGGCTTATACCCAGTGCTCTGTGAAAAAGTATTGATTGACAGTTGCATTGCCATTGGTGCATCTGATGCTGGAATTTATGTGGGCCAATCAAAATATATCACGGTTCGCTTTTGCACAGCATTCCAAAATGTAGCAGGAATTGAGATTGAAAATTCATTATATGCTGATGTATATAACAATGTGGCAGAAGGAAATACAGGAGGTATTTTGGTTTTTGATTTACCTGATTTAATCCAAAAAAAGGGAGGGTTTGTGCGCGTGTACAACAACTTAATCAAGGAAAATAATTTAGCCAATTTTGCGCCCAAAGGCAATATTGTAGGCAATGTACCCAAAGGCACCGGTATGATGGTGTTAGCCACGAGCCAAGTTGAAATTTTTGATAATAAAATTCTAAATCATTCAACAGTGGGTGTCGCAATTATCAGCTACTTTATGACGGAGAAAAAAAATAAAGATAAGGAGTATTACCCCTACCCTACATCGATCAACATTCATGATAATTTATTTGAAAGAAAACCGCGTCGCGTGCCTATGGATAGCCGATTTGGTCAGTTATATCGGATAAAATTGAAGTTCGGCCGTAAGATACCACAAGTAATTTTCGATGGAATATTAGACCCTAAATTAGTGGGGACTGATGGGAAATATCTACCTGAATATGCCATTTGTGTACGAAACAACATCAACCAAAGTACTTCATTTCTGGATGCTGACCATGACTTTAAAAATGTTTTAGTGGGTCCTGATTTATTTGAATGTTCACCCGTTTCGATCAAATCAAATCAGTTTTAAACACATGAATAAGCTTTTCATCATTTTAGTTTCATGTATAAGTTTGACATTTTTAATGTCCATCGATTCAGAAATTAATACTGAATTTAATTACCCGGAAAAACTATCTGAGTTTGCCTTATTTAAAGGACGTTTGCAAGATCAAATTCCTGCAGAAGATGTATTGCCTTACGCGTTAAATTCTCCCTTATTTTCAGATTTTGCGCATAAATTAAGATTCATTAAAATGCCTAAAGGCACTCAGGTGAATTTTAACCCAGATTCGGTTTTGCAATTTCCTGTTGGGACCATCATAGCCAAGACATTTTATTATAAAAACGATGAACGAGCTGAGGCAAAAGGCAGGCGTTTAATGGAAACGCGAATTCTAATCCACGAAGCGAAAGGCTGGAAAGCCTTGCCCTACATTTGGAATAAAGAACAAAACGAAGCAACATTAGAGGTAGCAGGAGGTGGTGATTTAGTTTCTTGGATTGATGAACAAGGGAAAAAACAATCCTTTGAATATGTAGTACCCAATATGAATCAATGCAAAGGTTGCCATGAAAGACAAGGGGTCATGACGCCGATTGGTCCCTCTGCTCGCCAATTAAACGGAGAATTTACATATGAGGATGGGACACATGAAAACCAGTTGGCCCACTGGGCACAAAAAAATGCGCTGGTAAATCTTCCTAAAATGAGTGATGTTCCCAAAATGCCCTCATATTCAGATCTTAATGCCTCATTAGATCAGAGGGCCAAAGCTTATCTAGACATAAATTGCGCACATTGTCATAATCCAGTAGGTCCAGCGCAATCGTCAGGCTTATTTCTACATTGGAATAATCCGAATAAAACTAGCTACGGCTTTATGAAAACTCCTGTCGCTGCTGGAAGGGGTTCTGGGAATTTATCGTATGACATCGTTCCTGGCAAGCCAGAAGAAAGTATTTTAGCATATCGCATGCATTCATTAGATCCAGGAATCATGATGCCTGAATTAGGGCGTAGATTATCTCACAAAGAAGGTGTAGATTTAATTAAAAATTGGATTAAATCACTTTAATATGATGAAGAAATTATCACTAATTATCTTTTGCTTATTGACCATACAATCTGGCTTATGGGCTCAAGGCAAGAAAGAGAAATTACCCAATATCATTTATATTTTAGCCGATGATTTAGGCTACGGGGATGTTTCAGTCAATAATCCCAAAGGCAAAATCAAGACGCCTAATATCGATCAAATCGCCCTTCAGGGTATGCGATTTACGGATGCACATTCCGCTTCTGGGGTTTGTACGCCAACTAGATATGCTATATTAACTGGCCGATATCCATTTAGGAGTAAATTGCCAGTGGGTGTTTTAAGAGGGTATAGCCGTTCTTTGATCGACACAGACCAACAAACCGTTGCGAAATTACTTTCACAAGCGGGGTATTCCACAGGAGTTATCGGTAAATGGCATTTGGGTGTGGACTGGACGTTAAAATCTGGAAACGAAGCGCTATTAAACGAAAAAGAGTTAGGCATAAAAACTGAATTAAATCCAGAAATCATTGATTTTTCTAAACCGGTAACGGCTGGTCCAAAATCGGCTGGATTTGATTATTCGTATATCTTACCAGCTTCCCTGGATATGCCTCCCTATTTATATCTAGAAAACCAACAAGTTGAAGAGCTTCCCACGGCCTATACTGCTGGAAATAAAATGGAAAAAGGGTATTCTGGACCCTTTTGGAGAGAAGGTAAAATGTCTCCTTCTTTTGATTTTCATCAAGTTCTACCTCGATTTATCGAGAAAGCAAACCAATTTATTGGAAAACAAAATGGTGAAAAACCATTCTTTTTATACCTTCCTTTAGCCGCGCCGCATACCCCATGGATGCCCAATCCCGAGTATGTAGGAAAATCCGGAGCAGGTGAATATGGCGATTTTGTACAGCAAGTTGACGCATCCGTGGGAGCCATTTTGAAACAATTAGAAAAATCAGGGATCGCTAAAAATACGATTGTGATCTTCGCGAGTGACAATGGTCCTTATTGGCGTACTGATTACATTGAAAGATTTAATCATACCTCGGCAGGTGAATTTAGGGGAATGAAAGGTGATGCTTATGAAGGAGGACATCGAATTCCATTCTTTGTTCGTTGGCCTGCAAAGGTAAAAGCAAATACGGTATCCAATGCTACCACTAGTTTGGCCAATTTACTAGCTACCTGTGGGGATTTGACAGGCATAAAAGCAACGTCAGAAGACACATACAGCATTATGCCGATTCTAAAGGGGCAAAAAAAAGAGATAAAAGGACAACCTGGAATAGTTGTTTCATCGTCCATCGGATATCTAACGATTCGAAAAGGCGATTGGAAGTTAATTGAAGGACTCGGATCAGGAGGATTTACAGAACCCCAAAAAATCGAACAGGTAAAAGAGGGAGTGAATGGCCAATTATTTAATTTAAAGAGTGACCCCAAAGAAGCAAATGATGTTTTTGAGACAAATCAAGATAAAGTGAAAGAGCTCAGAAATTTACAGCAAGAAATCAAAGGCTATAAAAAAAGATAAGTCGTTCATTTTTACATTTGCGAGTCAAAAATCGATTCATCATGATTCGTACCACGATCATCCTCGTTTTATTTTTGAGTATTTTTCACACAGGTTTTGCACAAAATCTTGAGCAAACCATTCGTGGGAAAATCATGGATAAGCAAACATTAGAACTCCTATCTAATGTGACGGTTAAATTAGTGCCTGGTAATCACGTCAGCTTCAGTGATAGCCTTGGCCGATTTTATTTTCATAAGATTCCATTAGGCCGATATAGTATTTCATTTTCGAGGTTAGGTTATGCGCCTACAAGTATTCCCAATTTAGAGCTTCGGAGTGGAAAAGAAATCAACTTGCCTGTTGAGTTAGAAGAAGCACCCCAATTTTTACAAGAAGTGGTCGTGGTTTCAGAACGAGCAAAAGATCGGGCAAAAAATGAAATGGCCATGGTTAGTACACGCCAATTTTCAGTTACAGAAGCGAATCGATATGCCGGAGGATTTCAAGATCCGGCTCGCATGGCCTTAAACTTTGCAGGGGTAACGAATGCGGGATCCGATCAAAATAATGAGATTATCATTCGCGGGAACTCTCCCAAAGGATTATTATGGAGAATGGAAGGGATCGAAATCCCTAATCCAAATCATTTTGGGGATGGACAAGGATCCACCAGTGGAATCATATCGATGATCAATTCGACAAGTTTGGCTAATTCAGATTTTATGTCGGGTGCTTTCCCTGCGGAATATGGAAATGCCTCCTCGGGTGTTTTCGATCTACGATTTAGAAGAGGAAATAATGAAAAAAGGGAATGGATGGCACAATTATCGGTCGTGGGAATCGATTTGGCTTCCGAAGGCCCCATTGGGAAAAATGGTGGCTCCTATCGGGCTGGAGCAAGATATTCAACATTAGAGTTGCTGTTAAAATCGGGCTTAATCAATATCAATTCAGGGAATTTCAAGCCTGCGTATCGAGATTTAAATTACACGATCGATATTCCTTTGAAGAAAGCTGGCCTATTAACATTTTGGGGATTAGCAGGAGCTAATGATACGGAAGACGAGAAATTAACCACGAAGGATTACTCCAATAGTAAAATGGGGGCATTTGGATTATCTTATAAATTGCCCTTCAAAAAAGGTCATCTTTCCACTGTTTTGGCCTTAACAACTGAATCGGCGAACGTGAGCAAAATTGAAATCATTTCGAATGCATGGAAAACCACCAGAGATCAATTATATCGCTACCCAAACTTACGATTGAATGCAACTTATGTACACAAATGGAATGGTAACTTGACAGCAAAGTTTGGAATCAATATAAGCCAACTATCTTTTGAACTCAAAGATGATCGTTGGGACGGAAAAAAAATAGTCAATTACTTAAATGAATCTAATTCAACTTATTACGTCCAACAGTTTGGTCAGATCATAAAAAAGTGGACACCTGCCTTTCAAACTACTTTTGGGCTTCATGCATACCAATTTGAACTGAATAAATCCAAGGGCATCGAACCAAGAATGGCCATTTCGATAGAGAATAAATCGGGAGGTAGATTTGGCGTTGGGATCGGTTGGCATTCACGCATTGAGCCTATTTCTACCTATCTATTTAAAAGATATTTGCCCAATGGAAATTTTGCGCAACCTAATAAAAACATTGCACCGTCACGGGCTCTGCACCAAGTGGTTTCTTATGACCAAAGAATCGGTGAAAATACACGATTGAAAGTTGAGGCCTACATCCAAAACATAAATCAAGTACCTGTAGACACGACAAAGAAAGGATTATTTTCATTGGTCAATTACACTTCTGGCATTCCTGGCCAAGTGCTAGAAAATGCGGGAAAGGGGATTAATAAGGGGGTAGAATTGACATTGGAAAGATTTTTAGCTGATAATTTTTACTATTTAGTTACCGCTTCACTCTTTGACTCTAAGTTTCAAAATAAGGATTTAGTTTGGCGAAATACTCAATTTAATAACCTTTTTGCAGGAAATATATTGATAGGGAAAGACTTTAAATTAGCGAAACAAAAGTCGCTTTCGGTCAACCTAAGATATCTGCTAAGAGGTGGAAATCGATATACTCCTATCAATTTAGCTGAGTCCATAAAAAGGAATACAACGGTTAATGTGCCATCAAAAGCATTTGAATCTCAATATCCAAATTTTGAGCGATACGATTTTTCAATGGCCTATCGAATAAATAAGTTGAATCATACCTGGTCTTTTAGGTTAGATCTACAAAATATTTTCAATACGAATAACATCATCGAGGAACGGTATGATTCAAATATAAAGGGCCTATCCTACCGGTATGCTCTACCCCTCATTCCAATCGTTAGCTCTCAATTAGAATTTTAAAATGATCCGTTTGTTCGTTTCAAATTGGGTTGTAAATTAATACATTCTCTATACCTTGCGAAGAATAAAATCTAAAATACCTAACCCATAAGACTAATGAATCATAAATCTAAGATTGAAGATATGCTGCTAGAAATGATCCAACCAAAATTAACGGAAATTGAGGAGCGATTCAGTCGGGGCGAAGGCCTAAACGGAGAAGATGTAAACACCCTATTATTAAAATCTCAGTTTAATCACATTAATCATTTAGACCTCAGATTAGACGAAGTCGTAGCAGATGTCGCTAGTTTAAAGACTAATTTCAAGCAATTGGAAACTAAGTTTGAAGTATTAGAAACCAAATTTGACGCACTAGAATCCAGACTAGATGCCAAAATTGATTCACTAATCGCTCAGTTTAATGAATTCAAAATGGAGCTCAGATTAGAGATTCAAATGGCCATACACAAATCCATGAAATGGAGCATTGGCCTATTAGCTTTCATTATTACTTTTTTGAAAGCATTAGAAATGCTTTTAGCCAAATAATTCAGGTTAAAACTATTTTCCCAATACGATATTAACGATTCGCTTAGGAACGACAATGACCTTAGAAGGAGAAATGCCTGCTAAAATTTTAATCACCTGCTCGTTCGCCAAAACTCCAGCTTCTATTTCTGTTGGAGAAGCAGAACTAGAGAAATCTAGCGTTAATTTAACTTTTCCATTAAACGAAATAGGGTATTTAAAAGAATCTTCATTTAAAAAAGAAGGATTAAATTCAGGGAATTTAGCATAAGATATTTGACCAGGTAATTCACCAATTGCAACCCATAATTCCTCAGCAATGTGGGGAGCGTAAGGAGATAATAAAATTAACAACTCCCTCAAAACCGATTTTTTATGGCATTTCAACTGCCCTAAGTCGTTCACGCAAATCATCAGTGTAGACACCACCGTATTAAAAGAGAATCGATCTAGATCATCCTTCACTTTTCGAATGGCGGTATGAAGCACTCGAAGCTCATCGGCAGAAGCCGCTTCATCTACCAACTTATTTACCTGTGTATTTTCGTCAAAAAACAATCGCCACACCTTCCTCAAAAAGTTATGCGATCCAGAAATTGAATTCGTATTCCATGGCTTAAACTGTTCCAATGGGCCCAAAAACATTTCATAAACCCGCAAAGTGTCAGCCCCATATTTTGCAATTAAATCATCTGGATTTACGACATTATATTTGGATTTAGACATTTTTTCAACTTCCCAACCGCATATGTATTTACCCCCCTCTAGGATAAATTCCGCATCATCAGGCACATCATTTCTAGATTTTTTGAACGCCTCTATGTCTAAAACATCATTCTCGACAATGTTAACATCCACATGCAAAGCAGCCACTTGATATTTATCTTTTAACCCAAATGAAACAAAAGTGACCTTTTCTGAATCCTTTAGCCTATATACAAAATTAGATCTACCTTGGATCATTCCTTGATTGATCAATTTTTTAGCAAATTCTTCTTCATTCACTAATCCAAGATCCTTCAAGAATTTATTCCAAAAACGACTATAAAGTAAATGACCTGTAGCATGTTCGGAACCCCCAATATATAAATCAACCGCTTTCCAATAATCTACTGCTTCTTTAGAAGCGAATTCTTCTTTATTTTGGGCATCCATATACCGGTACCAATACCAAGAGGAACCAGCCCAACCAGGCATTGTGGACCATTCGTAATCGTACTGATTTTTATATTTCCACTCAGCAGATGCACGCCCCAAAGGAGGTTCGCCTGTTTCAGTTGGCAAATATTTATCAATTTTAGGTAACTCTAAAGGCAATTCTGATTCATCGATCAAATAAGGCAACAATTCACCTTGGGTCGTTGGTTTAAAATAAACCGGAACCGGTTCACCCCAATAACGTTGGCGAGAAAAAACGGCATTGCGCATTCGGTATTGAATTTTTCCCTTACCGATACCACGCTGTTCTAACCATGATACTAACGTGTTTGTAGCCTCTTTATAGGTTAAGCCATTGATGATTCCAGAGTTAATATAATGTCCTTCCTTTGTTGCATCAGCCTGTTTTTCGATTCCTTTTTGAGCATCCAATATGGGAATAATAGGTAAATCAAAATGCGTAGCAAAATTCCAGTCTCGTTGGTCCCCAGACGGCACCCCCATTACAGCTCCTGTTCCATATCCTGCCAACACATAATCGGCTAAATAAAGAGGAACACACTCATTATTGACCGGATTAATCACATAGGTTCCCGTAAATACACCTGAAATTTGCTTAACCTCAGAAACACGATCCAATTCAGACCTTGATTGAGTCCATTTTACATATTCAGCTACGGCATGTTTCTGCTCAGGAGTAGTTAACGAATCTACCCACTCATGTTCAGGGGCTAACACCATAAAAGAAACGCCATAAATCGTATCGACCCTAGTGGTAAAGACTTTGATTTTTTTGTCTTCGACATTTTCAATATCAAAAGTAACCTCAGCACCTATTGACTTACCAATCCAATTCCTTTGTTGCTCCTTAATGGAATCCGACCAATCAACCTCATCTAAACCCGTCAATAATCGGTCTGCATATGCGGTAATTCGCATGGACCATTGGCGCATTTTTTTCTGCTCTACTGGATATCCTCCACGCTCAGAAAAACCATCTTTAACCTCATCATTAGCCAAAACAGTACCCATGGCAGGACACCAATTCACCACCGAATCATCCAAATAAGCTAAACGAAAACCTAATGTATATTTATATTGTTCTTCTTCAGAATAGGAATTCCACTCTTCAGCTGTTATTCTTGGTAACTCTTCATCACAAACAGCCCGCAGATTTACAGAACCCTTTTTATTTAAAATATCAATTAAAGTGTCAATCGACTCGGACTTATCGGTTTCCTGATTGTACCATGAATTAAATAACTTCATGAAAATCCACTGGGTCCATTTGTAATAGGAAGCATCAGAAGTCCTTACTTCACGCGACCAATCAAAAGAAAAACCCATGTTTTTCAATTGCTCGATATATTTGGCAATATTATTTTCAGTAGTCACAGCAGGGTGTTGACCCGTCTGAATTGCATATTGTTCTGCCGGCAAACCAAAAGAATCAAAACCCATGGGATGCAAAACTTCAAATCCCATTAGCCTTTTATAACGAGATATAATATCGGAAGCGATATAACCCAGCGGATGCCCCACATGCAATCCAGCACCCGATGGATACGGAAACATGTCAAGTACAAAATACTTGGGTTTGTTTTTATTTATTTGAGATTTGAATGTTTCATTTTTTTCCCAAAAAGATTGCCATTGCTTCTCAATCTCACGAAACTGATACTCTGTACGCATAAAATTTATATAATCATTTAAAGAACTCGCAAATTAAGTCTTTTTTGTCAAAAAATATTTACTCTACTTTATTGGTAGATTAAGTAAAGTCTATTAGCTTTGTAGAGAATAAAATTTGATTATGTCTGTACCCAGTGAGCCAAGTAATTTTAACAGAAAGTTTCCAAGCCTTTACAAGGCCTTACAAATTATATGGAAAAGAGAAAGAAGTGTTACTGAAATAATCATCCATTTAAGTAATGCATTAGGCCTAATGATCGTTGGCCATCTCCTATTTAGCTACCTCACAACAGAAAACTTAATCGCTATTTTTAATTCAGTCGACTCTGAAATTCTATACTATATCGCCGGTGGATTTATTGCCCAAATGATCGATGGTGCACTTGGCATGGCTTATGGGGTTACCGCAACCACCTTTTTATTGTCTGTCGGCATAACGCCTGCAGCAGCATCGGCTTCTGTTCATGCTTCGGAAGTATTTACCTCAGGCGTTTCAGGGTATATGCATTTGAAATTTGGCAATGTTAATTCAAAATTATTTAAAACATTAGTTATTCCAGGCATCATAGGTGCCATTTTAGGCGCTTATGTATTATCAAGTCTGGAAGAATATTCCACGTATATTAAGCCTATCGTGTCCATATACACCCTGTTTTTAGGTGTCATTATCATTCGAAAAGCGTTGATTAAAAGAATGGAAAAGCGCCAGCTCAAACGTGTGGGCGTCCTCGCACTTTTTGGGGGTTACCTTGACTCAATAGGTGGTGGCGGATGGGGACCTATCGTTTCATCTACCCTAATCGCATCAGGGAGACATCCAAAATATACGATTGGCAGCGTTAATTTAACCGAGTTTTTTGTCTCGCTCGCCTCTTCCATTACCTTTTTCACGGTCATTGGTTTAGGCTATTGGCAAGTGATTATTGGCCTAATTCTAGGCGGCGTTGTCGCTGCGCCCATAGCGGCCAGACTGGCTAATAAACTTCCCGTGAAATCCATGATGATTTTGGTCGGCATGGTGATTATCATCGTCAGCCTCCGACAAATTATATTAGGAGTCCCCAAATTTTTCTAATCAAGCACCAACTTCTTTAGGCTTATTTGGTTTTTAGAGGAAGTGAATTTTATAAAATAGACACCCCTTGGAATTTGAGATATATCCAACCTAGCAGGATAAAGCTTCTCCATTTGAACATTAGCGATTAGTTTTTTACCCGTAATATCAATCAGCTCATACGTACCATTTTCCTTCGCCATGATTTGAATATATTCCTTACCAGGGTTTGGCCATATCTGAAGAGAAGAATTTTCAATATTGGTAGATAATTCAGACTTGAATTTATTTTGCAATAACTGGACGCCTCCCGTAGCTAAGCCTACACTTATATCCATTAAACCATCTTGATTCCAATCAGATGCAGATACCGTAGCCTTTTGACCAAAATTAAAGGACTCTAAATTGAGGTCGGATCGCCATTGAATGAATAATGTCTTCGGGTCCAAAATTCCCACATGTAAACGGCCTAATTTATCGATGCCCATAAATTCCAACTGACCATCTAAGTCCACGTCCGCCAAAGCAAATGATTGTAATACCCAATCCGCTTTTTTTGAAAGACCACCCCAATCAGCACTTAATGTTTTCGAAAAAGACTCGTCATAACTTCGAATTCGACCACTTTTTTCTAAAACCAATAAGTCTAATAGGCCATCTTGATTCCAATCCATAAATAATGGACGATCCCCAGACGATAAACCCGCAAGCTTATATTGTTTGATTTCAGAAATATTTGAGGTACAATACCTTATTTCTGGGCCTAAAAATGTTTGTATCGATATAATTAATTGGCGCCGACCAGAAGATACAAGATCCGCCAAAGACAATTGGATATCGGTTCCTTGAATCAGTTTCGAGAGCCCACCAAAATCATCCGTTTTGAAAATCAATTCAGGTTTTAAATAAGTCCCTACATTTTCATAATAAAATATAGACGCACGGACGCCGGCTGGACCCCGAATTCCCGAATTCCCTACATACAAATCTAAATCTCCATCTTGATCGCCATCCCACCAAACACAAGATGCACCCTCTCCCACGTCAATCATTTCAGATTGCAAGAAATTTTTTGATTTCAATACCCAATCACCCTTTTCGAATTGAAACAAGGAAACCGAGTTTTGAAAATCCTGAATATACCCGCCGTGATCAGCAGCATTCGTAGAAGTCAATAATTCCATTTGCCCATCCCCATTTAAATCCAAAGGAAAAGCAGCCGCAAACGAAGGAACCGAAACAGGGTTTTTATTCGGATAATCAAAATCAGCTTTCAAAAAATTAGCCTGATTAAGACTCCCGAAATTTTGCAAATAAACAAGGTTTTGGCAAGTCACATGACCAAACAACAAATCCTTAATTCCATCCTTATTTAAATCCAATAAGCTTAAGCTGTTGCCCGTGTGCATCGTTTGATAAGGCGAAAATATACTATTTGACACGATGGACGAATTTCCAGAAGCATTGCAAGGAACCCCAAATAAAATATCACGGCAGTCGTTGTGAATAAAATTACCCCAACAATCACCTACTTTCTGGAATTGTAATCCCATTTGGCCCGTCTTCTCGACTGACATATTTTTATGATATTCTAGGTAATGTCCGGCTGGTTCAAAAGATAAGATATCGATATCTCCATCCCCATCTAAATCCCCGATGGCTGGAATATCAGATGCGGCCACATACAAGTTTATTTTACCAGAAAATCCTTCACTAAAAAGGGCCTCTGAAACAACCTCATATTTAATGTTTGCACCAACGGAAATATTTCGATACACTTTAACTCCGGCAGAAGTCGACGTGAAAAGATCCTTTCTCTTATCCCCATCATAATCACAAGCAATGAGCCAATTTTCGATTAAAGGGAAATTTTTCTCATATATTGGATCATAGGCTAATGCGATAGCCCCGCCTGTGATTGATTTATTTATATAGGTAAATACCTTTTGATTCGTTCGATCAAAGGCAAGTACATCTTCGATTCCATCCCCATTTAAATCAATCTGAATAAATTGCGTAGCATTTAATCCCCCAGCCCATGCATTTTTCAAAATCCCTTTGGCATTCGAGACATTAATATCTTGATTAAACTTAAATTGAAGGCCTTGACCTAAAATTTGAGCACTAAAAACCAGTAAAAAAAGGAATACTAAATTTTTCATTCGATATTTGTAGACGCAATATGCAAATTGGAGCATTAAATATAAAATGAAGGTTACTAATTCATTGCTTTTAGAGAAATTTTTATCCTCTACCGGGATATCGACCGACACCCGAAAAATAGAAAAAGGAAATCTCTTTTTCGCATTAAAAGGGCCAAATTTCAACGCCAATATACTAGCCAAAGAAGCCTTAGAAAAAGGAGCATCCTACGCAATCATTGATGATCCCAAATTTGATTCGGGGGAAAAAATATTATTAGTGGAAGATGGCTTAAAAGCTTTGCAAGATTTAGCCCTCCAGTACCGAAAAACCCTGAAAATCCCCATTATTGGACTCACAGGTTCCAATGGTAAAACCACAACGAAAGAACTTATTTTCTCCGTTTTATCTCAAAAATACCCATGCTTTGCCACCACAGGTAATTTAAATAACCATATAGGTGTTCCGCTATCTATTCTCTCGATCAAACCTGGTGACGAAATTGCTGTGATTGAGATGGGTGCTAATAAACAAGGTGATATTAAAGAATTAGTAGATATCGCGCAACCCACACATGGTTTAATTACCAATATTGGCAAAGCACATTTAGAGGGTTTTGGAGGAATCGAAGGGGTAAAAAAAGGAAAAGGAGAATTGTTTGACTTTCTAGCTCAAAATTCTTCCACCGTATTTTTGCCAGAAATTAAGAATGTGGTTCACGAAATGTATGCCGAAAGAGTATTTAATAAAACGATTTTGGCCAATCAAGAAATGCCCATCAAATTAATAGCATCAACGCCTACCATCATTTATCAAACAGCATCACGAGAAAAAATAACGACTCAGTTGCCCGGTGTGTATAATTTTGAAAATATTCAAATGGCCATCGCCATAGGAAAGCATTTTAATTTAACTGATGAGGCATGCAATCAGGGCATTGCCAATTACCTGCCTTCCAACCATCGATCTCAATTCATCAAATCTGGAAGTAATCAAGTTTTGATGGACGCTTATAATGCCAATCCTACATCGATGAATGTGGCCATAAGCCATTTTGCAGGAACCCCGAATGACCCGAAGGTTCTCATCTTGGGTGACATGTTTGAATTAGGCGAGGAATCAATGAAGGAACATGCCGATTTAGGTAAATTAATTTCATCCTTCCCATTTGACAAAATATTATTGGTGGGTGAGCAAATGCAGCATGCACTCATTGATTTGCCCCACGCATTTTATTTCCCAGATAAGTTTGGATTACATAATTGGCTTCAAGATAACCCAATTAATAACTCATTTATACTTATCAAAGGCTCAAGAGGAATACAATTAGAAAGTGTTCTCCCATTTTTGGCCTTATAAAAATAGGAATTCGAGTCAAATATTAAATAATAATCGACCGTTAAATAGTAGTTCAATAAGATTTTGCGTCAGAAGAAAAAAAAGATTAAATTTGCACTTTATTAAGATAACAAGCATAAAAAAATATGGCATTAGCAGCAGGTACTTATGTACCATTCAAAGTCAAAGATATTGCATTGGCCGATTGGGGTCGTAAAGAAATTCAATTAGCTGAAGCAGAAATGCCAGGCCTAATGGCATTGAGAAGAGAATTCGGAAAAGCCCAACCATTAAAGGGAGCGCGCATCGCAGGATGTTTGCACATGACGATTCAAACAGCCGTTTTGATTGAAACGTTAACTGCTTTAGGAGCAGAGGTAACTTGGTCTTCTTGTAACATTTTCTCTACGCAAGACCATGCAGCGGCCGCAATTGCTGCTGCAGGAATTCCAGTTTACGCTTGGAAAGGCATGAACGAAGAAGAATTCAATTGGTGTATCGAGCAAACGCTATTTTTTGGAGAAGATAAGCAACCACTTAACATGATTTTAGATGATGGTGGTGATTTAACCAATATGGTTTTTGATGAATATCCAGAATTGATCAAGGAAATTAAAGGTCTTTCAGAAGAAACCACTACTGGGGTTCACCGTCTGTATGAGCGTATGAAGAATGGCACTTTATTTTTGCCAGCGATCAACGTAAACGATTCGGTGACTAAATCAAAATTTGATAATAAATATGGTTGCAAAGAGTCTTTAGTAGACGCTATTCGTCGTGCGACAGATTTAATGTTGGCCGGAAAAGTTGCTGTAGTAGCAGGTTATGGTGATGTTGGAAAAGGTTCGGCTGAATCTTTAAGAGGTGCTGGTTGCCGAGTTTTAGTCACTGAAATCGATCCAATTTGTGCGCTTCAAGCTGCCATGGATGGATTTGAAGTAGTTCCTATGGACGAAGCTGCCACTAGAGCTAATATTTTTGTTACTGCCACAGGAAATGTGAAAATCATTCGTGATCGTCACTTTAAATTGATGAAGGACAAAGCGATCGTTTGTAACATTGGTCATTTCGATAACGAAATTGACATGGAATGGTTAAACGGTAATTATGGCGACACAAAAGATCAAATCAAGCCACAAGTTGACATGTATACGATCGACGGTAAAAATGTAATCGTGCTAGCAGAAGGACGTTTAGTTAACCTTGGTTGCGCGATGGGTCACCCATCTTTCGTTATGTCAAATTCATTCTGTAATCAAACATTGGCTCAACTAGAACTTTGGGCTAATTCAGCTAATTATGAAAACAAAGTGTACATCTTGCCTAAACATTTAGATGAGAAAGTAGCTTTCTTACATTTAGCTCATATTGGCGCTAAACTAGAGGTATTAGAAAAAGAACAGGCAGATTATATTGGTGTTCCGGCTAACGGGCCATTCAAGCCTGAGCATTATCGCTATTAGTCGATTATTAAAATAAATAAAAAAGCTGCATGTAACCCATGCAGCTTTTTTTAGGTTAATTAATTCCCCAACACTTTTGCTAAAAATAAATGCGCTTTTGTTTATTTAAAAATTTAACAAAAAGCCGTATTTTTGAAGATAATCTGAAATGAAAAATATGAAATTTGGCGTTGTAGTATTTCCTGGTTCTAATTGCGATGATGACACAGTAGGAGTTATTGAAAGTTTAGGCCACGAGGCTGTGAAACTTTGGCACAAAGAAACAGATCTGCAAGGTTGTGATTTCATTATTATCCCGGGTGGATTTTCGTATGGTGATTACCTTCGTTCAGGCGCCATTGCCCGCTTTTCGCCCATCATGGATCATGTAATAGCACATGCAAAAAACGGTGGATATCTCATGGGAATTTGTAACGGATTCCAAGTGCTGGTTGAAGCCCATTTGCTTCCAGGTGTTCTCCTTAGAAACAGCTCGCAAAAATTTATATCAAAAAATATTTTCTTAAAGACGGCGACCAACAATTCCTTGTTGACCCAAGAACTTGATTTAAACAAGGCTTATAAAATACCTATCGCACATGCTGAGGGCAGATACTTTACGGATGAAAAGACTTTAGCGAGTTTACAGGCCAACGATCAAATCCTGTTCTATTATTGTGACGAAAACGGAAACATTAATGATGCGGCCAATCCGAATGGCAGCTTGCTTAACATCGCTGGTATATGCAATGAGCAAAGAAATGTATTTGGTCTTATGCCGCATCCGGAAAGAGCCGCTGATCCCGATTTAAATAATACGGATGGATTGGAGATTATGCGCCAACTAATTCTAGAAACGGTTTCTTAATCCGTTATGAAATTACCTTAGGTCATTGACCGAAACGCCCGGAAATGATTTCTTGTTAAAAGTGAAGTAGGCATCATCCACTCCAGCATTCGGATTGAATTTTGTAATCTTAAAATTCTGCTTCTTTCCTGCTTTATTCACAATCGTCCACTCCTTTACTTTGAAACTTGAAGCTTCAATCTTTAAACTAATTTTCTGAATCTGCGCCGACTTAGCCGCTGGCGCTAATTCCAACGTCGATACCCCAGCAGCTTCCGAAACCAAATTAATTTTATATTGCTTTTTATCAAACGAGTAGATTTTAGCTGGATTCAAATCACCTTCCTCCGGATCAAAGCCCGAAATGTTTACTTCGTTAATCTCCTTCATGTACGTAGACACTTCTTTCCCGTTATTGAAAATTTCTTGGCCTGCTGTTTTTAATCTAAATTTAGTCCCTCTCACGGTAATCGACCCCGACATCACCCCATTTCCATCCGTCTGATAAGAAAAGTTGGCTGAAAAAGAAGGCAACGATTTATACATTTTTTGCATGCCGTCAACAATTGACAATGCCTTTGAAGATTGGCCAAAAGTACCCAACGAGATAAATAAACAAACAGAAATGTAAAGCAATTTTTTCATACCCATTTTATAGATTTTTTAATATTTCTTCTAACTCAGTTTCAGACTTCACTAAGACCTCTCTCGCCTTAGATCCTCCAAAAGAACCCACAATACCCACTGATTCTAATTGGTCGATCAAGCGACCCGCCCGGTTATAGCCCAATTTTAATTTTCGTTGAATTAATGACGTGCTTCCTTGTTGGTGCATCACGACTAATCGTGCCGCCTCCTCAAAAAACGAATCTCTATTTGCTGGATCAAAGTCTCCCCGATCTTGCCCGCCCATTTCCTCCGAATCAGGCTCAGGCAACAAATAAGCAGACGCGTAACCTTGTTGGTTCCCAATAAACTCGCAAATATCTTCCACTTCAGGAGTATCCACAAAAGCACATTGCAAGCGTATAACTTCTGAACCCATTGATAAAAGCATATCACCCATTCCCACTAATTGGTCCGCACCACTAGCATCTAAGATCGTCCTCGAGTCAATTTTTGACATGACTTTAAATGATAATCTAGCCGGGAAGTTCGCCTTAATTGTACCCGTAATTACGTTGACAGATGGACGCTGAGTCGCAACCACTAAGTGAATGCCTATCGCACGGGCCAACTGTGCCAATCGGGCAATCGGATGTTCCACTTCTTTCCCAGCGGTCAACATTAAATCCGCAAGTTCATCGATGACCAACACAATATATGGCATAAAATCATGCTCATTGGGATTAAGTCGACGATTGATAAACTTCTGATTGTATTCCTTAATATTTCGACAACCCGCATCCTTCAGTTTATCATAACGCATATCCATCTCCTTACAAAGTGAATTAAGCGTACTCACCACTTTTTTGGTATCTGTTATAATGGCCTCCTCTGAATCGGGAAGGCATGCCAAAAAGTGCCTCTCTAATTTATTAAATAAAGAAAGCTCTACTTTTTTCGGATCGACCAACACAAATTTTAATGTAGCTGGATGCTTTTTGTAAATCAATGAAGTCAATAACATATTTAAACCGACCGACTTTCCTTGGCCCGTAGCACCGGCCATCAATAAATGTGGCATTTTGGCTAAATCAGCTACAAAAATTTCATTTGAAATAGTTTTACCCAATGTAATAGGTAAATCATACGTAGATTTTTGGAATTTTTCAGAACCAATAACGGCCCGAACTGGAACCATCTCTCTATTCTTATTAGCGACCTCAATCCCTATAGTGCCTTTTCCAGGCATTTGGCCAATAATCCGAACCCCCATAGCCGCTAAAGAAAGTGATAAATCATCCTCCAACGAAGTTATTTTACTTACTCGAACACCTGCTTTGGGTATAATCTCATATAAGGTGACCGTTGGCCCAATCGTAGCCTCAATCTTCTGAATACCAATTCCATAATTCAATAAAGTCTCTACAATCTTCTCCTTATTCTCCTTCAACTCATCCATGGTCACTTGAGTCGTTTGGTTTTTCTGATCATATTCCTTCAATAAATCCAAGGTAGGATATACATATTTAGGTAAATCGGCCGTAGGATCATATAAACCAAATTGCTGAACCAAATCATTCGCCTTAAGCTCTTGTCCCGCTAAGCTAGAATCTTCCACTTCCTCCACAGGTGTTTCGTCAACAGCCACCTTATAAGTAAACGATAAATCATCTTCAGCAGCTAATTCATTTTCATTAGGTACTAATATTTCTTCTTCTACACTGATTTCTTCAACTTTCTCAGGAGGGACAATCGGCCTAAAGACCTCTAAATCTTCATTATCCTCGTGAATACTAGGCCCATCTTCATCGATAAAATCATCCGCAAAGTCTTTAACTAAACCTTCCGGCGCATCATTGACCAAATCAGGAACGACCCGAACTTGCTTAGGGTTTAATTGATAAAAAATAACCAAAAAGACAAAGCCAACAAACAATATCAGAAATACAGAAAGGTATCCGATGAGTTGGTTCAGCTTTTCATTAATAAAAAAGCCTACTCCCCCACCCATAGAATGAGGCAAATCCAATTGGAATACCAAAAATCCTGCCACTAAACTCCCCCAAATAATGTAAAATAAGACTTGCCAAGAAAGGCGATCCAAAGGATATACTTCACGCTTAAAACCTAATTTTAATGCCGATAAATAAAAGAGGGGTATTAGTAAAAAAGAAGACCAACCAAAAGTCCTGAACAAAAAGAAATGGGCAATTTTTGCCCCTAACAGTCCTGCAAAATTCTTTACAGGAATATCTGAACCAGTTAACACATCGATTGAACCCTGCTCTAATTCACTTTGATCAGCGACGCCAACAAAAAAATTAGACGCAAATGCGACCAATAACAAAGTGCCAATCACAAACAAAAAAGCTGCAAAAATAATTCGAAAGCGGAAGAAACCTGGACCAGAAGCACCGTCCTTTTTAGCTCCCTTCTCAAAATCAATTTGAAGCGTGTTTGATGTATTAACGATCTTTTTGGCCATAAATAAAATAGTATTTTAATCTATAAATTTCGACTTTTTGATTCGATTTACAAAATCATTTTACAAACCATTTTTAAGGATTGCTTGATTAATTTCTTTTATCAAGCCAGGCCCTTCATATATAAACCCAGTATAGAGCTGAATTAAACAGGCCCCAGCTTTCAATTTTTCTATTGCATCCTTCGCAGAATGAATGCCACCCACACCTACAATAGGAATTTTACCTTTCGACTTGTCATGCAAATAGGCGATTACTTCCGTAGACCTTTCGCGCAATGGCCGACCACTTAAGCCACCCATCTCATTAGATAAGTCGGCAGAAGACTTCAATCCCTCCCTTGAAAGTGTTGTGTTCGTGGCAATGATCCCAGCTAAATTAGTTTCCAACACAATCTCAATGACATCATCCAATTGTTCATTGGTTAAATCTGGAGCAATTTTCAATAAGATTGGTTTAGGCTTTTGCTTACTCTGATTCAATTTTTGCAACCTAATCAACAGCTTTTTCAAAGGCTCCTTTTCTTGCAATGCTCTTAAATTGGGCGTATTTGGCGAACTTACATTGACCACAAAATAATCCACATCATAAAACAAAGTTTCAAAGCTTAAGCAATAATCCTCTTCTGCTTCTTCATTTGGCGTAACTTTATTTTTACCCAGGTTACCGCCTACAATCACTTTCGACTTTCGTGCGGCCAAACGCTTTTGCATAGCAAACATACCGTCATTATTGAATCCCATGCGATTAATTAAGGCCTCATCTTTTGGCAAACGGAATAGTCGGGGCGTAGGATTACCCACTTGTGCCTTAGGAGTGACTGTACCCACTTCAATAAAACCAAATCCGAGATTTGCATATTCATCCACCAAATAGGCATTTTTATCAAAACCCGCGGCTAAGCCAACAGGATTTTCAAATCTTAAACCAAATACCTCTCGAACTAAATTTTTATGCTTAAACCCATAAATTGATTGGAAAACCAAAGAAACACCCGGAATTTTCATCATCAATCGCAAACCGTGGGCTACTATATAATGAGCACGCTCTGGATTAATTAAGAATAAGAGCGGTTTGAGAATATTTTGATAAAACATAAATTCCTTAAAAAAATAAAACAAAGTAAAAATACAACATTTGAACATATTTATGGGAATAAAACAAGGATAAAATGTAGATTTAATAGAGTATATTTAAATAATTTCATTGCTTGATGAAAGTCTCAAAAAAAACAATAATTTTAAGCATCCATCGGATAATCAAGCATTTAATAAAATTTAAAGCCTATGCTAAGTCGAGTTGCTAACTCCATTTATTGGATGAATCGTTACATTGAGCGAGCAGATAATTACGCGCGATTTATCTCCGTTAATTTTAATTTAGCTTTAGACCTTCCGCCCAATGTGCCCGAACAATGGGAGCCCTTGATTGTCGCTACTGCCGACCACTTCAATTTTTTTGAGCATTACCCCGTAGCCAATCGTGAAAATGTATTGCATTTTATGACCTTTGACGTGGATAATCCCAACTCCATTCTTTCCTGTTTATACAGTGCCCGTGAAAATGCTCGGACCATTCGAGAAAGTATTTCAAAAGAAATGTGGGAATACGTTAATCAAATTTACTGGAAGGTAAAGGATCGAGTAGAGGGGAGTAAAAATTGGGAAATATCACGCTATCAGGGTTTTTTAGAGGAAATAAAATCGGGGAGCCAACTTTTTTACGGAATAGTCGACTCAACGATCACAAGAGGTGAAGGTTGGCATTTTGGTCAGATGGGCAAATTACTGGAGCGAGCAGACAAAACAACGCGTTTTTTAGATGTAAAATACTTCACCCTACTTCCCGATATTGATGCCATAGGATCACCTTTAGACCTATTATTGTGGTCGGCAGTTCTAAAATCTGTGTCAGCCTATAATATGTTTCGCCAACAGTACAAGGTGATTAGTCCTACACATATTGTTGAATTTTTAATTCTTGACAAAAGCTTTCCCAGGTCTGTTGTGCATTGTCTTCAAGAGGCAGAATTATCACTTTATGCCATTTCGGGAACCTCATTTGATCACGGATATTCAAATGCAGCCGAAAAGAAAATATCAAAACTTTTATCAGAAATTGAGTTTACTGAAATTGACGATATTTTAAAAACTGGGCTGCACCAATTTTTAGATGATTTCCAATCGAAGAACAATGAAATAGGCCAAACAGTATTTAACACCTATTTTGACATTAAGCCCGTAAGTTAACATAGGCTTCTAAATAAAAATCGTAATATTGCGCAAAATTACGCAGTTCCCTCATATGACATATTGCTTAGGTATAACAGTTAAAGAAGGCATTATCGCCATTGCCGATACCAGAATCACGGCCGGAAATGAGATGTATTCGAATAAAAAAATCTCGATTCATGAAATTAAAGACCACAGCCTTTTCATCATGACCGCTGGCCTAAGGTCCGTTCGAGACAAAGCTGTTATATACTTTAACCAAACAGTTGAAGAGCAAGAATCCGCCTATAATTACATGCATGAGGCGGCAACAGCCTTTGGTCAAATGTTAAAAAAAGTGGCTACTGAGGACCGAGAAACCTTAGAAAAAGAAGGATATCAATTTAACCTTCATGCCATTGTGGGCGGTCAAATGCCAAAAGACACAACACATAAGCTGTTTTTAATATTTCCTGAAGGGAACTGGATTGAAATAAATGATGGATTAAAATACCAGATTATTGGTAATTCAAATTATGGAAAACCCCTTTTAAATCGAAATCTAAACCATGACACATCTTTAAAAGATGCGTTAAAAATGGGCTTTCTTTCGTTTGACGCGACCCAAGTAAGCACCAACGATGTGGATTACCCCATTGACGTAGTCGTTTATGAGAAAGACAGCTTTAAGGCAAAAGAGGTGCGTTTATACAAAGAAGATATGCAAAAAATTTCGGATGAGTGGAATATCGCATTAAGAAATTCGTTAGAAAGCATTGACGAAGAATGGATGAAAAGTTTAATTTCAGTGCCTAGCCCAACGTCTAAATGATCGCAAAAATCAAGCACTTGCTTACCTATCATTATAGCGCCGCTGTAAACCTAGAACCACATGTCTTATATTTGCATCCTAGAAAAAGTTCGTTATTGACCATCAATTCATTCACTTTGGATATCAACCCAAAGCCGGTTCAAATTTCTAAAAACCTAGATCCTGAAGGAAACATTCAAAATATCTTATTTTTTAAAGAGCCGACCGACTTCCTAAAGATTGAAATGAATGCAGTGGTCGAAACAACTGAATTTAATCCTTTTGACTTTGTTTATTTCCCCTTTGAGAGTAAAACATTGCCCTTAAATTACACCCATTCCTATCAAAAAACACTGAGTCCTTATTTAGGCCAAGAAGGGGTAAGTACCCTCGTGGAGCAAACCGCAAGACAAATTGCCTCGCAAGTCAAATGGAATACATCTTCCTTTTTGTCCGAATTAAATGAATTCATCTTCAAGCAATTTGCCTATGAAATCAGGGAAGAAGGCGCTCCTAATTCGGCAGAGCACACGCTGGTCAATCGGAGAGGCTCGTGCCGTGATTATGCTGTTTTGTTTTCCGCCATGTGCAGAGCTCTGGGCTTAGCTACACGCTTTGTCAGTGGATATTATGTAGGCATCGCTCCCGTGGATGTACCTAATCAAACGCATCATTTACATGCTTGGGTAGAAGTATACTTGCCGGGAGGCGGTTGGCGCGGATATGACCCGACCCAACATGAAGTCGTGGCAGGAAATCACATTCCCTTGGCAGCCTCGTGCTTGCCAGAAGAAATCACACCCGTATTTGGTTCCTATCGAGGATCGGCTAGCTCCGAACTGATAACAGAAGTAATTATTGATCGCGTTTAGCCGATTAATAATTGGGCCAATAAATAATCAGCAATTAGAATTGCGATACAAGAATTAGTTACCGCTGATGTACTTGCTTTTCCCACTTCGTATGCGCCTCCTTGTGTATAAAAACCCTGAAAAGAAGAAATAGTCACTACAATAAATGAAAAGACAACGGATTTGATTAAGGCAAAAAACATGTAATTGCCTTTAAATTGAAATTGAAGACCGTGAATGTATTCTTGAGGAGAAATTGAACCCGTCAACCAACCTGCCAAATAACCCCCATAGATGGATAAAAAACATGCTAAGGTAACCAACATTGGAAAAGTCAACATAGCAGCAATAATTTTTGGAAGTACCAAATAAGACCTAGAATTAATCCCCATTACCTCCAACGCATCTATTTGTTCCGTGATTCGCATGGTGCCCAATTGGCCAGCAATATTAGAACCAATTTTTCCTGCCAGTACCACACAGGTAATCGTGGGGCCCATCTCTAAAATAGTGGTATCTCGAACGATTAAACTGATAATATATTGCGGAACAAACGGATTGTCCATATTGGCAGCCGTTTGAACACAAGTAACCGCTCCCAAAAAAGATGAAACGATTGCGACTATGAGTAAAGAATTTATTCCAATGTCGATGCACTCCTGCATAATTAAGGGCCAATAAACCCTAAATTTTTCAGGATTTGTGAACAGCTTACCTAGGAAGATTAAATATTTACCTAATTTTGACATGGATTTTAGATTAAACCATTTTGTCAAAGATAATGAAGAAATCAATCATAATTAGTGGGGGAAGTCAAGGAATTGGAAAAGCCTTAGTAAAAAAGTTTTTAGAAAACGGATTTCAAGTCTTTACTTGTGCCCGGAATGCAGAAAAATTAGAAAGCCTTAAAAATGAGTTTAATCATCCGCTCCTGCACACTTTTGTGGCGGATTTAAGTGATAAAAAACAGGTGTCCAATTTTGCTCAATGGATTTTAAATCAAGAAACCAAGATTGATGTCCTGATTAACAATGCAGGTTATTTTTTGCCAGGCCAAATTCAGAATGAGGAAGATGGCGTACTGGAAAGTCAAATTGAGGCCAACCTATATAGCGCTTACCATTTGACCAAAGCCATTTTACCAAGTATGCAAAAATCTAACTTTGGACATATTTTCACCATCTGCTCTACCGCTTCCATCACGGCATATACCGCAGGAGGATCATATTGCATCAGTAAATTTGCCTTATTAGGATTTACCAAAGTATTAAGAGAAGAATTGAAAACGCAAGGAATTAAAGTCACTGCGGTCCTTCCTGGCGCTACGCTAACACCCGCTTGGGATGGAGTTAATCTACCTGATTCAAGATTTATACCTGCAGAAGATATAGCTAATACGATATTTTCAGCTTATATGATGAGTGCGTCGACAGTCATTGAAGAAATATTAATTCGCCCACAATTAGGTGATATAGAATTATGATTTTTGAAATAGAATATTCGCTTGAAAATATTTCTAATGCTGTAAATCAGCTATTAGAGGCGATCAACCTTGGGCCTAAGATATGGCTATTTAGAGGAGAAATGGGTGCGGGAAAAACGACTTTGGTGAAAGAAATAGGCCAACAACTAAAAATCAAATCTATCGTGCAAAGTCCAACGTTCTCACTGGTCAATCCCTATGAAACAGAATCAGGTGAGATCGTCTATCATTTTGATTTGTACCGACTAGAAAACATACATGAGGCCATTGACATTGGCATCGAAGAATACCTTGACTCAGGTCATTTATGTTTTATTGAATGGCCAGAAAGAGCTGAAAGTTTATGGAATATCCCACATATCAATATTGAGATCATACAATTGACTGAATTTAGCCGTAAATTGACTTGTAATTGGCAATGATGACAGAAAACACACCCTTTCAGGAGATATTGGCCCAACAAGGAGTCATGACGATGGAGGCCATGAATTGGACCAAAAAAAATGCAAAATCCATTCAAATTGGTATTCCTAAGGAAGATTCTAAGGATGAAAATCGAGTTGCATTGAGTCCTCAAGCGGCCCAACTACTAATTGCCAATGGCCATGATGTATGTGTAGAAAAATCAGCCGGTGAGAGAGCAGGATTTAATGATGCCGATTATCTTTTAGCCGGTGCCAGCGTGACCGAAAATCAAAATCAAGTTTGGCAATGTCCGCTGATTATTAAAATTAACGCGCCGACCCTTAATGAAATTAGCCAAATGAAGGTGGGGCATGCCATCATTTCATGCGCATCTCAACATCAGCTAAGCTCTGAAGCAATAGACCAATTAAACCTAAAAAAAATCCTTGCCATTGGACTTGAATTGGCTGAAGATAATGGAGGTGAATTCCCTTTTGTTAAAATAATGGCTGAAATTGCTGGCCAATTGGTATTACCTATCGCAAGAGAATTATTACGCAACAAAGAAGGTGCCGGTATATTACTAGGAAATGTAACAGGGGTTCCTCCTTTCAATTTAGTTATTTTAGGATCAGGGCATGTAGCGGAACAAGTTGCCAGAGCCGCATGGCATTCAGGCATTCAAATGCAAATTTTTGACAAAGACATTTATAAATTACAAAGGCTAAAAAGTACCTTGGGTTTTCCATTAATTACCCAAGTCATTGATTCTGAAAATTTACCCAAAGCCCTGCAAGAAGCCACGGTTATCGTTGGCGCTTTAAGATCTGATTCTGGAATTACCCCATGCGTGGTGACCGAAGAAATGGTGGCTAATTTAAAAGAGGGTACGCTGATCATTGACGTTTGCATCGATCAAGGTGGCTGTTTCGAAACTTCTGAAATGACTAATTTGAAAAAACCAACCTTCAATAAATACGGAATTACCCATTATTGTGTACCTAATATTCCTTCCTTAGTCTCAAAAACTTCCAGTCTTGCCATCAGTAATTTAATTACTTCTTTTGTTTTAAAAACGGGGAAAACAGGGGGAATTGAAGAAATGCTTCGGCAAGGAAAATCGTTCATGAAAGGTGTTTATTGCTATAAAGGACACGTCACCCATCCTTTAATTGGGAAATTATTTAAAAGACCTATTAAAGATATCCAACTATTATTAATGAATTAATCGGCCATGCTAGAAGATTATACTGCCATTTCAAATGCCCCCAATTCACCAGATTTAAATGGTAAATACTTAGGCCTCATTTCGACCGATTTCATTAAAGTCTCTGATACCTTAAAAGAGGCTGCATACCAAGTAAAGAAAAGAGGATTTTCGGATTTCCCCATTTTTGTAACTTCCCAAAGGCCCATCGAGATAGGTCAGAAGTTAATTGGCGTCAACGAGTTAAACGAAAACAAATGGAACTACCATGCCTCCATGATGGAGGAATTTGTGCAACGTAAATTAATTGCCGAAGAAAACATGGAGTTGTTCGTGCAAAACTACAAAGACATTGAGGAATTTGCATGCCTATTTGTCGTAGATGGCCAATTTACCAATTTCGTTTTCATCCCATTCCCTGAAGAAAACTCGGAATTGCTATAACTTTTTATTCAAGGGGTGGAAATCCCTCACCATTTGGCTTAAATAAGCCCGATCTAAGTGCGTATAAATTTCCGTAGTCAAGATGGATTCATGCCCAAGCATCACCTGGACTGCCCTCAGATCAGCCCCACCCTCAATCAAATGAGTCGCAAAAGAATGCCTAAAAGTATGCGGACTAATTGTCTTTTGAATACTTGCCTTTTGTGCTAAGTCTTTGCAAATAATAAACACCATCACTCGGCTTAATGGAGACCCACGCCGATTTAAAAACACATAATTTACTGCGGATTTTTTTATTGGGATTTGTGGCCTAATATGCGCTAAATATAATTTCAAATAAGTAAATGCATCTCGGCCCGCTGGAACCAAACGCTCCTTATCCCCCTTTCCACACACTTTGATAAAGCCATTTTCAATGTATACATCGGTCAATTTCAAACCTACTAATTCCGAAACGCGAAGTCCGGCCCCATATAAAAATTCTAACATAGTCCGATTCCGTACTCCTTCATTGGTACTCATGTCATTTGCCTCTAAAATCAATTTGATTTCATCAAATGAAAGCGTATCCGGCAATTTTCTGCCTTTCTGCGGACTCTTAATATGCACCGTAGGATCCATTGGAATCTTACCTTCAAAAACTAAATACTGAAAGAAACTTCGAATGCCCGATAAACATCGTGACTGTGTGCTTGCTTCAATACCGAGGCTATGTAGATCTTTTAAAAAATCAAGAATCTGATTTTCTTTTACGTCCAAAATGGGCGTTTGTAAGGGAGTCAAATAAGTGGCCAACTTCCGAATATCGCGTATATAGGCCTCTAAGGAGTGCCCAGAGAGGCCCCTTTCAATCCTTAAATAATGCCCAAAAGTCTGAATTTCATTTTCCCACATGGGCAATTTATTTAAACAATCACATAAATTTAACAGAAATACGTATTTTTACATCGCATTAGATCTAAATATAGATTGGCCCTTATTAAATTCTTTTTCTATGGTACGTCAAAAAATCTTAATTCTGAATGGACCCAACTTAAATTTGTTGGGCACCAGAGAGCCTGAAATTTATGGCCAACAAACGTTCGAACAATACCTTGAAGTGTTGCGAGATAAATTTGAAAAGGAATTTGAAATCTCTTATTTCCAGTCCAATGAAGAAGGTGCCATGATCAATAAATTACACGAGGTGGGATTTTCCTATGATGGTATTTTATTAAATGCTGGCGGATATACTCATACGTCCATCGCCCTGGCAGATGCTGTTTCGGCCATTAAAACTCCCGTCATAGAAATTCACATTTCCAATGTACACGCTAGAGAATCCTATCGCGCCCATAGCTACCTGAGTCCAAAATGCAAGGGCAGTATTGTTGGTTTTGGTTTACCCGGTTACGATTTAGGACTTTATTCATTTCTCTAATTCATGCTCTCATTTTATCCAGGTCCTTCCAAGGTTCATCCTGAAGTCCTCGGATTTATCCAAGAGGCGTTTTCAAATGGCGTTGTTAGTATAAATCACCGAAGCGAGCGCTTTGAAGTTTTGCTCAAAGACACGCTCCAAATACTTCATGAAAAATGGAATATCCCTCAGGATTACACATTATATTTCATATCCTCAGCCACTGAAGCTTGGGAAATTGTAGCTCAATCGCTCATAAAAGAAAAAAGTCTACACTTATTTAACGGGGCATTTGGCAAAAAATGGGCCCATTATGTCCAGCAGACTATTCCTAATGCCCATTCTTTTGAATTTGACATTAACGAGGACTTGAAATCAGTGGCTAGTAATTTAAGTATGTTTGATTTTGATACCATCTGCTTAGTTCAAAGTGAAACTTCAAATGGCACAGGACAAAACATATGTAGATCTGATTTCAATCTAAATGAGGAAGCCATTATCGCTGTAGATGCCACTTCAACCATGGGAGGAATTAATTTGCCATGGCAGGAAGCAGATGTTTGGTTCGCCTCCGTTCAGAAATGCATAGGGATTCCGGCGGGTTTAGGGATACTCATTTGTTCACCTAAAGCACTTAAAAGAGCAACCCAATTAAATAAAAAAGTCCATTACAACGACGTTCTTTTAATGGAAGAAAATCGAAAGCTTTTTCAGACTCACTATACCCCTAACGTACTTAGTATTTATGTATTAAATAAATTGGCTCACCTACTTCCAAGCCTTTCGGAAATTGATCGGCAAACAAATGAAAAAGCAAAATTATTAACGGAATTTTTCTCCCAATCAAATACTTTTAACCTTTCATTTTTAATTAAAAACCCATTCGTCCGACTTCCTACCGTATTCGCTTTAACAGGAGAAGCGATTCAAATAAAAAGACTTCAAGGTTTGTGTTTAAATAACAACATTGAATTAGGTAAGGGATATGGAAATTGGAAAGACAATACCATTCGTATTGCAAATTTTCCTAGCCATACACTTGAAGATTTTCATCAATTATTTAATTTGATCAATTCGTAAAATGGAAATCAACTTTAAAGAAATAGTATCCTCTTCATTAATTTTATTTTCAGTCATTGATATTTTAGGTGCTATACCCATCATCATCGACTTAAGAAAAAAGAATGGAGAAATTCATGCGGGCCAAGCAACCTTAGTTTCAGGTTTAATCATGGTGGGATTTTTCTTTGCCGGAAAATTTATACTGGCATTTTTAGGGGTGGATACTAATTCTTTTGCTGTCGCCGGTGCATTAATATTATTTTTAATAGGCCTTGAAATGACTTTAGGTAGAAATATATTCAAAAATGATACCATAACTACTGGTTCCCATTCCATTGTTCCACTCGCTTTCCCCATAATTGCAGGAGCAGGTACTATGACCACATTAATCTCATTAAAATCACAATTTGAAGAAGTCAATATCTTGATTAGTATCTTAATCAATTTGATTTTTATTTATTTGGTGTTACGCTCAAGTGTTTGGATTGAAAGGAAATTAGGAAATGCTGGGACGCAAATTTTAAGAAAAGTTTTTGGAGTAATTTTGATTGCCATAGCCATCAAGATATTTAAAACAAGACTCTTATAATATGGCTAAAAAGCAAAAATATTATGTTATTTGGGCAGGTCATAAAACCGGTATATTTGACAACTGGGCAGAAACAGAGCAAAATATCAAAGGATTCCCAAATGCGCAATTCAAATCTTTTGAGACAAAAGAGCAAGCTTTTCATGCATCCAAAAAGAACTATTGGGCCAGCATTCAAACAAAGTCAGCCCCATCAAAGAGTAGAAAAATAACGAATGAAACCATTGTCATTCCATCCATTTCAGTTGACGCCGCATGCGCTGGAAATCCAGGCGTTTTGGAATACCAAGGCGTAAACACAGAAACGAAAGATGTTTTATTTTTTAGAGGTCCTTTCCCATTAGGCACCGTTAATTTAGGTGAGTTTTTAGCTATTGTTCACGGATTGGCCTATTTGAAAAAAAATAATTGCCCATTTCCCATTTATTCAGATTCAAGAACCGCTATTTCATGGGTTAAAAAAAAGGCGATAAAAACGAATTTAGAACGTAGTCCGGTCACGGAAGAGCTATTTAAAATGGTCGATAGTGCGTTAGAATGGCTACATAAAAACCCATACTCCACTAAAATATTAAAATGGGAAACTGAAGATTGGGGAGAAAATCCAGCAGATTATGGGAGGAAATAGATCGGTCTTCACCTTCAAACAATTTTCCTTAGCCCACGGTAATCCGGGATTAAAAATAAGTACTGAGGCTTGCTTATTGGGTGCATGGGCTCACCCATTTGCCCATGGAAAAATCTTAGACATAGGAACTGGGTGCGGTTTATTGGCCTGCATGCTTGCTCAATCCAATCCAGATGCGAATATTGATGCGATTGAAATTCATCAAGAAGTTGCAACTATCGCATTAGAGAATATAAAAAATAGCCCATTCAAAAATCAGATTCAGGTAATTAATTCAGATATACGTTCGTTATCCACAAACAATCGGTATGATTTCATCATTTCGAATCCACCATTTTTTTCAAATCACCTACCCACTCCATTAGAAGACAAACAAATTGCCATACATGATGACGAATTGAATGTTGTGGATTTGGTTGGTTCCATTAAAAACCAGTTAAAACCTGGAGGGAAATTTGCAGTCATTTACCCAAAAGAAGTGATGGATAAATTTGAAAAAGAGCTAGGGAAAAATGGCCTATTTGTTCATCAATATCTACATATATTCTCTACTCCTAAATCAAAACTCCTACGGGTGATTTGTCTCGGTTCGACTAATAAAGTAGAGTTAGCCATTGATAACTTATACATCAAAGATGAAAAAAATGAATATTCAGAAGCATTTAAATTATTGCTTTATCCCTACTATTTAATCTTCGAATAAAAATTAACCACATGTTTTTGTATTTTTGTTGGCAGAAACATCCTTATATGTTGCAAATATCTATTCTTGTTCCTCTTTTTAACGAAGCTGAATCTTTACCAGAACTTACAGCTTGGATAGATCAAGTAATGAAAACAAACTCGTTTTCCTACGAGCTTATTTTTATCAATGATGGAAGCACCGATGCGTCATGGGAGGTGATTAATTCCTTGTCTAAAGAATATAAACCTGTTAAAGGTATTTGTTTTGCTAGAAATTATGGCAAATCAGCTGCTCTGCATGAAGGATTTTCTCGAGCGCAAGGCGACGTAGTGATTACCATGGATGCTGATTTGCAGGATTCTCCAGATGAAATTCCAGCGCTTTATCAAATGGTCAAAGAACAAGATTATGACCTTGTTTCTGGTTGGAAGCAAAAAAGATTTGACCCTATTTCAAAAACAATACCCACAAAATTATATAATGCTGCAACCAGAAAATTATCTGGCGTACAGCTAAATGATTTCAATTGTGGGTTAAAAGCCTATAAAAAAGAAGTGGTCAAGACACTCCGACTGTATGGAGAAATGCACCGATATATCCCCGTTCAAGCAAAATGGAATGGATTTACTAAGATTGGAGAAAAGGTTGTTCAACATCAAGCAAGAAAATATGGCGTAACCAAATTTGGATTAGAACGTTTTATTTTCGGATTCTTAGACCTCCTTTCCATCTCATTTGTACAGGCTTTTGGGAAAAGGCCCATGCATCTTTTTGGGAGCTTGGGGATTTTTTCCTTTTTCTCAGGGACTATTCTAACTACATGGTTGATCGGCGAAAAGTTGTACAACATCGCAAATCAATTAAAATATAGGAATGTCACGGATAACCCCTTATTTTATTTGGCCTTAGTTGCGATCATTTTGGGGGTCCAATTATTCTTAGCTGGTTTTATTGGCGAATTATTAATTACAAACTCCGACAAAACAACAGATTATAAAATCAAGGAAGAAGTTTCTTAGCATGCATTCAAAAGATTTAAGTTGGCTTAGTCGCTCCGAACTATTAATCGGCCCTGAGGGCATTCAAAAATTACAATCCGCTCATGTATTGATTGTTGGCCTCGGAGGTGTCGGATCCTTTGCAGCTGAATTTATCGCCAGAGCTGGAATTGGTACCATGACAATTGTCGACGGAGATGTGGTGGATCCGACAAACCGGAATCGCCAATTACCTGCACTTGCGACCAATCATGGAGTGGCCAAAGTGAAAATTATGGCTGAACGTTTAATGGCCATTAATCCTGATTTAGTTTTACATGCACATGAAACATTTTTGAGTCCTGATGCGGCCAAAGAAATATTAGAAACGACGCATTTCGATTATGTTATGGATTGTATTGATTCCGTAACACCTAAATTAACTTTACTAAAAACAGCCTATGATCTTGAGCTCAAAATAGTAAGTTCCATGGGGGCAGGTGGTAAATTAGATCCAACAAAACTTAGAACCACGGATTTATTAGACACTAGAGAATGTTATTTAGCCGCTTTGGTCAGAAAACGAATTAGGAGACTGGGCGTCGGCAGAGGGATAAAAGCCGTGTTTTCATTAGAAAAAGTGCGAGACGAATCCCTCATTTTAACAGACGGTTCTAATTTTAAAAAATCAGCTTACGGCACCATATCCTATTTACCTGCCGCTTTTGGCGGGGCTTGTGCGTCAGTGGTCATTCGGGATATTTTAAACGAAGAAATACCCATGGAAAAAAGACTAAAGGCCCACATGAACCAAAGCCGAAAACCCAAAAAGCAATGATCAAAATAGGGGTAATCAATGTTTCGGACCGAGCAAGCCAAGGAATTTATGAAGATATTCCCGGCAAAGCTGTGGTCGAGCTTCTGCATGAATACCTCATCAGTGAATTTGAGGTAGTCTATAATGTCATTCCGGATGAGCAAAAGCAATTGGAAAAAGCCATGACCCATATGGCCGACATAGAAAAAACATGTCTGATCATCACCACAGGCGGAACGGGACCCTCCCTTAGAGATGTTACGCCTGAAGCAACAGAAGCGATATGCCAAAAAATGTTACCGGGATTTGGCGAGTTAATGCGCCAAGTCAGTTTAGCATTTGTACCTACGGCCATTCTGAGTAGGCAAACGGCCGGCATTCGAGGAAATACGTTAATTGTTAATTTACCAGGAAAACCCAAAGCAATTAGGCAGTGTCTTGAGGCGGTTTTCCCAGCTATTCCCTATTGCATCGATTTAATCGAAGGACCCTATTTAGTTTGCAACGAAGGCAATATGAAAGCCTTCAGGCCTCCGTCGAATTAGCACTCAGATTTAACGAATTGATTATATATATGTGAGGTTATTTTGCCTCGCTGGCCGCCATTTATTTGTTTCCCGTCGATGGAGAAAATAGGCAAAACACGTTTAGTACTACCAGTCGTAAAAACTTCATCTGCCGACAAAAAATCATCCAATGAATAATTGCCAACTCGAACTTCAAACTCTTTAGAGGCCAAAGACAATACATGACTTCGGGTAATTCCCTCTAAAATTTGTTGGCCTGGAGTGTAAATAATCCCTGACTTCACGAAAAATAAATTACTCCTCGATGATTCAGAAACCCCGCACTCATCGGTAAAATATAGTAAGTCATTCCCTCCCCTATTTTTTACTTCGGCCCAATGCCTAATCGCAAAAGCATAGTTCAATGACTTAATGTCCGCCATTTCCCGATGGTATTTTTGACTGATTAGGTGCATACCATCCAAGGGATTAGCAAAAGAGAAAACCCCAGGAAAGACAAATAAATTAGATCCGCCTTCCATGGGCTCAAACCCATTTAAACTATCCCCTCCTGTTAAAACGAGTTTAACTCCTAAGCAAGAATCCTGGGCCACAAGTGCTAATTGGCCTATCAAATCTGCCAAATCAGCTTTGGAATACCCATGTTGTATTCCCATTTTTTGAGCAGAGGAAAGAAATCGATCCAAATGATCCGACATAAAAATCGCCTGGCCATCCATAATTCTAAAAAAATCGAAAATACCATATCCACGAAGAAAACCAATGTCTTTAACGCTAACATGAGCTTTTTCTGGAGCAACCCAAGCATCATTCACAAATATCTGATACGCCATATTGTTTTAATTTATGAACTAATTTAATGACCTCCATGGCTTCTTTTACATCATGAACCCTTAAAATACTAGCCCCTTTATTCAAAGCGATTGCATGCAAGGCAGTGCTTCCATTTAAGGATTGATCCGCATCTATGTGTAAATATTTATGAATCATAGTCTTCCGCGAAAGCCCAACCATGATGGGTGCACCCAATAGTTTAAACTGACCCAATTTAGATAATAGTTCATAGTTATGATCCAAAGACTTAGAGAACCCAAAGCCAGGATCTATGAGTAAATTTTTCAATCCTTTTGACCTTAGATATTGGACCTTTTTAGCTAAATCTGTCCACACGACCTCAACTACATTCTCATAAGTCGGAATGTGATGTACCTCCTCAAATTTACCGACACTATGCGTTAGCACATAAGGAATTTGCTCGGAACAAATCCAATCAAAGATTCCTTTATCCATTTGACCTCCACCAATATCATTAAGTATGTGAGCACCAGCATCAAATGCAGCTTTGGCAACGGATAATCGGTAGGTATCAATGGATATAATGAGTGTGGGAAATCGCTTATTTAAAGCCTCAATGATAGGAACTACACGATTAATCTCTTCCTTTTCACCGACTGGTTCTGCACCAGGCCGAGTCGAATGGCCTCCAATGTCTAAAATCCTTACCCCCTCCGAAATCATTTTTTCAGCTTGTTTCAAGGCAGCGTCCACGGAATTAATTCGACTCCCCTCATAAAATGAATCAGGCGTCACATTTAAAATTCCCATACAGATGGCAGAATTTAATGTACCCCCTAGGTCTAATAATTGACCATTTACAAAGAATGTGTTAAAAGTTGGAAAAAGAGCATCCAAATGAGCTGAAATTTAGGATAATTTAAATATTTTTGTAGGCTAAAAAAACGTGAGTATAGAAATCTAATCCAAGTAATATGAATCGGGACTCTTCGCCTTCCCAAACCGAAATCGAATATCGACAAGTAATTTCACACTGCAAAGCCTTGTTTGATAAAAAAAACAAAGATTACGGGACTTCTTGGAGAATTTTACGTTTACCCAGCCTAACCGATCAAATTTTTATCAAGGCACAAAGAATACGCAGTATTCAGGATAAGGGCCAACAAAAAATCGTGGATGGAATTGAGGGCGAGTTTATCGGCATCATCAATTATTGCATTATCGCATTAATCCAAAAAACACTTGAGAATTCGGATCAAATGGAGTTTTCGCCAGAAGAATTAGGTGGCATTTACGATGATCAAGTGGAAATTACATTAGAGCTTTTAAGAAATAAAAATCACGATTATGGGGAAGCTTGGAGAGATATGCGGGTTAGCAGCATGACCGATTTAATTCTAATGAAAATATTTAGAACGAAGCAAATTGAGAATAATTTAGGAGTTACTTTGGTATCGGAGGGGGTGGAAGCCAACTACCAAGATATGCTAAACTATGCCGTATTTTGTTTGATTAAATTGAAAGAAGAACAAAGCCAACAAGCCCAACAGTAATAAATTATGCAGCGTTACGCGAAAATTGCCACCTTTTTACTGGTCAGCATATTCCTCTTTTCTGGGTTTATTAAACTGAATGACCCCATTGGGACCCAACTAAAACTAGAGGAATATTTTGATGTATTTTCAGTGGACTTTCCATGGATGTCGGGCTTCTGGAAATTCTGGATTCCTTATGCATTAATTCTTTCCATTATACTGAGTAGCCTAGAAGTGGTTTTAGCCATCGCCTTATGGTTTAATTATCGGGCTAAACAAACCCTTTGGGCCATCTTTTCCATATTGCTTTTCTTTAGTTTTTTAACTTTTTATTCAGCCTATTTCAACAAGGTAACCGACTGTGGATGCTTTGGCGAGGCTATTAAACTCACGCCATGGACTTCTTTTGGAAAAGATATATTCCTGATTCTATTAACGATCAGCTTATTTTTTTGTGAGAAGGCTAAGAAAAACGAGCGTACGTTAAAAATCGTGGTAGTCAGTATGGTCATTAGTGTGGGAATCGGCGTTTACTCGTATTTTTATTTACCCAAATTCGATAGCCTGCCTTATGCGATAGGAGAAAATATTCCTCAAAATATGAAAGAGCGGGAAGCCCTGAAATTTAGTTACATCTATCAAATGAATGGCAAGGAAACTGAATTATTGGAGATGCCTACAGACACTTTAGCGAAGTTTATTTCGATGAAGGCGATCAATGAAAAAGAAGCGAGGCCGCTCATCACCGATTACCATTTATGGGCAGAAGGCGACACCACTGATTTTACGAAAGAAAGCTTTAAAGGAAATCGGGTCATGGTGATCGTGCCCAACCTACATCATACCTATGAAAAAGCATTCACCGATATCAGTATTTTAGCTAAGGAATTAGAAAAGAAAAAAATATCGGTTTGGTTAGTTTCAGCATCTACAGATGCAGAAGTTAATGAATTAAGGCATCGGTATCAATTAAGCTTCCCAGCTTTTTCAGCTGATGTCAAAGTATTAAAAACGATTATCAGGTCGAGTCCAGGAATTTGGATATTAAAAGATGGAACTGTAAAAGGAAAGTGGTCAGCTTTTCAATTGCCCAGTGCCAATGAAATTGAAGAACGTTTAACAAAAGTGCAAGAATGAAAAACATTTATTTAATTGGAATGCCCTCATCGGGAAAAAGTACATTAGGAAAAGAATTGGCTAGAAATTTGGGTTACAGCTTTACCGACATGGACAAATTGATCGAGACCCGTGAACAAAAAACCATATCAGAAATATTTTCTGGCCAAGGAGAAAGCCACTTTAGAGAGTTAGAAAAAAAGACCTTGCACGGATTTCAACCTGATCAATCGATGGTCATCGCGACCGGTGGTGGAGTTCCTTGCTTTAACGATAACATGGAATTCATTAAAAATAACGGGGTGAGTGTGTTTTTAAATGTCGATGTGAATGACCTAGCGAAAAGATTATATAAAGCCCAAGGAAACAATAGACCCCTATTAGATAAAAGCCAAAGCGAAGAAGTCGTGATCGATACGATTAAAAAGACTTTTGAAGATCGTTTGCCCTTTTATAAGCAAGCCGATATTCAAGTGGATGGTGAAATATCCGTGACCCAACTCCTATGGTTGTTGGATCAGTATATTCCGGTTTAAAAATAAACTCCCGTACCTATCATGAATTGCATACTTGTCAAGTTCAAATTTGCCGAAGAATAATCCGCCGTATTTTTCAACGTGTAGGGTGTGAATGCCTCTTTAGAGGTTCTTTGATAAGCAGTCAAATCAATATAAAACTGGTTTGCTCGATATCCTAAACCACTAGAAATTTGAAGCACGGTACGATCGATCGAATCATAGGTTGGCGAATAAGTATTCCCCCAAGTGGCCACACCACCCCGAAGATTGAAATTAGCACTCAATCTAATTTCAGTCCCTAATTTTATGTTGAGGGCCGATTGGAAATTTTTCTTTGTTTGTCCGTTGTACTTATTCTCAAAATTTATATTATCTGTTGCCGATAATTCAGCAGATGAAACGCGCATACCTGGGTAATTGACATATTCCAAATCAAGACTTAATAAGCCCCTTTTTCCAAAAAAATAGGCCGCACCGCCAGAAATTTTGAAGGGCGTGGTTAGTTGGTATGTGAATTCATTCGGGGTCAATTTCACCGCTCCTACCCTCGTAATGGTGATTGGATTTCCCTTTGAATCAAACGATGGGATGCCATAAACCCTAGGATTTAATGTAGCGTCATATCGTTCATTCATTTGGTCAAAAAACATAGGAGTATTAAGCGCAAATGATACTCGAAGATTCGAATTTAATTTATAAATCATACCCAAAGTCGCTGAAATTCCCGAGCCCGTATTGACCAATTTTTCTTGATATGATAATCCCAAAACATTATTGGCGCCTACAAATTCTTCTTGCCAATAAGTAGTGGAAATCGCATTTATTTTAGAAAAGTGCAAACCCACACCCAAATAAAATTTATTTAAATAGGAAGCTCCATAACTAATATCCCACTGACTCAGTGATCCCTCATTATCAGCGCTACCCATTTGGCGCGTCGGTAAATTAGCCTCATACCTTTGAAATGGAGCGCCACCCGTTTTTGCATTGGGATTGATCAAATAGGCCTGATAGGCCACCGCTTCAGGACTATCCGCCGTTTTACTATAGGAATTATATTCGTCGTCTAAACTTTCACCTGTAGCACCTTTGTCATTTGCTTTTTCGATGAACTTGTCCAACAAAGAACTACGGTTATTAACTCCTGAAATAGATATAGGTTGGGCAAAGATGACTTGTCTAGAGAAACCTATACCAAAGCTACCATGCCACTGAGATGCGGAAAGTTCAGCTGGACTTCCTAAGACCAAACCAAAAATAGGCAATTGGACAAATGAATTTGATTTTGAAGACGATTCGGAAAGATAATTTGATTCAGTCTTGGAAGAAACATAACCAAGGCCTAAAGCCACTTCAGAACGATTGTAAAATCCTAAACCGGCTGGATTTCCAGAAATTGAACTTATATCCGCACCTAATGTACTATGGACCCCACCCATGGCCTGCATACGGGGTGAACTCGTGGAGTAGGCAGTTGAAAAACTCTTGGCCAAATTCGAATAAGAATAAATCTGTGCATTGACTGCCGTTAGGCTACCTAGGCCCAAAAAGACAAACAAAAAAATACGATTCATATTTTACCTAGGTCCTCTTGTTGAACTTCCACCCCCTGAACTTCCTCCGCTTGAACTTCCATAATTGGTCGATGGAGCGCTGTAGGATTCTGTTCTATTCTGGTATTGAGGAACTGAATTATTTTGAGGAGCGGCTCTATATTCATAATTCGAATTCCTACGAGAAGGTGCCACCATGGACTCCCCACTTACATCCGTTGATCTAGAGTTGACTCTTTGTTGATTAGTCCCATTCGAATTATATGAATTGGAATTGCCCCTTGGCGCATTGTTATAATTCTCACCCCCATAGCGATTGGACATTCCATCTTCTCTAGCTCCACGTCTGCTCACTCGTACAGGATCTACCGAATTATAATTATTTGAATTATACGAGGCATAACTTGAATTTAAGCCTCCATAGTAGTTATAGATGTTGGTTGGCCCAAACATCCCAAAACCATACATTCCCCCATACATCGAATTAAACGGATTTGAAAACGCAGACATCCGATAAAAAGGATCGTAAAAATATGGATTCATCATGAAACTAGATTGATAAGCAAAACTAGAATACATCATAGGCCCATACATAGAGGACATGGATCCAAAATAATAGGGATCTGCTAAACGCCAAGAGGCTAATGGAGAAGCCCAACGAGAACCAAAACCGGTTCCAAAAGATATGAAAGGATTGGTATACCAATTATTCCAAGGGTTGGCATTCATCAAACCCGATGAAAATCCATTGGCGTACCCTTGATCATATTGACTGGCATATACGGCTCGAGAATTTAAATAATTAGGCTCAGCTGCAGCAGCTAAACCATCCTCTTCTTCAATTAAAGTGGCATCATCTTGAAAGTCTAAAAAATCAGACTTCTTCTTTTTCTTAGGTATTGCAGCAGTCTGGACAGGATTATCGTAGAGGTCATCGGCAACCAATTTTGATTGGTTCGTTACATCCGAAGAATTATTTTGAACAACAGTACAAGCTTGTATAATAATTAAACCAACAAGCAACAAAAATAAAATCGAGTGATTTTTCATTGGATTTGAGTGTTATACATGTTAAAAACCTAGGACAAAACTGTATCTTTGTCTCCAACAAATTTGAGACTAAAAAAGTTTACAAATAAAACGATAAATATCTTTAAAATTACGATTTCCAAAAATATATATGAGTAAATCCCTACCAAGTCGCGCCGAGAACTATTCTGAGTGGTATAATGAATTAGTTAAACGAGCTGATTTAGCTGAAAATTCTGCCGTAAGAGGTTGTATGATCATAAAACCCTATGGATATTCAATCTGGGAGAAAATGCAAAGGGCCTTAGATGACATGTTTAAAGAAACGGGACACACAAATGCCTATTTCCCTTTATTTATTCCTAAATCGTTCCTTTCCAAAGAAGCTTCACACGTAGAAGGATTTGCCAAAGAATGTGCCGTAGTCACTCATTATCGATTAAAAAATGATCCTAATGGCGGAGGTGTCATTGTAGATCCAGACGCAAAATTGGAAGAGGAATTGATCGTCCGACCGACCTCCGAAACAGTCATTTGGTCATCCTACAAAAACTGGATTCAATCATATAGAGATTTACCTTTATTGATTAATCAATGGGCCAATGTGGTTCGTTGGGAAATGCGCACGCGCCTTTTCTTAAGAACAGCTGAATTCTTGTGGCAAGAAGGTCATACGGCCCATGCGACTAAAAAAGAAGCCATTGCCGAAACCGAACAAATGCTCGAAGTATATGCGGAGTTTGCTGAAAACTTTATGGCGATGCCTGTTTTAAAGGGGATAAAAACAGCTAATGAACGATTTGCTGGAGCGGAAGAAACCTATTGCATCGAAGCATTAATGCAGGATGGGAAGGCATTGCAAGCTGGTACCTCTCATTTTTTAGGCCAAAATTTTGCTAAGGCTTTTGACGTAAAATTTCTAAGCAAAGAAAACCAATTAGATTATGTTTGGGGAACCTCATGGGGTGTGTCTACCCGATTAATGGGTGCTTTAATCATGGCGCATTCCGATGATCAGGGTTTAGTTTTACCTCCCAAACTAGCGCCCATCCAAGTCGTTATCGTTCCAATTTACAAGGGAGATGAGCAATTGAACTTAATCAAAGATAAAATAGATCCTTTAGTAAAAGCTTTGAAAAAACAAGGGGTATCGGTGAAATTTGACACTTCAGAAAATCAAAGTCCTGGATTTAAATTTGCCGAATACGAATTAAAAGGAGTCCCTATTCGCCTGGCTATTGGCGGTAGAGATATTGAAAATGGAACCGTTGAACTTGCTAGAAGAGATACCAGAGAAAAAACGAGTATGCCTTTCGACGGAATCGAGCAAGTGGTCATTGACACATTGCAAGACATTCAAGAAAAAATTTATGCCAAAGCATTCGCATTCCGTGAATCAAATACCCACGAAGTGAATACCTGGGAAGAATTTCAAACGAAAATCGAAGAAGGTGGATTCATCTCTGCACATTGGGACGGAACTTCAGAGACGGAAGAAAAAATAAAGGAATTGACTAAAGCGACCATTCGATGTATTCCTTTAGGTGTCAAAAAAGAAACGGGTAAATGTATTTTGACTGGGTCAACTTCCGAGCACCGTGTGGTTTTTGCTAGAGCTTATTAAATTAGGTAAATGGTATTAGGCTTCTTAGCTTATTATTTTGAGCAGAACCTCCAATACGCGATCGATTTCTGCCCGAGTATTATTTTTCGAAAACGAGAATCGAACAGCTGCACCTTCCGCATTTGGATTTAATGCGGTCAGCACGTGAGAGCCCACAGAAGTTCCGCTAGAGCAAGCACTCCCTCCCGAAGCTGATATTTTTTCTATGTCGAGTTTGAATAATAGCATATCTCCATCCTGAACCTGAGGAAAGCGTACATTTAAAACCGTATATAAACTTTTATCTATATCACCTGAAAGTCCATTAAACTCAATGCCTGGGAAATTATTCTGTAAACCCTGGATGAAATATGTTTTTAGATCTTTTATATGCGTTTCATGATCAGCCATTTTTTCATAAGCTAAAGAAAGAGCTTTGGCAATTCCCACCATTCCATATACATTTTCAGTGCCTCCACGTTGGTTGCGTTCTTGGGCACCCCCATGCATCAAAGGAGAGAACTTCGTCCCTGATTTGGCATAGAGAAAACCTATTCCTTTGGGTCCATGAAATTTATGTCCGGCGCCAACTAAAAAATGAACGGGTAATTCTTGCACATTGTGCACAAAATGTCCCATCGTTTGAACCGTATCTGAGTGAAATAGAGCACCATATTTTTCACATAAATCACCCACTGCATGCAAATCCAATAAATTCCCAATTTCATTATTTCCCTGCATCAAACTCACTAAGGCGTCGGGCGAAGCAGATAACAATTTTTCCAAATCAGCTAAATCAATAACCCCATTCGCATCTACCTTGACCATTTTCAGGTCTACCATTCCCAATTTTTCCCATGCCTCCGCCGTATGTAAAACGGCATGGTGCTCTAAAGGTGAGGTAATAATCGTCTTAACTCCGCCATATAAAACGGCAGATTGAATCACCGTATTATCTGCTTCCGTACCTCCAGATGTGAAAAATATTTCCGACGGAGAGGCATTTAATAAGGTGGCAATCGTCTTTCTAGCTTTTTCAACGATCACTTTGGCTTGTCGGCCATGCGAATGAATCGACGAGGGGTTTGCCGTAAACTGCTCAAAATAGGGCTGCATTTCCTTCCATACCTCAGGGTCTATGGGGGTAGTAGCCGCATTATCTAAGTAAATCGGCGATTGTTTTGAATTCATACCTTATTAGTTGGAGGCAATTTCTTCGATTACCTGTATAATTTGTTGTGCAAGTGTATTGGCTTCCTCCTCGTTAGGGGCCTCCGCGTAAATTCGAATGATGGGTTCGGTATTTGATTTTCTTAAGTGTATCCAACGATCTGGAAAATCTATTTTTACTCCATCGATCGTGTTAACCTGTTGGTCTTTATATTTCTCAGCTACCGTCGATAAGATTAAATCAACATTCAAATTGGCCGATAACTCGATTTTATTTTTTGAAATAACATAGGAAGGAAAAGTAGCTCGTAGTTCTGATGATTTAATCCCTTTTTGGGCTAAATACGTCAGAAACAAACCAATCCCGACCAAAGCATCCCGACCATAATGTGATTCAGGAAAAATAACGCCTCCATTGCCTTCTCCGCCGATAACAGCCTGCTGAGCCTTCATTTGGTTGACGACATTGACCTCGCCAACAGCCGCCGCAAAATAGCTTCCTCCATGCTTTTCGGTCACATCGCGTAAAGCGCGCGTAGACGATAAATTAGAAACCGTATTACCCGTACCTAATGACAATACATAATCTGCTATCGCAACTAACGTATATTCTTCTCCAAAAGGCGTTCCATCCTCCGAAATAAAACACAAACGGTCTACATCGGGATCGACCACAATACCTAGATCATAATTTCCTTCTTTCATCTTGGAAATCATTACCCCTAAATTCTCTGGTAAAGGTTCTGGATTATGCGCAAAATGGCCTGTTGGTTCTCCATAAATCACATCCACATTATTCACACCCAAGGCACGTAATAAATCGGGGACAACAATTCCTCCAGTGGAATTAACGGCATCCACCAATACTCGGAAATTTGCTTTAGATATTTGATCTGCATGAACCCCACGAAGACCTAAAACATGTTGAATATGATGGTCCAAGAAAGAATGATCCTCCTTGTATTCGCCCAAATCATGTACTTCAACAAATGAAAAATCTTGATTTTCGGCAATCGCCAACAAATCCTTTCCATCCGCATCCGATATAAATTCGCCTAAATGATTCAACAATTTAAGTGCGTTCCATTGAGCTGGATTGTGGCTTGCTGTGATGATAATTCCACCGGCAGCCTGCGTCCAAGGAACCGCTAGTTCAACGGTGGGAGTAGTAGATAATCCTATATCTAAGACATCCCAACCCAAACCGATCAGGGTATTGGCCACCAAGGATGACACCATGGAACCTGAAATTCGAGCATCTCTACCTAAAACAATGGTGTTCGATGCATGCCCTACTCGCTGGAGCCAAGTGCCATAAGCGGCAGCAAAAGTAACTACGTCGATGGGACTGAGGCCTTCGCCCGGTTTACCTCCGATGGTACCTCGGATGCCTGAAATTGATTTAATTAAAGCCAATGGTCAAAAATTTTATTTTCTAAATTTCGAATTTTAAAATTACGCAAAAATACTTATTTCCTTTCTGAGAAAATATCCTTATTTTTAGAGGCATTTTCAAACCTATGTTTATGAATTCCAATCGGCTTAGAGAGATCTTAAGTCAAATACAGAAAATCAAGATCGCAGTTATCGGAGATTTTGCCGTTGATTTTTACTTTCAAGAAAACACGCTAACGAAAGAATTCTCAGTGGAGACTGGGAAAAATGTTTTCTGGGGGTATCAGCCCAAAGGGTATTTAGGAGGTGCAGGAAACGTGACTAAAAATCTGTCTATTTTGGGAGCAAAGGCCTTTGCCTTTGGGGCGATAGGACTAGACTTATTTGGGAGAGAAATGCAATTCCAATGTAAATCATTAGCGATTGATACCACGCATTTATTGCCCTTTTCAGATATCGACACGCCGACCTACTCGAAACCGATGTGGGCTGACATCGAATTAAATCGCATTGATTTTGGTACACAGAATAAGCAATTCCAACTAAAATCTGAAACATTAATTCAGCATTTAGAAACTGAAATAGTCTCGTATGATTGGGTTGTTGTGAATGAACAATTTCAAAATCCTTTATTAAACAAGGCTAGTATAAAAAAGCTACAAAAGCTCATTAATCTGCATAACAAAAGTTCATTGGCCGACCTACGTAATTTAGGGGGCGAAGCCACTGAAATCCCTTTAAAAGTTAATGAATCTGAATTGGCGGCCATTTTAAAATTAAGTCCAAAGCAGTTGGCCTTAGATGAAACATTAATTGCCATCATTAAAAACTGGGTAACCCAACGAAAAACGGGGGCCTTAGTTACCTTAGGTGAGCGCGGATTAATCTACGCTAGCCCAACGGAATTTCATTGGCAATCGGGCATTAAACCCAAAGGAGAAATAGACACCGTGGGTGCTGGTGACATGGTTGTCGCTGCATTTTCAGCGGCTAAAGCCACCGGAGCGAGCACCGCTGAATGCTGTGAATTTGCTAATTTGTGTGCCCACATATCCATCCATAAAATTGGGGAAACGGGTGCTGCCAGTCCAGAAGAAATTGAAAAATTAAACCTTACATTTTTATGAACAAAGAAGAATTAAAATCACTTCGTGACGAAATCAAACAGTATACAGAAGCCCATCTATTGCCTTTTTGGTCTACAAGAACCATGGATAAAACCTATGGTGGATTTATCACACACTACAATGAATTTGGGGAAGATTCTGGGCAAGATGAAAAGTCATTGATCGCACAATCGAGATCTGTTTTTACGTATTCTCAGGCATACCGACATGGATTTGGGGGACCTATCATGAAAGAAATGGCCGAACATGGGGTAAGGTTCATGTTAGACAAAATGTGGGATCATGAAAATGAAGGGTTTTACTGGATGATGAATCGTAAAGGGGAGGCGACCAACAGACAAAAAATAGGATACGGCCATAGTTTTGCCATTTATAGCCTTAGTGAATATACCTTAGCCACAGGTGATCCAATAGGTTTGGAATATGCAGAAAAGTGTTTTGATTTATTGCAAAAATATGCCGTGGATACCAATTTAGGTGGCTACTGGGAATTCTTTTCAGAGGATTGGAAGTTGATGGGACCGGGCGCTCCTGGAGGTGATCGAAAAACCCTTGACGTACACATGCACCTGATGGAAGCTTTCACCACTCTCTATGAAGCCAGTGGTAAAGAATTGCATCGTAGAAAACTAAAAGAGTCCATTGACATATTGATTCAAAAAGTAATGCATTCGGAAACGGGGACAGGAATACCGCAGTTTTGGGCTGATTGGTCCGTCGCGCCACAGATTAAATTTGATATCGTTTGGGGTTGGGATCGTTTTGCTGAGGGAGGCCAAAAAGCTTCGGCTACCGACAATACCTCGTATGGTCACAACTCAGAATTTGGTTGGCTATTAATGCATGCCTTGAAAGTGGGCGGTTTTTCCATCGAAGATTACCGAATCAATTTAGAAAAGGCATTCTATCATTCCATGAATCATGGCGTGGATTGGGAGTTTGGTGGTGTTTATGTAGAAGGTTCACATGAGGGCGTTGTGTATGATCAGGAGAAAGAATTTTGGCAACAGGCTGAAATGTTAATAGGCATGCTCGATGCGTATTTGCTTACTGGAGATGAAAAATTCTTAGCGGCACATAAGCAAGTGCATCGCTTTGTTTTCGACAAAATGATCAATTTTAACACAGGAGAATGGTGGCCATTATTGACCCGTGAGGGAGAACCCATTTGGCGACACATGGCGACTTCTTGGAAAATAAATTACCATAATGTTCGGTCAATGATTTTAAGTTATGAGAAACTAGGAACTATTATCGCATCATAAAAATGAAAATACTTGTCAGTTTTGCTTTGTTATTCTGCATGAGTCATTCGTTGATGGCCCAAAAAATGAGTCAATCGAACGAGTTAATAGGTATTTTAAAACAATATTTTGGATCAAGTACTTCATCGGGATCCAAGGCAAAACAAGCTAAAAGAACATTCGCCATCAAATCAGATTCGCTATTCATCTACTTTTATGATCCAGTGGATTTATTTACCAAAGGGGAATATCTGGATACCAATGCGATCCCACTGGGCCAATTGGAAAAAGTGGTCGTGGTGTCAGGAAGAAGTGCAGAAGGGGCAGCTGGAGTAGGAATTCAATTTATTCCTAGGTTTATAGAACCTTCAATTCCAAAACCTAAAAGTGATAATAATGGAGCAGTGGGAGAAGTTAGTGGACAAAATTTATCACAAGTAGCCGCTGGAACTTTTAATCAAAAAATGGCTGGCCAAGTTGCCGGAGTTACTGTAGGGAATGATAATTCTCCAGGCGGATCAGCCATGGTTAGAATACGGGGATTTGGTTCTATCAATGCAAATAGTCCATTATATGTGGTGGATGGAGTGCCCATCACCAACTTAAACACCATTAACCCCAATGATATCGAATCAGTTAATGTATTAAAGGATCCATCGACTACCGCTATTTATGGGGTGCGTGGTGCAAATGGAGTCGTATTAATCAAGACAAAAACGGGAGGGACAACCACGTTTAAAATTCCGGATGAAATCTTACATCAAAAACCATTGCCCTATACTTTATGGGTATATGGTAGAAAAGCAAAAGAGTTTAAAAATCAAGGGATTGGGGAAAAGATCCAGGAACTATTGAAATAAATTAGATATAAATATGATACCCAATTTATCCAATTTTATTTCTAGGTTTAATCAATATATTCAGCATTTAACATCCTCGAATCTTGGCACTTTTATTTTAAGTCTATCTATTTATTTGCTTTTTTCTAGTATCTATTTTCCAGAATCTGTCTTCAAAAAGCTTAATAAATCCTTTAGTCAAAATGAAATCTTCATTCAAGATTTTGTTAATCATAAAATTGATTATCCGCTAGAAGCTACAAAAAACAAAGATGAAGGGGATCATTTTATGAAAAGAGAATTAAGAATTACCCCCTATTTAATAGGCAAAATATTTCATTTAAACGCTTTAAAACTATTTTACCTTCAATCGCTATCGTTGATTGCCTTTATTTGGCTTTTTTTAAATACTGTTAAAAAACTGATGCGTAACAATGCAAGCATCGCATTTTGGTCGGTCCTAGCTATGTTATTTACATATGTAGGACATTCATTTAATTACGACACCCTATTTTACGACTCATTTGCCTATTTAGGCCTCATGCTCTCAATCTATTTTTATGACAAAAAAATATCCATTCTTATTTTGGTTTTTAGCTATTTCGTTGATGAAAGGGCTGTAATTCCTTCATTGGTTATGCCAATTTATTTCATTCTAAATAAAAATGAATTTTCAAAAATCTCTACAAGTTTGAGTGGTGTTTTAAGGTTACTTATTTTAAAAAATAAAAGTTTCTACTTTGTAACCATAAGCATCAGTATCTATGTCATTATAAGAACAATCTTATATCTTCAATTCGACTTAAAAACTCCGGTAGGTTCAAATTCAGGAGTAAGCATAGGATTTGCATTAAGGCATGGAGCCAAGATGATTTATGCCATTTATTATGCATTAAAAGTATTTTTAATTTTTCCAATATTTGCTATCTGCGCAATGGCCGTTAAAAAGAATTATTGGCTAGCTATTTCATTTTTAATGATTTTTGTGGCTTGTTTAATGGTTTCAACTAGTGTTGACGATGTGACAAGAAGTATGTCTTTTTCATTCATTTTGATTTTCATTCCATTTAAATTAGCCGCTGAATTTAATGAGATAAGACCCTTGAGGCATCTACTTTATTTGATGTTCATCATACATCTGATCACACCCACATATACATTATTGCTAAATTTAATTCCCATGGAGCCATGGCAATGGGGGAAACTATTTTAATTATTGCTAAGTAAATTAACCTAAAAATAGGTTAACCTATAGAAATTTGTGAATATCCACTATTTTTACAAAAAGATATCAAAACACATCTATGAATTACTCTTATTTAAAAAATAGTCTTTTAGTTTTTATTTTACTGATTAGCATAAATCTCCAAGGGCAAACAACTATTATATATCCTCATAATCGTCAAATATTCCAAAGGAATTCTCAAAACGAAGCCACCATAGCTTTATTAGGAAAATTCAACCAAGACTTAGATTTGATTCAATACAAATTTGAGCCCGTTAAAAAAGGACAAGGAACTTTAATAGACTGGACGTCATTGAACACAGCGCCTCTAGGTGGTTATTACCAAGAAAATGTGCTAGTTAAAGGAGGTTGGTATACTTTAAAAATAAGAACATTTAAAAATTCTAAATTAGTTGACTCAACCTCCTTGCAAAGAGTTGGTGTTGGTGAAAACTTCATTATTGCCGGTCAATCAAACGCACAAGGTTCTGCAAGGGATACTAATTTAAGTAGTGGAGCAAAAGATGACCGAGTAAATGTCGCTAACTTTTACAATTACTACACTTTTTACAATAGTTCTACGACCAATAAATACATTGGTGCGTTGAATACAGATTTTCCATTCACTGAGTTTTCAAAACTAGATTCTCAGGCAACAATTGGACCCATGGGCTTATCCAATTACTATTGGCCTATGGTTGGGGATATGTTAACAGAAAAATACAATGTACCGGTTAGTTTTATCAATGCGGCATGGCTCGGCACTAAAATGCGCAATTGGCACGAATCATCTCAAACTAACCCAAAACCATCTCAAAACCCCTTCAATCCTGATTTATATTATACGGCTGGTTACCCATTTATAAATTTAAAAAGATCCGTTGAGCTATACGGATTTAAAAATGGAGTCAGAGCCATCTTGTGGCATCAAGGAGAAACGGATTCATTTTCCTTTAAGAATGATACAGAAGAAACAAAAAAAGCAGAAGCAACAAAATACAAAAATCAGCTCATTGACGTAATAAAAAACTTAAGAAATCAAACGGGCATTGAAGTGCCTTGGTTGGTCGCTGAAATTTCATTTGCAGCAGGCAGAGTGGATGGAGTATGTACGTCCAACTATTGGGACAATAATTTCATACAGGCTCAAAGGGAAGTTGTCACCTCAAGTGATTTGCCCCAAGTTTTCAGTGGGCCGAATACCGACAAAGTAGAGATACCTAGAAAAAACAATGAAATTGCAGCATGTGTCCACTTTTCCCCAGAAGCCTACGGGGAAGTAGCTACTCTTTGGTCAGATAAAATAAATGCAGCAATTAGTGGAAATATCAAAGCAATAGCGGCCAAAGAGTTCCCTAAATTGTCACTATTATGTGATCAGAATAATCAAACAACAGCTAAACTTACATCAACCGTATTCACTAAAATAAAATGGTTTAATGAGAATAAACTGGTCGATAGCTCATTCACTATAAATAAAATTAATCCAGGCAAATATACAGTTCGACTTGAAGACGCGAAAGGAAATCAATATACAATTCCAGAATTTCAAATGTTAACATTACCTCAGCCTATAAAACCTACGATACAGAATACCGGTGATACTTTATTTTGTGCAGGAAAGAGTGTTGAGCTAAAAGCCCTAGGAAGTACCAATATGAAATTCACATGGAATACAGGCGCTCAAAGTTCCAATATAATTGTGAACGAAACGGGCACTTTTAAGGTGCTAGGAACCAACGAGTTTAATTGCAAAACAGCCTTTTCAAATGCCATTCAAACGAAAGTATTTGACAATCCAGCAGCTCCTATAATCGCTCAAGAAAGTCCCTATTTTTTAAGTGGAAAAACAAAAACAGATGGAGATATTAAATATGCTTGGGAGTTTAATGGCGCACCCTTAGCTGAAATTACCTCTATTTTAAGAGTTAAGGAAGCGGGCAAATACTCAAATACTGCCTTTAAAAAATATTCAAATACGCTAACATGTATATCTCCGAAAGTTGAATTCAATTATACACTTCCTGAGGATTTCGGATTAACAGTATTTCCAAATCCAGTTAGTGCCTTAATTTCTATTCAATCTAAATCCTCCTTGAATGGGGCAGTCATTAAAATATATACGATAGATGGAAAAATATTAATGGATTCCAATGTCAATCAAGATGGTACTGCGCAAATTAATGTAGGTCAGATTAATCAAGGACTTTACAAAATATTGGTTAAAACGGCTGATGGCATGATTTACCAAAAAAATATCAGCGTCTTTCGTTAAATACCCAAAAACTCAATTAAAAAGCCCCAAATAAATATTTGGGGCTTTTTGTTGACCTACTAGGATTCGAACCTAGAAAACCAGAACCAAAAACTGGTGTGTTACCTTTACACCATAGGTCAATCTTAATAGAGTGCAAAATTAAGCGCTTGCGCTGTAATTATCAAACATTGATTCAAAATAATTGAATTATTTCTCTAGAATTAGGTTCAAGCGCTGAAAATCAAGCTATTAATTTTAATTTTTCCAATTAGCTGATCAGTTCCATCGAAGACACCATTGCCTCCGCATTAATTTTCCTGACTAAGCCTTGCAAAACTTTTCCAGGTCCACATTCAATAAATTGAGTGGCCCCCGCAGAAACCATTGCTTCGATCGATTGAGTCCAACGAACCGGACCGGTCAATTGAGCAATTAAATTAGCTTTAATTTCCACTTCATTTTGAGATGCTTTTGCATTTACATTTTGAAATATTGGGCAAACGGGGCGGTCAATTTTTGCTGCTTCTATAGCAGCTGCTAGCTCTACACGAGCCGGCTCCATAAATGGAGAATGAAAAGCACCACCTACGGGCAACAATAATACTCTTTTTGCACCTGCTTCTTTTAATTTTTCTCCGGCTAGCTCAACCCCTTTGATACTTCCTGAAATGACCACTTGGCCTGGACAGTTAAAATTAGCAGCAACCACTTCGCCGTTAAACTCAGCACAAACTTTTTCAATTTGTTCATCACTTAAGCCCAAAACAGCAGCCATCGTGCTGGGCTGTATTTCACATGCTTTTTGCATGGCTATTGCACGCTTGGAAACTAAAGATAAACCATCTTGCCAACTTAATCCTCCGGAGGCCACTAAGGCAGAGAATTCGCCCAAAGAATGGCCTGCCACCATATCAGGTTTGAAATTGGTACCTAATTTTGCAATTAGAATTGAATGCAAATAAATGGCCGGTTGGGTCACTTTCGTTTGCTTAAGTTCTTCTTCAGAACCATTAAACATGATCTCAGAAAGTGGAAATCCGAGAAGCTCATCTGCCTCAGAAAATATTTCCCTCGCAAACGAATAGGTTTCAAATAAATCTTTCCCCATTCCGGGAAATTGCGATCCTTGACCAGGAAAAATATATGCCTTCATTTATAAATTAATTATTTAATGTAAATTTGTTAGCAAAGATAAAAAAATGAAGCGTTTTCTGAAATGAAGAAAACAAATAGCTCATTAAAACTATGATTAAAAATTTATCGATATTTCCTTTATTGGGCCTTATTCTTTTACTAAATGGTTGCAAATCAGAAGATATTGCCCCTAAATTCCCCAACAATTCAACAGTAACCATTGACAAACTCAATAGTATAGATTTTGCACAAAGAAATGCAATTAATGAAGGTGCTATCATAATCGTCGGAAAATCAGATAAAAAATTCCAATCGGCCAAAATAAAATTCAATAGTTCATTAAGTGGTGTTTCGACGGATTGGTTGGCCCTTAGTATAGATCCTATCACCAATGAATTCAAAGGTAAGTTTACGTTAAAAGCCGGTGGATATTACCCACAAATCCAATTATTCAATGATAACAAAGTCTATACCGATACACTTTTAACTTGGAATGTGAAAGTTGGCGAAGTTTTTGCCGTCATTGGACATTCCTTAGCCGAAGGACAAACCCCCTATACCATTGAAAATTATGACCCCACATGGGCTTCCGTTTTGAATTATTCTTCAGGAAATGTAAATAATTTCTGGGGCCGACTAGCTGAAAAATTAAAAGTAAAATTAAATGTACCTGTACGAATATATAATACAGGCATCGGAGGTTCCACTTCAGAACATTGGGGACTTTCGGCCATGGGCTTGCCTTTCCAACATCCATTTTTTGATTGGAAGGGTAGATTTCCTTTTTTTTTATATGAAAAGCGATTAGTCAATGAAATTTCAAAAATAGGACTAAGAGGGATTTTAGTCATTCATGGGGAAAATGATGGTTTATTGTCAGAAAATACGATCGTTGAATCCACTAAAATGTATGTTCAGAAAACAAGAGATCTATTAGGTGCGCCTCTATTAACATTCTCCATTGCAAAAAGCAATACGGGTGGAACTGCTGAGCCCATCATGAAAGTTAAGTCTGCCCAAAAAAGAATTTTGACTGAAATAAAAAATACGGTTGTCGGAGCTGATTTAGAAACTTTGACTGGGGAAAAATATCGATGGGATGGCATTCACTTTAATAGCGCTGGTCTTGAACAAGCAGCCACGCGCTGGGATCAATCTTTGCCTCTGAGTTTCTTTACTCAAACCACACCATATACACCTAAATAACTTCGCAGTTATCTTCCTTTCTCCACAAATATCGATTCTTGGCTATGAAATCATACATAGCATCCAGAAAACTTGTAGGCAATAAAAAGAAAATACGTAAAGGCTGGAAGTACCAGTGAGCCTCCACCATCAAAGCAGTAATTGCCTTAGACTTCATAAATAGTTGATTGCCAACAATCAATTTGATGCTATCAACTGCCCAGTCTGCAGGTTTAAATCGATTTTGAATATCCAAATATTCAACGTCATACTGAGTAATTACATGCAATTGGACCGCCAACATCCGTCTCAATAATTTAGTTGACCCCAGGCAAAACCGGCAATTCCCGTCAATAATCACTTGCATTTTAAATTATTTTACTAATTCAACCCAACCCTTCAGTTGCTTAGTTTTTAACGCCTCGTTCTTTACATCAAATATCACATCACAGGTATAAAAATACGTTGACGACGCCATGACATTGCCATTTAAATCCCTTCCATTCCAACCAAATCCATTGATATCTCCTGTATACTGATATACTAATTGGCCATTACGGTCCACTATTTTACAAGAAACTTGTTTCACAAATCGTGGGCATCTCATCGCTTGAAATACATCATTTTTTCCATCCCCATTTGGACTAAACAAATTAGGCAAATCGAAAGAAGGACAATTATCTTGGCACACAGTTTCACTCTTGGCCGACTCTTTGCCCAATTGGCTTACAGCCGTGACATAATAACAACCAATAAACGAGTCTGTCTTTTGGTGTAAATATTTTAAATCAGAAACTTCTCCTATTTTCCCAAATGTTGTTCCATCCTTCGAATAATAAATTCGATAGCTCGCAATACTCTGATCGCAAGATCCCGTCAAGGTAGGTGTCCAAATAAGCGTATTAGTGAAACTTGTGAACTGGCAATTCAACGAGGCATCTAAACTTTCACAATTTAAAGCAGCCAAGCTTAATTTAGGTGCGCATGGATTTACGTCTGATTGCGGCTTAATGCATACAATTTGGGACGAATTAAGTAATCCTATATTAGGTAGTCCTTGCCCATAGGTCCCAACGGTTTGTACATAATAACAATAGGTTGAATCCGGAGAAATAACCACATCGAATTTCCCATCTTGTGTATAATAATCAATTCCTTGGTCTGTGAAAGTATACGAATTAGGACCCGCAACAGAAACCTCTGTAATTTGATTGAACTTTCCTGAACCCCTAGGAGTCTCGCGGAATACTCGGTGCACTTGAAAATCATTCGACCAAGGCACATTAGCTGACCAGGCCAGTTTAACAGATTTGACAGCCGCTTGTCCCAACAAAAAGACGGAACTTGCCGGACTCGGTGAATCTAATAATTTGAACTGATTATTTTGAGAATAATAAAAATCTACTTTGTACCGATAAGCACCAGCTACCGTATTCAAATTCTTATCTGTATAAACAGTATCTAATTTAGCCGGCGAAATTTGAGCAGGAATCCCTGAAGTGATGGCAGAAAAATTACTTCCAGTTTGACCATCCGCTCTCTGAACGATATACTGATAAGGTCCCGAATAAAAATTCGTGTCTAGTTTCAAAGGTCTTGTCCACTTGACAAGCATCTCCCCTACCTTCGCATCCGTTTTTAGAACAGACACATTGGTCATTAAAGGAGCCGCCGAAGGAATCAAAACACATGCTGACTCCGACATAGGACTGTAATCGTCCGAGCCTTTGCTATTTGTAAAAATGACCACCAAAACATAGGAATAGTTTGAATTTTTCATCAAACCATTCCCGCCATTATTATCTTCAAAAGAAGTCTTCGTCACATCCACCCTTCCTATTTCCGTATAACCAGTGAGCGACATCCCCGTTGAACAAGGTTTATTCACCACAGGATTACAGGCCGCTTGTTTTCGGAAAATGATAATTTTTGCATTAGGTAGCGCACATGCATAAGAATTCCATGTCAATAATGCACTGGCCGTAGACAATTTAATCGTCGCCTTTAAGCCTTTGACATTAGGCGCTATGACGCGTACTTTCCAGATTTTACTATCGACCAACTTGACACCACCGCCTACATTCACAGGTGGATTATCCTCCACTTTAAAGAAAATGTCATAGGTTTCCTTTCGAATATGTTGACAAGCCGTTTGCCATTTAAATACTCCCGTAGCAGGACTTGGCTGTTTGGGTGACGATGAAAAAGTAGCATAAGGTTGTTTAACGGCATAAACCGTATCCATTGCATATACATTACCAAAACTATAAATAGTGATTGGATCTAAACGGCCCGATTTTGATAATACATCTGTAGCGGAAATCGTTTCACTTAAAAAAGTACCCGCTTGAACGCAAACATCAGGCGGCACCGTTATCTTAGGGGCCTTATTATCCACGTCTTTAACTTCAATCTGCATGTCTCTGACCGTTTCAGAAATTTTAACTCCATTCCTCCATTCTTCGATTATAAAAGCACAATTGTATAAACCCACTTCTTGAGGTGAATTCCAAATCAAATCGCCATTTAATGGGTTGATCGTAAATGAGGAAGGAACAGAAGCCACTTCATTGGGTTGGCGAAAATTAGGAGCCATCAATCCCCTGCTTACTGAAGAACATGTTTCATAATCGCCTATTTTTGAAACGGATAAACGGTAGGCCAAACTATCACCTTCCGCATCCACCGCATTGGGATTATGAATAAAAGGTTGGCCTATAACGGCAGTCAAATCGACCGCTGGATTTATGAGCAAGGGAGTTGAATTTTGCCCTAATCCTGAATTAATCGAAAAAATGGTTTCCACATAAAAAGGGACTTCCACTGAACGTGTAATATTTCTTACCCCATCGTTCCGATTAGGTATAGCGACTGAAACCCTATAAAAAAGAGCGGGAGCTGGATACGTATACTCGATCTTATAGATATTTTTCATGGTCCCATTGCCGATATCCACGGGACTCCCACAACATCTTTTTGCTTTAAAAATAGCCGTGCCATCCCCAAAACAAAAATTAACATCTCCTTGATCCTGATTGGCCCGATTATTTTCTGTGTAGGTGGTTAAGGTAAACTCGTAGGTTAATGTTCTATCTGAAATACGTTTAACCGTAATTTCACCCCCTTTTAAATGCGTAGCATGACTAGTGAAACAACCTAGAAAAAAAACCAAAAAGTAAGAAGCAATTTTTCTTGCCGACATAAAACCTATTTGTGAATAGGAAAGTTAATAAAGCAAATCCAATTATTTAAAAAAAATGGTTTTTTTAATCGATTAATTTGAAGAACCCACGTTTGAGTCGTATTTTTGGTAGCTAAAATTCGTTCGATTAGTAAAAAAATAAAACGCTTGAGTAATTTTAATTTTAACAAATACATTTATTTATGGCTTGGTTAACAAAATCATTTAATTCATCTCTCGGGAAAAAGCTCCTGATGGCCATCACAGGCCTGTTTTTAATCAGCTTCCTTATTGTGCATTGTGGACTTAATGCGACCATCTTTTTAAATGATGGCGGAGTGGCCTTCAACGAAGGTGCCGAATTCATGGGAACTAATCCTGTGATCCGCACCATGGAAATTGTATTATTTGCTGGATTACTTCTTCACATCTTTGATGGTTTACGTTTGTGGCTTGATAATAAAAAGAAACGCCCGGTCGCTTATGCGGTGGTTGACGGTTCGGCTAATAGCAAATGGTATTCAAGATCCATGGGCTTATTGGGCACTTTATTATTACTTTTTTTAATCATCCATTTAAAACATTTTTGGTATTTTTCTCGCCTAACTGATGATTTGACTGAAGCGCATACTTTATATAACGAAATGCAAATCGTTTTTCAAAGTCCTATTGTGGTGGTTATTTATGTGCTGGGTTGTGTCTCGTTGGGTTATCACTTGTTGCATGGATTCCAAAGTGCATTTCAATCCTTAGGATGGAATCATCCTAAATATTCACCGACCATAAAAACGATTGGTACTGTTTATGCAGTCGTTATTTCAGCGACATTTGCTTCCATGCCGATTGCATTTTATTTTCATTTGATTCATTAATATCAGCCGACAAGAAATTATGACAAAAATAGACGCCAAAATCCCTGATGGAAATTTAGCCGAGAAATGGACCAAGTTCAAATCGAGTGTTCCGTTGGTAAACCCGTCCAACAAACGCAGCTTAGAAATCATTGTAGTAGGTTCCGGACTTGCAGGTGCATCAGCTGCCGCTTCTTTAGCTGAATTAGGATATAAAGTAAAAGTATTTTGCTTTCAAGATTCTCCTCGACGTGCGCACTCAATTGCCGCACAAGGAGGTATTAATGCAGCTAAAAATTATCAAAACGATGGTGATTCAGTATACCGACTATTTTATGACACCATTAAAGGGGGAGATTATAGAGCTCGGGAAGCCAATGTGCATCGCTTAGCTGAGGTATCCGGCAGTATCATTGACCAATGTGTAGCTCAAGGTGTTCCCTTTGCACGTGAATATGGCGGATTGCTTTCAAACCGTTCATTCGGTGGAACCCAAGTTCAAAGAACGTTTTACGCGGCGGGTCAAACGGGCCAGCAATTATTATTGGGCGCTTATTCAGCCTTGCAACGCCAAGTGGGAATGGGTAATGTGGAATTATTTACTCGACATGAAATGCTTGATGTCGTAACCATCGACGGAAAAGCCCGTGGCATTATCGCCCGTGATTCTGTCAGCGGTGCATTAGAAAGACATTTTGGACATGCCGTTTTATTGTGTACCGGTGGATATGGTAACGTATTTTATTTGTCGACGAACGCAATGGGATCTAATGTTACTGCGGCATGGAAGGCACATAAAAAAGGAGCTTTCTTTGCAAATCCTTGCTACACGCAGATTCACCCTACCTGTATTCCAGTGTCTGGCGATCATCAGTCTAAGTTGACCTTAATGTCCGAGTCATTGCGAAATGATGGCCGTATATGGGTACCCAAAAAAGAAAATGATACCCGCAAGGCTAATGAAATACCGGAGGATGAAAGAGATTATTACTTAGAACGCCGCTATCCTGCGTTCGGTAACCTAGTACCACGTGACATTGCATCGAGAGCCGCGAAGGAACGTTGCGATGCAGGTTTTGGAGTAGGATCATCTAAAATGGCCGTTTACTTAGATTATGCAGCAGCCATCATTCGTTATGGGAAAGGGGAAGCTAATAAACACAATATGCATAGCCCAACGGACGAGGAGATTCAATCCATGGGGAAAGCGGTTGTGAAAGAAAAATATGGCAATCTTTTTGATATGTATAAGCAGATCACTGGAGAAGACCCATATGAAGTTCCGATGCGTATTTATCCAGCGGTTCACTATACCATGGGTGGACTTTGGGTTGATTATAATTTAATGACAACGGTTCCAGGCTTATATGCCTTAGGAGAAGCTAATTTCTCAGATCACGGAGCTAACCGTTTGGGTGCTTCGGCATTGATGCAAGGATTAGCGGATGGTTATTTCGTCATTCCATATACAATCGGTGCTTATTTAGCTGCTGAGATTCGTACGCCGTCTATGTCGACTGATTCAGAAGATTTTGTAAACGCTGAAAAAGCTGTTCGTGATCGTTTAGAGACCCTGATGAACATCAAAGGTTCAAAGCCTGTGGATTATTTCCACAAACGTTTAGGTAAAATTATGTGGGATGAATGTGGAATGGCTAGAAGCGAGAAAGGTCTGAAAGCGTCTATTAAAGAAATCCAAGCCCTTCAAAAGGAATTTTGGTCTGACGTTAAAATCCCAGGTGAAATAAACAATTTAAACCCAGAATTAGAAAAAGCAGGTCGTGTGGCCGACTTCCTAGAACTTGGGGAATTAATGTGTATTGACGCCTTGGACAGAAATGAAAGTTGTGGTGGTCACTTCCGAACTGAATTCCAAACGGAAGATGGAGAAGCCCTACGAGATGACGATAAATACGCCTACGTAGCCGCTTGGGAATACGAAAAACAATCCATTTTCAAGCTTCATAAAGAAGAATTGAAATATGAAAATATCAAAATTGCTCAAAGATCTTATAAATAAATCGATATAATGGAAGGAAATTTAAACCTGACACTCAAAATTTGGAGACAAAAAAATACCCAAACAGCTGGTAAATTCGAAACCTATCAGGTGAGTGGTATTTCAACCGATATGTCATTTTTGGAAATGATTGACGTGTTAAATAACCGTTTAATCGAAGAGGGTGACGACCCGGTCGCTTTTGACCACGATTGCCGCGAAGGTATTTGTGGAATGTGCTCCATGTACATCAATGGTCGGCCTCATGGACCTAATCGCGGTGTGACTACGTGTCAATTACATATGCGTTCATTTAAAGATGGTGAAACGATTACCGTGGAGCCATGGAGAGCTAGTGCTTTTCCAGTGATTAAGGATTTGGTTGTTAACAGATCTGCTTTCGATCGAATCATAGCCGCTGGTGGTTTTATTTCCGTTAATACCGGAAATGCACAAGATGCTAACAGCCTTCCGATCAATAAAGATAATGCGGATGATGCTTTTGCTGCAGCAGCTTGTATCGGTTGTGGCGCTTGCGTAGCCGCCTGTAAAAATGCTTCTGCGATGTTGTTTACCTCAGCTAAAATATCTCAATTAGCCTTATTACCTCAGGGACAAATTGAGGCCGCCACACGTGCGCAAGCCATGGTGGCCCAAATGGACGAAGAGGGTTTTGGTGCATGCTCAAATACGGGTGCATGTGAAGCTGAATGTCCAAAAGGCATTTCAATCGAAAATATAGCTCGAATGAACCGCGAATATTTCTCGGCTACTTTCAGCTCAAAATAGTATTCACCTAATGGCCCCTGAAACTTATTTCAGGGGCATTTTACGCCCTTGTTTCTAGAACCCAATCACTCGAAATCGACACAAAAAACTAGCTCATCGGGCTGGATTGAGGTGATCTGTGGCTCCATGTTTTCTGGTAAGACAGAAGAACTCATTCGAAGACTTAGGCGGGCAAAAATAGCCCAATTGCAAGTTGAGATTTTCAAACCTGCTTCGGATACCCGTTATCATGATGAAGATATTGTTTCTCATAACCAAAACACCATTCGGTCCACCCCTGTTCATAGTGCGGTAGAAATTCTATTGCTGGCTGGAGATTGCGATGTGATCGGATTAGATGAAGCTCAATTTTTTGATCATAGCATTGTTGACGTTTGTAATACATTAGCTAACCAAGGAAAAAGAGTCATCGCAGCAGGGTTAGATATGGATTTTAAAGGATTGCCCTTTGGTCCCATGCCGGATTTAATGTCTATTGCCGAATATGTTACTAAGGTACATGCCGTATGTGTTTCCTGCGGTGGCGTAGCCCAGTATTCCTATCGAACGGCAGCCAACCAAGATACGGTCTTGTTAGGAGAATCCGACACCTATGAAGCTCGTTGCCGCGCCTGCTTCCCTCTTCAGTCCTAAATTATGCCCAAAGATCCTTCCTATAAAAAAGTATTTCAAAAAATAATAGCTAAAAAACCAAAGGACTTAGATAAGCAATTTGGGGAAGCACATGAGGATGTTTTTGAAAAAATGGATTGTTTGACTTGTGGAAATTGTTGCAAAACAACCAGTCCTATGTGGAATGAGACAGATATTCAACGAGTATCCCATTTGTTTAAAATGAAGGTTTCCGCTTTTTTAGATACCTATCTCGTCCAAGACTCTGATGGAGATTGGGTGTATCCAGCAGCTCCCTGTCCTTTTTTAACGGCCGAAGATAATACCTGTCAGATTTATGATCATCGACCGAAAGCTTGTAAGGAATACCCGCATACGAACCGAAAAAATATGATGGGAATATTGCAATTAACGGCCAAAAACGTCCTTATCTGCCCTGCTGTAGGCCAAATAATGGAAAAATTAGAACAAGTTTACCTGAGCTCAAAATAGAATTTGAAAATCACGTCAAAATTGAGGAAATTCGTATATTCATAAAAATTAGAATTCAATGCCAGCAACTGAATACCTTGGAATCGACGTCGGTGGAACCGGTGTTAAAATGGGAATTGTACATGCCGATACAGGTCAGATAAACAATTTCCAAAGTTACGATACCGCTACATGGCGTGAATCCAACCATTTTTTAGATCGATTAGCGGATGCAATCGCTTTGCATTTGTACCAACATAAAAATGTTCAAAAAGTGGGCATAGGCCTTCCTGGAATTTTAACAAAAGATAGAAGAACCTTAATTGAAATCACTGCCATTCCTGAAATTGACGGATCACCTATGATTGATATGTTGGAAAAGCGCTTTCCTGAACATACCTTTTTCATGGAAAATGATGCCAATGCTGCGGCATTAGGAGAATTTTATTTTTCTCCGGAAAAATCAAATATGCCTGAAGATTTTGTTTTCATTACCTTAGGTACTGGCGTGGGTGGAGCAGCGGTCATCGACCGTAAAATATTTTTAGGTGGAGATGGGAATGCCATGGAACCAGGACATGTGCCGTCCAAAAACGGTAAAGTGTTGGAACGAAATGTAGGCAAAAAAGAATTGCTTCAAATGGCCAACCGTATGAGGGCTGAATATAAGGGGGAAACAAGTTTACCAAGCGATGGAACTATCTCAACTACAGCGCTAGTCGTAGCTGCCGAAGAAGGGGATGCGTTAGCCCAAGCCATCTGGGATGAAGTAGGTACGCTTTTAGGTGATATGCTAGTATCATTGATCCGGATTTTAGATATTAAAAATATATTTATTGGCGGTGGATTATCAGCTTCCTTTGATTTTATTGTTCCAAGCATGGAAAAACAATTAAATTATTGGCTTACCCCAGCCTACTTAGAAAAATTGACCATAAAAAAAGCATTATTAGGAAATGATGCAGGATTATTAGGCGCAGCTTCGCTCTGTTTTTAAGAATAAATAGGCGTAAAATTCATTATTTCAATAATTTAAACACCCAGAATTCTATTATTTATATATAATATTTATAAAATCATATTTAGAATAAAAATTGTTTGATAATCCAATTTAAAATTCTAATATTTGCAACGTTTTTCAACCCCAAAATTTTTAATAAAATGTCAGATATTGCAGAAAAAGTAAAAAGCATCATCGTAGAGAAATTAGGTGTAGAGGCTTCAGAGGTTACTCCAGAGGCGTCTTTCACAAATGATTTAGGAGCTGACTCCTTAGATACGGTTGAATTGATCATGGAATTTGAAAAAGAATTTAGTGTTTCAATTCCGGATGACCAAGCTGAAAATATCCAAACAGTAGGTCAAGCAATTGCCTATTTGGAAAACGCGAAGTAATCGAATCAAGATAATTAAATATGTCAATTAGTACTAGGCAAAGAATGAGGGATTTATCCTACATGATTTCTAGGACTAATTGACTTTTTTTTTGAACGATTTAAAAAAAATCACATGGAATTAAAACGAGTTGTAGTCACGGGGCTAGGTGCCCTCACTCCCATCGGAAATACCGTTGGCGACTTTTGGGATGGTTTATCTAAGGGTAAAAGTGGTTGTGGTCCCATCACGAAATTTGACTCGGAAAAATTTAGAACCCGTTTTGCCTGTGAATTAAAAGATTTTAAGGTTGAAGACTTTATCAACCCGAAAGAGGCTCGTAAAATGGATCCATTTACCCAATATGCAGTAGTGGCAGCAGATGAGGCCATTGCAGATGCGGGTTTTGACATGGAGACCTTGAATAAAAATAAAGTTGGCGTCATTTGGGGTTCTGGAATAGGCGGATTGAAGACATTTGAGGACGAAATGATTTATTTTGGCCAAGGAGATGGAACACCTAAAATCAATCCCTTCTTTATTCCTAAAATGATTGCGGATTCGAGTTCCGGACAAATTTCCATTCGTAATGGATTTAGGGGGCCTAATTACGTGACCGTTTCAGCATGCTCGTCGGCAAATAACGCCATCATCGATGCATTCAATTATATTCGAACAGGCAGAATTCATGTTTGCGTAACCGGAGGTTCAGAAGCGCCTGTGACCATTGCCTCGGTAGGTGGTTTTACAGCTATGCACGCGATGTCAACTCGAAACGACGATCCTGCTACTGCTTCTCGTCCTTATGACGTAGACCGTGATGGTTTTGTTGTAGGAGAAGGTGCAGGAGCATTAATTTTAGAGGAATATGAACATGCAAAAGCAAGAGGTGCCAAAATATACGCGGAATTAATTGGCGGAGGTTTCTCTTCCGATGCCCATCACATCACGGCTCCACATCCAGAAGGTTATGGGGCTTTATTGTCCATGCTTGACGCATTAGAAGATGCGGGAATTAAACCGGAAGAAGTCGACTATATTAATACGCACGGAACATCAACTCCCATTGGAGATCCACAAGAGATTAAAGCAATCATAGATTGTTTTGGTGAACATGCGTATAAGTTGTCAATCTCGTCTACTAAATCCATGACTGGACATTTATTGGGTGGTGCTGGAGCTGTAGAAGCTGTCGCATCCGTATTAGCCATACAAAATCAATTTGTGCCGCCAACCATCAACGTTTTCAATAGAGATCCGGAAATTGACCAACGAATCGATTTAACGGAAAATAAAGGAAAGGCTAGAAAAATTGAAGTCGCATTAAGTAATGGATTTGGATTTGGAGGCCATAACGCAACAGTCATATTTAGAAAATTATAATTTATGCCCCTAAAAACTCTTTTAAGTTGGATTAACCCAAATACCATAGACCTAAGAGAGAAATTTCTAAAAAAATCAGTGACGCATTTAATAGGCTCAACACCTAATAATTTAAATTTATACCGATTAGCATTTTTACACGCCTCGGCATCCAAAGATAGCGTCGCTAAAACATACAAAGAGTCCAACGAAAGACTCGAATTCCTAGGCGACTCCGTATTAGGAATGATAACGGCTGCCTATTTATTTAAAAAATTTCCATTTAAAGACGAAGGATTTTTAACAGAAATTAGGTCAAGAATGGTCAGCAGAGAATCACTCAATGTGCTCGGCCGGAAATTAGGCCTAGATGAAGTGATCGAATACGAAAATCAGAAAAAAACAATCTTGTCACGGTCCAGTATGTATGGAGATGCGCTCGAGGCGTTTATTGGTGCCGTCTACTTAGACAAAGGCTTTGCCTTCACACAAAATTTTATCATTAGTAAGATATTGACACAATATTTTGATTTAGAAATTGTCGTTCAGAACAACCCCAATTTCAAATCATTGCTCATCGAGTGGGCACAAAAAGAGGGCAAGAAAGCCCAATTCACTCTGGAAGAGGAAGGTTTGCACCACAATAAAGAATTTACCGCTTTCGTTCTTCTAGATGGAGAAAAAATCTCTGAAGGAAAAGGATATTCAAAAAAGAAAGCCGAACAAACTGCAGCGATGAAAGCTTGTGAAGAGTTGGGCATTAAATAAACTCCCATGAAAACACCTAGTTTATTTGCACACTATTGGTCCGAAAATGAAACATTGACCACTTTCCAAGAGGTGATGAATTGGGAAATTAATCCCATCATCATAGAAATTATTCAAACCGAACTTACTCACCAACTCCATTCAGATTTCATCCAGCATACATTTCCTAATTTTAATTGGGAATCCAATAGGTTTACAGAAAAATGGGGTTCAGCCATGCAAAGCCTTTTAATCAATGTAACCCTACCTGAAAAAATTTGGCTGGATTGGATTCAAGATTTAACAAATAAAACCATCGGGACAACCGATGAGTCTAAACCTGCTTCTTTAGAAGAAGTTTATCCTTCTTTCGACGAATTGTTAAATGCCGAAGTGTATTATAGCTCCCCAGCTGATTCATTAGAGGACATGAAAGAGGAGGATGAGGTGAATGATGAGGTTATTGAGATTAAAGAGGAAGTCATAATCAATATCGAAGAAGAAGAAGTTAATGATGAAGAGGAAATTAAAGTGGAAGATGAGGAAAGTGATTTAACGATAGATCAAGAATTAACTAGCAGTAATGACAATGAATCTATCGAGATAGATTCCATCTTATTCGCTGAAGCTATCGAGGATAATGTGGATAAGAAAGATCAAGAATTTGTCCAAGAAAATATCGACATTGAATTTTCTGTTTTAAATTTAGAAATTGGCCCAAAAGCTCCTGCAGAGAAAAAAATATTGGATATATTGGGTGATTCTCCTGAAGAAAAGGTTTTTGAGACGCTCCAAACCAATCAAGACAATTCCCTAAAAGATCGAATTCATACCGAAATGACTTCGTCCTTAGCCGAAACCCTACCCCTATTTCAAAAGATCAATTTCATTCAAAATTTATTTGACGGAGAACCAACCTACTTGGATCAAGTTATTCAATTCATCGACCATGAGGCGAATAAATCCACCGATTGGAAATTAATCTTGCAAACCAATTATGCAGCATTCCAACGAGTCGACAATCAAGAATTATGGAATGAACTCTATGAACTCATCGAAAGGAAATTCAGTTAAGTGATCTAAATGATCAGTTTTTGACCAAAGTTTCAGGAATAAACGAAGTAGTTTCATCTAAAAATGAAACTACTTTTTGTTTTAATTTTATTGCTAGCTTTCAAGCCCTATTTTCCCAACAATCAGATATGGTTGCCGATGAGGAAAAGCAATCCAATTTTAATTATTTCCTACAAAATCCGCTTCAAATTAACCAAGTAACTGCGGATGAGCTTTCGGCTTTAGGAATTCTTACTTCGATCCAAATTTCAAATTTTATTTCGCACCGAAATCAAGTTCATTCCTTTGAATCAATCTTTGAACTTCAAACAATTCATGGTTGGGATCTAGCCCTTTTAAAAAAGATAAGACCTTTTTTACGCTGCGATAAAATAAATAAAAAATGGTATGAATTTTTGGGATCGAAACATCAACTACTCATCCGAAACGAAAAAACCTTAGAAGAAAAAAAAGGTTTTAGCCCTAAAGATTCAAGAAGCAAAACGAGGTATTTGGGTAATTCCTGGGGCCAATTAGCTCGATATCGAGGCCAATTAAACAATAATCTGCGAGTAGGTGCTTTAATACAAAAAGATGCAGGAGAAGCCAACTATCTTGATTTCAAAAGCGTTTTTATCGAAATAAAGCCAAACCATTGGGTTGACAAAATAATCATTGGAGATTTCATCAATCAGTGGGGACAAGGACTAGTCCAATCAGGTGGTTTTTCCTTAGGAAAAAGCTTTGAAAGCATCAAAGCCACACAAAAATTTCATTTGGGCGCAATTCCGTATACATCTAGTGGGGAAGCGTCTTTCTATCGTGGATTAAACGTCCAATTTCATGTGGGTTCATTTAATTTTCAAGCCTATAGCTCTTTTAGAAATTTGGACGCTAGCCTCAGTTCCGACAGCACTACGAAATCTAAAAAAATCAATTCATGGATTGAGGATGGATACCACAGAACAACTACCGAATTATCCCGCCAATCAAACGTGGAGGAATTAGCATGGGGTGGAAGTTTACAATGGATTCACAAAACCAGCCATTTAGCAATACAATTTAATCTATCCAACACATTATTTTCTTTAGAAAAATCAAAATCAGCACTCGCCTACAAAGAAAATTCTTGGTCTGGGAATCAGGTTAAAAATTACTCGATTAGCTTTCAAACCCCAATACAAACAGTTCATTTAACAGGCGAATTTGCCTGGATGCCTGATAATCATATGGCAGCAATTCAAGGTGGTGCCTTTGCCGTGTCTAAAAAAACGGATTTTTCCTACTTATGTAGGTATTATGCAAAAACCTATTTTAGCCCTAAAGCAAAGGGAATAGGGGAAAGTGCAGAAACAACGAACGAAATAGGCTTATTTGTAGGAAATCAAATCACTTTTGATAAGAGAAATAAACTATCTAATTACCTCGATATTTTTAAGTTCCCAGGATTAAAATATGAAGTATCCCAACCTAATTCATGGGGATGGGAAGTGCTAAGCCGATACCAATGGGAAAAAAGAGGAAAATATGCGTTTTTTGGCCAACTAAAATGGACCTCTAAACAAAATGATATTAGTCGGAGCAATACAAAATTAACTCGAAATCATTTAATACAAACGAGTCTAGACCTACATCAGTTTAAGGCCAAGAAATTGGATTTCCACACGCGAATCATGACATGCTTATTGATAGGTGCAAACACAAACGAAACAGGTTTGCTTATCCTACAAGATGTAAAATACCAAATGCGGTCTTTGGGAATTCAATTAAGAATAGGGTTTATTCGTTCATCCTCCTATGATTCAAGATTATATGCATATGAAGTGGGTGTTCCTCTATCATTTTCACTCCCCGCCTATTATGGACATGGTTTCAGAAACTGTCTCGTAATGGATTATAAATGGACGAAAAATTCCATATTTTCCCTGAAATTAGGAAGGACAAACTATCTAGATCGGGATGAAATTGGCTCAGGACTAGAGCTAATCAGCAGCTCACACAAAACGGATGTGACTTTTCAGTGCCAACTAATCTTTTAGGTTATAATATATTTACTTCAGTTTCGAGCGATACGCCAAATTTTTCAAAGACGGAAGCTTTGATTTTTTCAGCAATTGCCAAGATTTGAATTCCAGTCGCATGCCCATAATTAACCAGTACTAATGCCTGATTTACGTGCACACCCGCATCTCCATCTCGAAAACCTTTCCAACCCGCTTGTTCAATGAACCAGCCAGCAGGAAATTTAATGTCCGTACTCTCCTCGACAGGATAATTAGGTATCCCAGGAAAAGAACTTATTAAACGATTAGCTTCTTGAGAGCTTACCGTCGGATTCTTAAAAAAACTTCCCGAATTTCCAATCTCTTTAGGGTCTGGCAATTTACTTTTTCTAATTTCAATCACCACGTTAGATATATCGCTAATCGTAGGATTACTTATTCCTTTTGCATTCAAAACAGTTTGAATCGCCCCATAAGACGTTTTAATAATAGGCTTTTTACTTAATTTAAAACAGACGGTTGAGATCAAGTATTTACCCTTTCCTTCATGCTTAAAATAACTTTCCCGATAGCCAAATTGGCATTGATTTTTTTCAAATCGTTCCACAACTAAAGTTTCTAAATTCAAAGCCTCTAGATGATCAAATGTATCTTTAATTTCAACCCCATAAGCACCTATGTTTTGCATCGGGGCAGCGCCAACGGTCCCTGGGATAAGGGCTAGATTCTCAATTCCTGACCAATGATGCTGTACGGCATAGCTCACCAAGTCATCCCAAGATTCACCAGCGCCACTTCGTAATATGACGTGGTCTTCATCCTCTTGAATGACTTCAAAACCTTTTATTTCATTCTTGACAACAAGTGCGTCAATAGGCTTTGTACACAAAATATTACTTCCTCCACCTAAAAACAAATGTGGCAAATGCGAAAATTGGCCCTTTTTTAGCAGAGCCACATACGATTCTAAACTCGAAATTTTAGTGAAATATTGAGCCTTAACATCAATCCCAAACGTATTGTATTCTTTTAAAGAATAATTTTCAAACACCTGTGGAACTGAATTTGATTTAGGCATTTTAAATTAATTTGGTCGATAAAAATTCTTGTAATTCAGGCACCGTATTCGACATCATATTGGTAGAGTTCCCCTCCCACATCTTTTTGCCATCTTTTAAAAACATAATGTATTGACCCATTCTCATCACAGAATTCATATCATGAGATATTACAATAGTTGTAATTCCATATTCAACCGTTATTTCTTGAATCAAAAGGTCAATTTTGACAGCCGTTAATGGGTCTAATCCGGAGTTTGGTTCATCGCAGAAAAGATATTTAGGATTCATCACAATAGCTCTTGCGATTCCCACCCGCTTTTTCATTCCTCCTGAAATTTCTGAAGGCATTTGGTTCGCAGCAGCCTCTAATCCTACCCTTTTTAAACACAACATAGCCTGCTCTGTTTTTTCTTCTAAACCTTGCGAAGTCAGTGTATCTAAAGGAAATCGAACGTTTTCCAACACCGTTTTTGAATCGAAAAGAGCTCCACCTTGAAAAAGCACCCCCATCTCCCTTCGAATGGCCTTAACAGTTTCCTGATCTGCATTCACAAAGTCTCTTCCATCGTAAAGCACTTTGCCTTTTTCAGGTGACAAAATCCCAATCATACATTTCAATAAAACACTTTTTCCCGTACCACTACCCCCGATCACCATGTTCGTCATTCCTTGTTTGAATACACCACTCACGCCATCAAGAATGACCCTCCCCTCAAATTCCTTGTGTATGTCTTTAATTTCAATCATGCTCAAAATTAGGTATATTTTATCAAAAATAAACACAAATCACCTTGACTAATTAGATGGCGTGATTCAAAAAATGTGTAAATTGGTTTATTATATTTGCTCAACTCATTAAACCCAATCACTATGTTTTTAATTATTGTCGGAATCGTCCTTTATTTAGCAGGACAAGGTATTGGTAGCCCCAATTTGGTATTTTCTAAATATAGCCCAACATTCAAAATTGTCGGTATTGTATTTGCCCTCATTGGCTTATTAACTTCTGCTGTTAAGCAAATAGATGCAGGAGAAGTGGGTGTACAAAGTGTTTTTGGTAAGGTGGTTCCTGAAACCTTAACAAGTGGATTGAATTTTGTGAACCCCATTGCCAACGTGTATATTTTCGACGGAAAAACTCAAAATTATACGATGTCGGCCGTTCATGATGAAGGAGATAAAACAGGTGATGATGCCATTCGGGTACTTACCGCAGACGGTTTAGAAGTAGTGATTGACTTAACGGTATTGTTTAGAATTTTACCTTCTGATGCACCCAAAATTTTAAAGGAAATAGGCGAAGATTATAAAAATAAAGTGGTTCGCCCTATTACAAGAACCATGATCCGTGATAATGCCGTTTATTACGATGCGGTGGCATTATACTCGTTAAAGAGAAATGAATTCCAAACACGTATTTACAATGACATTGAGAAGAACTTTAAGAAACGTGGCTTAGTATTAGAACAGCTTTTAATCAGAAACATTAATTTACCCAATTCGGTCAAGCAAACAATAGAATCTAAAATTAATGCGGAACAAGATGCTCAAAAAATGCAATTTGTCCTTCAAAAAGAAAAGCAAGAAGCCGAAAGAAAACGCGTTGAAGCACAAGGTATCGCAGATTATCAAAAAATATTATCTACGGGATTGAGCGACAAACAATTGCAATATGAGTCGATTATAGCTCAAAAAGAATTAGCTAAATCGCCTAATGCCAAAGTAATTATCATGGGAAGTAGTAAAGGGACACCCATTATATTAGGCAACAACTAAATACAGTAAAATCATCCTAATTTTCATTGATTTGATTAATAAAAAAGGCCGAAGAATTAATATCCTTCGGCCTTTTTTATTTTCGTTATGTTTATTTACTTAAAATGGAATGCCCCATCTTATCACGTTTCGTCTCCAAATACTTTTCATTGTGTTTATTAGGCGCAATCTCAATCGGAATCGAGTCCACTATTTCAAGGCCATAGCCTAATAGACCGGCCCTTTTTTTAGGATTATTCGAAATCAACCTAATTTTATGTGCACCCAAATCACGTAAGATTTGAGCCCCTACTCCGTAATCGCGCTCATCCATCGAAAAGCCTAACTCCAGATTCGCCTCAACCGTATCTCGACCAAGCTCTTGCAATTTATAAGCCTTTAGCTTATTTAATAATCCGATGCCACGACCCTCTTGGAACATATATAAAATGACTCCTTTCCCTTCTTTTTCAACCATTCCCATGGCGGCGTGCAATTGATCACCGCAATCGCAACGACAACTACCAAAAATATCTCCGGTCACACAAGAACTATGCACGCGCACCATCACAGGCTCATTTATTTCCCATTCTCCTTTGACTAATGCCAAATGAGTATCCCCAGTATTTTTTTGTTTAAAGGCAATCAACTCAAATTGACCCCATTCCGTTGGCATATTCACACCAATCTCACGAGTAATCAATGATTCTGTATTTAACCTATATTCAATTAAATCTTTGATGGTAACTAACTTAAGATCAAACTTATCGGCTATCTTTCTAAGATCAGGCAAGCGAGCCATACTCCCATTATCATTCAAGACTTCAATCAAAACACCTGAAGGCTGAAATCCAGCTAACTTCGCAAAATCCATCGATGCCTCCGTGTGACCTGTCCTCCTTAAAACTCCCTCCGATTTACTCTTCAAAGGGAAAATATGACCAGGACGACCCAAGTCAGTGGGTTTAGTATTAAAATCCACCAATGCTTTGATGGTTTTTGAGCGATCCCCCGCAGAAATTCCAGTGGTACAACCATTGCCTAATAGATCAACTGACACAGTAAATGGCGTTTCATGTGATGTCGTATTTTGATCAACCATCATCTCCAATCCCAAGGCTAAACAACGCTCTTCAGTTAAAGAAACGCACATGAGACCCCTCGCCTCTTTGATCATAAAATTGACCAACTCAGGAGTAATTGCCTCTGAAGCACATATCATATCACCCTCATTCTCACGATCTTCATCATCGGCAACAATAATAATTTTACCCAATTTAATATCCTGAATGGCGTCTTCAATACGGTCCAATCGAATAGGTAATTCCTTCATATATCAATCAATAATTTAACGAAAACACAAAGGTACGCAGATTTAGTTCCTATTTTACCTAAATTGCAACTTAAATAACATGAAATTTATGTCGATTGAAGTCCTACATCTAAGTAAATCTTATGGTCATTCCTTGGCCATCAGTGACCTAAGTTTTGACTTAAAAATGGGCCAAATAACCGGATTTTTAGGACCTAATGGGGCTGGAAAATCAACCACATTAAAGATACTCATGGGCTTAGAAATTCCAAGTAGTGGAGAGGCCAAAATTTTGGGAATGTGTGTGCAAGAACAAGAGGTAAAAATCAAAAAGCAAATCGGGTATTTGGCAGAAAATAATCCATTATATCCCGAAATGTATATCAAAGAGTTTTTAACCTTTATTGGCAAAATTCATGGCATAGGTTCGACTGAATTAAGCAGAAGAATTATAGAAGTCATTGAATTGGTCGGTCTAGAAAGAGAACAAAAAAAGAAAATAAAAGAAATTTCGAAGGGGTACCAACAACGAGTTGGCCTAGCCCAAGCGATCCTTCATGATCCCAAAATATTAATTCTAGATGAGCCTACCAGTGGTTTAGATCCTAATCAAATGGAAGAGATTAGGTCATTAATTGTCGATTTTAAAAAAGATAAGACCATCTTCTTTTCTAGTCATTTACTAGGGGAAGTCAATGCCATCTGTGATCATGTTCTATTAATCGACAAAGGTCAATTGAAAGCCAATTGCAGCATAGAAGAAGCAAAAAAATACCCCGGAGGCCTTGAAGCTTTCTTTAAGGATAAGACTAATTTACGAGCGTAAAATGATCGGCATCCAAATCCGTAGGGAATTTTTCTCTGAATTCGATCAGGTCAGATTTTGAAATGGAATAGGTTTTAATCGAATCTTCATTGGACAAATTCAACAAATCAGTTCCTAAATAAGAAACAAGAGCAGAATCACCTTGGTATTGAATTTTATTCCCATCATGGCCTATCCGATTCACTCCGACCACATAAGATAAGTTTTCAATGGCACGTGCCCGTAACAATGTATTCCAAGCATGTGAACGAACGGCAGGCCAATTGGCCACATAAATCGCTAAGTCATAAGCCAAGTCGACATTGCGGGACCACACGGGAAATCGTAAATCGTAACAAATAAAAGCCGCGATGTTCCAATTTTTATAAGAAATAATACGCCTTTCATTTCCCGCTGTATAAAACTGATCCTCTCCACCCATCCTAAAAAGATGTTTTTTATCATAGCTGAATTTTTCACCATCCGGTGTGATAGCCAAAAACCGGTTGAAAAAATGATTGTTTTCTTTGCATTTAATACTCCCTACGACTAAAGCATTAAGCCGATTAGCCATTAATTTGATCCATTTGATAACCGGACCATGGGCTATTTCAGCCCCTTGATCATTCATACTAAATCCCGTGCTGAACATTTCAGGCAGGACCACCACATCTGTTTGATTGATTAAATGCTGGAGCTTTTCCTCTAATAGGGCACAATTTGCCATAGGATCTTCCCAAGCGATTTCGAATTGAACTAAACTTACCCTCAAAGGATTATTGGGGCCGGACATGTACTGATTGATTATTTTGCTTTGGCAATATAGGAATAATAAATTTTCAATTTAGCCTTTAACGCATTAAGGGGAACAAATCGTACACTCTCACTTGATATTTTAGCATTTCCTGATGCATCTGCTGAAATAGCTGGAGTCAATAAAAAACCTAAATTAGCTTTATTCCCAGTCAATAATGCTTGCATAATAGTCGTAACATTAAACGAATAAGTATTGGTACTAGAATTATAACTTGCTGTTTGAACTCCTGCTGCACCTTCGGCAACAAAGTATTTAAGTCCGTATGTATTTCTTAAAGGTCTATTAGAACCATCCGATTCGATTAAAGATAGTTGGCCTATCGTCTGTGCTAAATCCAAATTATCCGCCCCATGGAAAACTAATTCTGCCTTATTAACTGCAATGTTATTATTACCTCTCAATTTAGTCAAATAGGGTAAATCGATTTTTGTCACGACACCAGTTCCCGATTGAATGTAGGTAGTATTATTCGTTTTTAATGAAGATATTTTATCCCCAGACTTAACCAAATTGCCCAAAATTCCTACTTTTTGAGATTTAATCCGGTTAAAACGCGCGTTGAATTCAGCCGTGTAGGTATTCGACAAACTGAAATAATAGTTTAAATAATAGTTTAAATTATCCCCTGGGTTATGCCAATACATGGTCATTTTGGAATAGGCAGGTGAGAAATTCATAATAGCCGCTTTCTTAGTTTCAGCCGTCTGAATATAAAAACCTTTAAAAAAATCTCTAAAGGAAGTCCCTCCGCCTGAAATAGCCTTATCCTTATACTTCGAAATTAACTCTTTTCCTAAAGCCAATCCCAAATGAAATTTTAACGTATCATATTTGACCGAATCTCCATTAACTGATTTAGCGAATAGAGGTTTAGGAGTAAACGTATGAGTCATTAACACCTCAGGAAAATAAGGAACTGTAGAGTTAGTAAAATAACTAGAACTTCTGCTCAAACTATCCTTCAACCGATAAATTTTGATAGTTTGTGGCTGGGTTAAATCGCCTTGGAAATTGGTATACACCAAAGACATTTTCAATGAATCCAAAATAGAATTTTCTTTAGCATTTAAGGTATCCGCATTAGCAATTTGTGTAAAGACATCAGACGTTACATAACCGAGTTCAGGATGAAAATAAGCACCCAATAAAAATGAATTATTAGCCCCAGTATAAATGGAATCAATCAAAACCGTAGAAGAATTAACGGTTAAAGTATCCGTGTAATTTAATCCTACCTCAACACTAAAAAGATCCGAACCTATTTCTTTAGGATCATCACAAGAGGATAGAAAAAGGGAAAAAATTACCAACCATTTAAGCGCCGGCCATCTCAATGTAAGCTTTTTCGAAGAAATCGAGGTCATTTTCGGCAATATTTTGGTGGGTTTTTTCTTTATATTCATCAATAATTGATTGAATGCGGGTATTATCCACATTTTCTAAGGATACTACTCTATCGGCAAATTCTGCTCCTATTTTAATAAATGCATGATAATCAGAAGTAGCTAGGCTACCTAAATGCGCTTCATCTAAATCACCAATTTTCACTTTTTCCAACAAATCTTCATTTGAGAACGTAAAATCAAAGGCAGAATTGTGTGGAGAAAAAATAGTTTTTGAATCCTTGTAAATAGGGTGATTGCGATAATGCGTTGAAATATATAATGGCACTAGACTCGACATCCAATCGTTGCAATGAATGACATCCGGTGCCCAGCCTAACTTAATAACAGTCTCTAAAGCTCCTTTGCAGAAAAATATAGCCCTTTCATGATTGTCAGGATAAAAAGCTCCCTCTTTGTCGTTCAAGATATATTTTCTTTGATAATAATCTTCATTATCAATAAAATAAACTTGCAATTTAGCCGCAGGAATACTGGCCACTTTAATCGTTAAGGGCTTCTCCTCTTCTCCCATCGGAATCGTAATTCCTGAAAGTCGGACCACCTCATGCAATCGATTTTTGCGTTCGTTTATAGAACCAAATCTTGGAACCAATATTCTGATCTCCATACCTCTTTCCTGCATGGCAGTAGGAAGATTGCGGACAAAACTGGCAATTTGTGATGTGTTTAGAAAGGGATCAACCTCGCTCGAAACGTAAAGAATACGTAATTTGGCCATTCTAAAATTATTTATGGGGAAAAATTATCCCAAAAAAACAATGCAAAAGTACAAAAAAATTATCGCAATTCCACACCATTATTCCTCTAAAGGTCTTTATTTTGCTAATTGATTTATTTTCTAACCCAATTTCATGCTAAAATCCATAATAAAGTATCTTTTCTCTACTGCTTTAGCCCTAGGCTTGTTGTATTGGGCATTCTCAACAAGCAACATACAATGGCAAGATATATTTGATACGTTTGCGGTTGCCAACTACCAATGGATTCTGCTCTCCATCTTAATTTCCATTTTTTCACATATTTTACGTGCTTGGCGTTGGGAACAGTTACTCGGCGCGATGAGTTTTTACCCAGGTACGCTCAGAACATTTTCAGCGGTCATGATTGGGTATTTTGCCAATTTTATTGTTCCAAGAATGGGGGAAGTTTCTAGGTGTGGATCGCTAACAAAAACGGCTAACATTCCTTTTACGCAATCATTTGGAACAGTCATCACGGAAAGGATTGTCGATTTGCTCGGTCTGCTGTTCATTGTCATTATGGCATTTTTTATTGCATGGGAACCCATGCAACAATATTTATTTCCCAATGCAACTATTCCATCAACCTATTTGATTATGTCAACGGTTTTAGTTGTAGGCGCTTTTATTATTTTGCTATTTTTATTTAAAAATAAAATCGAAAAGCTTTGGGAAGCCTTTACTTCAAATAATAAATTAGGTAAAATTTTAGCTGGCTGGATCGTCGGAATTTTAAGTATCAAAGATGTCAAAAACCCTCAAAAATTTGTTTTATACTCCGTTCTAATTTGGGTCTGTTATTATTTAAACGCCTATGTGCTCTTATTAGCTTTTCCAGTTAGTCAATCCCTAAGCCTTTCTGCCGGATTAATGGTGCTTGTAATGGGCACATTTGGCATGGCGACCCCTACTCAAGGTGGAATTGGTGCTTACCATAAATTAGTTTCAGCCGCCTTAGTATTTTATTTAATCCCTGTAAAAGACGCGACCGTTTTAGCTACATTTTTTCATGGAACCCAAATGGTCACCATTTTGTTATTGGGCGGATTAAGTTTTATCTTAACCTTATTTTTAACACAAATCGATGCAAAACCCATTGAGTCAAAGTAAAATCTTAGATCTTATTTCGGCTATAGACCAACGAAATAAGTGGAAATCCGATGAAGATGAACGCGTTGTTTTCACGAATGGATGCTTTGATATTTTACATTTAGGTCATGTCGACTATCTTGAAAAATCAAGCCTTAACGGCACAAAACTCATTGTAGGAGTTAACTCCGACCGCTCAGTCAAAGAATTAAAAGGACCTGAAAGACCTGTGAATTCTGAATATGCACGGGCAAGATTAATCGCAGCTTTGGGATTTGTTTCTATGGTCATTATCTTTGACGAAGATACACCTTTGGATCTGATTAAAACCTTGAAGCCTGATGTGTTAATGAAGGGAAATGACTACAATTTAGAAACCATTGTGGGAGCCAAAGAAGTGCTGGTATACGGTGGTGAAGTACTGACTATACCTCTTGTTCCCGATTATTCAACGACTGGAATTATTCAAAAACTAAAAAACTAAAATTATGTATATCATCGCTATTTTATTTGGAGTGGCCGGAATGTTAATTTCCTGGAGATTAAAATCAAAATTTCAAAAGTATGCTCAAGAGCCTTTGCAAAGTAATTTTTCTGGCCAAGAAATTGCCGAAAAAATGCTCGCTGATCATGGCATAACGGATGTACGAGTAATTTCTGTTGAGGGCCAATTAACAGATCATTATAATCCAGCGGACAAAACAGTGAACTTATCTAATGATGTTTTTCACGGTCGAAATGCCGCCGCCGCCGCAGTATCTGCGCACGAATGTGGCCACGCAGTCCAACATGCGCGAGCGTATTCTTTTTTAGAATTCAGAAGTGCCATGGTGCCCATGTTAAATGTGGCGAATGGATTTATGCCGATTTTGTTAATGATTGGCATGTTCGTGCTCTATTCTACTGGAAGTGTACTTCTATTGACCATTGGTGTTGCGCTTTTTGCCCTAGCCACACTCTTTAGCTTTGTTACTTTACCTGTTGAATTTGATGCATCAAATCGTGCGTTGGCTTGGATTAAAGAAAAAGGAATTGTCACGCCTACGGAATATGAAATGTCAAAAGATGCACTTTGGTGGGCTGCTATGACGTATGTGGTCGCTGCACTGGGCATGTTGGCCCAATTGCTTTACTACTTAAACTTATTAGGTGGTCGTAGAAATGATTAATTTCAATGGGTTTAAATTTAAAAAAATGCCTCAATATTCTTGAGGCATTTTTTTATACATTCAATTTACTTTTCCGATAACTATATCCAAAGTAAATCAATATACCGGCTAAGCACCAATACAAAAAGCGTTCCCAATTCAAAGCCCCCATTTGAGTCATCAAATACATATTCACCAAAAGGCCCAATACCGGTATTAATGAAAGATTATGAGTCACACTAAAAAACGCCATAACAACCCAAATCAAGAAAAAACAAGTCATAATCACATGATCTGCCTTTTCCGCTCCACTCAAAATACCCTCAAACCAATCTTGCCAAGCGCCTAAAGTCGGTAAAGAAAAATACAAAGCAAGCACTAAGGAAAGCCCCACATAATACTTAGCATTGATATAAGGGATTTTAAACTTTGATTTTTTCTGATTTTCAGGATCTAAATCTAAAATTAATACCCCGCCACATACCAGCACAAAAGCAAATAAAGTTCCTATACTACTCAGATTTATCACTTCCTCTAAATTGGCAAATAAGGCAGGAATGCCCACCAAAAAACCAGTCATTATTGTTGAAAACGAAGGAGTCCTATATTTCGGATGAATGCGCGAAAAAGCTTTAGGCAACAAACCATCACGTGACATTGTCATCCAAATACGTGGCTGACCCATTTGATAAACCAAAAGCGCACTCGTTAAAGCAATAACAGCACTCGCTGCTACAACTCCAGCCACGCCGGGCAAATTAACCTTCATAAACATAAAAGCCAACGGATCCTCTATTCCAGCTAAATCGCCAGATGGAACAATTCCAGTAAGTACCAATGTAACCATCACATATAAAACGGTACAAATTAGTAATGCCCACATCATTGCTTTGGGAATATCTCTTTGGGGATTTTTACATTCCTCCGCAGTTGTTGAGATCGAATCAAAACCAATATAAGCAAAACAAACAGCCGCCACACTCTTCAATACTCCACTAATTCCGTTGGGGGCAAATGGGGTCCAATTTTCTACTTGAACATAAAATGCCCCCACACCTACCACGATAGCAATGACTGCTAATTTGAGTACCACCAAAATATTATTCATGTTTTTGGTTTCCTTGATGCCAATGTAAACTAAATAGGTAATCGCAGCTGTGATGAGCAAAGCGGGAATATTAGCGACAACATGCCAACCGAAAAAATCGGGGGCCGAATTAAACGCCACAAATCCTTCTCGTACATTGACAGACATTTGCTCTAATTTCTGACCCGCTTCTAACGCTTGTAGAGCAGCTACGTGAGCTCGTTGGGCCGACAAATAATCCATGGTTAAATATTCAGGCACATGAAATCCTAAGCCCTCTAATAAATCCACAAAATATTTAGACCAAGAAATGGCAACGGCCACATTCGAAATTGCATATTCAAGCAATAAATTCCAGCCCAAAATCCAGGCAACCATTTCACCCAAACTCGTATAAGCATACGTATAGGCACTACCAGAAATAGGAACTGTCGCCGCAAACCGAGCATAACAAAATGCGGTAAACATGCAGGCTAAAGCTGTAAAAACAAATAATAATGAAACGGCTGGTCCTCCATTAGCTGAGGCCTGCCCAATAGCTGAAAATATACTTGCGCCTATAATGGCTGCAACACCCATAAAGGTTAAATCTCGAACACCCAAGTTGCGCACCATGGAGTGACCCGCTAATTTTTCTACTTCTAACTGATCTGAAATGATTTTATCAATGGTTTTTTTTCGAAAAAGAGAAGCCCACATAGTTGGTTTGTTGGATGTTTTTACGCCAACAAAAATACATCTTTCTTCAAGAAATTCTAATTATCTCGATTTGTCTTACCTTTGTATTATGTCAGTCGCAATTGTAATCTTAAATTTTAATGGTCGGGGTTTTCTAGAAAAATTCCTTCCAGATGTTATTTTAAATACATCGGAAGGAAAGATTTATGTGGCCGACAATGGATCTACAGATGATTCCGTTAAGCTAGTTGAAGAAAAATTTCCAGAGGTTAGCATTATTCAATGGGCCAACAACCTAGGGTATGCGGGTGGATACAATTTTGCCCTTAAACAAATAAATGCTGAGTATTTTGTACTCATGAATTCTGATATTAAACCAAAAAAAGATTGGCTAAATCCGTTATTGAGCTTCTTTGAGATGCATCCTAGTTGTGCAGCGGCGCAACCCTACATATTAGATTATCAAAAACCTGAATATTTTGAATATGCAGGTGCCGCTGGTGGATATTGGGATCGATTGGGTTATCCTTTTAGCCGTGGAAGAATCTTTGATCATTTGGAAAAAAACGAGAATCAATATCCCACCTCATTTGTCAATTGGGCATCTGGAGCCTGCCTAATGGTTAAATCAGAGCTTTTTTGGAAAGTCGGCGGATTAGATGAGTACTTTTTTGCACACATGGAAGAAATTGATCTTTGTTGGCGCCTCCAAAGAGCCGGATTTCAAATTGCTGCCGTTGCAGAAAGTCAAGTCTTACACGTAGGTGGCGGAACTTTAGCCCAAGGAAACCCCTTCAAAACCTATTTGAATTTCCGCAACAACTTGATCTTACTTTACAAAAACGTAGACCCAGCACAAAAATTTAATACGGTACTTAAACGGATGATTTTAGACGGAATCGCTGGTTTACGCTTTTTAACAAGTATGCAATGGATGCAATTCTTAGCCGTATTACACGCACATTTCTATTTCTACAAATATGTGATCTTTCACAAAAACAAACAGAATCTACCGGAGAGCCTACAAGAAAAATACATTAAAAGCTATCCTGGAAGCATTGTGTTCGATTTCTTCTTCAAAAAAATTAAGAAATTCTCAGATTTGAAATTTTAAATATCCCAAACAGAAGGATTGTTTCTTTGGCGTAGATAGCGCCTGATGTTCATCCAAAAAGCAAGGATTAAATAAATGATAATGGGAGAACCCATCGTTAAAAAAGAAGTATAGATAAAATACAATCGAATACTACTTGTCGAAATTTTAAACTTTTCACCTAATCGAGTACAAACTCCAAATGCCTGATTTTCAACGAAATATTTAATTTTATACATATCGATTAAATTATATCACGAAATTATGAATAAGATCCCAAAATAACATCGTCGAAAATACATAAAACTATTTAATTATATAAAATATTAGAATATTAATATTTAACTTAAAAAAAAGTAAAAATATTTTCATTTCTCTTGTATACAATATAATTATTTATACATTTGACCACTTAAAAGATTTAACATATCATTAATTTCGACATTCTCCACTAGTTTCTCCTCTGATTTTCCAGGCTATTGATTCTATTTAAAGTTTGTCGGTTTACATGATTTTATCTCTCGAGGGTATTAATATTTTTAACATTTTTTTTATGCAAACTGGTAAAGTAAAATTTTTCAACGAGACGAAAGGTTTCGGATTCATCGTTGATGATCAAACAGGTGAAGACATTTTCGTACACGTAACTGGCCTTACAGGTGTTACAATCCGCGAAAATGATTCAGTATCTTATGAAGTTACTGATGGAAAGCGTGGAGCAAACGCTATCAACGTAAAGAAAATCTAATTTTCTTGCGTTTTTTTGATTAGAGCAAATCAGGATTAAACAATATATGTAGGATTACCTATTGAAGATTGCAAAATTGATCTCTAGTTGAAGAGAAAAAAAAGCCCTCAGAAATGAAGGCTTTTTTTATTTTATATGGTTCGGTTTACCAATCGAATACTATTTCTAAAGTTAAATGGCTTTAATTTAATCGAGTCAAATTTAAACCAGAACCAAATTAGGAAATCCAAGAGGCAACTTCCTCCTTAGTAGGCATAGAAGAATCAATCTTCAATTTCTTTCTCATTCCACCTAGATCATTGAAAACTTTATTTGGATTAGCTTCTTTCAAAGCGTCCAAAGTCAAAATTCCCATTTTCTGTAATGCTGGAATCCAAATTTCGGGTACCCCTGCGCTGATAAAATCTTGATCCGAAGATACTTCTTTCATGATCTCTGGACGCATTTGAGGAAAAAACAACACCTCTTGAATCGAGGATTGATTCGTCATCAACATGGTTAATCGGTCTATTCCAATCCCAATACCCGAAGTGGGTGGCATCGCATACTCCAATGAACGGATAAAATCATAATCCATCGCCATCGCCTCATCATCACCTTTTTCAGCTAATTTTAGTTGGTCCTCAAACCGCTCTTTTTGATCAATCGGATCATTTAATTCGGAATAAGCATTTGCAATTTCTTTGCCGTTCACAAATAGTTCAAAGCGTTCAACTAAACCCTCCTTCGATCTATGCTTTTTCGTTAGCGGAGACATTTCGACGGGATAATCAATAATGAACGTGGGCTGAATTAAATTAGCTTCCACCTTCTCACCAAAAAGCTCGTCGATCAATTTACCTTTCCCCATTTGAGCATCCACTTCCATCCCAAAAGATGTACATTTTGTTCTTAATTCATCCTCAGAAAGCTCATCTACATTCACCCCAGAATATTTCAAAATAGCTTCTGAAATACTTAATCGAGGATAGGGCCCTGCAAATTCAATGTGATTATCTCCCACTGAAATCTTAGTTTGACCATGTAAGGTCAAGGTTACCTTTTCAAAAATCTCCTCGGTCAAATTCATCATCCAATGGTAATCTTTGTAGGCCACATAAAATTCCAATGAAGTAAATTCAGGGTTATGGGTTCTATCCATCCCCTCATTTCTAAACATTTTTCCAAATTCATAGACGCCATCAAATCCACCTACAATCAAACGCTTTAAATAAAGTTCATTGGCAATGCGCAAAAATAAAGGCATGTCCAACGTATTGTGATGCGTTTTAAAGGGTCTAGCCGAGGCTCCTCCATGGACAGATTGTAAAACAGGAGTTTCCACTTCTAACCAACCCCTTTGGTCAAACATCGTCCGCATCGTCGAAATGATCTTGGCGCGTTTGACAAAAATATCTTTAATGGAAGGATTAACGATTAAATCAACATATCGCTGACGATATCTCATTTCAGGATCTGAAAAGGCATCATAGGTCTGACCGTCGGCTTCTTTCACCACTGGAAGTGGCTTCAGCGCTTTGGATAGCAAAGTAAATTCGCTCACATGAACCGATATCTCACCGACTTGGGTCGTAAAAGCATAACCCTTTATACCTATAATATCGCCAATATCCAGAAGGCGTTTGAAAACAGTATTATATAACGTTTTATCCTCTCCAGGACATAAATCATCTCTTCGGAAATACAACTGAATGCGCCCATTTGCATCCTGTAATTCAGCAAATGAAGCGTTTCCCATGATGCGAAATCCCATTAATCGACCTGCTAAACTCACTTCTTGGAAGTTATTTAATTCAGGTTTATATTCGGCCAAAATCTGAGAAGAATAATGGCTGACCAAAAATGCGGCCGCAGGATAGGGATCTATTCTCATGCCAATAAGTTCCTGCCTTTTTTGACGTCTTAATAATTCTTGCTCACTTAATATCATACTAAATATTTATTTTCAAAGGGCAAAAATAGCCAAATCATTTGGCAAATAAAACTGCTTGGCGAGTTAGATAAAAACTTAAAACTTGTTAATAAAATTAGAGACCTTAAACAATTGAGTACATTTTTACGTTAAATTCGCACATTCAAAAACCATAATCACAATTAATAAAAGATCCTTATAAATGAAAAATCAATTAAAATCCTATGTAGTCATTGCGCTTTTATCCAGTGGAATTTCTTTAGGCGCATTTCAATTATTTAATTTGGGTTCAAAAAATACATTAGGCGAAGTTCCTTCTGCATTTACAAACACGGTCTCGAGCATTAATGTCCCCGGAAATCCAGGGGAATTTACGTATGCAGCCGAAAAAACCACCCCTGCCGTGGTTCATATCAAAACTAAAATGGAACAGAGATCGCGCCAGCAATTTTCCAGTCCATTTGACGATTTATTTGGCGGGTTTGGTGATCCATTTGGTGGTGGAGGAGGCGGTGGTCGTAGACAAGCACCTCAGCAACAAGAGGCTTCTGGCTCAGGCGTCATCATTAGCGCTGACGGGTATATTGTAACTAATAATCACGTAGTAGCTGAAGCAAGTGAGATTTCAGTGATCTTGAATGATAAAAGAGAATTTAAAGGCAAGGTTATTTCGACGGACCCTTCATCTGACTTAGCTGTCATTCAAATTAAGGCAAGTGGCCTTCCATTCCTCACTTTTGGAGATTCAGATGCATTGAGAGTTGGAGAGTGGGTATTAGCCGTTGGGAATCCTTTTAACTTAGAATCAACCGTTACGGCTGGGATTGTATCTGCCAAAGGTCGTCAGAATATCATCGATCGCGATGGGGATATTAACCCATTAGAATCATTTATTCAAACAGATGCAGCAGTTAATCCAGGAAATTCTGGAGGAGCACTTGTGAATTTAAAAGGCGAGTTGATCGGTATTAATACTGCCATTTATTCACGTACGGGCCAATTTGCTGGATACTCATTTGCCGTTCCCGTAAGCATTGTCAAAAAAGTTTCAGGTGATTTAATCAAGTACGGCAATGTCCAAAGAGGTTTCCTTGGGGTTAATATCCTAGAAGTAAACTCGAAATTAGTAGATGAAAAAGATCTTAAAGTAAAAGATGGAGTCTATGTAGGTGGATTTGCTGAAAACTCTGCAGCGAAAGATGCCGGAATTAAAATCAATGATGTAATCATGAAAATTGACGGTGTGGATACAAAATCAACTGCCAAACTCATGGAGATTGTTGGCAGAAAGAGACCCGGTGAATCATTAAATGTTTCTGTAAATCGTGATGGCCAGATTAAAGAGTTCAATGTAACCTTGAAGAATAAAGATGGGAACACTTCCATACTCAAAGGAGATATCGGCGAAACGTATAAATCAGAGTTCTTAGGTGCCAAATTCGGTTCTTTAAGTAGTGCAGATAAAGAAAAGTTTAAGTTGAGTTCTGGGGTTAAGGTCGTAGAAGTTACCGCAGACGGAAGGTTAGAAATGTATGGCTTATCCAAAGGATCCATCATTACCAAAATAAACGATAAGGCCGTAAATAGCCCTAAAGAAGCTACGGAATTATTAGAAGCCAGAAGAGGTCGAATTAAATTAGAAGGAATTGACGTAGATGGATCTAGATTTATCTACGTGCTTTAAACATAGATTTCCAAAATAAAATCTTTGCTCAAACAAAAAACCCGAGGCAAATGCTTCGGGTTTTTTTAATGCATTAAATGCTATCCTTAAGATTTATATAAAACTTGTTTTACTGCTTTAATCGTTCTTTCTACACTTGGTAAAATTTCCTCAATTAACGTAGGCGCGTAAGGCAAAGGCAAGTCACGTGAATTCACACGAATCACCGGAGCATCTAAGAAATCAAAAGCCCAACGCTGTAAATGATAAGCAATTTCAGAAGAAATAGCTGCTAATGGATTTGCTTCCTCCACAACTACACATCGATTGGTTTTTTTAACTGATTCCACTACGGTCAAATAATCAATAGGGCGCACACTGCGCAAATCAATTACCTCAACGGAAATACCTTGTTTTTCCAACTCCTCTACTGCAGGCATTACTACACGAGACAACATTTTGCCAAAAGTCACAAGAGTAACGTCTTTACCCGCTTTTACGATATTAGCTTTCCCGATCGGAATCAAATATTCTCCATCAGGTACTAATCCTTTATCTCCATACATGACTTCCGATTCCATAAAAATGACCGGATCATTATCACGAATAGAAGCTTTCAATAAACCTTTTGCATCCGCTGGATTGGAGGGAACAACCACTTTCAAACCTGGTGTATTGGCAAACCAATTTTCAAAATTAGATGAATGCTGGGATGATAATTGACCCGCATTTCCAGTCGGTCCTCTAAAAACAATCGGGCAAGAATATTGTCCACCGGACATAGACATTATTTTAGAAGCCGAATTAATTACTTGGTCTATAGCAACTAATGAAAAATTGAATGTCATAAATTCTACGATGGGTCTTAATCCATTCGCAGCAGCACCTACTGCAATCCCTCCAAATCCCAATTCAGCGATCGGCGTGTCAATCACACGTTCCGGACCAAACTCATCCAACATCCCTTGGGAAACTTTATAGGCCCCATTATATTCAGCCACCTCTTCTCCTAAAAGGAAAACATTTGAATCGGTTCGCATTTCTTCTTGCATGGCTTCACGCAAGGCTTCTCTAAATTGAATTTCTCTCATAATGATAAATTAAGTATGCAACCTAATCGGGAGCAAAATTAGGCAAGAAAATGCATACAACAAAACCAAAATTAGGTTTCTCATGCTCCCAATTTGATAAATTCTAGGTATTTTTGATAATAATTAGAATTTCTACCCACATGACTGTTAAAATAGCTCCCATTTCTGAATCATTGGCCACTTTTTTTGACCAAAACGAATATTCGCATATTGCTATTTTGGTCGATGAGTTTACCAACAAATATTGTTTGCCTATCATTCAAGATTTGTTGCCTTCAAATTTTACCAAAATTCTGATTAAATCTGGTGAGCACCATAAAAATTTAACTACCTGCGAGCAAGTTTGGGATCGCATGACCAAGGCAAATATGGATCGACATAGCCTGTTGGTCAATTTAGGTGGCGGAGTTATCGGTGATTTGGGAGGTTTTTGTGCCTCCACCTACAAAAGAGGAATTGATTTCATTCAAATTCCAACGACATTATTAGCCCAGGTAGATGCGAGTGTAGGGGGCAAATTGGGCATCGACTTCCACGGACTAAAAAATCATATCGGGGTTTTCCAATTACCTAAAACGGTTTTAATTGACCCAAAATTCATTGATACCTTATCGATCCAACAAAAAAAATCTGGCTTTGCTGAAATTATCAAGCATTGCTTAATTCGCGATGAAAAGGAATGGAGTTCGATACGCCAGCAAAGTTTCGAGGAATTGGATTTATCAAAATTAATTGCTCATTCAGTTGCGATCAAAGAAGCGGTTGTTTTAGAAGATCCAAAGGAAGCAGGCTTACGTAAAATCTTAAATTTTGGGCATACCTTAGGCCATGCCGTTGAGACCTATTTATTAGATAAAGGGAAAAGGAAAATTTTACATGGAGAGGCGATTGCGATCGGCATGATTGTAGAAGCATTTATTTCCCATCAACGCGAATTAATTAGCCTACAAGAACTCGAAGAAATAGAATCTTATTTGTTTGAAAACTATGGTCGGGTCAAATTACACCCAGAAGAAATTTCAAAAATTATCGCATTAACTGCTCAAGATAAAAAGAATAAAGGCAAAGAAATTCGCTTTTCGTTGTTGACCGGAATAGGCGATTGTGGATATGATATCCCAGTTAGTGCTTCGGAAATGAAGAAGGCCATTCAATATTACTTGAATTAATTATTCGATTACCTGCGGTACTTTAAAATATTGCTCGTTGGTATCCGGCCCCAAAGCCAACGCTTTTTCTTTAGGCAAATCTTGCTTAGCTACATCCTCTCTAAATTGATTCATAGCCGGAGTCATATGAACTAAAGGTTCTACATGATCCGTATTCACCACATTAAGCGCTTCCATCCAGTCCAGTACCTTATTGATAGATTCTTGCATCGGTTCTATTTCATTGGGATTTAATTCCAATCGAGCCAAATGGGCAATCTTTAAAACATCTTCCTTATTTACTTTCATCGTCTTTCTGAGTTAATTTTTTATCATCTGGCATTTCCTTGTCCAAAAAGGAATTTAACTGGTCGCGATCCATCGAAGAAATAATTTGACCAAACGAATCAATTTTCATTTCAAAACCTTCCAAATTAGGATGCACCTTAGGTTTTTTATCGACCGGCTTAATTATTTTTTTTGCCATTTTATCTTTTATTAAAGGCCTCTATTGCATGGGTAAGCCGAAGCAAAACTTGCTCTTTACCCCACAATTCCATTGAGATCATCAAATCGGGTCCTGCCCCATTTCCACTTAAGGCTACACGCAACATTTGCATCACCTTTCCCATTTTGATACCGGCTTCTTCTAATTTCACATGAATATATGCCTTAATGGATTCCGCTTCCCATAGTTCCAATCCTGGCAAACTTTCCTTTAAAACTTGTAGGCCCTTTTGAGACTCTTCATTCCACTTATTTAGTACGACTGCCTCTTCATATATCGTAGGTATTTCCGTGAACTCCTTCACTTTTTCACCCAATTCCTGAGGAAAAGTAATGCGGTCCAAAAACAAATGCACAAATGATTCTGCTTCTTTTTTAGGCAAATCGGGTAAATATTGGGTAGCTAAACTGCTAACATCATGTAATTTAAGGTATTGCTCATTAAACCATTTGGCTTTATTTACGTCAAATTTAGCCCCTGCTTTATTGATTCTCTCTAAAGAAAAAGCAGAAATTAATTCATCCAATGAGAATAATTCTTGTTCAGTACCTGGATTCCAACCTAAAAAAGCCAAGAAATTAATCATCGCCGCAGGAAGATATCCCTCTTGTTTAAAGCCCTTCGAAATAGTTCCTGTTTGTGGATCTTTCCATTCTAAAGGAAAGACAGGAAATCCCCCTAAATCCGCATCTCTTTTAGAAAGCTTTCCATTACCTTCCGGCTTTAAAAGTAAAGGTAAATGGGCGAATTGTGGCGGCTGCCAACCAAATGCCTGGTACAACAATATGTGTAACGGAGCAGAAGGAAGCCATTCCTCTCCGCGAATCACATGAGTAATTTCCATAATATGGTCATCTACGACATTGGCTAAATGGTAGGTTGGCATGCCATCCGACTTCATTAAAACTTTGTCATCGATGCTGGACGTATGAACATGAACCCAATCTCGAATGCTATCTTGAAACCGTATTTCTGCCTTCGCTGGAACTTTTAAGCGAATGACATAAGGCATCCCTGAAGCAATTAAATCAGTTATTTCCTTCTCAGACATAGATAAAGAGTTCTTTAATTTTACTCTTGTCAAAGCATTATACTGAAACGCACTTCCTTTACTTTCATAGATTGCTCGCATCGCATCCAACTCCTCAGAGGTGTCAAATGCATAATATGCTTTTCCTGAATTGATTAATTCATCTGCATATACTTTATATAATTCCTTACGTTCACTTTGTCGATAAGGTTCATGTGGACCTCCAACCCCAATTCCTTCGTCGGGCATAATTCCCAACCATTTTAAAGAATCTAAAATATAGTTTTCTGCACCTTCAACAAAGCGGGTTTGATCCGTATCTTCAATGCGTAAGATAAAAGTACCCCCTAATTTATGGGCTAATAAGTAATTATATAAAGCGGTTCGAACCCCTCCAATATGTAAAGCACCTGTGGGACTGGGGGCAAATCGAACTCTTAATTTTTTAGACATATATATTTATTTATAGGCAATACAAGAAATCTCAACGCGAACATTTTTGGGCAAACGAGCTACTTCAACGGTCTCGCGAGCCGGTGGATTTGCCGTAAAATATTGGCCATATACGCCATTGATTTGACCAAAATGATTCATATCCTGAATGAAAATCGAACATTTGACCACTTGTTCAAATGAATATCCCGCCTCTTTTAAAATATAAGCCAAGTTTTTCATGACCTGATCCGTTTCTTCCTCAATGCTTGCCCCTGATTCAAAGACCGAAAGGGCGATTTGACCAGACACATATAAAGTACCATTCACCTCAACAGCCTGTGAATAAGGGCCAATGGGAGCAGGAGCATCTGATGATAAAATTATTTTTTTTGTCATATCTTTGAAATGAAATGCAAGTTACCAAAATCACCTCATTTATAATAAACAAAAAAGGAATCTTCTTTATGTTGATTTCCTCCCTTTGCTTTGCATCTATGTCGGCCATGGCAAAGGATTTAAGCGAAAAGTTTTCATCGGTGCAATTGGTATTTTTTAGAAGTGCCGTAGGCCTCCCCTTTTTATTTACCAGTTTATGGCTTAAACCTGCCATCCAAAAAGGGGGTAAATTATATTTCATTATTCTCCGAGGCATTCTGGGGGCCTTTACTTTATACTGCTTATTTTATACCCTGGAACACCTGAGTTTATCACTGACAAATACCTACGGCCAAGCATTTCCTTTGTTCATCGCTATTTTTAGTTTTTTCATATTTCCCACTGAAAAATTATCCCGGCACCAAATCATGTATTTGCTTGTAGGCTTTTGTGGAATAATTTTAATCTTTAGGCCAGAGACCAACGGATCACTTTTGCATCATAGTACGGGTATTATTTATGCCATTGGAACGGCATTGGGATACATCGCAATCAAAGAGGCGCAAAAATACTATGATTCCAGGTGGGTGGTTATTTCATTCATGGGTGCAGGGCTCATCGCCTCTATTCTTTCATTGTCCTTTGGTACATTTACGGACCTTCCTAATAGTTTCCTGACAGGGAAGTGGATCGATCCGAGTGCCAACGAATGGTTGCTCGCTTTAATTATGGGCCTTTTAGCACTAGGGGTACAATATTTTACTACTCAAGCCTTGTTAAATGAAAAAACAAGCATCGTGGGGGCCATTGGAAATAGCAGTGTTTTGTTTTCTATCTTGATTGAAATAATTTTGGGCCATGGCTTTCCAAGTCCTATCGTGTGCCTCGGAATTAGCTTAGTCGTATACGGCAGTTATCAGGTAAGCAAAGGGGATAAAATTCAGGATTCCGAAGTCTCAAAAAGCAATTAGTTTTCAGCTTTCAAATCAGCGTCCATCGACTAAATGGAATTTAGCAAATTCTATAGCATAAGCTACAAAAAAAATCCCCCTGAAATACAGGAGGATTTTAAATTTTCATTCAAAAGGAATTTTTATCTCCCCTGAATTAATTATGCAGTGGCTGAGTTCATTACTTCAGTTTGCTTACGAATTGATTCAGAGTGAATCAATTTAAACAACTCTTCTACAAACTCAGGATATAAAGCTAAACCTTTGGCTTGATTTGCACGATCACTATGAACTTGTTTCCAACGATCTAATTGCAAAACAGCTACATTATTATCGCGCTTGTACTCACCTAATTTTTCTACTACGGCCATGCGAGCAGCTAAAACTTCTAATACTTCACGGTCAATGTTATCAATTTTCTCACGAAGACTAGCTAATTCATCTGAAAAATCAGCGCCATAATTTGCATTACGCACATCTAATTCACGTAACATCTCACCTAATTTCTCCGGGGTAACTTGTTGGGACGCATCAGACCAAGCCGCATCAGGATCTCTGTGCGTCTCGATAATCATACCATCATAATTTAAATCAAGTATTCTTTGAGATAATTCCATCAATAAAGCACGCTTTCCAGCCATGTGAGATGGATCACCAATTAATGGCATTTGAGGAAATAAACGCTTTAACTCCACAGCCATAGCCCACATAGGTGAATTACGGTATTTCGTTTCTTGTGCATTTGAGAAACCACGGTGAATCGCACCTAATTTCTTAATGCCAGAACCTTGAAGACGCTCAAATGCACCTACCCAAAGAGCTAAATCTGGATTAACTGGATTTTTAACTAATACTGGAACATCCACACCCTTAAGTGCATCTGCTAAATCTTGAACATTGAATGGATTCACAGTCGTTCGTGCACCAATCCACAATACATCAACGCCATATTTCAAAGCCAACTCAACATGCTCAGGAGTAGCAACTTCAATCGCTAATGGCAATCCAGTTTCTTTTTTAGCCTCCACTAACCACTTTAAAGCAGGCTCTCCCATTCCTTCAAAACTACCTGGACGCGTACGTGGTTTCCAAACTCCAGCACGCATAATATGTGCATAACCCTCCGCTTTAATGCGACGAGCTGTTTCTAATACTTGCTCTTCTGTTTCAGCTGAACACGGACCCGCAATAATAAGGGGTTTACCTTCCGTCTGAATCCATTCCTGCATAGGAATAATGTCTAAATTGGCATTCATAATACTTCTTACGTTTTCAGGCAGCTTTCGCCTGTGATTTATGATTATTTATTTAATATGATACGAATATCGGTCAATATAAACTCTTATATTTGCAAGCAATTTTGTACCAAATGACCCTAAATACTTCATCAAACGAATTGAAAAAGCTTTCCTTTGAGGACACCCACATTGCCTTTGCCTCCAAAAATAATTTCGCACTACAAAAAGCCTATTGGATTTTTGCCATAATGAATCAAAATTGGTTTGTAAAGTTAGGCACTTTTTTCATCAAATTGTTCCTTTTCCTTCATTTTCCGATCAAAAAACTCATAAAAACCACGATATTCCAACAATTCTGTGGAGGAGAATCCATTGAAGATTGTGAAAATACAATTCAAGGACTTAATAAAGTTTCGATTGGAACCATTCTCGATTATTCAGTGGAGGGGGAAGAAAATGAAAAATCATTTCAAAAAACAAAAAATGAAATCCTGAGAACGATTGAGAAAGCGCATCAAGAACTTTCGATACCGTTTGCTGTTTTTAAAGTGACGGGGATCTTCAGTTCAGAACTGCTTGAACAATTTCAAACAGGTCCTTTAGTCGAGGATGATGAGGCATCATTCGCTTTGAGCAAAGAATATTTACTAGAAATTTGCCAAAAGGCGTTTGACTTACAGGTAAAACTTTTCATTGATGCGGAAGAAAGTTGGATTCAAAATTCCATCGACCTTCTTTCGTATGAGATGATGGAAAAATTCAACAAAAATGAGGTTATCATATATAACACATTTCAAATGTATCGAGTAGATATGCTCGGAAATTTATCTAAAGCCATTAAATCAGCCAAAGACCAGCATTATTCATTAGGAGTGAAATTAGTTCGGGGAGCCTATTTAGAAAAGGAACGCCAAAGATCCCATGAGGAAAACTATTCAGAACCCCTGCATAAAAGTAAACATGATACAGATCGAGATTTCAATGCAGCGGTAGATTTGTGCTTGCAAAATTTAGAAACTGTTTATTTTTGTGTTGGAACACATAATGAAGAAAGCTGTATTCACTTATGCGACAAGATGAATGAAATGGGTATAGTAAACAATCATAAACAAATTCACTTTGCTCAGTTGTTAGGAATGTCGGATAATATCAGTTATAATCTAGCGCATTTTGGATATAACGTAGCCAAATATGTTCCCTATGGACCTGTTGAATCGGTTATGCCCTATTTATTTAGACGCGCCGAAGAGAATAGTTCTATTGCGGGGCAAACATCTAGGGAATTTGCCCTAATTAAAAAAGAAGTGAACAGAAGGAAGTTATCATGAAGCATTTTCGTTTTTTTTTATTGAGTTTATCCGTGATTTTGGTGGATCAAGGAATTAAGATGGCCGTACACTTTTATATGGAACCTGGTTATTTTGGGCAAATCGAACTCATAGGACCCTTATTCAAATTACATTATACGTTGAATCCAGGAATGGCATTTGGAATCCAACTAGGTACCATTTATGGCAAATTATTGTTGACCTGTTTTAGAATTGTTGCCATGTTTGGTATTGGCTATTATTTATTCAAGTTAACCCAAAAAAATAGCCCCAAGGGTCTTTTGATTTGTGTGTCTCTCATATTGGGTGGAGCCATTGGCAACTTAATTGACTCAGTTTTTTATGGCGTGTTTTTAGAAAATGCTCCCTATGGAGCACCCATGAATTGGTTTCATGGCCAAGTGATTGATATGTTCTTTTTTGATATTTGGGAGGGTATTTTGCCTACATGGGTTCCTTTGTGGGGCGGATCTTATTACTCAACGCCTATTTTCAATTTTGCTGATGCGGCCATATTTTGTGGAGTGGTAGCCATCATCATTTTTCAAAACAAATTTTTTGAGGCAAATAAACCAATAGAATAAAAAAAATGCAGGAGAAATATGCGTTATTTTTCATATTAGCTCTCCTCGCAGAAATCCTAGGAACCTTATCGGGGTTTGGATCTTCCATCTTATTTGTACCTCTGGCCTCTTTATTTTTAGATTTCAAAATTGTTTTAGGCATAACGGCTGTTTTTCACATATTCAGTAATTTATCGAAACTCGTATTATTTCAAAAAAGTATTGAGAAAAACATTGCCTTTAAACTAGGGATCCCTGCGATCATTTCGGTCTTTTTAGGTGCCTTGCTGATTGAATATATTCCGGTCACTGAAAGTGAAGTTTTAATCAATGCGTCTATCCTAATCATAGCGCTGTATTCGATCTCTCGAAAAGCTAAATCGATCCAACAAACAAACACTAATTTATATATTGGCGGAGGAGTGTCCGGATTTTTAGCTGGACTTATTGGAACTGGTGGTGCAATCCGAGGACTCATATTGTCTGCGTTTAATTTAGAAAAAGAAGTCTTTATTGCCACATCGGCTATGGTCGACATGGGCGTAGATTCTACCAGGGCTTTTGTCTATATTTTCAATGGCTATTTCACCAAGGATCACATCATTTTAATTCCATTTTTGATCGCTATTAGTTTCATTGGAACCTATATAGGCAAAATTATTTTAAAGAAAATACCAGAGAAAACATTTCATTACCTAGTTCTTGGCATTATACTCATAGTGTCTTTATTCCAAATAGGGAACTATCTCTTTAAATATTTTAACCATTAATCTGAAGGCAGTTTCATTACAAATTGGAGGCAAAAAAAATAGACGCAATTCCTTGCGTCTATTTTTAATAGGATTAATTCTACCTTACTTCTTTGGAGCCGCTGGTTTTGCAGCAGCAGGAGCAGCAGCAGGCTTAGCAGCCGCAGGAGCAGCCGTTGGAGCAGCTGTCACTGGCTTAGGCGTAATACCCATTTTCTTTAAAACTAGATCAGAAATAGCAGCTTCCGTTGGGTAATGCAATAAAATTGGAGCTGTTCCCATACCTGCATCATAATTAAATACGTGTGTGTACGCATTTTCATTGGCTACTGCATGCATGTTTTCCTCAATTTTTTTCAACAAGGGTTGCAATAATTGAGCTTGCTTTTTCTGCAAAGAAGATTGAGAATTTTGTTGGAATTCTTGAATAGAAGTCTGTAAGTTTTGTAATTCCTTCTCTTTATCTTGCTTGATAATATCTGGAGTTTTAGTATCCGCATTCAACTTTTCAAAAGCGGCTAACTTGTCTTGAAATTCCTTCACTTTTCCCTGGTAAAGAGTTTCATACTGCTTTTGAGTATTTTTTAAATCTTCTTCCACTTGTTTGGCCTCAGGCATTTGGCTTAATATATAATCAGCATTGATAAATCCGATTTTAACTTGGGCCTTTAATGGTAATGTTGCCATACCGAACATTAGGCCTACGGCCAATAAAAATTTGTTTTTCATACGTTGTTTTCTATTTGTTAATTGTAAAATTAGGAATGTTTATGTTAAAATAATGGGTTAAGGTTTATTTTTTCAAATTAGGATCCAATTCTAATCCCAATTCCTCCAATATATAATCGGAATAATCGTGTACAGGATTCGTATAAATTAAAGCTAACCCATCATTTGCCTTGTCAAACAAGAAATCTAATCTTTTTTGTCTCACTACTTTTTCTACCGCTTTTGAAACTTCATCTAAGATCGGTTTCAATGCATTTTTCTTTGCTTTAAACAATTCACCCTCTGCACCAAAAACAGAGTTTTGAAACAATTTAGCCTCCTGATCTTTCTGTTTAATTTGTTGAAGACGTTGCTGCCGCAAATCTTCCGTTAGCAACAACTCTTCTAATTTAAATGCCCGTTCAAGAACGGTTACTTCATCTTTTTTTGCCTCGATTTCTTTGATCCATTGTTTGGTCATCTCATCCATTTTGGCCTGCACTTTCTGGTATTCAGGCATTTTAGATGTAATGAATTCGGTATCAATATATCCGAATTTCTGAGCACTGCAGGTAGGGCCAACCAACAAACTCAAACCCAACAAGAAAAAAAGTATTTTTTTCATTTGCCGATTGTTTCGCCTATCTGATTTGTTGGCCTATGGAGAATGTAAACGCTTGGCGACCAAAATCCGAATCCCCTGGCCTTGGTTTATCAAATCCAAATCCATAATCTATTCCAATCATACCAAAGGCTGGCATAAAGATACGTGCGCCAAATCCTGCCGATTTATACAAATTAAAAGGATTATACTCCCTAAGACTTGAAAAGTTATTTCCTCCTTCAGCAAAACCTAGCACAAATATCGTGGCTGAAGGGTTCAAAGAAACTGGATAACGCACCTCCATGACAAACTTATTGTATGCAACTCCCCCATTACCATAAGATCCTGAAGGCCCAATTACTCGGTCTTTATATCCCCTTAAACCGACAATATCACGGTTAAATGAGAAACCTTGAACCATTCCAGAACCTCCTAAATCAAACCGTTCAAATCGAGTCGTTTCTTTTCCTCCGTAAGAACCCAAAAATCCTAAGTGTGCACGAGTATGAAGCACAAATTTGCCTACGAGTGGACTAAACCAACTCGCATCCAACATCCACTTATGGTATTCAATTAACGAGCCTGATTCATTGGCGCCCAACAAAGAAAAAGGAGGTGTAAGGGAGCCTGTTAAAGAAAAGCTTGAGCCCATTCGAGCAAAAGTAGGATTGTCAATACTATTTCGAGAGAAATTAGTCATGAACGTAATCGAAGTCGAAATACCTTGCGGATACGCCCAAGTATAATAACGATCCACATCAAATTGAGAAAAAGCCAAAGAATGACTTAATGAAAAATAATCATCTGGCCATTTCAACCGCTTACCCAAACTGAACGTAACACTGTTCACATTAAAGTGTGCATCTAATAAGGAATCTGGCACTGAATAATTACTCATTCCCACTCCACCATAGCCACCATAGCCACCATAACCACCACCATAGCCGCCATAGCCACCGCCATAACCTCCTCCATATCCACCGCCATAACCTCCCCCGTAACCGTTGCCATATCCACCCATACCTCCACCGGTTGCTCTAAACTGATAAGGATATGAAACACTTCTATTCAGAGCAATCGAAAATGAATTAGGTTTTTTACCACCCAACCAAGGTTCGGTGAAAGTCAATGAATAATTTTGGAAAGCTGCACCATTGGCTTGGAAACGCACTGAAAGCTTTTGCCCATCACCCGCCGGCAAAGGTCGCCAAGCAGATAAATTGGTTAAATTCTTAGCAGAAAAGTTGTTGAATACAACTCCTAAAGTTCCCACAAAACCAATAAATCCACCCCACCCCCCTGACAATTCTATTTGGTCTGAAGGCTTCTCCTCCACATTATATTCAATATCCACCGTTCCATCTGGACGCGGCATGGGATTAGGTGATATTTTTTCAGGATTAAAATAACCAATCGTTGAAAGCTCACGCACCGTACGAATAATTGCCGATTTATTAAACTTCTGACCCGGTAAAGTTCGAATCTCTCGCATCACCACATGGTCAGATGTTTTAGTGTTTCCATTCAAAATAACCTTATTAATAGTTGCTTGCTTTCCCTCTGAAATACGAATCGTTAAATCAATCGAATCTCCCTCGATAGCCGTTTCAATAGGCTCTGCATTGTAATACAAATACCCATTATCCATGTATACGGAACTTAAATCCTCTCCTGGATTTTGGCTCATTTTCTTGTCTAATTCCTCTGTATTATAAATGTCTCCCTTCTTGATTCCGATTACATCTCTTAACACAGAATCTGGGTAGATATAATTACCCTCAAAAGAAATGCTCCGGTAATAATATTTTTTCCCTTGGATTAAATTGATCGTCAAATTAATCGACTCCTCATCAAACTTTGCAATGGAATCCGACTTAATTTGAAAATCTCGATAGCCTAATTTATTCATGGCGGCCAACAATTTTTCCTTGTCCTCATCCCACTTTTTAGGCACAAATTTGGAAGGCTTAAAGATCCGACCAAACCTTCTTTGCTTGGTATTTTTAATTTTTCTCAAAATCAAACTACGGGCATCTGGCTCAATCCCATTCAAAAATATTTGGTTGACTTTTACCTTTTCGCCCTTGACAACATTGACCATCAACGTGGCATTATTTCCACGCAGGGTATCCGTCTTAATCACGGATTTGGTCTTGATGTTTAATCGACCCTTCTCTTGATAAAATTTACGAATCGCTAACTCCAAGTTCTTGCGAAGCGTTTCTGTGATAATCTTTCCCTTATAGGTTTTTACCTTTTCATTTAAACTCTCCTGCTCCCCTTTTCTAACCCCTGTATATTGGATCGCATATAACCTAGGACGTTCTTTTAAAATAATGCTCAACCAAATTTTAGTTCCCTCCGTTTTAGTCGCATAAATCTCCACTTCCTCCAAAATTCCTTGATCCATAATCTTGCGAATCGCTGAAGCAATCATGTCCCCAGGTACCTTAATCTTATCTCCCACCTGCAAACCTGAGATGTTTATCATGGAATTTCCATCATAAAACTGAGATCCGGTAACGGTGATTTCAGCAATCTCATACTCGGTAGGCGTAGCATAAGAAAATGTCGGCGCCGCTGTAGTAGGACTTGTTGAAAATAACCTTCCACCCAACAATTGAGCATGAGATACCCTTGGGACAGAAAATATACTCACTAAGAAAAACAGAAATAATCGATATTTCTTCACCTGGTGGATTGCTTGTAAATAAACTTTATTTTTCATAAATGAGCCTTAGCCCTCGCTTTTAACTTGTTCACTTGTTTTACCAAATCTCCGCTCACGCATTTGAAAATCAACAATCGCTTGATGCAAATGAAGTTTTCTGAAATCTGGCCAATATAAATCTTCAAAAATATACAACTCCGCGTAGGCCAATTGCCACAACATGAAATTACTAATTCGATGATCACCACCCGTGCGTATCATTAAATCAGGATCAGGCATTCCAGCTGTCGACAAATGAGAGGCCAATAAATCAGCATCAATGTCCGAACTGTTCAACTCACCTGCAGCCACCTTTTTGGCTAAAGACTGTGTTGCTTGGACCAAATCCCATTTTCCTGAATACGAAAGTGCCAAAACTAAGGTCAATCCCGTATTTCCAGAGGTCTGTTCGATCGCCGCCTTTAACTCCTTTTGAGAATTAGCTGGCATCGATGCAATATCACCTATCGCTTTTAAACGTACTTTATTCTTCATCATTGTAGGCAATTCATCATGAATGGTACCTATCAATAAACTCATCAACGCCTTCACTTCCGATTGCGGACGATTCCAATTCTCCGTTGAGAATGCATACAATGTCAAATAATCAACTCCCAATTCCCCACAACCCTCAATCGTTTCCCGAACCGCAGAAACTGCATTGCGATGTCCAAAAATCCGATCTTTAAATCCTTGCTGTTTGGCCCAACGACCATTCCCATCCATAATGACAGCAATATGTGCTGGCAAATTGTTCAGGTCAATGGCATCTTTTATATTTTGGTCCACAGTAAATGGTAATTCAAGCTATCAAATAAGAGGCAAAGGTAGCTAATTCACAACCTTATTCAAAGTAATTATTCGCTTATTCCTTAGGGCAAAAGATAGAAATAATTGAATAGGTAAACATCAATGAAGAGTTTAAAAACTGGTCGCCCTGTGAAAAAGAAATTTTATCCGTTGAGCCTAGGTAAGAAGGCATTCCGTCGATAACATCCGTTAAAACCTTACTCGTCCCAAACTCAAATTGCACTCCCCAAGCTGGATTAATTTGATACTTGACACCAAGTCCATAAGGAATGGAAAAAGTGAAAAAAGTCATCGGATTTGGGATCGAACCTGAAGGACTTACAAACATTCCAGAAAAACCTCCATATAAATAAGGGGTCCAGTTTTTAATCTTCCGATTGCTTTGATAATCCAAAAAATTATATTCAGTTATCAACGATAGATCAATCAAAGGACTAGAAAAAGTCTTAGTCGAAAAGCCAATCACGGGCAATGAATTTAGGCTTCCATCTCCATGTAAGGATGAAAAATTAAATTTAGCCCGATAGGCAAATGCGTTTTTTTGTTGGTAACGTACTTGGAAATTAACCGAAGGAGACATTTTTTCCAATTGGGCAGCGTTGGGAGCCAAGTGCCAATCCAGTAAATCTCCCTTATATAAAACGGCCCCCGGACCCGCCGCAAATTGCCAACCCTGTCCAAAAGAAAGAACAGAAATGAAAACCAATAAACTTGTGAGCAGTATTTTAGGCACAGGAATCGTTCTTTAATTCGGCAATGGCGGACAATCAATCTTATTCTTAATGTGGTAAATCAATCGAATTTGCGTGGTAAAATACTGATCTGGTCCAGTCGAATAAATAGGTGCCGTTGTGGTAGTTGACAAAGGAATTCTGTTAACCAACGTATTAGCTGCAAAGGCTTCTCCATTTCTAGATGTAAAAAAAGAGGTGGAAGCTAACACGGCGGATCTGTTATCAGAGACATCATCCAAATAATCGGTTAAAGAAACTCGATAACCAAAATCAAAACCCAAATCCACTTGCGCCCCTATTTTATATCGAAATCCAAAACCAAAAGGAATAGAAAGATTGACTAATGAGTAATCAGCTCCTTCCGTATTTTGAGCTTGCAAATCTACCCAGCTACCTAGAGTAGGAGCGGTTGTTCCAGGCAAAATAATTTGGCGCGCCACAGGATTATGTGTAAATCCAGCTACGCCCAGATATAAATAGGGCGACAAAAGAGGTCGTTTGGATAAATTCTCTGCATTGCCCATCGGCTCATAAACGGCACTCACAGAAAGCTCTTTTAAATCATTTCTAAAATGTAGATTTCGCAAATAATTTCCTTCAAAAACACCCGTTGAAGAAAAATAATTATCATCCCCAGCGATTCGAATATAACTTACTTGAATATTTCCACTCAAATGCCGACTTAAATGACGGGTGTATTGAAGTCCTACATTCCAACGCATCGTTTGTGAAGCGACCGAAAAAAGGCCAGCCGCAGGCACTAAATCACCAATATAATTAGACGTTCCAGCTCCAAAACTTACAGAAGAGTGTGGCTTAAATGGCATTCCCTCGTAACGTTCTTTGGCTTTTTGGCCTAAAAACCAAAACTGTGCCTCTGCAGAATAAGCAGCAAAAAAGATAAAAACAAAAAATAAGTAGACTGATCGAATCATGTATTTTCTACATTTAATATTACACCATTAAACGCCAACAATCTAAAATTGTTGTACACGTTCAACCACGAAGATACAAATTATTGTTTGATCATTCGCCTACTTTGGCGCTGTCCATTTGGTCCAGACAAACTAATGATGTAAAAACCCGAACTAATTCGAGCGAGATCCGCCGTAATTTGATACGATCCAACCTCACGATTGCCCTGATAAAGCTGCTGAATCTCTTGACCCTGAAGATCATACACCGCTAATTTAATTTGCATTTTTTCAAAAACGGAATATTGGATTAAAGCAAAATCAATCACCGGATTAGGTACTGAGGTTACAAGTTCCAACGAAGTAAATTCTGGCAATTGGTCAGGCGAATTTTTATAAATAGGCAAACGCTCAAATGCTTGATTAAAAATTTGCTGCGTATTCACCGCACCTACGCCCAAATGGTCTCTTATAATGGTTGAGTAAACTTGGCGATAATCGTAATTAAACTTCAAGTCCCCACTCGCATCCAATATTTTTAAATTAGGATTTTCTCCTATCAATCCACCTCGCACGGTTTTTCCTATGACAAACATGGGAGCAGCAGCTCCATGATCAGTCCCTAAGGTCCCATTCTGTTTCACAGTTCGGCCAAATTCAGAAAAAGTAACCACTGAAACAGAATCAGCTAAATTCATGTTTTCTAAATCGGTTTGAAAAGCTGTGACGGCCTCTGAAATCGTTTTCCATAGGTTGGCATGTTGCGTCAACTGGTTAGCGTGCGTATCAAATCCACCAATCGTGGTTAAAAAAATCGGTGTTTCTATTCCACCCGAAATGAGTTTAGAAACAATTTGTAGTTGGCGTGCTAAATTACTAGAAGGATAAGTAAGATTAATCTTTCCCTTCGCAGCACATTCTTGAATGACTTTCGAATATTGAATAGAAGAGGCGGCTATTTGCTTTAAAAAACCCAATTCTTCCCCAGCTAATGTAGCAGGGGGCATATCTGAATCTGCGGTACTTCCGTTGACCAATTGGTAAAATAAATTCGGATCCTCAAAAACAGTTCCAAACCGACCTAAATCAGATTGGAATAAAAGTGATTCGACTGAGCCCAACTGGATTGCCATCGGATGTTTGGGCAAATTCATGGGGTATTGTGGATATTTTAAGCTCAAATACCTACCTGCCCAGCCCTCATCCCATTCCGTTTTGGCATCTGATCCTGTATTCCATATATCCGTAGCTCTAAAATGTGAACGATTTGGATTGGCATATCCAATGCTTTGAAGCACACTTACTTTCCCCTGATCATACATTTTTTTTATCCCAAGCATTGCGGGATTAAAATACATGCCATTTTTTATAGGAAGTGCTACGTCTTTTTTAATCCCAATGTCGGGCCTTTTCACAAAATACTGATCATCCTCGGCAGGAATGACTGTGTTCAATCCGTCGTTTCCCCCACTCAATTGGATAATTACTAATGCTTTTCCTCGTTCAGCTCCAGCAACCATGGAAGCCATGGAGGCGGGAACTTGTGCATATGCTTTTCCGGTCACTGAGCCCATACCCCAAGCAGCCCCGCCACTGAGCAAGGCCATTTGATGTAAAAATTGCTTTCTAGATACGTTCTTTTTCATGTTAGCAAAGTTGGTATTCAGGTAATCGCATCAGCGCTTTTAAAAATTTATTTACACGTGCATCAGAATTAGGGGTATAAGTAGTCCAATTTGCCAAAATCGTACCGTCTAATAATGTATCCAACAAAAACTTGCGTCGTGTATCTGACAATGGAAATCTTAAGGCTAATCTAACAATCTCATCCACGAATTCGTTCGCTTTTTCCGCAGTAGAAAATGTTCGTGCATATGAAATAGGATCCAATTTAGAAGTTACCGCTGCCCCATTGAAACGCCTTCCGCTCAATAAAGAATCCGTGAATCCACCGCGATAAGAATAGGTGGTGGAACTGATCCACTCCCGCTGGCCAGGCCATCCTGCCACATCAGGCGGTTGGAACAATTGCATTTGCAAAGTCCTAGCCAACTCATAAAAATTATTCAAATCGGGAGTTTTAATTTGCAATAATTTGGCACTTCCCACTAATAATTCCGTCGGACTTTTAATTTTACAACCAATGATTTCAGTTTTATAAAATTCATCTGCAGTGAATAAAAATTTCAATAAGGGCTTCATCTCAAAATTATTCGCCTTAAAGACCGTCGCCATTTTTGTGATGAATACTTCATCCGGTTTATAGTACACAAATTCTTGGTACAACTTCCGACAAATGAATTGAGCCGTAGCTTTTTGCTCGAAAATATGATCTACTAATGTATTAATATCGAATTTCGCTGTTTTACCTAAAACGGTGACGTTGGCCTCCGTATACCAACGGGCCTGTACAAAATTTGCGTTTAATCCCGAAACCTGATAACCCGAAAGCACTTTAGCCGCTTGTTTAACATCAGTCTCTGTATAATTCCCGATTCCCATGGTAAATAACTCCATCAGCTCACGGGCATAATTTTCATTGGGATTCGCTCCCCGACTATTATTTCCATCTAGGTAAATCAACATGGCAGGATCCTTGCTAACGTCCTTCACTAATTGTTTGAAATTCCCAAAGGCATATTTACGAAACAATTGATTTTGAACGTACATATTTTGAGGATAACTCACCTTGTCGCGCTCATTAGCAAAATGATTATGAAAAAATAAAACCATTTTTTCACGCATGCTTAACCCCTCATTCACCATGCGGGAATACCACCAACCAGTCATTTCATTGTACCATCTGCCAGCACTTCCGTCAGTTTGCTGAATCTGAGCCGGCACCGTATTTACCCAAGCATTAGGAGCCGGAGGTAAAACTGCGTCCTTCAATAAGGCCTTATCAATAAAATCTGCAAAGGTGCCAAATCCCAAAGCCATCGTTAAATCATTTTTGGAAAAACCAAACAATGACCTTGATAATAAATGACTCATATTGGATGAATTCCAAACAGGCATATATTAAGTTTTAGAGTGGAATAAGCACTTAAAATGCTTGAAACCTTTTTTTTGATGGGTTATAAAATATGTTATAACGAAACAAATTTAAATAAATATTGCCGAATAATCAACAAACTGATCAAAAAAAATATAAAAATTAAAAAATTTAATATTGATTTAATGCTAGAAAATTAAATCTTAATCCTCCAAAAATTCGATTTTAAGTGTGGTGTCCGGCTTGGTGAATCGAGTCACCCGCACATCTAAACTTCCTGACGATTTAAATAATCGCTGGGGTACCGCGACTTGATCAAAAAAATTAGGTTTCACTCGGTAAAAATCAAACTTTTTTCTAGCGCCATTTTTTTCACGAACAATTAATATATAGTGAATTTCATTGGGGTCAGACGCATCCGTATATTTTTTCCTTAATGCTCCGTCAATGGAGATATCCGAAATTTCATTTTCCGAATCATACATTTTTTCTGCCCATAGGTTGGGTAAAAAAATCTGAGCCAATAAACCCAAACAGCCTACCACAAAAATAATTGTAGTGAAATTTTTAACTCCCCAGTCGGTGCTTGGACCTTGATTGCTACTGCCTCCCATCCCTCCAAACAAAGGCATTTTCAGTTTTTTACGCGGGGGACGACGAGGTGGAACAGGATATTCAGACATAAATTTTAATATTTCACTACAAAACAAAACAATTTAAAAAAGATTACGGCATTTTTTTTGGATTAATTCGTACAACATAGCAAGGATAAAAATTCAAATTGGTAAATTGCGTTTTAATTTTTCACCACCCGATTAAAAGGGCAGAATAAATACAATGTTTTCAATACTAAGCAAAACCGTTTACAAAATATTTGGCACTAAATCGGATCGTGACATCAAGCTTATCTTACCGCTTGTCGATCAAATTAAAAGTGCATTTGCCCAATTAGCCTCCATTTCTGATGATGCTTTACGGGCTAAATCGGCTGAATTTAAAGAGCGAATTCAATTATTTTTAGCGGAAATCGATTCCGAAATAAAAACGTTACACGAGCAAGGTCAGGCCACGGAAAACATTGACGAAAAAGAAAAATTCTTTGTTGCCATTGATAAATTAACCGAAGATCGCAACCAACAATTAGAGATTATCCTACTTGAAATACTCCCTGAGGCCTTTGCGGTAGTTAAAGAAACAGCTAGGCGATTTACCGAAAATAAGCAATTGGTCGTTAAGGCGACCATGGACGACAAGGTTCTTGCCGCAAAAAAATCCAATGTTAAAATCGAAGGCGACAAAGCGATTTGGTTAAACCAATGGAATGCGGCTGGCAATGAAATCACCTGGGATATGGTGCATTATGATGTGCAGTTGATCGGTGGAATTGTCTTGCATCAAGGAAAAATTTCCGAAATGGGCACGGGAGAAGGAAAGACTTTGGTATCTACACTTCCTACTTATTTAAATGCATTAGCGGGTCGTGGAGTACATATTGTGACGGTAAATGATTATTTGGCGAAACGTGACTCCGAGTGGAATGCGCCTTTGTTCGAGTTTCACGGCTTGAAAGTGGATTGCATCGATAAGCATGAGCCTAATACCGAAGCGCGTCGCGCGGCGTATATGGCTGATATTACCTATGGTACCAACAATGAATTTGGTTTTGATTATTTGAGAGATAATATGGCGCGTAGTCTTGAGGATCAAGTCCAAAGACCGCATCATTTTGCCATGGTAGATGAGGTGGATTCCGTGTTGATCGATGATGCCAGAACGCCTTTAATTATATCTGGACCTATTCCTAGAGGGGATGAGCAGGAATTTGAGGCATTCCAACCGCGCATTCATAAATTGGTAGAAGCCCAAAAACAAATCGTTCAAAACTTCTTAGTCGAAGCGAAAAAGCTGGTTGCCGCCGGAGATAAAAAAGAAGGTGGACTTTCTTTATTTAGGGCCTTTAGAGGATTGCCTAAGTCAAAACCTTTGATCAAGTTTCTTTCTGAAAGTGGCAACAAACAATTGTTGAACGACACGGAAGGGATTTATTTGGCCGAAAACCAAAAACTAATGCCTCAGGCAGATGAGCCTTTGTTATTTACGATTGAGGAAAAAAACAATCAGGTAGAATTGACCGAAAAGGGATTGGAATTTATGAGTGGCAACACGGAAGATCCTAGCTTTTTTGTGCTTCCCGATTTGTCAATTGACTTAAACAAAATAGAAAAAAATACTTCGCTGAGTGACGCTGAGCGTTTGGTTCAGAAAGAACAGCTGATTCGTGATTACAATGAAAAGGCGTCTCGGATTCATACGGTGAACCAATTGCTCAAGGCATACACTTTGTTTGAAAAAGACACCGAATATATTTTGGTGGAAGGGAAAGTGAAGATTGTGGATGAGCAAACGGGTCGTGTGATGGAAGGCCGACGTTATTCGGATGGTTTGCATCAGGCGATTGAAGCCAAAGAGGGTGTTAATGTGGAAGATGCGTCACAAACCTATGCGACGATTACCCTTCAAAATTATTTCCGTATGTACCACAAATTAGGAGGTATGACGGGTACGGCAGAAACGGAAGCTGGGGAATTTTGGACGATATATAAGTTGGACGTGGTTTCGATCCCGACCAACAAACCCATCCTGCGGGATGACCATGAAGATAAAGTGTATCGCACGGTGCGTGAGAAATACAATGCGGTGGCGGAAGAAATTCAGGAATTAGTGAATCAAGGAAGACCTGTTTTAGTGGGTACAACGTCGGTAGAGAATTCAGAATTATTAAGTCGATTGTTGAATATTCGTAAGATTCAGCACAATGTATTGAATGCCAAACAACATGCTCGGGAAGCTGAAATTGTGGCTGAGGCTGGACAATCAGGGAAGGTGACGATTGCCACCAACATGGCAGGTCGTGGAACGGATATTAAATTAAGTCCGGCGTCAAAAGAAGCGGGTGGTTTGGCCATTATAGGAACTGAACGCCATGAATCTAGACGTGTAGATAGGCAGTTGAGAGGTCGCGCAGGCCGACAAGGTGACGTGGGGTCTTCTCAGTTTTTTGTGTCTTTGGAAGATAATTTAATGCGTTTATTTGGTTCGGATCGTATTGCGAAAGTGATGGACCGACTGGGCATGGATGAGGGAGAAGTGATTCAGCATTCGATGATTACTTCGTCGATTGAGCGAGCGCAGAAGAAAGTGGAAGAAAACAACTTTGGGATTCGAAAGCGTTTATTGGAATACGATGATGTAATGAATTACCAAAGAAATGCGATTTATAAGCGTCGGCAAAATGCACTTTTGGGCGAGCGTTTATCGTTGGACATCATCAATATTTTGTTTGACGTGTGTCAAGACATCTCAACTTCTTACACTGGCTATACAGAATTAGAGTTAAAGGTGATTGAGTTATTGGGCATGGAGCCGCCGTTTGGCGAGGAGGAGTTCAATAAAATGTCGCCAGATGCGAAGACAGAGAAATTATTTTTAGCTGCCGAGCAGCATTATAAGTCGAAAAACGAAGCCATAGGCAAGCAGGTGATTGAGGTCGCTCGTGAGGCACAGCGCCAAGGTTATTCCGGAATCCAAGTGCCTATTTCTAATGGTGCGATGGTCACTGGTGTGGTCGTGGATGCACAAAAAACAATCGATTCAAACGGCAAAGAAGTACTAACAGAGATGGAGAAATTCATCACCTTGTCTTTAATTGATCAGGAGTGGAAAGAGCATTTACGTGAGATGGACGATTTAAAACAGTCGGTGCAAAATGCGGTATTTGAGCAAAAAGATCCATTATTGATTTATAAGTTTGAGGCGGTTAATTTATTTCAGCGATTTGTGGCGAGGGTGAATATGGACACGATTAGTTTTGTGATCAAAGCGGAAATCCCGGAGGTACAGTCGACGAATCAATCTCAAAAACCGAGTAAGGAAAAGGCACCTAAACTCCAATTAAGCAAAGATGAGGCTATTTCCTCTTTGGTGGGCGGATTAGCTTCTGGTTCTGAAGTTGGTTCAGACATGGACTATCATGATCCATCTCAACGTTCGGTCGAGCGAGTAGCTCCGCGTCAGGCGATTAAGATTGCGGATCGCAATCAGCGCGTGACGGTACAATACATGGATGGTAGCACCAAAGAAAATGTCAAGTACAAAGTGGTGGAACAAGATGTGGAGAGTGGTAAGGCGGTGGTGATTGCATAAGCAATTTACCAGATGACGATATCATCTGCATGGGCCACTTCAATGCTTGATACCGCTCGTTGGAGTTCAGATTTCGAGCACCTAGCACGGGCAATAGCCACTGGGTTCCGAGAAATATCCAATAATTCAATCACCTCTCCTTTGTCGAAATCGCCTAGATATTCGATTACCCCGACGGAAAGTAAACTTTTTCGTTGGCCTATCGCCTTCACAGCCCCTTTATCTAAAACGGCTTTCCCGGCGATCAAACTTCCGGTGGCCAACCATTTTTGGCGCGCAGTCAAACTCGCTTCCTGAGCCTCAAAAACCGTTCCAATCTTCTCTTCCAATGCATCTATAATCCCACGGCCTTGTTCTAATCCAAAAATCACCACCTTGATCCCTAACCTAGAAGCTAGTCGGGTAAAGGTTAATTTAGAAATCATTCCACCCAAACCCGTACTAGAAGTATCGCTGCTAACTACAGATAAAATATCGGAATCTATTTTTTTGACATGGCGAATGATCTCCCCCTTTTCGTCCAATAAACCACCCACTGAGGTACTTATCAATAATTTTTCAGCGCCAAATCCGGTGGCAATTAAGGTCGCCAACTCATCATTGTCGGAGAATTTTAATTCCACATTACTCACCACATCATTTTCATTGGCAATCGGGATCACCCCATTTTTCCAAAGTTCCTGATATGTTTCCTTCAACTGCAAAAATTGCTCTCTTTGAGAAAAATGATGCCTTTCGCAGAGCGATTGCGCAATGGCTATCCCATATTTTTGAAAATAATGGTTGTATTTGGCGATCAAAAGCGGATTGCCAACAGCCGCTGCTGCTTTACGTTCTGATAAAGTTCCTTTGTAGTTTTTGATCACTGATTTTCCTGCGGCCACCGCACCAGAAGACACTAATACAATGTGATAATTAGGTTGCAACGTGGCTACTTGGGCCGCGATTTTTTCCAAAGTCTGCTCATTCACCTCCCCATTTGCATGAGTGATGGATGAAGAACCAAACTTGATGACTAAAATCGACTTGGACATATACTGATTGTAAAAAGTTCAAAGGTAGCTCAAAAGCTCGAAAAATTGAATTTTATTTCTTTCGATAAATCGCAATGATGGCCGCACCATAGCGCTGACCCATCAGGTTTTTAGCCCAAAAACGAGTAAGCGTATGAAAAATTGATCCAAAAAAGGATCCAAAAATACCCGCCAATTGCAATTTATAAATACGGCTTTTCTCCGAGATGGTTGCCTCTGACTTTAAAATATCAACCACTTCTAAATCATAAAGCTTGGCTATTTTTCTCAATGAAATCTCATCCCAAAGCATCACATGATGTGGTGGCAAATTTAAGGTATGGTAAGGATCTAACGAAAATAACAAGGAAAGGTTGTTGGGCACAGAAATCATTAAAAGCCCATCTTTTTCGAGCAGTTTGATGGATTTCAATAGCGTCGCATCCACATTCGGCAAATGTTCAAATATCTGAAAGGAACAAATGACATCATAGGTCTTCTTTTCATCCAAAGCTTCAATCGGTGAATTAATCACCTGATGGCCTTTTTGTTGGCATGTCTTTGCCGCATCACTAGAGATTTCCAATCCCGTGATATCTTTTATTTGTAGCTTTTTTAATTTATCTAAAAAATATCCGTTCCCTGAACCGATTTCCAACACCTTGGATTTCTTCTTGAAATAAGGAAGGACGGCGTTAAACTCCCATTTATCTTCAGAATAATAGGAGGAATATTTTTGGGCCAATTGGCAATAGAAAGCATCCTTGCCCGCAATTTCTTCGTAATGAGCATAAAAGCGAAGAAGACTAGACTTACATTGATAAATTCCGATCTGCGGGAAATTTCCTATTTCGGGGATCACATCGATGCCAAAATCACGCCGATATAAATCGATGATCTTGTTGGTGTCCAAGTCCTTAATATGAACGACTTCTTCCGAATGTGTAATGGGTGATAAAATCATATGGTATTAATCAATTCGAAATTACAGTTTTTTTTCAAAGCTTTCGCCAAACGGCTCAGGTAAGTATCTCGAGAAATTTCGATCGCCCCATACCTCAATACATTATCGTTGATAAATTGTGTGTCCAACAATTCAAATTGGTTCGCATTTAAAATTTGAATTAAATAATGAAAAGCTACTTTGGAGGAATTTGGAACTTTGGAAAACATGGATTCCCCACAAAAAACCGCTCCTACACTGACGCCATACAGACCGCCTACAAGCTGGCCTTCAAAATAAGCCTCCACAGAATGTGCAAAACCCAATCGGTGTAATTCCGTATACGCCAAAACCATTTCCTCCGAAATCCAAACTCCATCTTCCTCTGACCTAGGCATCGAACAAGCTCGCATCACAGACTCAAATTGAGTATCCACACGGATCTCAAAAAGTCCTTTATTTAGGATGGGTCGCAGTGATTTAGCGGGTTTGTAGGTGTCTAAAGGGATAATAGCACGGGGATCCGGATTAAACCACTGAAGTCCTTTTAGCTCATCGGCCATCGGAAAATACCCCTGTGCATAAGCATAAATCAAAGTCTCTGCATGAAGGGGATTGTCATTATCCATTAAATAATTGTAGGAATATTGGGAATTAAGGTAGGATTTATCGAAATTTGGCCTCTAAATTGAGACAAACTTAATGGTTAAACACCAAAGTTTACAAAAGAGAATGAAAATAAAATACGTAAAATCTTTTTTAATATCTCCCCTCCGACGAAGGCGACGATTTATTTTTAGGGTCTGATTTGACCTTAAAATACGTTAATCATTGTTTTATTTTTTCTTCGTCTTTACATGAATTCTTATACCGTTCAAGTTGCCAGTCAAGAACACTTTGTATTGGCAGAGTCCATCTGCCACGAAATGGCTGAGTCCGCCAAAGCCAGAGGTACCGGCATAGCCAAACGTACACCTGAGTATTTGCGCGAAAAAATGTCGGAAGGCAAAGCGATTATTGCCACAGATGATGTGGATGGTAGTTTTGTAGGTTTTTGTTACATTGAAACTTGGCAACATGGCAATTTTGTGGCCAACTCAGGTTTGATTGTAAACCCATCTTACCGACAATACGGAGTGGCCAAAGCAGTGAAGGCTAAAGCTTTTGAATTGTCTAGAGAGCGTTATCCGGAAGCCAAAATCATCGGGATTACGACTTCATTAGCCGTCATGAAAATCAACTCAGATTTGGGTTATGAACCTACGACTTTTTCAGAACTTCCTGTGGATGATAACTTCTGGAAAGGATGCCAATCCTGTGTGAATTACGATATTTTGACCCGTACTGAACGTAAAATTTGTTTATGTACTGGGATGATTTTTGATCCCAATGAAGTAAAGAAAACGGATGAGGAGAAAGATGAGAAGTGGATATTTTTGAAAAATATGGCCGACTTTAGCCAATTGAAAAAGTTTAAAGAGAAATTATTAATGCCTTTCAAACCGAAAGGAAAATCAAAATAATATGAGCAAGCCGAAAGTAATTTTAGCGTTTAGTGGGGGATTAGATACCTCTTTTTGTGTCAAATACTTAAAAGAAGATCGTGGAATGGAAGTTCATTCGGCCTTAGTGGACACAGGAGGATTTTCAAAAGAAGAGCTCAAGGCCATTGAAGAAAAAGCCTATTCATTAGGCGTTACTTCACACGTTACGTTGGATGTGGTGGAAGAATATTACCAAGATTGCATCAAATATTTGGTTTTTGGTAACGTGTTAAAAAATAACACATATCCACTTTCAGTAAGTGCTGAGCGTGTTTTTCAGGCGACTGCTGTGGCTAAATATGCAGATAAATTAGGCGCCAAAGCCATCGCTCACGGCAGTACGGGTGCGGGCAATGACCAAGTACGATTTGATGTGGTCTTCAGGATTTTAGTTCCTGAATGTGAAGTAATTACGCCCATTCGGGATTTGCAATTGTCGAGAGAAGATGAAATCGAGTATTTAAAATCCAAGGGGGTGGTCCAAGAATGGCATAAAGCCGCCTATTCAATCAACAAAGGATTGTGGGGTACATCTGTGGGTGGAAAAGAGACCTTAACTTCGGATGGATATTTGCCAGAAGAGGCGTGGCCGACCCAATTGACCAAAACGACTCCCGAAAAGATTTCACTCCAATTTAAACATGGGGAATTGATTGGCCTAAATGATGAAACTTATGCAAGTTCAGTGGACGCGATCAGAGAATTAACGGCTCGTGCGGGAGTATTTGCGATTGGCCGTGACATCCATGTGGGAGATACCATTATTGGGATTAAAGGAAGGGTTGGTTTTGAGGCCCCTGCCCCATTGATCATTATTAAGGCACATCATACGTTAGAGAAACATGTGTTGACCAAGCATCAGTTGTTTTGGAAACAAAGTTTGGGCGACACCTATGGCAACTTATTGCATGAGGGCCAATTTTTAGAGCCTGTGATGCGCAACTTTGAGACCTTTTTGGCCGATACCCAAAGTAGAGTCACGGGAACGGTTTATGTACAGTTGAGTCCATACCAATTTCAAGTAACGGGTATAAAATCAGAAAATGACTTGATGTCGTCCGTTTTTGGGTCTTATGGCGAAATGAATAAAGCCTGGACGGGTGAAGACGTTAGAGGATTTTCAAAAATAGTTTCAAATCAAACCATGATTCACCGGAAAGTGAATCCTCAATAAGATGGCAAAAATAGGAATTGTAGGAGCGGCTGGATATACTGGGGGAGAACTATTGCGGATTTTGATCAATCATCCTGATGTAATTATCACTTGCGCGATGTCCAATTCTCAAGCTGGCAAATTAGTTTCAGATATCCACACGGATCTTTTGGGCTCATGTTCTTTGGTTTTCACGAAAGACCTAACGCCCGTAGATGTGCTCTTTATTTGCTCAGGACATGGAGAGTCCAAGAAATTCTTGGCCAGCCAAAGCATTCCTTGGCATACCAAAATCATCGATTTGAGTACCGATTTCAGGGATGAGTCGGAGGGATTTGTATATGGTTTGCCTGAATTCCAAAAAGAAAAAATCAAGGAAGCGACTAAGATCGCCAATCCGGGTTGTTTTGCTACGAGTATTGAGCTGGCATTATTGCCCCTTGCAGCTAAAGGCTTATTGAATCAAGACATTCATGTTTCTGCCATCACGGGCTCAACGGGTGCCGGTCAGTCCTTGTCGGAAACGAGTCATTTTTCCTGGAGAAACAATAATGTGAGTGTGTATAAAACCTTTACGCACCAACATCTATCCGAGATACGCCAAACGATTTCAGCAGTACATCCTGCCCCAAAAATCCATTTCATTCCATATAGAGGTAATTTTTCAAGGGGGATTATGGCCAACGTATATACAAATTTTGCCGGAAGCCAGGAAGAGGCAGAGAAAATGTTTGATGCATTTTATCAAAATTCCCCATTCGTTTTTAGGAGCGCACAACCGGTGGATGTGAAACAAGTGGTGAATACGAATAAATGTTTTTTACATTTGGAGGTTCACGAGGGCCAATTATTAATCACATCAGTGATTGACAATTTATTAAAAGGTGCGTCGGGCCAAGCCGTTCAAAACATGAATTTAATGTTGGGCTGGGATGAAGACGCGGGGTTGAGGTTGAAGAGTGGCAGGTATTAGGTAAGAGGTGATAAGTATTAGGTAATAGAAATAAAATGAAATTATTTGACGTATATCCGTTGTATCCGATTGAGTTGGTGAAAGCCAAAGGGAGTACCGTGTGGGATAAAAATGGACAGGAATATATAGATCTTTATGGAGGCCACGCGGTGATTTCCATTGGGCATTCGCACCCTACTTACGTGGCGAGGATGACGGAGCAATTAAACAATATTGGTTTTTATTCCAATTCAATCATCATTTCGGGCCAAGAAGCATTAGCGGAAAAGCTAGGCCGACTATCCGGATACTCAGACTACACCTTATTTTTAACTAATTCCGGTGCAGAATCGAACGAGAACGCATTAAAGCTTGCCTCTTTCTACACGGGCAGGAAAAAAGTCATTTCCTTCACCAAAGCATTTCATGGCAGAACGGCTGGAGCTGTCGCCGTGACAGACAATCCAAGTATTGTCGCGCCGATCAATAGCACGGAGCATGTTACCTTTCTTCCTTTCAACCAAATCGATGGATTGGAAAAAATTACGGAAGAACATGCAGCCGTTATTGTGGAAGGAATTCAAGGCGTAGGTGGAATCCAAGTAGCTTCTGATGCATTTCTGCAAGCATTGAGAAAAAGATGTGATGAAACCGGGGCCCAATTAATTTTGGATTCCGTTCAATGCGGTTATGGCCGTTCAGGAAAATTCTTTTCACATCAATTTGCAGGTATCCATCCCGATATGATGACTACCGCCAAAGGTATGGGCAATGGATTTCCGATGGGTGGCGTTTTGATAGCCCCTCATATTCAGGCGAGTTATGGCTTATTGGGAACAACTTTTGGCGGGAACCATCTAGCCTGTGTAGCAGGAAATGTGGTTTTAGATGTAATTGAGGAAGAAAACCTGGTTCAAAACGCAGAAAAGATAGGAAATTATATCACGAAATCTTTAGAAGGATTCCAAAGTGTCACGGAAGTTAGAGGCCGTGGCTTGATGATAGGGATCGAATTAGATCAGCCTGTCGGCCCCGTGAGAGACGCCCTTTTATTCAAGGAACACATTTTCTGTGGCTATGCAGGGAAAAATACACTTCGTTTATTACCTAGTTTGGGGATTGATCAAAAAATCGCCGACCGCTTTTTGGAAAGTTTAGCAACTGTTTTAAAAGCGTAATTGATTTAGATGAATAAAAAAGGGCTTGCTTTTTCACTAAAAATGTGATTATTTTGCGTTTCTTTTGTTCATCACAATGGAACAAAAAAAGAATTAAAAACTATAATTATTATCAATGGCATTAATTACAAAAATTAGAGAGAAATCGGGAATTGCGGCAGCGGCTATCGCGATCAGTTTAGTGTTATTTCTTATAGGAAGTGATATTTTTCAAGGTAATTCATCCCTTTTTGGGTCAAGTAATCAAGTAGTTGGCGTAATCGCCGGCGAAGACATTAAAGTTCAAGACTTCCAGAAAAAAGTGGAAGAGGCGACTGCTAATTATACCGCGCAAACAGGTAAGGGCCCGAGCGAGCAAGAGGCAACGATGATTAGAGACCAAGTTTGGAATCAATTCATCTTAGACATCGCTTATAAAAAAGAATTTGACGCCTTAGGAATCAAAGTTTCAGAGGAAGAATTAATTGACATGGTGCAAGGAAATAACATCCATCCATCTGTTCGTCAGCAATTTACAAATCCTCAAACAGGGCAATTCGACAAGACTTTTGTGATTCAGTTTTTGAAAAACTTGAAGACAATGCCTGTGGAGCAGCAACAAGGTTGGGCTAAGTTTGAGCAATCATTAGCGCAAGATCGCGTTCGTAATAAATACGAAAACTTAATGCGTATGTCCAATTACGTGACTCAAAATGAGGCGCAAAAAGAATACCAAACACAAAACTCGAAATTTGATGCCCGTTTTGTGTATGTTCCTTTCTTCTCTATTCCAGACTCTTCTATCAAGGTAACGGATTCCCAATTGGAGGAATATTTGGCGAAACATAAAGATCAATATAAGGGAACTAATACACGTGCAATTCAATACGTAACGTTCCCAGTGGTTCCTACGAAACAAGATACAGCAGATTTTTATTCTCAAATCAAGAAGTTAGCGAAAGACTTAGCGGTTGCACCGAATGACTCTGCTTTTGCGATGCTTAATTCAGATGTGAGAACACCTTATTTAGTTTCGTATGCGGAAATTCCTGAAGTAGTTAAGAGCCAGTTGGCCACTTTCCAAGTCGGTGGAATTTACGGTCCATTCAAAAATGGATTAACGTATTCGATCTATAAATATGGCGGTGTCAAGAAAGATACTTTATTCACGCTTCGTGCAAGTCATATTTTGATCGCTCCGGCCAACAAATCTGATTCGGCAAAAGCGCAAGCTAAGACACGTGCAGAGGCAGTATTAGCGCAAATCAAAGGAGGCGCAAGCTTCGAGACATTGGCGCAAATGAATGGAATGGATGGTACTGCTCAAAGTGGTGGAGATCTAGGATATTTTAAGAATAATGGTTCGATGGCCAAAGGATTTGAAAAAGCCGTTTTCGGATTTTCAGGAACGGGATTAATGCCAGGATTGGTTGAAACAGAATTTGGTTTTCATATCGTTAAAGTAACGGATGGCAAAACAAATACATCCTACCGTTTGGCGGCGATCAACAAAACTATTTCTTCCTCACAGGCAACGATGGATAGGGTTTATACGAAAGCAGATGCGTTTGCCAATGCGAATGGTAACTTAGCAGCTTTTGAGGTAGCGCTTAAAAGTGATAAAAGTTTAATCATGATGCGTGCGGAACGTTTGACTGAAAATGCTTCGGCGATCAATAATTTGGCCAATGCACGCGAAATCGTTCGTTGGGCTTTTGATGATAAAACAGCTGTAGGCGATGGATCTAAAAAGGTTTTTGAGCAAGAGAATCAATACATCGTGGCTTATGTTACAGGTAAGACAGAAAAGGATAATGTGAAAGTAGCTGATTTCAAATCAGAACTTTCTACCATGGTGCTTAACCAATTGAAGGGTGAGAAAATTTCAGCGAAATTAGCGGGAATCAAAGGTCCTTTGGAACAAATTGCTCAGAAATATGGAGCGGGTGCATTGGTTGAAACTGTTTCAGCTGTTTCATTATCAAATGGTATGTTGAATACAGCGGGTCCAGATGCAATCGCCTTAGGCCGTATCGCTGGTTTACAAAACGGAAAACGTTCTGCGGTATTTGTGGGAGAAAACGGAGTTTATGTGGCTGAAAAAACAGGAGGTGCACCTGCCCCAGCCTTAGCTGATTACTCGACGTATAAAAATCAAATTCAATCTATGGGAACTCAGAGAGCTTCTTTTTACATTAATGAAGCGATCAAAGAAGCTGCTAAAATTGAAGATAAGCGCTATAAGTTCTATTAAGATTTAAATCCTATCAAAAGAAAAAGCATTCTGTGAAGGATGCTTTTCTTGTTTGCAAGAAGCATGAAAAACCGGATTAAACCTTTTATTGGCTTACTGTTGATCGCGATGGGCGTATTGCTCGTCGGGCTGAGCCCTTATATCCGATTGCGCTTTGATTTGAGTGAAGAGAAAAAATTCACGCTTTCAGCTTCGAGTATTGATTTAATCAGACAACAAGATGGCCCCATTCGCATAAAAGTATTTTTAGGGGGTGATAAATTGCCTGCTGGATTTAAGCGGATGGAGAAGGCCTTGGATGAGTTGCTCTTAGATCTTAAGATGAATAGCAGCCAGGGGATTGAGATCGAGAAGATAGATGTATATGAAGAATATCCGGATGAGTCGGCGCGCCAAAAAATCATTTTCCAATTAGATTCGTTAGGAATTCCACCTACGAATGTCGTCAATAATGAGGATGGAAAACAGGTACAGCAATTGGTCTTCCCAGGAGTTTTGATTGAAAAAGGAGATACGCAAATAGGTGTATTGCTTTTAAAAGGGAATAAATTATCCTCTCCGCAGGAAATGTTAAATCAGAGTGTGGAGGGCATGGAATATGAAATCATGCAAGGGATTGCGTCTATTGGCCAACAGCAGCGAAAGAAGATCGGATTCTTTTTGGACTATAGCCATGTGCCGGCCATCAAACAGATTGATTTAATCTCTAGTTTGAAAAAACGCTATGATTTATATCCGGTGGATTTGTCTGCTTCCCCCACACTGGATGGCTTAGATGCGATTTGCGTGATTCAGCCGGACCGAAAATTCAGTGAGGCGGATCAATATAAAATAGATCAATTTTTAGTTAAGGGGGGAAAAGCGGTATTTCTATTGGATGGAATACGGGTGGATACGGTGGCAAATCAAGGATTGGTGGCAACGCCCATCGACCTAGGTTTGCAAAATTTACTCTTCCGCTACGGCATCCGCGTGAATTCCGATTTAGTCAAAGATGCTCAATTGAGCGGCACGATTCCGCTGGCGGTGGGGAATTTTGGCAACAAGCCATCCATCGAGTTAATGCCGTGGCCAGCCTTTCCCTTGTTGCAAGGTAACCCAAGCTCAGTGATTACACGGAATTTAGATGCGGTGTATGGACATTTTGTGTCTAGCTTAGACACGGTGAAGGGAGCATCCTATTTGCAGAAAACAGCCTTATTGAAAACGAGTCCATATACACAGGTCCAACAAGCCCCTGCGACCCTCCCCTTTTCGGCCTCAGGGAAAGAATTTGACCCCAAGAATTATGTGGCGGGATCTCGAGTTATTGCGTATTTAGTAGAAGGTAAATTTGTGTCCGCCTTTCGAAATCGAATATTACCTTTTGACAGCTTGTCAAAAAGTTTTGTGGCAGCTAGTGGAAAAGCAGGAGGAATCGTGGTGGTGGGCGATGGAGATGTGGCCTTGAATGGGGTAGATTTGGAAACGAAGAGTCCTTGGGGTTTGGGATTTGATCCATTTTCGAAACATACGTATGCCAACAAAGACTTCCTGTTAAATTCGTTTCATTATTTGATGGACGATGGTCAGGCGATGATGTCAAGAAATAAATCGGTCAGCTTAAGGCCTTTGGATAAAGCGAAAGTGAAATCAGAAAGGGCATATTGGCAATGGTTAAATCTATTGATTCCGCTTGGCTTTGGAATAATACTAAGTGCGTGTATTATTTGGTACAGAAAACAAAAATTTAATATTTAATCGTAAATTTATTTATTACGCAGCATTTTTGTAAAAAAAATACTTTAAAAAATTATATTGAAGGATAAAGAGATTTTTGATATGGCGATTATAGGTGCTGGTGCGGCAGGCCTTCAATTGCTGTATGAATTAACCCAAGCTCCCGCCGTTGACCCCTTAAAAATCTTAGTCATTGATTCAGGAGATCGATCCGAGAAATCTTGGTGTTTCTGGCAAAGTGATCCTCCTATCTATTCGCATTTAATTGAAAAAAAGTGGAATCATTTAGCGTTTGTCGGCGCTGATGGAACGGAAATTAAGTCCTGTGTTGAACCTATTCACTACCAGTATGTTTCCTCTGAGAAATTCTATTCCTATTTCTTTTCAGAATATATCCCTAAAAATCCGGGCATTATAGTCGTAGATGGCATGGCCAAAGAAGTAGTTAAAGGGGATGGAATTTTTAATATTGCATTAGCATCTGGTGAATCTTTTAGTGCCCAAAAAGTTGCGGACTCTCGCTTTAACCAAGAAGATTGGCAAAATAGTGGCGGGCTTTATCAGCATTTTTATGGAAAGTTTATTCGCACAGATACTCCAGCGTTTGATGAGAATAAGGCGACATTAATGGATTTTAGTATAATGCAAAAGCATGAGCATTTCACTTGCTTTCATTATATATTGCCCTTCAGCAAAACCCATGCATTAGTAGAGACTACCGTCTTTAGCAAGAAGAAATATGAATTAAACTACTATAAGGAACTTTGGGAGGAATATTGGAAGACTAAATTGGGGTCAATTCCTTATGTATTAGAAAAGGAAGAAATGGGAAGTATCCCGATGAGTGATTATGCGTTTCCATTGGAATCCGGTGGAATCCTTAAAATAGGCACGGCGGCTGGGCAGGTAAAGGCATCCACGGGCTATGCATTCACTCGAATGCACCAAGACGCGAAAAATATCGTTTCAAATTCAAATAGAAAAAGGTCGGGGCGCTTCCGATTTTATGATCGTTTATTGTTAAGCATCATTAAAACAGACACGAAACAACTCCCTGAAGTGATGCGCAGACTATTTAACTCGGTGCCCATGCCTCAAATATTGATGTTTTTGGATGAAAAAAGCACGCTATTCCAAGAGATACAGATATTCTGCAGACTCCCTATTCGCTTATTTTTAACGCATTTATGGAAAAGTTTTACCCGGTCCAATTAAAGAGATTTTGGGGATCCATCGTCACGATCGGATATTGTGGTTTTCGCTTTTTAGTGGAGCCTAGCAATCCTTATTTTGATTATGCATTTACCTTTATTTTCATGTTTTTATTGGGTATTCCACATGGTGCTGGGGATTATTTACTCATTCAAAAACAAAAAAAAGACCAAGGTTTATCTTTTTCTCTAATCAGTTTCGTGGCAAGTTATTTGGGTGTGATGCTGCTTTATGCCGTCATGTGGTATTATTTTCCCAAAATATCCTTTGTTATTTTTATTTTGATATCCATTTTTCATTTTGGTGATTTTGAAAATGAGGAACTGGAAAATGGGGCTATCCAAGCGTATTTACAAAAAATGTCTTTGGGCTTTGGCATATTGGGTTGGATTATTTATTTCCATTATGACGAGGTAAAAGTAGTTTTGGGAGATTGGCTTTGGGCATTACCCGCAGCTTTGCCCATTTACTATCCCTATCTGTTTTTATTAGGTATCCTTTTGGGCTTTAGGCGCAAGAGCATGTATCGTTATTTGAATACCTTGATTACACTTATATTGAGTTGTTTCCTCCCCTTGCTACCTGCCTTTGTTTGTTATTTTGCTTGTTGCCATGCAGTCTATAGTTTGAGCGATATGTCGGAGCATTTGCAACTAACGATAAAATCTCTTTTAACTAAATTATTACCCTTCAGTATTTTAGCCTTTTTAATGGGTTATTTCTTTCTTAAAATGAACTCAAATAGCTACGTGATTTATTACTTTTTTATCTTTCTTTCGCTGTTAACCATGCCCCATTTTTGGTTAATGCATCAAAATGTGAAAAAAAAATAGTGCCTAAACACGGCATATTTATACTTTTTCAACATTTATTTTAATTTTTTTTGGTATTTTAAAAACAATTTTTACATATTTGTGTTAAGAAATCAAACTCGAATTGAGTTAAGAAACCAAACTAATTTTCAACCTTTTTTTAAACAATTTAATTATGAATCTATTAAACATTTTATTGGACGGCAGTTTAGCTGCTGGTGATTACATTGGATTTACCTTCTTCACAGGGTATATGTCGATGTTGGCTGCCTCTATCTTCTTTATCGTAGAGCGCGGAACTGTAAACGATAAGTGGAAAACATCTTTGTTGATTTCAGCATTGATTACCTTTATCGCAGCGGTACATTATTTTTACATGCGTGGCGTGTGGTTAGAAACACATGAGTCACCAACACAATTCCGTTACATTGACTGGACTTTAACAGTTCCTTTGATGTGTATCGAGTATTATTTGATCTTAAAGCCAGCAGGTGCTAAAGGCGGGATGTTATCTCGTTTAATCTTTGGATCTGTGGTGATGTTAGTTGCAGGTTACATTGGAGAGGCAGTAGTGCCAGCACAAAACGTGTTATGGGGTATCATCTCTACTTTAGGATGGGCAATCATCATTTATGAAATCTACGTAGGTGAGGCGTCTAAATTAGCAGCTGCTTCTACAAGTGAGGCTGTGAAGTCTGGATATAACGTTATGCGTTGGTTCACATTAGTAGGTTGGGCTATCTATCCAATCGGTTACATGATGTTACCAGGCAACTTGTTAAGCGGATTTGCTGGAAACATCGATTTAGCTTACAACATTGCTGATGCGGTGAACAAAATCGGTTTTGGTTTAGTTGTTTATTCAATTGCCAAAGGAGCCACAGCAGCAGAAAAATAGATAATAAGTTGTTTGGTTTTATAAAAGGGGGAAGAAGCTATGTCTTCACCCCTTTTATTTTTTACACCAAAAATTTAATTTAAGCATCCATTTTTCCTTAAAATGGATTTTCAAAGTGAATACAATAATTGATTCCTTTGGTATAGTGTTTAAAATATTTTAACTTCAATGTTTGAACGCAAAAATGGTTGCGTTTGGGTCAATAAAATTTTAAAGCTGAATTAAATAATGAAATTCTTAGTCGCATCGAATGTTCTGTTAAAGCAAATTTCCGCCATCAACGGAGTGGTTGCTAGTAATCCTATCATTCCAATTTTGGAAAACATATTAGTCGAGTTGACCGGTGATAAACTCACCCTAACTGCGTCTGATTTGCAGACGGTGATGACAACGACCTTAGATGTGGAAGGATTTGAGAATGGCTCTATTGCGTTGCCGGCCCGATTATTATTGGAGACATTGCGTAGTTTGCCGGACCAACCGGTTACGATCGCAGCGGATCCGGGTACTTTTGGTGCGGAGATATCTACCCAAAATGGCCGTTTTAAGTTAAGTGGGGAAAACCCAATTGACTTCCCGAGAATCCCAGAGGTGGCTAAAACACAATCGATTAATTTATCGGGATTAGTATTGGGAGAAGCCATAGCTAATACATTATTAGCTGTTTCCAATGATGACATGCGTCCGGCGATGACGGGGGTATTGATTCAAATGATGGGCGATCATACTAATTTTGTGGCTACGGACGGTCACCGTTTGGTACGTTATCGACGAAATGATATACGTCCTGAGACACAGAGTAGCTTGATATTACCGAAGAAAGCGTTGGCTCTTTTGAAATCTACTTTGCCGATGGATGATACGTCGGTGACGGTAGACTTTTCAGCATCGAATGCCTTCTTTAGTTTCCAGAGTTTCCAATTAATTTGTCGAATTATCGACGAGCGTTTCCCGGAATATGAGAATGCGATACCGAAGGAGAATAATGAAATTTTAACGATTAATCGTTTGGAGTTTTTAAGCTCGGTGAAGCGTATTTCGATTTATTCGAACAAGACGACGCATCAAATTCGTTTGAAGTTGACGGCTAATTTGTTGACACTTTCGGCGGAGGATTTGGATTACTCGAATGAGGCGAATGAGGCGTTGCCTTGTGAGTATTCGGGCAAGGATATGGAGATTGGATTTAATGCTAAATTGATATCAGAGTTATTGAGCAATTTGTCGGCCAAGTTTGTGGACATTAAATTGAGTGAACCTAACAAGGCTGGCTTAATTATCCCGTCGGATCAAGATGAGAGTGAAGATATTTTGTTGTTGGTGATGCCGGTGATGTTGAATTCGTATAATTGATTGTAGGTAAGAGGTTTTAGGTAATAGGTAAGAGGTATTAGGTAAGAGGTAATAGGTAAGAGGTAATAGGTAAGAGGTAATAGGTAAGAGGTAATAGGTAAGAGGTAATAGGTAATATTATTAATGATAAAAATATGAAAAAGGTCTTATTGTTTTTGTTGGTGATGTCGAGTCTTTCTGCATTTGCAGCGGAGGGTGATGGAGTTCAATTTTTTGAAGGAAGTTTCCGCCAGGCTTTGGCTAAGGCGAAGAAGGAGAAGAAATTAATTATGTTTGACGCGTATACTTCATGGTGTGGACCTTGCAAGGTGTTAAAGACTAAGGTATTCCCAAATAAAGAGTTGGGGGATTACATCAATGCGCACTATGTGTCGATCGGTGTAGACATGGAGGCGGGCGAGGGTCCGGCTTTAGCTAATATGTATCCATTAGAGGGCTATCCGACGATCATGTTCATGGATGCGAGTGGTCGTGTTAAGAAAAAAGTCTTAGGTTTACCGCAAGGTGGCGCAAAGGAGTTGTTGGGAATTGCGAAGGGGGTAAAATAGTTAGTCGGTGTAGATTAAAATCAAATATGCGAGTGTAAACTAATGTTTTGGTTAGGTAGTTCCACCTGAAACTTGACTGTTGCTTTTAATGCAGTAAAAACTTTCAACAAAGTAGCCATGGTTACGTTACTTGCATTGTTTTCAAGTCTTGAGATTTGTGCTTTTTGAACACCTATAAGTTTTCCAAGTTCCTCCTGAGTCAGTTGCCTTTCTTGTCGTGTTTGCTTAATAGCTTTACCAATTAAATCCATTTGAAGTTCATATTCAAATATATCTCGTTCGGGTGTACCCATTTTACCAATAAGGTTGTCTTGTACTTGCTCTAATGTATATGTTTTCATTTTCGTGTATATTTTACTTATCTGCCATATATTTTGCTCTAATCTTTACCGCTTTTTGAAATTCATGGTCTGGAACTTTGCTTGTTTTTTTAATAAATCCATGTGTTGAAACCACCAAGGTGCCATTTGCTGAAGTCTTATCCCAAAAGGCCAATAATCTATATTGAAGCCCCTGATACAGTGTTCTAAATTCCCAAATATCATCCGATAGTTTTTTAAAAAGTTCCGGATTATGTTCTAACTGAGATTTACGAATATTATACAGTATTTTTTCGTAGTGTTTACGATCCAAATTTTTCAAAAATTCAAATGTCTCATCTAAAAATAAGATTTCAAAAAACTTGTCCATTGATTACCCAGATCAAAGGGCTAAAGATACTAAAGTTTCGTTATAATGAAACTTTAGTAATGATATTTCTTTTTTTAGCTTTCAAAGACATAAGATGTACATTAGGATTGAAATTTTTCACCAATCCACTTTCAATACCTTCATTAATTGCGCTTTTGAGCGCATCAAATAATTCCGTCTTTTTCAGCTTGGTTTTTGATGTCGTGAATTTCGATGGATTTGGTTGATTTCTTTTTCATTTGGATATTAATAAACTCAACAAACAGCGAGAAGGCGATGGAGAAGTAGAGGTAACCTTTGGGGATTTGCCCGATGGTATTACCCAGGATACTGAGTTCAGAGCCGTGGCTGGCTTCGGCAATAAGCATGAAACCGATCATAATGAGGAAAGACAGGCCCAATACTTGCAAAGAAGGGTGATCGTTGACAAAACGGCCAACAGGTCCTGAGAAAGCCATCATGATAATGGCAGAAGCCACTACGGCGATGATCATCACCCACATATTATCGGATAGGCCTATGGCGGTCAGAATGGAGTCGATGGAAAAGACTAGGTTGATGAGGGCGATTTGCGTCACGATGGTACCGATGCTGTTGATTTTCTTTTGGGTGTTGCTACTCAAGTGCTCCTCCTCCCCTTCTAGCTTCATGAATATTTCATTACTGGCTTTGTATAGTAGGAAGAGACCTCCTACAAACAGAATGATCGATTGTCCGTTGGGGGCGGCATTGAAGTAGGTATAATGAAAGTGGGCAAAGGGTTTTTGGAGTGATATAAGAATAGATATACCAAAAAGCAAGACAATTCTAAAGACCATAGCGAGAATTAAACCTATGTTACGGGCTTTGGCTTGATCTTGTTTCGGTAAACGGGCTGCGGTGATCGAAATGAAAATTATATTATCTATTCCCAGGACAATTTCTAAAAAAGTAAGGGTCAGTAAACTGATTAAGTTATCGAGGCTAAGAAGTTGATCCATGGGATATTATATGTGTCTACAAAGATGCGTTCTTTCGTTCAAAAAATCAAAAGAAAGGTTGTTGGCGCAAAAATATCCATTTTTTTCTGTGTCCTACTTGGATAAAAATAAATAATTTCGGATATTTGCAATCCCATTCAGCGGAATGTTCCTATAGCTCAGCTGGTTCAGAGCACCTGCCTTACAAGCAGGGGGTCCTAGGTTCGAATCCTAGTGGGACCACATACAATAACTTTAAGTGCCTGTAAATCAATGATTTATAGGCATTTTTGTTTTACAGGTACAACATAGGTACAAGTTTTTAATTAATACTCTCGTTTACTTCTGTTTACTCTCAATTACAAACGCTTTGATTTATTGCATTTATAGATGAAAAAGAGGGCGTGTAACCCATCGGTAATATTTTACCTATTTTATCATCTTCCCTATTTCCTCTTCCATTAAATTAATATAGCATTAATAGAGGCTTGATTCAAGAAGTTTCCCATTCTCTTGTTTTGAATTATTATCATTCCCCAAATTCTAAAATTCTAAAATTCTAAAATCCTAAAATTTTCCATGTATCCCCCCTTTAAGGGTACTCCAGACTGCAACCCCTCCCAGGCTCTGGGCAGGCGAGTGTCTCCCCCTGGGCTAATTCTAGCCTAGCATTATTTCATTTTTAAACATTTAACGCTATGGTAATTGTATCAGATTACATGGAAAAGGTCAACTCAACGAGTGGCCAAACATTTGTCCTTCTTAAACTCTCAGGAGGACTAGAGCTTGTTCAATCCCAGAACACTGGGAAGTTTTACGCAACGAGTATTATATCCGGGGAAGATACCCCTAGCCGTGTGGATACGACCCAACTGAAATAAAGCAAACACCTTCATTCCATAGCAGCAAACAAAAGAGCACAAGAGACTGATTTTAACTCACCACACTCCTATAGAATAAATCATAAAAATTAGAATATATTAATTCTATAAGATATTAATGAGATTTTTATTTGTTCAAACCTATAACTCAACCATTAAATACATCAGAATGAATATCAAAAATAGGTATTCCTTCATATAATGAGAGCGATAGCCAATTGCATAGCACGAGTCGAGATTTCGGTCGAGATCTAGTTTTGTTTTAAAATTAAACCATTCATAAAGTTGCCGCTATCAGTCTAATTTCGCTTTCGATTTACAGGGTAAAAAACTTAATGGTATCATGACCATTTAGATAAACCTGACAAAGGCTTACAAACAGTATAAAATTGATTATCAATGTATTATTTACTAGATAACTCTTTCACCACAAATCCATACTTACCTTTTTGCTTGAGGGTTTTATTTTCAAGAATTATTCTGGAAACTGGCTTGCCACCCCAATTAGTTTTAAATTTTTTATATTCCATGCCTTCTGTAGAGGCTAGTTCAATGCTTGGCTTCCAAAGTTTTGGGTCATAGCTAATCTCAAATTTTGAATGCTCAGCTTCAAGTACAATGGTACCCGGTGTATCTATATTAATTTTACATACCGTCATGAATACTTGCTGCAATGAAATTGGTCTATCGATTAAAACATAATCTTCCAAAATTTCAACCCTATTTTTCTGATGATTTAAGCTTATTGAGCGATTCCAAGATTGAACTTTTGCTTCTTTTTCATAGGCTGAGGCAATATTCATTTTTAACGTTGCTTCACTTTCATTGACAATAGATTTAACCTCTTTTGCCTCAAATTCTCGCCCAACTCTTTGCCCGATACCATTGATGATGGGTAGATTATGATAGTTTGACTGCGTATACCATAAGTCGTAACGTTGTGTTTGGGTGCGAGCTGTATAATTTCCACGACCAGGGTCGATTATTATAGGTTCTCCATTAGCATATACAATAAAGTCCCCCACATCATTATGGTTATGACTTTCGGCATTGTGTCCCCCATGTGTCGCCAAGAATAAGTCTTGTTTTGTTCTTGAACTAAGTACCTGAATATCTGCAATATAATAAGTTCCGCTGGGTTGATACTGTCCGGTCTGCATGGGAATTTTATTTCTATACATCAGGTTTTCCATCACTCGCATTGAATTTCTTCCCGGAACAGTCATTTCTTGATTAAACTTATAAAATGCCCATTGCCCCATTGCTATCATTTTCTCGTCGTCAATTGCCTTTCCAAACCGATAAAGCAGCAAGCCATCGGGGTCCTCAATTTTTGGATCTGCATCAGCAAAATTCACAAAATAAGTATTAGAAATGTGCATTTTATATACATAGGAAGCCATATTTTTTATCAAAGGCTCATGATAAATATTGATTTTTCCTTTAGAAACGCTTTTCATAATTTCGAGAAAGTCAAATACAGAAGCCCCAGCATGAAACCAATAAGTAGGACCCTCATTGCAACCACCATCATCACCTAAACTATTTAAGTAGGCATCTAAATGAAATAAATAATCTTTTACATTTTCCGCCCTCCTAGTTTCATTTTTTTCCAAAAATAAATTGGCCATCAAAAGGTTTGAAATGATCCACGGATTCCAATTATTGACTGGTTTTGTGCGACTTAGGTAAAAATAATTTTCCCATTTTTTAATGGGTTGCAAAACCCTTCTATTCGTTTCAAAATAAATTCTTTTTCTGATTAAATGATTAATGTTGTCCATTTTTTCACCGATCAAATAGTCAGCTAAACCTAATACTGCGGCAGTTTCAGCGGCAAATAAATCAACAACAGGGTTTTCAATATCGGGTAGCCCAGTACTACGAATATGGGCGGGTACACCCCAATAACTTTCCTCACAAATAGCCCATATAAGGTTAAAAATCTTTTCGGTGAATCGTCCTTTATTTTCAATACTTTCAGCTATAATCAATGGCACCAAATGGTTTCTACGACCATAAGATGCCTTTCCGTGATTTTCCCTATCTCCAGACCGAACAAAATCCATAGCCATAGAGCCAGTAATTTCGGCAATAGGGCTATTCAAAAAGTTTTCCGCAATTTTGATTATTTCATCAATTTGCACGGGAGTCAAAATAGCCTGCCATTCCTGATTCGTTTTCGGATATGGCTTCCATTCATTGTGGGGAATCAAATTTTTAGAAACAAATTCTAACGAATATTTCTGAGACAAAATATTCCTTTCGCTTACCTGTGAAAAGCCAGAAATTGAAATTATAAGGCAAAAAATCAAAACTTTCATCATTATTTTACATATTAAAATTTAAGATTAAAACAGCTTTAACAATGGTATGTTGGCGATACATTAGTAGGGCATATTTTTTGTTATTGCATAAAAAATTACCAGCGAAACCGGAATAACAAAAACTGCTTTCATCTTTCAGATCTAACTTTTCCGTGTTGATAACATGATTGTTAATTCAAATGCATCTCTTATTGGAAGGAGCTTTTCATCGTCTTTTCCTTGTATATTTAAAATCAAAAATCAACATAAATGATGAATTATAACTTTACATGAACACTTTTTCCTAAAAACACTCCTTGAGGTAGGTCGACAATAAAGATGGTATGTTCACTTTTTGCATTGGGAAGAGTTAACACCCCTTCCCTTTTTAAGGTATAAATGCCTGGCAAAGTAATCATGATTTTATTCAAATTTCTGGAAGGGTCAGCAAGGGTCAACTCAGCAATTTTTCCATTTTTAATTTTTAAAAGCGCCATGCCTTGGCTTTCCATTTTTACTTTTTTCCCCTTATCTATGACTATTTCACCAGCTTTGTAAAAGGCTAATTGCACCTGACCCAAGATATGGTGCTTGACTACCTGAAGATCCTCAGTATTAGATAAGATTTCAATTCCTCTATTATTTTGGCTAGTTTCGTCCAAATTTTCAACACTTACATTAGGCACTACAATGTATTCATATATTGGCCTATTCTTCATTATTCGGCTTCCATGAATATCGGTTTCATTAATTTTATCCCCATGGTTAAACCAAAGTTTGAAAATATTAGTGCTTACTAGCTCTTTACTTATATTTTTTTGGTCGGTAAGGTCTGACCAACGGCCAGTTTCTGTCTGGTTAGAAATATGTATCGTGGTAGATGTAGGAAACAGGTACCCCACATTATCTTGATGGACCCACTTTACATTTTCAGCTAATCTATTGCCATTGGGAAGTATTTTTATCGCTCCATTTTGCTTGATGTTTACATCGCTTTTTAATAAAACTTGATTCACAGTGGTGGCCACAGGTAGGTTAGATTTTGGCTTTATACCTGCCCCGAGGCAAACATATTCTTTATCAAAAAAGAACCAAGATTTTTTAGTCTCTAACATATCATGCGGACTTTTAAAGTCAAAAGCAACTGCTCCATAAAGGCCGTCGGTTACCGCACCTACAAAATTTGTTAAACCATCTTTTTGAATCTGAGTGGCGTCCGGCAGTGCAGGTTTTTGCATTGTGGTCGTGCCGGATATTTTCTGCCAGTCGTAAGCCGCCCAAATATTATGATATTCATCTCCTTTCAAAACCAAATAGTTGGTACCATCAGCTCGGTGGTGAGTAGTTTTTCCGGGACCATTGTAAGGCTCTTCCATGTTTCGATTTCTAGTTGAAAACATTCTTACGGAGGTATAAAACTCTGGTCTCTGAAATACAAAATGTTCTGTTTGCCAAAAAAACTTAGCAAAAGATTGAGTGGGACTACCTGCACCTTTTCTCAATTTTATTATTTCTTCTAGTTCTTTTTTACGATAACTCGTGCTAACCAACAACCTTTCAATTTCACGCGTATCTTTGGGTTTAAACAAAGTTTTACCTGCAATACTTCTATTTTTGACCGACACGTCATCATACACACCATATACTTGCTGTTTGTAAATGCCGTCAAGGTAATAGTCTATTAGCATATTTATTTTTTCAATGGGAAATTTATATATTGTTCCAGCTACGTATAGCGACCATTCGCCAAAGGCATTGGCAAATTTACCATAACCATAAGAGTCGGTGTTATTCACCCTGTCTGGCCTATGGTGAAAACTATAATCGTGCTGAATACCTCTTTGGCCCGTAGAAAATTTCATTTCATCGGCTATTATTTTTATTATGTCGTCAAATGCTGCGTCTTTTCCCAAAAACAGGCAATTCTTGGCCACTAAACCAGCTATTACAATTCTATCGCCACTTGGACGAGCACCAGAGGCGCCCATATTGGCCCTATTAATCATCGGCTGTGCTTTGTTTACCAACTCTTTAGGTAAATCATTTCCCATGGCAAGCATCAAATTTACTAGATTGGTTGGCGTAGTTATTTGATTATCATGCCAATTATCACCTACAAAATCATTTTTTACCCAAAACTCTAGGCCTTTTATAACACTACTTTTTACTTTTTCACTTTGATAAAACACGGAAGATTTGGTGTTGAAAGCCTTGCCCATACTAGCTAAATTGTTGGTATGTTGTCCATGTGGGAAACTTGCTGTTCGGCTGAGATCAGTATAATTAATATCATTAAAGCTGCCGTCCTCATTAAGTTTTGACAATATTACTTCAATAACTTTATCATCAGGTTTGATTAAAAATAACTCTTCAATGACCCTTTTTTTGATGGTAACAAGGTCGTTAGTTTGGGCCATTCCCAATTGTTGAACTAGTAGGATCAGTAAAAGTGTGATTTTGATTTTTTTCATTTTTTGTTCGATTATAAGAGCCTTTTTAGTCTCAAAAAATTAATTTTTTAAATGATATTCTGCTTGTAATTTGATCAATCTAAAAGGGAAATCAATCTCGCTGTATCTGCTTACCAACCCATTTAGTCAAAAAGCTAGGCAAAGGTAATTTTTTCATTGCTTCGAAAGTTTAACTAATTGAGTCTTGAACTGATAGGGTAATTGAAAAACTTCTCCTTTATTATTGGAAATATAAAAAAATGATTTACTGGCTTTTCGTGGATTTCCATCTGCCCAAAAAGCCTGAAAATCAGCATGGTAATTAATGGGTTTTCTAGGATAGGAATGGTTCGTGTTACTATTATTAGTCAATGAATTTGACAGTTCCCATTTCGCTTTTTTTGTGGCATATTTCCAAAGTTGAACCTCGCCACCAGTATTGTATGCAAAAGGTGTATTTTCTTTCGGAGCTAATAAGCGCCATTGGCCATTAATATAATACAAAGAGCCAAAGTCATAATTATGGTCCACATCAGCCACTTTTTTGTAGAGCCACTCTTGCCCATTAAAAAAAGCAGTTTTTAATTCGTAAGGCCCATTTTCTGGTCCTGGTTCCGGCCCAAAACTTGAAATATATGAAAACATAGGATTTCCTTTTTCATCAAAACCAAGATCATTGATGTAAGCGAGTTTTCTATCTTTCTGTGTGTCAAGAACCAAAGCTGGGTTTACAACGGTTTTTAAAGGTAGATTCATATTTTCTCCTTTACAATTTTGCCAACTTCGACCAAAATCTGTGGTTTCTAAGTAGTAGATATTTGCTCTGAAATCTAAACCGGCACCCTTTTCTGTATCAGGATGATAATTGAAAATAGTGACATACTTCACTTGACCATTCGGTAGTTTTGTATAACCACTAGATTGATAGTGCCCTTCTTGTATAGCACCAATATCCTTTAATTCAGACCAAGAAATGCCATCTTTACTCGTAATAAAAGCAGAGGTTCTTCTAGGTTTATTTGTACCATATTTAAGCACGCCTATATCATAGTGAGTCATAAAGCCCATAAATCCATTTTCTTTATCATAATATATTTGTGAATAAGAAAAATTATCAAAAGGTCTTTGTTCACCATCTTTAAAATATGTTGCTTTTACCAACTCGAATTTTTCTATATCAAAAGGTTTAACACTTTTGTGGATATATGACGGGCGATTTACTCCATGCGAAGTAGAAAATAGCCAAATATAGCCGTCTTTGTCAATACTAATCACCGGATTGTCATGGGCATCATCTGTATTCTTATTCAAAACAATGGTGGGACGGCTTAGCGATTTTGTTTTATGATCAAAATAGGCCACCTCGTGTAATAAGCTTGGCTTAGCGTCTTTCGACGCCCCTCCGTAACAAAAAAAGGTTTTGTTCACTTTCGCGGAATATACTGAAAATGGATAATGATTAGCTGGATAAGTGCCTAAACCACCGCTATATTTATGAACATATTCGTTGTTAGTTTTACCAATAAAATACCAAATCCCTCTGAAACCATCGTCTTTAAGATTTAAAGTGACCATTTCTTGAGCCTTAGAGACGGAAACAATAAAATTTAAAACCAAAAAAACCCAAGGTCTTATTTCCATTGATTTAAAGGTTTTACTTTCACTATTTTATTATTTGATGATAAAAGAACAGTAAAATCGCCTTTTTGACTAGCAGCCAAATTAGCCAAAAAACCAATTCTAATTGTACCTGGATTAGGTGCATCAAAAGAATTTACCGCATCAGTGTTCCAGATTTTTAGTTCAATTTTTGTATTCGCAAGTACTTTTAAATACATTTTTTTTCCATTCTGGGTTAATTGAAAAGTATTAGCATTTAAAATTTTTACATCGGCTTGTGTGACCATTAGCCATTTCATTTGAGTAGGCTTTTCATTATTCGTAATTTCATCTTTAATTACGACAATATCATTTTGTAGTATCGCAAGCCCTCTCTTTGCTTCTTTTATTTTGTTTTCATAAATAGAGCTGAGGTCTGTTACAGCACTCATAAAATTGGGTGTTGTGGTATTTTGAATTATTGTGGCTTTTTTTTCAACTAGCTGTAGCTCATTGTCGAAACTTAAGGTGTTATGATAATGATTGTTGTATCTCATAATTTCCCAACGCTGCCCATTTTGGGTTTTGTCCCATAACTTTACACCTTTCGACTCCAGCGATTCATATTCTTGCATACCTAAATCCATGGCCCAACGCTCGCCATAAGCATCCATGACAAAAGAGCCAATATCCATATGTGCATGATTTACAGCAGCTGATCCTGCTTTTAAACCCACATAAATAGCATTTTTATCTGTCCAGGAACTGCGCATCATAGCCACCGGGCTTTTCCCTTGGCCCATCCAAGTTTTTTGCGTTGGGACATCAATTTGATCTAATTTCAGGTCTTTCCCCCAAATCATCGCAGCTGGTAAAATTCTATTACCACCCATTTTTGAGGCATCATCCAAATAATTTTTTTCGTTGAAAAGCAGGCTGTTATTTTTTGATTGATAAGCAAACCAAAACATGGCCGCGTTAAGGCCAGCACCATTGCCAGCATCTGAATAATTAAAGCTTTTACCAGAGGTACCTAGCATGTTTTGAAAGTATGAAGCAGTTTTAATTAACCCGCTATCTATTTGGTTATCGATTAATTGTATGGTTTGTAGAGCACTTAAAAACAATATATGAAAGCTAGTTCCGTAACCCCAATACCCGTAGCCTTCGGGGTAAGCTCCATCAGGATTATAGTCTTCTAATGGCATTTTGATTGATTCCTTGGCTCGGGCAATAATTTGTTTTGAGAGTGTTGGGTTTTCCTCATAAATAGCTAAAGCACCATAGGTCATCCCGGCATTACAAACCTGATTCCAATTGTGGCTTACGCTGAGCCACGAATTGTATTTTGGATCAAGCGAAGGCTCAATTCCTTTTTTCAATATAGCTTGTTTAATAATATTTCGAGAATTTTCAGATAAATTATCATAAAGCCAATCATAGCCTATTGATACGCCCAAAGTCATTTCGGCAACATCTAGAAAATGACTAGGATTCCAATCTGAAAATTGGCAAACCTTCAATAATTCGGCTTCACATCGGTCAAAATATTTTTTATCTTTTGATATACGATATGCATATGAAAGAAAGAATACCCTTCGCAAACACTCTCTAGATTTATCTAATAAACGACGTCCAATTTGGATACGCTCTAAAGTGGGTAAAACAATAATTTTATCGCTTTCGGCCAAAATAGTTTGGTGTATTTTTGCCCAATTTTTATCATTTTTTATGTTAGCGGCAATGATATTTTCTTCATTTTTTAGCAATATTATTCTTGGGTGGCCAGGCAAATTTTGTGAATTTGCCTTGAAAAACGAGAAAACCAATAAGAAAAAAAGTGTTTTTTTCATGACTTTTGGGGATATTTTATTTAGTATTTAAAATAATTTATTTATCTGACTTCATTTTTAGCATTTCACTTCCAGCCAATAAAAAGGCACCGGTTCCAAAATTAAACCAAGAGTCCTTGTCGGCAGGTTTGGGGTCAAAACCAATGGCTTGTACCCAGCCTATCATACCGTTTTCTTGTTGGCATTTTTCTAATGCTGTCCACGCCTTTAATACACTAGGGAGATAGTTTTCTTTTGATAGTATGCCTTGATTAATTCCCCAGGCTAAAGCAAAAGTATGGAAACCACTTCCACTTGCTTCTCCATGCATAAAACTATCAGGATCAAGCAAGCTAGTACGCCATAGGCCATCGCTCGGTTGCAAGGCTAATATTCTCGCAGACATCGTTTTAAAAAGATTTTCGTAGAAAGGACGATGAACATAATTTTTGGGCATATCGTCAAGAATCAATGCAAGGCCCGCCAATACCCAACCATTCCCTCTTGACCAAAAAACTTTTTTGCCGTTGCGTTCCAGTTTATCTGAGGGATCTCCTTTTATGAAAAAACGATTATCTCGATAAAATAACTTTTCATCTTTGTCGAATAAGTACTCATAGGTTTGCATGTAATATTTATGCATTTCGTCCAAATATTGGCTATCCTTTTTAAGATTCGAATAATTGACCAATACGGGTGGCGCCATAAAAAGTGCGTCACACCACCACCATAGTATTTTTTGCTCAGCACTTCCTATTCCTACTTTCCAATCATGAGGCTTATTTAAATGGTCATATATCCAAGCATCAGTAGCTTCTAAGTTCGCTTCATCATTGCCATTTTTTTTGAGATAAATATATGATGCGGCAATAGCGATATCATCAGCATGAAAATATCTATCGTAGGTTTTCCATTCATTTTTACGCCCCATATTGATTATTGCATCTTTAAAAACAGTGTTTTGCGTAGCTAAATGCGCTCGCATTATTCCTGTGTAAAAAGCTCCATTGGTCCAATCTGTTGGTCCTTTACCATATTTAAAATTTTTCTCTTGCCATTGCATTGCTTTGATCATTGCAGATTCAATCTGGGGTTTTTCAAAGGACTTTAAAGGGGGTTTAGTTGCACAAGATAGCAAAAGAGTCAAGCAGGATATCAATGCAATACCGATATTTAATTTAGTTCTGGTTATTATTTTCATTTTACCTTTTGATTTAACTGTTAATTGCTTTCTGTTATTTCTCTCAATTTAGCAAAAAATGCTTTTTTTCTTGTAGAACTTATATTCCAATTTACAGGTATAGTTTGATAGCCTTCATTGAAATCTGTTTCACCTTTAAATCGAAAATCAAAATAGCCCCAAGAAACGTAATTTTTTATAGAAACTATCATGTTATTAGTTTCCTTTTCAAAATCATAATGGTCGTCTTCATTATTTATTATGGGTATGTTCTGATAGGCTTTAGATGCTTTTGTATGATCTATCAAACGTTGAATGTCTGCTGTGTTTTTTGCTCCATTTCCGTGAATCAGAAGAAAATCTGAGGCTTTAATAATGGGGTCATTAGGCACTTTTCGCCCTGTGAAGCTTGTACTTACTAGTAAACGATTTCCATTTTTCTTTTTATTCTTCACTAGATTGATTAATTCAGAAATTCGATCTGGCCGAAGAATGGCATGGTCGTAATCTTTGTGATCACACTCATTGGCAATTTCAATCATTACATTTTGATAGCCTTTTTTCAATAGCCAGTTTCTTACGTTCCTCACCGCATTTATCACGGCCTTTTCATCCTTAAGGAATTGATCTTGTCCAAAATAAAAAAGGCCTAGAATCACAACCATATTTAATTCATCAGCCTTTCTAAGAATATTTTCAAGCCGATTCATATAGGGTATCATGAGGCGACCATCCGAATGAAAACCTGGGTTAATACACTTTTTGTTACCATAGACATATGGGCTTCCGCCTTGCATATTTAATGTAAAGGAAAGTAAGCCATGGGCTTTCCATTGGGGCATAGCTTTTACAAATTCATTGTTATTTCTTGTGGCATCCCACATTTGAGTATCAGGATATTGAAATTCAGATGAAATTTCAGGGTTAAGATCATCAAATACACCTTGAACCATTTTCGCATTCATTAAAAGACCTTCAATTTTAAGATTTTGCCAATACCTACCTGGGTAGGTTGGTTTTCCATTGATATAGAATTGATCCTTTACAATACTAACGGCAGTTTTTTACGCCAAAATTTTACAAAATGAAAAAAGTAAAACTGCAATTAATAACGGTATTTTTTTTACATCCATTTTTTTAAAATTCTAAGTATTGAATAAAAGAATATTCAAAGATTGAACCCATTTTCGAGAGGTTAAGAATGTAAATGAGGATTCTTGTCTATGAAATGTTTTAAAAGAATTCAATAAAAATTAATTTAAACTTAAGATGCTTGCTTTAAACATCCATGCCACACTTTTCGAAAGGTGTGGCATGGATGTTAATTTTAAATTAATGTAAGAAAAAATGATTACCAACCAGGATTTTGCTTAATAGCAGGGTTTTGAGCCAAAATATTCAAAGGAATAGGCCAGAGATAATGCTTTGTCTCTTCGAAAACAGGATCAGCAAAATCTGAGCCCGCATAAGGCTCTAAATATTCCTTGCCATTAACGGGGTCCTTATAAAGTCTAACAACGAAACCTTTATATCGTTCCTTTTGTGAAGCATCCATAGCTAATCCCAATGATTTAATTTTCAGCTTAGCTCCTCGTTTCCAGCGTCGAAGGTCATCGTATCGGAATCCTTCATTAAACAATTCGATTCTTCTTTCTCGTCTGATTTCGGCTAATACTGGTGAAATACCTTCAGCTACATATTTAGGATCCACTGGAATATTATCCAATTTTAAATGAGGCATTTTAACTCGGTCACGAAGTTTATTAATACTCATATCTAAATCACCCTGAGAAATTTTACCTAATTCGGCTTGCGCTTCCGCATAAATGAGTAAGCCTTCGGCCAATCTAAGCGTAATTGCAGGAGACTCAGCAGTGTTAAAAGCTTTTCCGATCATATCATCGGCATTATAATTTTTAATTACATGGTAACCTGTATTTGATATTCTACCACCGGCCATTCCATTAAGTCGCGGGTAAGCACGCCCATCATTCAAATGGTATTTATACACCGAGACATCACTTGGGTGAAGAATTGTCTGGCGCATCCTAGGATCTCTATTCTCAAAAGAATCTTCTATTTTACCATCTCCTTTATATAGCTTTGATAATGAAATAGGAAGGCCATCAGTACATAAATAATCCTCCACAAAATCTCGAGTAGCTCCACCGTGGTATTCAAAGTACGATTGAACGTGGTTCGTTATGACGCCAAGCGTATATTTTCTCCAATACATCACCTCTGGGTTACCAGATAGATTTAAAGCTTGCATGTAGGAATTATAATCCTTATTAGGATTTCCGGTAGTAAATATTTTATATGGACCTTTTTCAATCAATTCCTTTGATGCAGCCGCAGCAGTTTCAAGGAACTTTTGCCCACCGGGTATACCGTGATATTTACGCCATGTTCCCTCAAAAAGGCAAACTCTAGCTTGTACTAACAACGCACACCAACGGTTTAATCTTCCCGGAGCACCGCCATCTCCCCAACTATCCGGAAGGTTCTTGGCAGCAAATGCTAGGTCATCAAAAATTTTATCCATCGCTTGAACCCGAGGGGTTCTTGCTGCAAATAGCTCTTCCGACTCTGTATTTAGCTCTTTTTCAATGTAAGGCACATCGCCATATTTACTTACTTTATCTGCATAAAACCATCCTCTAAATAGTCTCGCCTCACCAACATACCTGTTTCGAATAGCATCTGTAACTTTAGCCTTACCATAGTTGGCCAAACCAATATTTATAGCACGGACAAAATTCCATCCACGATAGCCATAGTTATCAGGGTTTACCGTGGCAATATGTTTCCCAGCTCTAATTTGGGCATAAAAATTATGGCGAGGATGTACACTAGTAGCATTATCACTCATTTCGTCCAAATACCAAATACTAAGAAAATTACTGTTAAATCCTTCGTCATGACCCATCATAATAGGCACATTCAAATCATTTCTGGCCAAATTGTATAAACTATTATTGTATACAGATAGATCGTTTTCCGTATTCCAGAAAGTTTCAGCAGTAATTGAATCCAAAGGATATCGCTCCAAAAACTCATCGTTACAGCTAGTAGCAACAAAAAGGAGAACAATAAGGGTTATTAATATATTTTTCATTGATAATTACGATTTAAAGATTATAGAGATAAGTTAATACCAAAAGTAAATAACCGTTGCATTGGATACTCAATCGCACCACTTTGAATAGATTCTGGGTCTAATGGTTTTCTAAGTTTGGTATATTCCCAAAGATTGGCTCCCACCACAAAAAACTGTACATTATTCATAGCCACTTTTTTAGAGATTTTAGATGGTAAATCATAGCCAAAGCGTATGTTTTTCAATCTCATATAGCCTGCATTTTGCAAAAAGCGAGACTGTGCAATTTTGTTTTTACCATCATTAGTAGAAATATGTGCTGCCGGAAAATACGCGTTACGATTTTCTTCCGTCCAAGTATCCGTAATATAATAACGCTCCACATGACCTGCATTGAAAGGGAAAAACCACGTCCAGTTACCGTCTGAAGGCCAAAAATCTTGGCTACCAATTCCTTGAAAAAATATGTTGGCATTGAAATTTTTCCATCTTATACTACTATTTATTCCAAAGGTATAACGAGGGGTAGAATTCCCGATAATTTTACGATCACCCGGATTAGAAATGGTATTAGCACCATAATTTATTTTTCTATCCCCGTTCAAATCCGCATACTGGATATCGCCAGCCCGCCAGTTGTTGCCCAAACCTGACTGGTCAGCTGCGGCTTTTACTTCGTCGGCCGTTTGGAATATTCCAACAGTTTCAAAACCCCATATTTCACCCAATTGTTGGCCTACTCTGAAAGTGTTATTAATAGCTCCAGTAGGATTGCTAAATTTTGTTATTGCGGCCGTAGCATCGGATAAAGCAAGCGTTACATCATAACTAAAGTCTTTACCTTTACTATTTTTATACGTTAGGCTCGCCTCCCATCCTTTGGTACGCAAATCTGCTGCATTTTCCTTAGGAGCGATCGTACCCAAAATATCAGGGTATGAAACATTCATTAACATATCTTTAGTGTCTCTAGTATAGACATCAAAAGAGGCATCCAATCTATTATTCCATAAAGAAACGTCTAGTCCTATGTTTTTCGAGACCACTGTTTCCCAAGTAAGGCCAGGGCTAACAAGGCCTGGTGCCGCAATAAATGGTACCATACCAGATCCAAATTGATAAGGAGCACGCCCTGCCCCATAAGTAGCTAAGTATGGGTAGTAAAGTTCTATATTATCGTTTCTAAGTGTTTGATTTCCTAATGTACCATAAGAACCCCTAAGCTTTAAATTAGATACCCAAGTAAGGTCTTTCATAAAAGCTTCTTCGCTGATTCTCCAACCAGCTGATACTGAAGGGAAAAATCCAAATCTTGTATCTTTGGGGAAACGAGAAGAACCATCATAGCGGCCATTTAATTCTAATAAATAGCGCTCATCAAAATTATAACCTAAACGATAGAAAACACCTCTTAATGAAAAATGCTCTTCTGAGCCAAAGGTTTCTTGATTGCCTATTGTGGCACCAATATTTGGAATAAGTGGGGTTATTAAGCCTCTGGCTCTTGCTCCTACATATCTAAAATTGGCATCTTCTTGGTTAAATCCAGCTATTAGGTTCAGGACATGTTTTTTAGGTAAAAAAGGAAAAGAATAATCACCATAAATATTGATTACATTATACCTATTTATTCTGCTTTCATTTCTCACCCAATCGTCGCCACTGAATCCATTACTAATAGGTTTTGGGTTTCTTAAATCAGGTGAAACAATATCTACTTTACTTTGCACATCTTTATATTCTCTACTAAAAGAATTATGCGAAAAAGATCCGATAATTTTCAAACCTTCAGCAGGTGTTAGGGTTAGGCCCTGGGTCAACCACAAATCATTGTTAGTAAAGGTTTCACGACCACCATCTAAAAGGTATGGAAACCAGTTGGTTCCATCAAAATACTTACCGATTAACGGCGCATATTGTTCTCTATCTCCTTGCAATTGATAAAAAGGCAAATCAGGAAATTGTATCGGTTGAATAGGGTTTACACGTGCAAGCGTATTGATATTTACGTCCCAATTATAAAAGTGGGGTTTATCACTATTTTGCTGATTAAATATTACTTTTTCGTTTAATGTAATCCATTTATTGATTTTAAAATCGGCTTTCATCATTAAATTATTACGCTTAAACTTCTCGTTATTAGCTGGCTTTATGTATCCATCTTTACTTAAATGACCCAATGAAAGATAATAACTACTTTTTTCTGAACCTCCTGATACTGAAACATCATGCTGGTGAGTAGGAGCAAAATCAGTCATTATTTGATTCTGGTAATTATTAAATCCATAGTAACGTAAACTTCCATTCACCACGCCCCATGAATTTTCAAAGGTTGGGTTTTCGGAATATCGCTTCGTTTTCTCTACAAAATCTGCATCATATGAGGGTACACCAGAGGTACGTATATTCGCCTTATTACGAGCGGTGACAAATTCGTAAGGATCTGTCACGACATCCATATTAAAAATAGGCTTTGCCATTGAAACCTGGGAACTTATATTTACTTGAACTTTACCTGACGAGCCAGACTTAGTTTCAATTAAAATAACACCAAAGGCTGCTCTAGCCCCATAAACTGCAGCAGCAGCCGCATCTTTTAGTACTGATACACTTTTAATATCATTCGGGTTAATTCGGTTAATATCCATAGGAACGTTATCAACCAAAATAAGTGGTGAGCCACCATTAATAGACTGAAAGCCTCTGATATTAAATGTTGGTGACTGAGAAGGGTCTCCATTTCTTACGTTTACATTAAGGTTAGGAATTACTCCTTGTAAACCTTCCCCGGTATTGGCAATAGGTCGACTTTGAATCCTTTCAGAGGTGGCTACTCCGACAGCCCCAGTAAGGTTAACTTTTTGCTGCGTACCGTAACCTACTACTACGACTTCATTCAATACTTGATCGTCCGAAACTAAGTTTATATCAATTTTACTACGGCCATCAATGTCTACTTCTTGTTTTGTGTAGCCCACAAAAGTGATAATTAAACTAGCCTTTTCAGAGATACCATTTAGGCTAAACTTGCCTTCATTATTTGTGCTAGTACCTTTATTCGTACCCTTTACGATGATATTGACACCTGGCAGTGCGGCTCCGTCTGTATCCTTTACCGTACCACTTACGCTATGGTTTTGGGCCAAAACAACAAAATTGCTTAAGCAAAAAACCAAAAAAGTAATAAAGATTTTTTTCATATTTAATTTAAGTTTTAAATGATTTAATATAATTTTTCAAATCTAATAAAAAGTCAATTAACCTGCAAAAAAAAAAAAAAATGCCATTTAGATGTAAAAGATTTGCTTGTCTTTCCTACTCCATAGCAACCTACCATAAGTTTTTCTCCATGGATTCAAATTTAAAAATATAATTTTTGTGATGATCAAAGTCAATCCAGGAATTACGCTAAAGTATATGACACGCATAGATCAAAAAATTCAATGCCTCTGCTACTACATCCGAAATAGAATTCCAAGTAATCAGGAGCGTTTGAGTAAAAACCAAACCTATGGCATCTGGAGATAATTCACTCAAATCACATTGAACAAGTCAAAGAAATTGAGATATAATAACCTTGATAAGGTGTTGATCCGATTAAAATTTG
>SXGQ01441597.1_pt1 | contig 159459 bp, 186 predicted proteins | sample 3178371 | NCBI WGS metagenome assembly SXGQ01 (sample SAMN11356859, study PRJNA531348) | freshwater metagenome | isolation source: freshwater sample F1-20 | place: China: Fuxian Lake, Yuxi | collected 2017-12-25 | reverse complement strand
TTGCACCCGTTTCGCCCGTTGCACCAGTTGCTCCCGTAGCACCAGTTGCACCCACGGAACCACCGCTGACACCAACCCCCGTGTTGATTATTTTGACCGAATTTTCCTCACCGTTTGTTTCAATCGATATTCCTGTTCCTGCAATTATCGTCAATGTTTCTTTGTCATATTGGACTGCGGTCAATCCTGACTGACCCGAAACAGAAATGAACTTGAAGGCTTCGCCAAGACCACCACCGCCATCATAGAGAACGGGCGCGGTGCCTATAGCACTCTTGATCTTGGACAGATCGATGGAGAGATGTTTCTTGGCTTTGTCTAGTTTCAGGGGATACTGAACCGACAGAAGACCTGAATCTCCCGTAGCACCTTTCTCGCCGCGTTCCCCTTGCTCTCCCTTGTCTCCCTTTTCTCCTCGTTCTCCTCTTTCTCCCTGTGCGCCTACAAGCCCACGCTCTCCTGCCACTCCTTGAATACCTTCAGGGCCTCTCTCGCCGCGTTCCCCTTGCTCTCCCTTGTCTCCTTTTTCCCCTTGCTCTCCCTTCTCGCCTCTTTCTCCTCTTTCGCCCTTCTCTCCTTCACCGCGTTCTCCCTTATCTCCTTTGATACCCTGAAGTCCTTGTGGGCCAATATCTCCCCGCTCTCCCTTCTCTCCCTTTTCCCCTTGAAGACCTTGAAGTCCTCGTTCGCCTTGGGTGCCCTGTGGTCCCTCTGCTCCCGTTTCCCCCTTTTCACCTTGGAGACCTTGTTCACCTCTTTCGCCATGCTCTCCTCTTTCTCCACGAATACCATGCAGCCCTTGAAGTCCACGCTCACCGCGTTCGCCTCTTTCGCCACGATCACCCTTTTCTCCCCTTTCGCCTTTCTCCCCCGTATCGCCTTTTGCCCCCTTTGGGCCTCGAATACCAGGAACACCATCCTCACCACGAATGACTTGTGGTTGTGGACGATTGTGTTTCGCTTCGGCAAGAACCTCTTTTGCTTTGGGCTGTGGAGCCTCGGGTGTTGGTTGTGGTTTTACTTCCTCTACTTGATGCTTAGAACCGTTCTCAAGCAGAACGAAAGATTCGTCTAGGATGTGCTTGCCGCCCTTCAAAGTGACAGCATTTCCATTAAAATCGAAGAAGAACGCTTCTCCGATTCCTTTGTATTGGTATACTTTGCCATTCTCACAAGCCTTCGCGGGGGCATATGTGAATATCGATCCCGCCTCATAGTCCATGAGGGGGCGAACAAGCATTACTTGTGTGCCTACGGCGATTCCCGAACTCAGTCGAATGAATTCGACGGGGTCTTCTCCGTTGGCATTGATGTAATCATTAAATCTTTTCGCCATCGTAAACCCAAGGGGGGCAGTTTACGAGGTATTTAGGGATGCCTCATTTGGCTGTTAGTGCCTTCCACGATACTGGGTACAAAGGTTCAATAAGAGTGGAAATTGCATTCGCATACTCCCGAACCTCCCATTGGGCATGGGGATCTGAACGCAACGCATAAACCCTTGCATATGCCGCAAGAGATCCTGTCCACCACCATTCGGTATAGGTTCCTTGGGGGAGGATGAAACGAGCCTGTTCAGGCGCGACACCCGACCCAAGCAGAAAGTTGTAATACCCGTGGGCTTTTGCTGTCGATTCCTCATATATCTGTGTCAGATGTTCTGTCAGCGCATCATGATCGATGAAGTCTTCGCTGCCCTGTTTCGCACCGTTTGTTGGTCTTGATCTCCATCTGGGAATGTAGATTTCAGGCTCGTCCGTGACATATCGACGGGACACCTCATTCTCGACAAAGCCTTGCTTGTGCTTGAAGAGTTGTGTTCGAATTGAGATTGGTGCTTTGATCCGCAGCGTGATTTGCGGATGTGCAAACGGAGTCCAATGGTTGTGTTTAGCCAAGTAGTTGATCAACTTCTCGTCGCGGTCAGCGAACTCTTCGCTTTCCTTATTAAAAGAGACACGCGCCGCATTAACAACCGTAAGGTCGTTTCCCATGTGGGAGACATATTGAACAAATCCCACCCCGTCCAAGACGGGGATCGACTCACGAATCGCTTCCATTGTTTACTCCTCTGTTTGTGCTTCGGTCTCGGTCTTGTTGATGGTGTTGCGAACTTCTGGTTTCATGCCATCGATCCGTTCTCCGACCTTTTGATAGAGAGTGGAATAGATCGCTTGCTTGGCTTCGCTTGCCTTGCCATCCATGACCAAATCAATGATGGTTGGAACATCACCGACAACCGCATCATTAGCCTCAACATCAATCACAATGTCAACTTCTTTTTCCATGATCTCGTCATTCTTTTCAGGGTTCATTTAGAGTCCTCCATGACTATTTAGCCCACCCCCTGAGGGCGATATGCCCCGCGAGACCCGAAAATGAATTTCGCACAATGTCTTGTTGTATGTTGGTTCTTCCATTCCCCGCAAGAACCATGTCATTAATGTCTTTTAGACCACGGAATCTATCAGACCAAATACACACCTTATGACCATCTTCCAAAAGACGCTCCATGGCTTCTACAACTTGCCTATTACGAGGCTCATTGTCCAAAGCATAGATCAGGTCAGTATTTTTGAGTTCCTTTGGGATATTCGTGGCATCTGATAACCCAACCATTGCCACACAGTTGTCTAAGAACAGGCTGTCCAAAGGCCCCTCTACTACAATCACCTGTTTCTTGGGGTCGCACCTATCCAAGCCATACCAAGTCTTTCCTGCATCTTTGTCTGCTTTGACTGTCAGGTACCGAATGATGCTTCGATCAGGCTTGTTGTTGCCTATGATTCGTCCCTGTGCCCCAACCACCTTGCCGTCCATGTCTAGGATGGGGATGACGATTCGCTCGTCTTCTCCTGCCTGAACATCGGGATCAATGTTCTTTGCCCACTCTCCATAATTGTCAGAGTAGTACAGACGGCTTATGCTTTCTTTGGGCAACCGCCGCTTGGTCGCCCACACAACAGCGGGATGGTCATTGGGAAGGGAGTTTAGCCGTGGCAGTATGGAGAGGATCTTGTCTTCCCTACGCACGGGCGTGTGTGTGGGCGCGTCCGTGTGCGCGTGTGTGTGCCAACGCGAGACCCCCGTCTCCTTTAACACTTCGAATGTGTACTGTTTGTACAGATTGGGATCAAGCATCTTCAGCAACCAACTCAGAGTCGCGCTGTAGTCACAGTTGTGACACTTGCACGAGAAGGATCCCTTCTTCTCGTACAGATAGAACCGTGCTTTGCTCTTGCTCTTCTGACTATCCCCGCACATAGGACAGCGACACACGGCAAGACTCTGCTTCTTCCATTGAAAGCGGTCTAGGCGTGATGACAGCAAGTTGATGTACTTGGTGTCGATGTGAATCGGCATTTGATTTGAGGTACTGTACCCCACGATCTGCGGGGTGTCAAGACGAATCTAACAATTATGGGAAAGTCATAAGATTTTATGACTTATCAGACACTCAAAATCGGGAAATATACGATCTTATCATTTTTTCAAAAGTCGGCAGAATTCTGTTGGTGGGAACATAGATAGCGATCAAAGTTTGCGCTTCAACTTTTTGTTCAAGTCTTTGGTTTTTTTCAGATTACGGGCAAAGTACATGCCGCGCTTCCCTGGTGGTTCTTGACCAGGAGATGCCCCCGCGATATTCCCCCCACCAACATTGTTGACAGGGGCATCCTCCATGCGAACGGATTCTATTGTAAACACCGTGTCTTCATAGCGATAGATCGGATGTCCTAAGAATTCATCACAGGGAAGCAGTTCTTCCTCTATAACCATGGGGTTGCGCCTTCCCGAAATAAAGTAGGTTCCTGATGGAATGGCGATAGGTTCAGCCTCTTCCATGATTGTGTTGTGAGCCAATCCGCGCCGTGTCAACTCATCAACCATGAGTCGTTCCACCACTCCTTCTGGCAGATCGTCGCTGCAATACTCCATCAGCCTGTACCCACACACAACAGCGAATGATGGGCAGTAGGGATGAGACGAAATCGTAAAGAGATCTCCTGCCTCCAATATCTTCCGCAGTTCATGGATGTGAACTTCAAACATGTTCTTTCGATTAGGAAAGTCTCTCCATGGGCAGTTTATGAGATATTTGAAACGCTGCGTGATGAGATGTTCGATGTCGATGTCCATTAGATGCTCCGTAATCTCTTTATGATCTCGTTGTCCATGCTTACCTTGACCATATCAACATCAAGATGAAACTTGGGTTGGTTATCAGGCAAGTACTCCAAGAACACAAGGAATGTTTTCAGTATGTAGTGCAAATCAGCATCTATCTTGAAGAAGAGAAGACGGGTTCCCGCCTCTATTCCAAAGACATTGCAGAAAGTAATGAGATGGTTGAGAATCAGGCGATCTCGCAAGATGCCCGATTTTTTGTAGCGTCTGAAGAGACGCTTTAGATATACGATACGGGCAAGATCCTCTTCGAACTCTTTGATCCCCGTACAATGGGGATTGTCATAGTTCCGCATCGCGTATCGGACATAGTTGTCATCGGTTAGGCTGTCGCCTCTCATTACGAAAAACCATGGCTGTTAGCCGTTTGGCACGATCATTGCATAAACCTGCGTAAGTCCGTTCGGCAACTTGTTTGTTTCTACGCGCAGGGCGAGACCATGTCCGAGCATAGGGGTGATTCCATCATCATGATCTACCCCGTAGGTTTTGCCGTCCGACCCATAGCCTCCACCAAAACGAACGAGGGGAAGCATTTCCTCTGTCTGTGCCGAAAGTCTTACAGCACAATCACGATCCAAGTGGAAGTCGAGACCGATCATCTGAAGCCGACCCTGTGCTTGTTTTAGGGCAGATATGGGATCAATATATGGCTTTGCAGACAAGGCACCAAGATAGGTGTTGATACGAGTAATCGCAGCATCGGAAAGAGAAGACAGGTTGATGTCAGTCCCATCAAGGGCATTGTCGCCATCTTGTGGGCCAACACGACCACTAATTCCCGCCGTGTCGGCAGTGCGGTGGGTTTCGTTGATTGTCTTTCTCAGTTCCTTGAACGATCTCATTTTGACTCCTATCATGTTGCGGTTGCACCGAAGGACACATAGAATGTTGTGTCAGCGGTTGCACTTGCCGAATCGGTTACCCGAAGAGTGACTTGATGTGGGCCGCTGTTTGCCGTAGCACCCTGCTTGTTGATCTTGAACACCGCGATATTGTTGTTGATATCCGAGGTTGGGCCAAAGAAAGTCTCATAGACTGCCGTAGGAACATTGGTTGTGGTTAGCAAGTTTGTCCCTGCTATGATGTTTCCTCGCGCACCAAATGCATCAGATATTTCGCTAAATGTTAGGTTTTGCGTAAAGTTGCTATCATTGGCGACAACCTTGATATATGCAGTTTGACTGCCCAAGAAGTTGAGTGTAGAAACTCCATAACCATTCACTGCATAACTTCCGTATCCTGCGCCTGTTCCTGTAACAGAATTGGCAAAAGAAAGTCCATTGCCATCATGTCCTCCCGCAGTTGCGCTGTCGCCGCTGAAGGGACATGTAAAGTATGGACGGAAGTTGGGGGAATCGCCCGATGCTGTTGCCCCGCCCGTGGCAGAAACCCGAGTCGCATAAAACGAACTTGTGGTACCTGTGCTTGACGGATCAAGCGGCATTGCAACAAGAAGTTCCATGAAGGGGATTGTGCCTGTGAGCGATGTTGCTCCCGCAACGCCAGCCAACTGTCCGCCGCGAGAAGTCCCATCAAGGGGAAGTTCCCAACCCGCAACAGTACGAATGCAGCGAATCTTTTGAGATGCATTGAGCCATGTAGGCTTGGATTCTTCTCTGTCTGTGTTTTTCCAAAGTGCCATTTGGTATTTCTCCTCTGTGCTTTCTATTTAGCCATCGATTTTTGGTGAGGCTGTGTCCTCAGAGGTTGGTGCCTCTGGCTCAGCAATCTTTCTCTCAAGGTGAAGTTGAACCGCCTTGGAAAAGTCGTTTGCTTCCTTTGTCGTACCGCGACAACCACAATCTTTCACAGCCTCATTGAAGAGAGTAACAAGGGTGTTGCGACGATCCTCAAGGACAGTCTTCTCAGCAACGATCTTGGCGGTCTCTGCCGCTTTCTCGCCCAAGCAGGGTAGGATATCGACATCGTTACGATGCTCGTTTAGGAACTTGGTGATGTCAGCGACCACCTTAGAGTTGAATGGGTTATTAAACATGGTGTCTCCTGTTGATACTTGTTATTTATAGATGTTCGTTAGCCGCCCTTTGCTTTCTTCCAAAGATCAGCATCTGCGGTTTTTCGCGTCTTACCACCAACGATGAAAGAATTGACTCTAGCAAACGCCCATTGATGGCTTGTAGCACCAGGGCGATGACCGCCTTTCCATGCTGCCATACCACGATCATAGACCTTCTTGAGAATGCCATATGGAATGCCGCTAGCCTTTGCTTTCTTTTCAAGTGCTGTGATACGGGCTTCTGATATGCTCTGCTTGAGCGATTTGTAGTTCTTCATGACTTCTTTTCGGGGTTGTATCCCCATACTTTGAGGGCGAGCAACTTGCGAGTTGGGCGACCCTTCTCGTCTCGCATCGCACCCTTGGCACCTTTCATGCGATTGATGAAATTGACTTGCTTGCCAGCCCATTTCCAATCGTTTGGTGTCCACTTCTCCTTCGGGGTATCAAGCATACGAATGATGGCCCTTGCAGAATCTCGTCCGCTTGTAATTTTGCCACCGCCTGATCCTGCTTTACTCGCCTCTTTGCGAGAAAGTCCCGCCTCCTTACCTTCGTCTGAATCTAGGAAAGATTGAATTTCTTTCCCCGACATGTTTACGAGTTTTTGCCACTCTTTGTAAAGTGTGGACTTCTCCTCTTCAGATTTTCCCTCACCGAGACGCTCCCGTTCACCAGGGGTGTCCTTCTTGTAAGTCTTGACGATCTCATCAGAGCCGATCAGCAGCGGGTTTCTCTTGCCGATAGCCGTCCATTGCATGGTGGCATTGATCTTCTTTGATTCATCAATCCATCGTGTGGGCCTTACTTCCTCTCCATGCATCTTCCATGCGGTGGCATAAAAAACATCCTTCCATCGTTTGCCATATCTCTTTTGAAACTCCTTCTTAATCTTCTCCTTCTTGGAGAAGCGACGAGCGGGGCCGCTAGGAGGACTGACCTCCAACATCAGACAATCAAAGTCTTCGTTGATGCTTGTTTTGGGCTGATCCTTGCCCTGCTCATCTCGGATCTCCTTCAGAAAATTGATGTATAAACGAGCAATGCTAGCGGCTTCAGTCATCTTGCGGCGAAGACAACGCTCTTCATATGCAATCGACATACGCAACTTCGCACCATTGGTCTCATCGGAAGCATCAATCGCAGTGAGTTTTTCCATGACCTCATCATGCTCGTACTGGTTTTTGAGAGCCTTCAACTTGCCCTTCTTCTCCAGTTTCTTGTACAGGCTGCTATACTTCGATGGCTTGGTCTTGATGTCCTTCTCGTCGGGGTTGACAAACTCCCATGTCTGTGGATCATCATCCGACATGGTCTTTCGCTTTTCTAATCTCTTCTTTCGAAGTTCAGCATCCTTCTTGGAGAGACCCGAGACATACTTCTTTGGAAGACCCGATGCCTTATCCTTAGCACTTTCCTTTGTCTTGCCTGACTTGGTCTTGAATTCCTTGCCCCTAGTCACATCGGCTTCAACAATAGGGTTACCATCCATTTCATCTCCCATGCCCAAGACGGACATAACAGATATTGCTCCCGACATTAACTTATTCATGAATGCCCCAACATCAATGCCGCCCGAAAGTATCAACTTATCAAACAACTTAGCGATTAGTTTTCCGACCTTGTTATCATGTGAGAAGTTGACAATAGCAACCCCTGCCTCCGCAGTCCTGTAAGCCTGAAGCATGACTTCAGTTTTTACTTTCTCTACTTCTTTCTTGAACTCTGTGGGCGGAATCTTGCCTTTTTTGTTGGCTAGTGTGAACAACTTCGCGCTGACTGCTGGGGTTTTAATGATCTCAAACACCGCCTTGGCAGCATCCTTGGTTGCCATCTCCGAAAGTTCTTCCTCTTCCTCCTCGTCGCCCTTGCGCTTGGAGTTGACATCGGGCTGAGGATAGATCGCTTCTGCGGGGTCTACCACCATTCCCGTCTTGCTGAGGAACTGTAATCCAAGCAAAACCTTTGTGGACATGTGGCTACGATCACCAAGACTGAACTTGATGTTTGTGTACTTCTTTCCGTGGAACTCAATGTCCATGAGAACGACAAGACGCTTCTTCTCACCAATACCACTCTTGACTGTGATGCGGCTAGCGATCTTTTTTGTCACCTTCTTGCCATTTGGAAGCCCGAATGTGACAGTATGATCACCATTGTCTTTGATGTTCTCTGCATGGATCATGTTGTAGCCACTGTTGCCCGTATCGATCTTGGCGGTATATTCAACGCCATCGATCTTCACATCTTCGCGCACCGCTAGGTTGGAGAACAGTTTCCAATGCGCTTTGTTGAGGATGTAATCAACGAAATCCTCAATCAGTTCCTCGCCGTTGACATTGTCCTTGCCTTTACCATCCTCATAGTATCGGTAGTAGATGTTTCCGCTGCCTGGGCTTGCATTCATTTCAATGATGTACGGCTTACCGTCATTGATGACATGATCGATACCGACATAAAAGCACTTACTGACTCTTGCAGCCCGCTCCACCAACTTTATTTCTTCATCAGAAAGTTGGAAAGACCCGCCCTTTGAACCACGGGCAATGTTGGTACGGAAATCCTTTGGTGCCTTGTCGCGCTTCGCACACGCAAAAATCTTTCCATTGAGAACAATGCTGCGAACATCGTTCTTGAAGTTGGGCAGGAACTCCTGAAGGATGACTTCTGCACCATACTTCCATAGAGTCTGTAGCACGGACTTGAGACTTTCCATGCTTTCGATCTTTGAAACGCCGATGCCCTCTGCGCCCGTGAGTGTTTTGCAGATGATGGGGAACTTTCCGCCGACTTCCTTGACAGCCGTTTCGATGTTTTCCTCGTTGGCAACGAAAGCAGTACGAGGATGCGGCAATTCATGCTTTTTGAGAGCGATTGCCGTCTCCAACTTGTTGGCGCAGAGTTCCATTCCTCCACGCTCGTTGATCATGAACACCCCATTGTTCTGTAAGATAGTTATGATTGCAACGCCGATCTCGCTGTTCATCACACCACCACGAACTATGGCAACGGTGTTTGCGGGGTCAATCACGACATCCTCGCCTTCCCCGTCATAGTTCTTAATCGTGATCTTCTTGGAGGCAACATTGGTGATTTCAACCTGAGCCTTGCCTGTCTTGACGGCACAGAATTCAATCTTGCGCCGCTTGCAGATCGCCTCCATCTTTTCAATGGTGTCGCTCAGATCATTCTCTGACGATGTGAGGGCGAGGATGGTGACCTTATTATCTTCATCCTTTGCCTCAAAGATGTACTCTTCTTTCAGATTCAAGCCTTTGCGAACATCGTTGTACATCTTCTTCTTGATGGCAACATCATTTCCTGCAATACCCGTGGAGAACTTCTTGAAGTCTCCATCAAAGGCTGCTGCTCTCATCTTGGATGCGGACATTCCCTGAACGCCCTGTGCATCATCGTCGCGGGCTTCACCCGCCTGAACTACCTCAAAGGTATCGAATGAATACTTGCGCTTCTTGGGATCGCGCTCGGCAGTTCTGCCTTTGTACTTGGCGATGTTCTTGAAGTTTTCGACTTGATCGCTACCCGCGACCATAATGATGTTCTTATAACCCAAGTCGCAGACATACAGAACGGCAGAGTACGGGTCTCCTGCCTTGTTCAGGGGAAACTTCGCCTTGGGGAAGAACTTCTTTAGATACTCAACCTTTTGCTTGTGCGTCAGAGGGTTCTTCTTCGGATCCTGTGAGGTGGATGCAAAGATGAAGTGATCTGCATTATGCTTCGACGCTTCGGAAAGAACCTTGTCAACGAGAACACCGTGACCGATTGTCGGTGGGTTCATGCGACCGAATGCAATGACAACCGTGTCCTTCTTCGGTGCTTCCGTGATGTGCTGTGTGAAGTTCTTCACAACTCGTTCACCTTTCTATTCTGTCTGCTGAAGCGCAAACGATTGACCAACTTGACTGCCGTGCCCGTGCGAACGATTACAATTCCCTCGGGATCTGTGGGACGAATGCCGTCAGCATCTACGAAGAAGTGACCAAGAGCCGATACCGCATACATCTTTCCAAGAATCATTTCCTTGATTTTGGCGATCTTGTTATGCAACTCAAACATGGCGGTGAACTGACCTGCATAAGCATCAATAAACGCGATAATGTCATTCATGGCGGCTTCCTTCGCCTGTCTGCCCTTCTCTGTCTTCAACTTATTTAGTTCCTTTTCCAACTTAGTCTTGACATAGAGTTTCAGACCATTTGCGCTGAAACTGGTCAAACCACCATTGATCGTGCTGTTGATGTAGGGGAGCATCAGCGGCATGAGGTCTTTACGGGCAAGAAGCGGCTTCAGGAAGGGCTTTACTTTCTTCGCTAGGGCTTCACACTCAGCAATTCCCCTGATGGCGGTATCGCCTTCGCCGCCCTTCATAAGGGCAGGAGTGAGGTCGTAGATGTTCGGATCGGTGAACCAAACATCGGGGTTCTGCTTCAGTTTGCTAGCGTTGAAGTTGAATGTGGTTGCCCTCAAATCGGCAAGCGTCTTGCCTGAGTATTCTGTATGGAATGCGATTCCAATCTTTGCGGCAGCGATGCGCTTGCCGATCTCACTCTCGGTAGGAACGGTGTAAAGAATCGTATTCGGTTGGAAGCCAATGTGTGGCTTACCACCAATCGTGAGGTTCTTCTTGCCGTCTGCGGTGAACATCAGGTCTCCCTGTAGCACCGTCTTGATTCCTACCTTTGGGAGATGCTTCAAGCATTCAACCAACTTGTCAGCCAAGTCCTTGATGTCAAATCCCTTGCGAATCTCTTGCTCGGTATGAAAGACCTTTTGGACTTGCTTGCCGAAGACACCCTTGATGGCGACGAAGAACTTCTTGTTCTCGGGATTGATACCACAGATGACAGCAGGCTTGCCATCCCATTTGGTGGACATTCCCATTGTTGTGCTGCCTGTCTTGAGGCTCTGAACAATGTCCTTCAGAAAGGCAACTGCATTGTCCAACCCACTCCCCCCACGAAGAATCATGAGATCTTCAATGTGATCTAAGTGCTTGTTCTGCTCTGTTTGCTCCATCAGGGGGAGCATTTGCTTAAATGACAGCATAGGGAGTTTCCTGTGCGGTTATTTATGCATATGTCGAATAGGCGGGGCGGGAGTCGAACCCGCATGAGGGCGATTATAAGTCACCACCTTTTACCACTATCAGGCACCCGCCAATATATGTAATATCTAAGACCAACCCTTTATGGCGGGTTTCTCGCGCCCGTGCCCACCCGTGCGCCTGTACGCGCCCCCGCCCCCGTGCGCGTGACCACCATCATCATCGTCTCGATCTTCGGTGGCATTGCCTTGGATCAACTGCTGCTGAGACTCATCGACATCGAACAACTTCATCTTGGCACGGTCGATGCCGATCACGAACTTGCGATTGGTCGCCACATCGTTGTAACGATTCTTCAACTGCTTCACCATGACCTGTCCCAACTCGTCCAACTGCTCGGTAGCAATGAGTGCAAACATGAAGTCTGCTGTGGCGGGAAGCCCGAATGACTCAGAGGTATCCGTGAGTTCGACATCGGTGTTGCCGAACCCCGAACGGTTGGTCTGCGTTGCAGTAAAGATCGGAACACCGATTTCCACAGCCAATCCACGAAGTTCCTCCGCAATCGCCTTTACATAGGTGTATGAGTTAACATTACTGTTTGCCTTAAAGCGAGAAGACGCACAGATGTTGAGATAGTCAATGAAGACCACATCGGGCTTGAAGTTCTTCTTCAGCCGAAGTTCATCCAACAGGTGGCGGAAGTGATTCACATTTGCAGATGCTGTGGGGTATTCCTTGATCAAGAGTTTGCCCGTAATGCCCATAGTCACCTTGGCAAGACGCTTGGCATAGATCTCCATGGGCAACTTCTTCAGATCGTCAAGCGTGATGTCCATGAGGTTGGCATCGATGCGCTCTGCGATTCGCTCCTCAGCCATCTCGCATGTGATGTACAGCACATTCTTGCTTTGGGTCAGGCAGTTGGCGGCGTGGTGGCACATGAAGAGCGATTTGCCCACGCCTGTTCCTGCAAGACAGACATTGAGAGTCTTGTCGGGAACACCACCATTGGTGATCTTGTTGAAGTGATCAAGATCAAACGGAGTCTTCTTCTCGACGCGATGGTAGAAGTCATATCGTTTCTCTGCGTCTTCGATGAAGTCGTGTCCGATATGCTCGTCGAAAGATACGCTGAGAGCCTTGGTCAGGATCTCGGGGATCGCGTTCTTTGAGCGACCCTTCGCCTTCTTCTCGTCTAGCAGTTCAACGGACTCCATGAGAGCGTTGTAGACAGCCTTGTCCTTGCAGAACTTCTCGGTCTGATCGACAAGCCATTGCTCGTCAGGCTCCTCGCCCGACTTCTCCAAGCACTCCACCAACTTGACGCACTCATCGAACTCTCCCTGAGACAGACCATCCTGCTGATTGAGGATGATCTTCAGGGCTTCGCGGGTGGGTGCGGTAGCATACTTCTCAACGAAATCAGACACTGTATTGAACAGCCGCTTCTCGCAGGTATCGTGAAAGTACTCTTGCTTGAGAAACGGCTGAACACGGCGTGTGAATTCAGGACGGTGAAGAAGGCTGCGAAGAATGATGAGTTCGATGTTGTCCGTCATGGATTCGGACATAGTACCACACTTTCAGGGAAACGCAAGTCTCAGATCAACCAATTCATCAATGAAACCGTTGGAGACCAATCCAACAGTTCTTTTGCTTTTTGCCAGTTGCAAAGCGTGTGTCTTGCCTCGCCCGACCGTGGGGGCAGGAATCGAATTGTTCCATCCTCACCCGCAATCACCTTGGCAATCTCAATCACGGAGTGGGAAGTTCCAGTACCGATGTTGATGATGTCGCCGTTGAACTTTTTGATTGAATTCGCAGTAGCGATGTTAGCAGACACAATGTCAGAGACATGGATGTAGTCCCGTGTCTGCATCCCATCTCCGACTACTGTAAGGGGGACACCCTCTGCCTTCTGTCGCTTGAACACAGCCACAACGGGGCAATACTGACCTTTGTTGGATTGTCCTTCTCCATATACATTGAAGTAACGCAGAGAAACGGTGTCCATGTAATGAACATGGTTATCGGTAACCAAAGGCTTACTGTAGAGTTTGCACAACTCCTCACACATCAACTTGCTTGTCGAATAGATGTTGAGGCAGTCAGTCTTGCCCATCTCATTCTGACTTCCGTACAAACCCAAAGAAGCATCGCCCATCCCATAGATTGCGGATGTCGATGAGAACACAAAGCGAGAGACCCCCGCTTTTCTCGCACAGTCCAGTAGGTTGAATGTGCCCGTTACATTAGATCTGAATGTCTTGGCGGGGTCTGCAATACAGCGAGGAATGCTGACCTCTGCCGCCATATGAAATACAACATCAACTCCTTCGAAGTCTGACACTTCCAAGTCATTGATATCGATATTTTTGTTGACTGCTAGATCGTTCCACTTGAAAGATTCGTGCCCCTCCGAACTTTCATTGTCCACGCAGATAACTGTGTGTCCATCCTTCAGCAGCGCATTCACTAAGTGGGAGCCGATGAATCCTGCTCCTCCAGTTACCATACATCTCATTGTGTATACCTCAGTTGGGATTTCTAGTATGTATCAGGTATGGATTTGGATTGCTGAATTGAGTGATGTCTTCTTCAACTAGAAGTGTATTGTGCCTCGTACCCAAAATGCTCATGATGCTTTGGTCATGCCTATGGTCTTTGAAATCTGGGTAGTTTGGAAGACCTTGGGTATTGGGCAAATCCGTGATGATTCTAGGATCTGTTGCATAAGCCAACCATTCACGAACAAACTCTAACGAAAATGGAGTTTTCCTGCAAACAAACACACTAGCCATTCGGTGTGGGGCATCTGTAAATAAAGGAGTGTCTGCGTCCATGAGAACAAAAGCATCACGCTTTGTGAACATCTTATTCGTTGCAATTGAAGCAAAGGTGGCTATTCCCTTCTCCCCCATTTCATCTGCCTTTGATGTGATCATCTCCCATGGATTTCTTGCAAAGTGCATCCCCGAATCCGTGTACATAAGCCAATCATCATTCGACATGGATTCAAGGGTTTTCAATATGAGATATGGTTTCCACAACCAATATCCCGCACCCCTTGATTGGGACATCGTGTAGGAATTAGATTGAAGAAACTGATTGTCCAAGTCCTGAAGCCCATAAGGCTTGGATATGTCGAATCCATTCTCAAGTGCTGTTTGACAGCAGTACTTCTGTGATTGAACATATCTCCCGTGCGCGTAGTTGATGTGAATTTTGGTCATAGGATTCCCATGATCAGGTTCTCTGCGTTCAACTTGATGACGCTATATCCTTGGCGAACGAACTTGTCCTGCAATTCCCGCCATTGACCATCTTGTTCGATGCACAGCAACTTGCACCCATAGTCTCTTGGATTGAACCAATCCTGAAGCGCGAGTCTTGCAGAGTAGCCCTCAACATCGATGTTGATGAAATCAAAAGGCCCGAACTTATCCAAGAGATCCTTCATTCCCGTCTTGGCAACATAGATCCTTCTTGGGTTGACTGATTCGCCTTTCTCATTCTTTTCGTTGTACCACCGTTCCGTATGCCCGTCCACAGAGGACGAGACGGCACTCATGGGCGACTCGTTGAACTTTAGGAAAGCATTCCCATCAAGATCAGAATCTGGAACTACGGCAATGTTTACCAGTTCCGCTCGGCTAGGCTCCATCTTGTACATTTCATACAAGCGAATGAAGCAGAAAGAAGAAGGTTCTACAAACACGCCCTTCCAGTTTGGGTACTTGAGCATGATGGCTCTGACATTGCTAAAGTTCTCGCCGTCAAATGCTCCGATTTCCAAGAGTCTTCCCTGATTCAGACCTCTTGTTTCGATATAGTTCAAAATCGCCGCCTGCTCACCACTCTGAGAATAGTCCTTCATTGTGTAGTTCCTTCTTTGGAAAGTGTGTTGTATGTGTCGATCAGTCCCTTAGAGAAGCCGATTAGAGGAACATCCATTTTAAGTGGTTGCCCACAGTAGAAAGACATTCCCGCTTGCTCTATGTTTATCTCCACCTTGTGGTGTCCCAGTTCGTTGATCTGTGCTGCGATCTCAGAAAGGGTGTGCTTGTCTCTGTAAGAGCAATTCACTTCCTTGGGTGGGTCTTTCTCCGTCAAGTACTTATCTACCACAGACACCAAGTCCTTCATGTAGAAGAAGTCCATGATCCTGTCTTTATGAATCTGTATTGGTTCTTTGTTGAGGTAATGGAGTATGCTTGCTTTGATGAATCGCGTTGACAATTCGTTCTCATCGAACACACCAAAGATTCTGATGTTATGCCAATCGGGAGTCTCCTTGATTGAGTTTGCTATTACTCTTTTGCTTAGACCATAGGGAGTCTCGGGAGCAAAGATTTCCGCACCTGAGCCAAATCCAATGAAGCGAGAGAAACGCCCCTTGTTTGCCATCAAGTTGTAATGCATCAACAGATTCTGCTCCAACATCGAACTGGTCTCTGATCGAAGTCTGCTGCCACCAACGATAGCAGTATGAACAACAGCATCGAACGATCTTCCCTGAAACCATTCCCGCATTGCATTTCCATCAGTCATGTCGAAATCATTTATAGTGACTGAGATTATGTTGTACTTGGATTTGAGTGCGGAATGGAGACTCTTTGCAAGGTAACCATTTCCTCCCGTCAGAAGGACATTCACTTTACCCACCTGATGTCCTTGAGTTCCCCTGGGATGAACTTTCCATCTGCACCCAACTTTGCCATTACCTTTGGCTCATGCGTTTCGTTTGGGTCGGTAAACACCTCGCACACGCAAGGCCCATCCTGCGACAGGAATTGGTTCAGGGTTGGCTGAATGTCCTTGTTGGTTTTGATCGCACAGTATGGAAGTCCGTATGCCTTGATGACATCCTTGAAGTTTGGAAAGGAAACCCCGCTTGTCTTTTCTGAGGCAACATATCGACCATTGAAGAATGTATTCTGCGTGATCTTGATCGACAGGTACCCGTCATTGTTGAGAAGAATCAACTTGATGGGAAGACCGTAGTGCTTCATGGTCTGCAACTCATGGATGTTCAAATGAAGACTTCCGTCCCCCTCCAAACAAATGATCTTGTGATGTACCGATGCACCCAATGCGGCAGGAAGTCCATATCCCATAGGGGCACAGCCTGTATTCGTGAAGAGCCGCTGCTTGCCCTTCAAATCCATGACTTGCATTGTTACAACATTAGCAGAGCCGTCACTTGTCACAATGTGGTGATCATTCGGTAGAACCTTTGACAACTCTTCAATGAATGCATAGTGGCTTACAAACTCAACGCTGTCCCTGTGCCGATCCAAAACCTTTGGGGACTTGTTGAGCATATCACACTCAACCAACCAACTCTCGGGAGACATTGGAAGATCGTACTTCATGATCTCCTTGATGAACTCCCCCGCATCTGATCGAATGGCCACATCGGGGAATAGAGTGGGCTTTGCGAGTTCTCCCGCATCGATGTCCACATATGCCCGATATGCCTGTTGGGCAAACCCCTTGAAGTTGTATCCCGTCTGTCTCACATACAAGCGACTACCAATCGTGAGTAGGAAGTCACACTCGCTCAACAGTTTGTTGGCACAAATCTGTGCATGGGTTCCAAATCTTCCGTAGTAGTAACGGTAGTCGGAGTTGACAACATCATTTCCATTGACAGCCGTGATGGTCGGAATGTTGGTCTTGGACAACATCTCATGCAGTTGATCTACTGCACCGCTAAGACGAACACCATTTCCAACGATGAGAAGGGGTTTCTTGGATTTTGTCCATCCATCAACTACCGCGCTGACCTTAGTCGGATCGGGGAGAATGGTTTCAATCTCCTCCTCGTATCCCCTGATTGTAGTTGGGTCTATCTCAGCCGATTGCGTATTGAGGGGAATGTCAAGCCAAACTGGGCCTGGCCTTCCCGTGGTTGCCAGTTTACATGCCTTCTCAAGGTGGTATCTGATCTCATTTGGATCATTCACCTGAACAGCATACTTCGTCATGTTCTGAACACTCTTGACCAAGTTGAATTCTTGATCGCCCAACTGACGAATGCCCAATCCCGTGTAGTCGGTAGTCATTTCCTTGTTTACTTGACCACAGAGGACAATAACAGGGATAGAGTCCAACCAACTGCACAGGGTTCCTGTGATGGCGTTAGTGCCCCCTGGACCACTTGTGACCAAACAGGCACCCAATCGCCCATTCATCCGTGAGTAGCCCTCAGCGGCAATTGCAGCGGCTTGCTCATGATGCGTGGCGATGTACTGCACACCATCTGTCTTTCCCAAAGAGTCAACCAAGAAAATGCAACCGCCCCCTGATACGGTGAAGATCGTGTCTACTTGATAGTTGTCTCTCAGGAACTGAATGATGTAGTCAGATACTCGCATGAATTTCCTCTAGGATTTGAGGAAGTATAGTCTTGTCTTTGATGTCTGTTAAGAAAGGAGTTTCGTTAATCAGAACCATGGTGAGATTTCCATTGCTCTTCTTGTCCGACTTGATGATTTCCAAGAGTGTGTCGCAGTCGAACCATTCTTGTTTCAACTGGATTGAACTGAGTCTGATCAGTTCTCTTCCCATGTCCATGGTCAGATCGTAATTCGGCACCGAGAAACCCAATCTCTTGGAGACGGTGACTGCAATCATGGAACCCAAGATGACAGCAATTCCATGGGGTATCTCATGCTGTGAAATGGTTTCCAAAGCATGACCAAAGGTATGACCGAAGTTGAGAAACCGTCTTTGCCCCTTGTCAAATTCGTCCCGCGAGATGATGTCTGCCTTGTAGCAAAGCCCATCAAATACCATTTCCTTAACAGACCCATCGGGATCAAACTGCGACATCTTTCCCTGAAGGATATGAAACTTGTAGACTTCGCCCAATCCGCTGATGTAATCTTGACGAGTGAGGGTCTTTGTGAAGTTCGTATCGATCAGTATCTTTGATGGTGGAAAGAAAGTGCCCAGTATGTTCTTTCTGCCCCCATAGTTGATCGATGTCTTTCCACCAATACAACTATCTGCTTGAGCCAATAATGTGGTTGGAACCAAGATGTACTCAATTCCACGGCAGTAGATGGAGGCACAGTAGCCAATCAAATCTTGAAGAATCCCACCGCCTATTACAACCAGTTTAGTCTTGATGTTTGCTTTCCTATCAACAAGTTGATTCAGAATGACATGAGTTCCACCGATGGTCTTTGTATCCTCATTGCAAAACACACGAACAAAATCACTTCTGTTCAGTTGAGGGTAAAGAGATGAAACATTTGAATCTATGAATGTGATCGTGTTCGGTTTTCTTGTTTCCTCTAGGATCTCTTCCGTTGAGTTCACAAACTTCACTTCGTAGTCATGTACCCTAGAGCCGATCTTCAGGCTGTGCATGTGTAGCCCCCATCAATGTAGATGTTTTGTCCTACAATGAACCTGTTTTGTTCAGTACAAAGGAAATAAACCAAGTCGGAAACTTCTGACGGAGTCCCCAACCTTCCCACAGGAACACCCTGTATGATTCCTTCAAGTTCTTCCTTGGTGTTGTTCTGATATGTCAGATCAGTTCCAATGAACCCAGGGGAAACGGTATTCGCAAGGATGTTCTTGCTTGCATACTCCGCTACAAGAGATTTGGTAAGAGAGTGAAGGGCACACTTGCTTGCGGCGTATGCAGATCGCTTGGGTTTTGCCAAGTCAATCCAAACGCTCCCTATGTTGACGATCCGACCAAAGCCTCTCTCTAACATATGAGGTAGACATTGCTGAACTATCTCAAGAGGGGAGAGATAGTTGACACGCATGACCTCTTCATCCGTGACATTTGGAATATCCCTTAGTGGATTAATCCCCGCATTGTTGATCACCACATCGAACTTGGGATTTATGAGGACTACCTTATTGGATAGGTTCAATTCCTCCCGCGTGGGAGCGTATACGCGATGCCCTTCGCGGACAAACCGTTCAGCGATAGCCTTTCCGATTCCACGGGATCCCCCTGTGACTAGGACATTCATGTGCATGACCGCCAATCACTTGAAGGAGATGGATTGATTGATTCTGTCCTGAATCATCTCAATTCGCTTGATGTCTTGGTTTGCAAGAGCGGTGTAGTATTCGTGCTTTGTCTTCAGCCACTCGTATTCAAACATCTGTCCCTTGGACAGGGCGCGAGACAGGTTCTTCAGCGCGATGGAAGGATCGTAGATTGCGTATCTCGTCTCAAACTTATCCAATAGACCCTCGGAGTGCAGCCTCTTGAGGAAGTCATAGGATTCAACGGACACCGCACCACCCAAGCACAACTTCAGACCCTTTTCCTTAGCCTTAACAAACACTCTCTTGGTCAATTCATAGACCTCGTCGCTGTTGACAAACTTACGATCCTTGCCCATGGAGGAAACCAAATCCACACGCCCAACCGTAACTCCATAAAGATCGGTTGCAGCCTTGGACTCCAACATTTTCTCTGAGTTGTTGACGGCGGTGATCGTTTCGATGTTGATGTTGAGTTGAATTGAAGACAGCGAATCTTCAGGGATATGGGTCTTCGCGGCTTGAATGAACTTCGAAAGCCCGAACTCAGATTCTACCATAGGAGCAACCAATCCCTTGACTCCAATGATTGAAGAGTCCTTGAGATCGCGGATCGCCTCAGGGCCTCCAATCTTCAGGGTGAGTTTCGTCTTTGCCTGATTGCAGACTTCCTTGAGTCTGACTGTTTCATTAAACAGGGCACCCTCGTCTTCAAACGATGTCTTAACACCAACAAGCCCCTCGTTCTCAATCAGATCTGTTAGTGTCTTTACACAGTTGAATTCTCTAGTGTTCATGATAAATCCTTCCAACTCACCAAATAAAAGTGTTCCTGTAGTGTTCGATGATTCCGCTCAACGCCCGATCAAAGTTCGTCTTTGGCTCCCAACCCAACTTTCTGATCTTCGAATCGTCAAGTGAGTAGCGGAGATCCTGCCCGACTCTAGAGCAGGACACATCTATGTAGTCATTGATGTTGAAGTCCTTCGTTCCCAACAGTTCAACAAGGATCTTTCGAACCGTCTCCAAGTTGGTCTGTTCAAATCCGCCTGAGATGTTGTAGATCTCGTTCTTGACTCCACTTTCAAGGATCTTTACGACAGCCTCGGCTGTGTCTGCTGCATGTAGCCATGTGCGTACAGGCGTACCGTTGTTGTGGAGAGGAACCTTTCTTCCTAAGTGAAGATACTTGCATGTCTTGGGAATCAACTTTTCAACATACTGTCCGATTCCGTAGTTGTTTGTGGGGCGAACGATGATGTAAGGGATGTTGTATGTTCTGCCCCAAGCCATGATAAGCATGTCCGCAGCCGCCTTGGTCGCAGAATACGGATTGGACGGCTTGAGAATATCGCCTTCGTGGTGGGCACCATCAACGATGTCTCCATAGACTTCATCCGTGCTGAAGTGAAACAGGATAGGGATCTTGCCGCTCTCCTGCCTATAGTTCCGCATGAGATTTAGGATAGTGTGTACCCCATCGATGTTCGACTTGACGAAGTCATCGCTGTTAGCGATGGAGTTGCCAACATGCGTTTCTGCTGCTGTGTTGATGATGTAATCACAGTCGTAGAGGAACTTCAAGTCGTTGATGTCACAATGAACAAATGAGAAGTTCTTGTGCTTACTGAACTCCTCAAGCAAGTCTTTGTTGGCTGCATATGTGATCTTATCAACGCCCTTCACATACCAACCTCTCTCCAAGCAAAGGCGGGTCACATAAGAGCCGATGAAGCCCAAGCATCCTGTTACATAGACGATTTTCATGCTGCCACCTCTTCCTTGTAGTGATCTACCAACTCTTCAATGATGGTATTGATGTCCTTGCTCTGCTTGAACCCATAGGAAACCAACTTGGATGTCTCCAAGTAGGAATGCCGAACCTGAACTATATCATGGAACGGAGTTGGGTCAATGTGAATGATCTTAGATTTCGAATGAGAGTATTCGATTGCCTTGTTGATCATGTCGAGGAACTTGTGTGGTCTGCCGCTTCCGATGTTAATGATCTGATTGATAGGAGACTTGCTCATGCACAACTTCATGGCAGAGGCAACATCGTCAACGCCGATGTAGTCTCTGAGGACTTCGCCGCCGTAGTAGAGAGGAACATCCCTGTCGTTGACGATCTCACGCACCAAGTACTGAAGTGCGTTCTTCTTCTTTGAAATCCGATTGTCACCCACGCCCAAGACATTCGCAAGCCTAAAGATTCTGTATTTGATGTTGTGTGTTTGGCAGAACGAAACCAACAACTGTTCTGCACAGTACTTTGTTATGGAGTAGAAGCCCGTGGGACTGCACTTTGAATGATCCTCGCGGAAGGGCATCTCGTAGTTCTTCCCATAGACGAACCATGAACTGACGAAGTTAAAGGTCACATCCTGACCTTTGGGAAGCCTCTCAAGGACATTCATCAGGACAGTCAAGTTGGTATCGATGTCAACATGCAAGTTGCTGAGAGCGTTATAGTTGTCCGTGGTGCTGATCAGATACAGGATGTCGTTTGTCTTCGGAGTGTAGTCATCCCTTTCCATAACAATGACATCGTTTGGATACAGTTCACAGAACTTCGATCCAATAAAACCCTTGCCGCCGAATACCGAGATCTTGCCCATTAGAAGACTACCTTTTCGAACTTTTCGATGTTGTGCTTGTTCTTGATGACGAACATCTCATGCGGATATTGGGGTGTATTCTCCGCGATCTTCTTAACTGGTGTCTTTGTTGGATCCATTGGATTTACGATTCCGTTCGGATCTGCCACATACATCAGGTTTGCGACCTCTCGGTTCAGTCGCGGCTTGTTGTCAACAAAGGTTTCGATCTTCTCGTTTCTGAAGTAGTATGCAGCCTTATTGAAGATGTTCGGGATGTTAAGGGAGGGAATCCTCTTTCCAGTTGCTTCAATATGCTTGTAGTGCATATCTCCATCCTCTTCGCCAAATGCAGACAGCCTCTCGTCAAAGTAATTGACCTTGTGAAGCATGTTCTTGGTGCATACGAAGTGGGAGAACTCTCCGTTAATAGTGAAGAACTCATCTCCTGTCGTATTGATATGAGTGAGAACCTTTTGATAGATCTCGTCGCTGCCATACTCAACATCGTCGCAGATGATGAAGTTGTATTGCGTCTTGCTGAAGATCACAAGAGTGTTCCACAGTTTACTGAGGCTCTTGAACTCGGGACAGAAAATCGGGTAGACATTCTTGTGCGACATGCACAGTTCCAACATGCTGCGCCTGTACCAATCGGGCATGTCCTCGTTGTTGTTTCCGTTTACTGCCAAGATGATATCGACATCTTCGGGAACTCTCTTCCTGATGTCCGCTACCAACTTTCTTACCATCTCACCTCTCTGTCTAAAGGTGACGATACAGATTGACATGTTGTTTACTTGCATGATATACCTTTCGCTCTCAATTGATGACATTGAGTGAAACACGCTTCTTGGTGAAGAAGTCATTCACCGTCTGTTCTATGTAGTCCATCTGCTCGGGAGTGATGACGGGGCTTGTTCCCAAGAAGAAAGTGTCTGTGGTGACCTTTCTTGCATTGGGATAGTTCTTGATGACCTCTTGCTGATCCATCATTCCTGCATAAGCGGGTTGAAGCATGATGTTTCCCGCGAAGTAGGGGCGGGTTTGAATCTTGTTCTCCTCCAAGTAGTCTACGATGTCCTTGCGCTTGAACGGACAACCGTTCTTGAGCGTGAGGGGAAAAGCAAACCATGCAGGATCGGAACCCTCCGTTGCCTTCGGAATGATGAAATGCTCCTCGTACTTGGAGAAGATTTCACAAAGTCGATTGTAGTTTCGCTTTCTCATATCGATGATTTGGGGCAGTCTCTTCAACTGAACTAGCCCCATCGCAGCCTGTTGGTCAGTCGGCTTTAGGTTGTAGCCAACCTCGTCGTACACATACTTATGGTCGAAGATTTTATCGGGAAGAGCGGGTAGCCAGTTTGAGAACCGCTTCTTGCACGACCCATTCTTTAGGAAGTTTGCTTTCTGACCCACGCAGTAGCAGCCGCGTCCCCACTCGCGGAAACTACGAGCCACGATCTCCTGCTCATGTGTCTTGCATGCAACGAAGCCACCTTCTCCCATCGTGATGTGGTGCGCGGGATAGAACGAGCAACTTGCAAACTGACCGAAAGAACCAAGTGGTTTGCCTCTGTATGTGCTTCCAAGAGCATCACAACAGTCCTCAAGGAGGATCAGATCGTACCGCTCAATGATGTCCATAAGACGATCCATATTTGGTGGATTGCCTAAGACATGAGCAAATGTAATGACTTTGCAGCCCTGCTTTGCCTTTTCTTCAACCTGATCAAGATTGAGATTGAGCGTGTCTAGATCAATATCAACAAAAACAGGCTCAAATCCAACCTGAAAGATTGGATTGATCGTCGTTGGAAACCCCGCAATCGGAGTGATGACTTTTGTTCCCTTGGGGAAGTTATACAGTCGCTTTGATGTCAGGGCTGACATCATGATTAGATTAGAACTGCTTCCGCTGTTGGTGAGGATGCCGTAGTCTTTGCCCATCAACTTAGGGAACTGCCCCTCAAAGCGAATTCCGTTCTGACCCAACACCAACCAACCCTCAAGAAGAGTCTTGACGGATTCCGTGTATTCCTCGGTGCCAAAGAATGGGCCTGCATACTGCACCCAATCCTTACCCGCCACCCAAGTCTTTGACTGTTGCTTTGCTGCGATGAACTCTTGTACTGCCTTCAGAATGTCTTCCATGGTTTCCTCTTGGCGTTTAGTGTATCCCCATTCCCCAATCATTCAAGTTGGGGATGTTGTATTTCTCAACACTTTCTTTGATGAACTGTTTCTTGTAGTTGGAGTTCTCGTTTTGAATTTGGTAAATGTCCGTTCGTGCGCGAAGTGGAAACGGGAAATGCTCGGCTTGCCAGTTGAAGTTGTTGACTGATCTGTCGTACTCAGTTGGGTTCAGGGTTTCAATACCGAACTTTGTCCGATTCACATAGTCAAACACTTTCCAATAGTATTGCTTCAATGCAACAGCCTTCTTGTCTACCCAAGCAATATGGGCTATGAACAAGTGCGGCATGTTGATCCACAATTGGTTCTTGGGAACTGGAAGATGTTCGGCATGCATTTGCAGATTTCTAAAGACCGCTCTTTGACTGTAAGAGCCGATCCTGTCCATCCAGTTCACCCGCCAAGGCCCATCTACACGGACATTGTTTTGGTCAAGGTATTGAATCCACAGAGAGTGAAACAGGGTGTCTTTGTTCGACTCCATCAGTTTCTCAAGTTCACCCTTAGTCATCTGACCATCGATGTATTCGTCTGTGTCCAAGCAAACGATGTTGCCCGAATGCTTTAGGGCCTCATCAAACAGCGTCTGTCTCATGTTCGATTCAATAGACAGAGAATCAGAACTTCTTCCCGACTTGATAACAGAGAGGATATTGTACTTCTCTGCATTGTCTTTTAGAAATTCGTATGTCCCGTCAGTTGAGCCATCATCCATGAAGACAAACCCGTCAGCGTACCTCTGCCAAAGAGGCAGCATCTCCTTGATCAGAAACAGTTCGTTTCTTGTCATCGTGATTTGAACTATCATCGTGTCACCTGATTGTTATGGGTTTCCTCAAAAGTTTTGCTGCACTTATAGTTGTAGATCACGCCTTCGATCCATTCCTCTTTCTTGAGGAAATGGCGAATGCCCATGCTAAAGGAACGATCCTCCCCGCTATTCCACGGTGGGAACCCCACCTGTGCGGCAATCGCCCTACGGACGGCGTTCAGGTGGTTTGGTGGTCTGTAGTAGACCTTGCCCTCATGATCATCGATCCATTGGGTGTACCGCAGAGAGTGAATGAATGGGCGGCTATAGCCGTCTGAGAAGACGATCTCGCCTGTGAGCGATGAGCAGTCGGGGTTCTTGGTCAGCACATTCAAAACCTTTTCGATGTAGTCAGGGCTGACCATGTCATCGTCATCGACAAAGGAAACATACTCGCCCGTGGATTGGGTGAGTAGCATGTTGCGCTTCTGCCCAATGCTCATCTGCCTGTTGTCGGACAGAGACAGCACCTCTACATTACGCTTGCCGATCTGACTCGCTAGTTCGGCTTTAAGTTGCTCAAGTTTAGGCTTCCGTTCCTCAAGGCTTGGAATGAGGATGGAGAGTTTATGCATTGGTCGCCATGTCATGATTTGTTTCCTTATAGTCCGTAGATTTGATTTTCAGGTGTAGATCCCAAGACCTTGTATCCCATCGCCAAGAACTTCTCGTCCATCTTCTTGCGGTAGACTTGGGGAATTTGACCAACCTTTTCAGTCGAATCTAGATCAACCTCAACACACAAGAGTTTACAGTTGTACTCGCGTGGTTTGAACCAATCTTGCAGCACCATCTCTGATGAGAACCCTTCGACATCAATGTTGATGAAGTCAAATGAATTGCCGAAACGAGACAACAGTTCCTTGAGACCGATTCCACCAACATAGATTTTTCTAGGATTGATTATGTCCCCATCGGCATTCTTCTCGTTATTGAAGATCGCGGCGTGTTCAAATCCCACCGAAGAGGCTGCACTATTAGGCGACTCATGAAATTCTAGTAGAGTCTTATCCGCATCCTTTTCAAGCAGAACTGCCAAGTTCACAAGTTCAACTCTGCGAGGCTCTGCCTTATACAACTCAAAGACCTTGGAAAAACAGAAAGACGAAGGCTCGACAAGAACACCCTTCCAATCTTTGAACCTAAGAAGAACGGCTCTGACATTACTGAATGTCTCCCCATCGAACGCGCCGACCTCCAACAGTCTGCCTCCCGTTAATTGATTGGCTTCCAAGTAAGACATGATGATGTCTTGCTCATTGTTCTGTGAATATCTTTTGGTGATGGGGGGATACTTGGAGACTTGAGATATCTCGTTTGGCTTTAGGTCAAAGTTTCTCGCAAGACGCTCCTGATAGAGCGGTTGGTCGTGGGCATACATCTCGGGCGACTCGTTACGGGCATGCAGCGCATCGGGACTTGTAGCCCCCACCCATTGATGCTGAATGATAACATGGTCGATGAATACGACCTTGCCAAGCATCTTTGCCACTTCCGTGAACTCGTTGTCGCAAAACACAGACTTATAGCCTGGGTAGTACAAGTAGCCAAAGCGGTCAAAATACTTGCGTCCCAAGATGGAAAGAGTGATCAATTTATTGCCCCCCGAGAAGCCATCGTTGAACCACAAAACCCCATCTGTGTCGGGGAAGAACTTGGTCATAGCCCGTGCAATGACATCGTCATAGCCGCCATGAACGGGGATCATGTCATCAGAGGCAAGCAAAATTACATCGGGATTCAATCCACGAACCACATCCAAGTCAGCATTGATGGCTGATATCTTTCCCGTGGATTTTCCACAGATTGGATGGAAGTTTCCGTTCAATTGAGAGTTCAATCTACTGAACAGAGAAAACATGTTGTCGTTGTACATCGATGGATCATCATGGTCGAAAGACACCACAAAATGAACATCATGCATTCCTGAAAGGAAGTTGATGTACTTGTCCAATACAGATACGAACTTCTGTGGTCGCCCCCGTGTGGGGAACTTAATCACTATTCTCATTTTTGGCTTCCTTTTTGATCATCATCAATGAACTCAATCACAGCATTTCCCGAATAGTCAGAGGCATACTGCTTTGCACGGATGTACAAAGTCTCGTCAACCTCGCGGACATACTTCATGAAATTATGAGCGAAGTTTCGGATCGCATCCTCAAATAACCGATACTCTTCTTTGGTCATCGCATCATTCGCCTCTTCCTCGGGTGTATGCTCGTCGCCACAGTCACGACCGCCTTGATCTTCATCGATGCCACACTCTCGCTTAAATTCTTTTAGGTTGCATCGAAACACCATCGCAGGAGTAGACTCTCCGAGGTAAGCACCAAGGTTGTTGACTTCAAGCCACTCAATCGCATCATCTTCCTGCATGCCGTCACGATCCATGAGGATTTGCATGCAATGACCGTAGTCATAGAGTGCAATCGGAACATCTTCTCCATATCTTCGAAGCATGCCCATAAACGCCTTCTCAAAGCCATCGAATAGGATTGGTTTGGGATTATCATTCTGCATTTTGTGCCTCCTCGTCTTGACCGTACTTGAACTCCTTGGCAGCAGCATCCTCAAGAACCTTCAGGACATCTTCTGTGAACCACTTAGCAGGATCCTTGTTGATCTTGGACTCAAAGTCTGATTTGCCATCAGGGAATTGAACTTTGTTTGCAACCTTCTTGAGGATACCGTGTTTAATGCCAAGATCGACGAGACCGTAGTAACGATCAAGCCCGCTGTCGAAGTTCAGAAGAACATCGATGACACGATTCTCCTTGGTCAGGCGGCTCTTGTATGTCTTGCAATGAATGATGTTGCCGATAACCTCGCCGTCCCCGTCCTTGTGCTTCTTCTTGGACAGATAGATGATGGTGGACGCAGCGTACTTGAGACCGCTGTTATGGGATACCAACCCATTACTCAAGATATAGTGATGGTCATCTTGTACTGTGATGTCGAATACTGGCTTCGTTTCAATCTTTTGAACACTCTTCACTATTTTTGTCATGTTTAATGATCTCCTCTATTCCATATTTCTTCCACAGGTTTTTGTGGATCACCTTACACAACTTCGATCCAAGGTGTGTTGATTTACCAAGAAAGATCCCCAATTCCCCATATTGGTCAAACTTTACTGTTCGCCCATCATTAAACAAAACAGTAATGGGTTGTGATCTTTGCTTTGATAAAAGTTTGCGTGTCTTTCGGGAATGGCATTTTCCAAAAAATGGATTGTTCTCCCCCGATACAATTTCCGACATTTTCTTACGGTGTTCTTTTGAACGAACTGCATTCAGGAACCGTTTATAGTTCTTCGGTAGAGACATTGGATTGTCTTTCCCAAAGTGTCCCTTACCGTAAAACGGATTGTTTTTTCCTGTGTAATACTCCTTACAGATGTTCCGTATGGTTTCATATTGCCTGCTACTAATTCTTTGCAGCCCCTTCTCTTTTGAATTCAGCATACCCATTGCCATCAATGCATACGCCATTTTTCTTTTCTGTTTCGAATCATCTACCATCTCAAGCAATAGTCGATGGCAAATGTAATGTTCTCTAGGGGTAAGCCCAACAAGGTTGGTTGAATCGTTTTTTCCACCCAAACACCTTGGCACAATGTGGTGCCTCTCGACAAAACAATTCCTAACCATCTCTCGTCTACTTTCTATCAAGTTGAAGTACCATTTTGAGTATTTGCTGTTGTTGAACATAGAGAATACTCTCCCCTATGTATATTTGAGTCCACTTCCACCAAGGGGATTCCTTGTGTTATGTCCTTCGCAACGATCCACTCATAACCATCTTCCCCTTCGATCATAAACCGATGATCAGCAGAACATTCAATAACAGTTCCATCCTCAAACTCAATACGATACAGTTCTTTGTCATTGAACTTGAATGTGTCGGTAACACCCCTGAGTCCGAATAAGGTTACGACCCTATCCCCTACTCTCACATCCTCAATTGGGACATCTCCAACCTCAGTCTTCACCAATGTTCCGCTAACCAAACACCCACCACCCATCTCTTTTGTTGGAACATAAGCACCCACAACATCGTAGGTGTGATTGGTCACGATCATCGGAATGTTATGCTTGCCCAACTTGAGGGTCACGGTACGGAAGACGGACTTGATGACTTGACTGCGAGTCATGTCGCGGACTTCCTTGCCCTCCGTGCTATCATTCATTTCCTTTGAGGTGGACAACATGCCAAGGGAGTCAAGCACGATCATCATCGGCTTCTGCTCTGCCTTGTCCAACTTGCTGTAGTTCTCAATGATCTGAAGTACCTGATAACGAAACTGTTCCACCGTAGCAACAGGGAAGACAGCAACGCGATTCTTATCTAATCCGCGTTCAGCGATCATGCTGCTCGTCACAGCCTGTTCTGAATCGAAGTACAGAATAGCCCCGTCCTTATTGTCCTTGAGGAATTGTGATGCGATACCGAGAGCAAAGTAGGTCTTGCCTGTGGCAGACTCACCTGCGATGCCTAGGATCTTGTTGTCGGGGATTCCACCCTTCAGACTGCCCGAAACAAGGGCGTTGAAGGAGTAGGAGCCTGTATCGATGAAGCCGCCAACATCGGCTTCCAAACCATCGTTTGCGATAGAGGCATATTCATTGCCGCTGCTCTTAACAATTGTCTTTAGAAAGTTCATTGTGTATACCTCACTGGGTTGATTTAGGTGATCTTACACCAAGCCATCGGGCTTGTCAAAGGGATCCGAACCATATTTACAAACCTTCTCAAAGGTTTCGTATGCGTAGCCTACTTCGTTCAAAGTCTTTAGGACTTGCTCCAACTCCTCCCGCGTGATGTGCGCGTGTGCGTGGGTGCCAATGTGCGCGTCCGCGCCCGTGGGGTGGATGTCGTGTAGGACGATACTGATGCCCCTATGAGCATCTGCGGTCTCGCGTAGACCCTCTAGGACGCGATCCATGGCACCGCTGCGGATCAGGGCTTCCCGTGGAGCCTCCTCCTTACCTAGCCTGTTTGGGCTGAAGAACATCCTCTCGCCCGAATAGAAATGGCTCTCGTTGCCTGGTCTAACATAGCAAAAGAAAGGGCTGACGGCAGAGTAAAGAGTCTCATCGAAGTGGGAGTATGGAAAAGCAAAATGGGTTGGCTTGAATCCTGCACCCGCCATGTCTTCCATTGCGGGAAGAACTTCATCATCGATATAGCGGTCAATGTCATATCGACGAACATATACCAATGCATCCTTATGACTCTTGCTGTGACATCCGATGACATGTCCGTCATCCCGCAGTTCCTTAAGCATTTGAATCTCGTTCACCTCCAACAGATGAAACGAATCGATATAGAACACAGCCTTTGCACCATACTTGTTGAAGAGATCGCGGCATGCATACCAGTTCGACACCGAATGGTCATCGAACGAAAGGTGTACATGAGGGTACTGTACTTTCTCTTCGGTGAGGAACAAGCGGAATGGTTGTGCCATATGCCGTATTTATGGTCAGGCAAACAGACCTTCCAACGACCCTTCTTCCTTCACCTTCCACCCAATGCAGTTAAGGATGTTGGAGAGCGGTTCAATGAACGCCTTCTCAAACTGCGTCTCCTTGTCGATGAACGCATTGATACCAAACTCCTCGGGGAAGGTGGCGGGGAAAGATAACACCTTCTCTCGCACGGGGTTGGGCACCTTCAGTTCGACATACTTGATCTTCTCGCCGTTACGGATCAAGGGGTACTTCTTGGACAGCCCCATCTTCTTGATCCAATGATTGTATACCAACGAACCCTTGACATGCATGGGTGTGCCCTTCTTGTAGATGCTTGCGGCATCGGCATAGTCATCCAAGCCGTTGCAGCCACGGGGGAACGCGATGTCATAGACGGGAAGCCCCGCAAACTCGTCGTGGAACCTCTCAACGAAAGAGTGCAATGCACCTTCATCGGCGGTCAGGATCAACTTGATAGCCTCCTTGAGCCGTGTGCGGACGATCTGTGGGGTGGACGAACGGGCGGTTTCGATGCCCATGATCTTCAGGTCGGGATCGTCCATATAGACATTATCCTCACCCAACTGAACGGCAAGCATATACCGCTTCTTGGCGACGAATACTCCTTTTGATGCGATGGCTTCGCGCTTCATTGACATGCGATTGGCATACGCATTCATTCGCTGCGCCAACTGCTCGTACCACTTGTTGATCTTCGGGGAGATCACATCGTTGCAGAACTTGTCCACCATCTCGGTGGTCTTCTTCTTGTCCTTCTTGGGGAACGCCGTCTTGACAAGAGACCCGAGCCGCAGATAGACCGAGTCGGTGTCAACCGCAATCACATAGTCCTCGCCCTCCGTGCCGCAAGCCTTGTTGAGGAAGTGGTTTAGATTGTTCTCTGCCCAACGAATCGACAACTGCCCTGACACGGTGATCGCCTCTGCCATGCTGAGGTTGTAATAGCGGCAGTACTGATTGCCCAAGGCACCGAATGCGCTGTTCAACTGAACCTTACGCACCAACTGAAAGTTGTGATACTTAGAGACTTCCTTCTTCTTGGCAGCGACCGTGGTGGGGTCAGCCTTGGTGCCCTCAGTCTTGATCCACCCCTTCGCCTCAAGCATTCTCCTCTTGTATTCCTTGCGTTGAGTGTACATAGTGTCCATGAGTTCAGGGAGGAAGCCACGGATATCCTTACGATACATTGTGCCATTTGCAGCCACACAGACATCCTTCTCCTTCGCCATGGACAAGAACCCCTCCAAAGAGGGATCGTCTCCTGATATGAGAGAATCTACAGAGATAGCGGGGATCCTGTCCGACACGATTGTCTCGGGGGACAGGTTGTAATGCATTATCAAATGTGGGTAGAGAGAGTCTAAGTCAAAACTAACCACCCACTCATGCTCACCGATGATCGGGGGCTTGACATATGCACCTTCGAACTGGTTGTCCTTGTCGTTGCCCGTCTTTGGCGGGATCGCCACCTTCTTGGTACGAAGATGGTTGTAGATGATGCTGTCCCACATGCGTACCTGTGAGAAGACATCCCCGAAGTTGCCTCTCGCGCTGTATGCAAGAGCCTGTGCTAGTTCGATCAGGCGCAATTTGTCTTCCAACTTGCAGACAAGCAGGGTGTCCTTGATGTTGTACTCCATGAACCGTTGGAAGTCCTTGCGGTACAACTCGGTTAGGGTGCCGACATCGGAGTAGTCCATCTTGGTCTCGCCCAACTCCACGGAAGCAATGTGCTGCAACTTGTAGGACTCGGGGGTCACAAAGGTGAACTTCTTGTACAAGTCCATGTAGTCAAGCACGGTGATGCCTGAGAAGTCATACACCATGTTCTTGCGATCCATGATATACACCTCGCGGGAGCGATACTCACCCCATGGCGACAGCCTCTTTGCCGACTTGCTGCCAAGAACCCGTTCGATGCGGCGGCAGAGATATGGCATGTCGAACATGTTGACATTCCACCCCGTCACAATGTCACAATCCAAGAACTCCCATGTATCCAAGAAATCATGGAGCAACTGAGACTCATTAACATGCCGATGTGCGGTCACGCCTTCGGGCGCGGTGAAGTCGCCCAAGCCGAAAGCATGGATTTCGTCGCCCTGTGAGATGGTGATTGCGTTTACCTTCTCATTCGCCTCCTCGGGAGTGGCAAACCCACTCTCGCTTTCGACCTCAATATCGATGTATGCCACTCGGATCAGAGTGGGGTCGTATTCAAGTTCGCCTTCGCTACCGTAGTTCTCAGCAATGAATTGGTACTGCGATTCAATGTCACCGCAGACTGTGAAGCCTTCGACATCATGATACTTCTTGATGAACTCCCGCGCTTCGAACATATTTTCAAAGTCAACGGGATCGACCCTGTTGCCGTCGATGGTGTGCCAAGATGTAGGCTTCACCTTCTTGGTTGGGACAAACAGAGTGGGGCGAAAGGTCAGCGACTCATGTACACGCTTGCGGTACTTGTCATAGCCACGGTGCAGGAGTCTGCCGCCCTTTGTAACGACATTGGTGTAGAAGGGTGTCAATTATGAGTTCTCCCGCACAACCGCGAGAATGTTATCCTGATGAACAATGTCAAACCCGCCATAGGCATTGCCCCTGCCCTTGGTGATGTCCCACAACACTTTGTCACCTACCTGAATGTCTTCGGCGACCTTCTCACCCACGCTGATCACCTCACTCCAAATGTTTGGATTGGTGATCTTCTCTGTGTAGATGATGCCCGACTCGCTCTTCTTTTCTTTACCCAAACCGACAGTCTTTACCGCCACCCATTTGCCAATAGTCTTCATATTGCTCATCATGAACCTCTTTCTTTTGGATATGGATGTGTTTCGTTGCGGCTTTCGAACTGCTTTCGCAGAGCCTTGGTCTCCGACTTCGTTCTTCCAAGTACATATGCGTACTTGTGCTTGGAAGGGAACTCAATTTTTTCCGCTGATGATTGTTTCTTCTTGCTATGTTCCCGAAGAGCAACCTCAACTGCATCGGGTATGTTTTCCCACAGCATCCTCTGATCGTTGTTCCAACTCTTATCCCATTCGATGCCCAACTCCTTAGCATACTTCTTGTATGCGCTACGAACACGGAAAAAACGATCAGATACGATGCGTCCCGTGTATGGGTTGATATATCGTGTGGTCGTGCCCGATTCATTGCCCAAGTAATAGAAGTTGCATGCTTGGTAGATTGTCCCGATCTCCTTCGCTGTTGGATCGGAGTATGCCGTGAACAATCGGTAGTCGGTGTTCTTGACCATCCATTGAATAGACCACATGAGGAACGATGATGCAAGGTTCTTCGGACTCCAAGAGATACATGCGCCACGACTGATTAGCCGCTCAAGTTTGGGAGTGTCTTCTCCGAGCATCTTGGAGAAAGCGTTTGGCATGTTCATCAGGATTACCCCTGCTAGGATGTCCTTGCCCGTCAGACCTTGATTTGGATCATGGTAGTACGCACCAAACCAATGTGTTGTGTACTGCGAAAGGTTGCCTAGCCACTCATGGCGTTCGATGAAGGCTGTTGCATCCCGTCGATCACGATCTGATACTAGGGGACGGAAATGAAAGTCCGTGGTGGTAAGCGTCTTGATCTTCTCGGGGTCTATGCCACTCTCTTGAATGTCCTGCTGAAGATTGTTTACACGGATATCATACTGCCAACAATGATCCTTGTCGTAGTTCTTGGCTCGTTCGATGATGTCAACCGCGCTCTTCTTCATTTCTTGCCAATATATTCATGAGAGTAGCAGAAACGGTGGGCATGCTTCATTTTGTAGCCCTCCTCGTATGTGCTTCTGCCCTTGCTGTAGTCCTCGCGTGTGCGCTCGTTCTTGCTCGTAGGCTTCCATAGGAGAGACCGATTCCTATACTCACCCATGCGCGGGTGCGCGGTCTTGGAGAAGTACCGACAGCCTTGCCCAACAAAGATCGCTGCTGTGGCATCTGATATACGCACACCCAACCCAAGACCTTGGTAGTCAGGCAGCACAACTGTCCTGTGTCCACGCCATGCATTCTTCAAGTTGCCGTTGGGAAATGAAAGGGCAGCGGAGAATCCGACAGGGGTACCGTCCCAAATGGTGATCCAACATCTTGAACTTTTATTGATGTTTCCGTCGAGATAGTGATGGTTGCGGAACATTGACCACGCTTCGGTGGAACAAGGAAGCATTTCCAAAACGATTTCGGGTCGCCTTTCCAACCCCCTTGCGGTCAACTTACCGCTGCTAGTATCAAACACCCAATCAGGACGAAGCCATTCGATGATGTCGTAATGGCACGAAGCGAACACCAATCCCTTGATGTTCTTCTGATCGGCATAGCGGCGAATAGAGTTGGCACAAGACTTGGCGACATTCCTATCCACAACGGAGGTGAATTCATCAATCACAGCACCGTCCCGCAGCCGTCTAGCCAAGTCCGCACGGAACTTCTCGCCTGTGGATAGTACATGATACGGACGCATCCACGCGGGGATGGAGTTGAACCCCACCGCAGACAGCCGCTCACGGGCATCCACGGTGTTGTTGAAGTGAGAACAGACAGCCAATTCGGGATCCCATGTAATGTTCTCCTCGCTGCCAAACTGCTTGAGAACGGTTGACTTGCCTGTGCCCGAAGGGCCTACGATGAGACCGATACTAAACTCCTTGGGAGGAGTGGGTATGGTTGGTGGAACAAAGGTGCTTGTCCCTGTAAAGGGATAGTCAAACGCCGATGACAATTCATTGACCGTCTCATCGACCTTGACTTTACTTACCAATTCTACTTGCTTTGGCTCATCGAATAGACTCATTCAATTTCCTTCTTGATCTTGTTCCAGTACTTCGTAGTGTTGTCCCATGCCTTCTTGTCCTTCGCCTTCTTGCTGTGCTGCTTCTTCAGGATGCTACATCCCCCGTTATGAATTCTTGCGAGTTGCTCAACTGTTGCATTGGTGGGTGCGTATCGCTTGAGGTAGGCACGAACAACTCGTTCGGCGTATTCAGGATTGAAACAATCATTATAGGAGCCACCGAGCGTCTTGTCAAAATCAACCGCATCCTGCCAGTAGGCGCGATGGATTTGGTAGATGCCAATCGCATCACCTCCATCCCCAACAGCCTTCGGATTGTTGCCAGACTCAACATATGCTAATGCAGGAAGCAATCTATTGATATCGCTTCCGACATCAGCATTAGCAAGTTTGCATGGAAGGAGAAGGGCCGTAAAAAGAATTACCGACAGGAGGATTTGACACGACTGCTTCATGATTCTGCTCCTTCTTCGACTGAAGAAATGAATAGAAGAGGACTGAGTAATTGATGAGATCAAGACAAGTGTCCTCTACAGACTCGTCCTTGACCGCAAGGGTGCCAGATTCAACAAAGGATGACAAGCGCGACATCTTGTCAGTCATGCGGACAAGCATTCCCGCCTCTGTCTTGCAGATGCCCATGGCTTCACATCGGGTGAAATTGGCGAACGGTTCATCACCGCCCTTTCCTGCGTAGTCGGCGTTCTTGCGCTGCATCAAGGAAAAAGCCTTGTTGCATAGTGCCTTGTGGTTGGCAAGCAGTTCATCACGATCCATAATCAAGCCTTTCCTGTTGAGCCGAAGCCGCCGCTACGGTCGGTCTTACCCTTAATTTCATCGGCAATCTGCACGATATTCGTGTAGATTTTTTCGACAATTTCCCCTTGGCAGATGCGGTCTCCATGGGTTATCCGTACATTCACGGTACTTGTATTGGTTACAGGCACCATAAGTTGATGGGTGTAATCTGAGTCGATAACACCCTCACAATTCGAAAGTATGAGACCCCCTTTGAGTGCGAGACCTGATCGCATGTGTAGCCGCACAGAGTATCCCTCGGGGATGTCCAATACCAGTTGAGTTGGCAATAGGGCGCGTTCGTTTGGTCTGATAATCACAGAGGCATTCTTGGTGCCTTGTACATCATCCACAAACGCTAAAGACTTGTAGTTGACGCTGTTTGACCCCCACATTTCAACCTCTCGCTTTCCTGCGGGTAGGCAAACACACACATCAAAGCATGCAGAGTGTTGAGTTGCGTAGGCGGGGAGAAACGCTTCAGGGTGCAATCGATAACACCCAAGGGTCACTTGCTTCATGGTGTAAATCTCACTTGTTGCATTACGAAGATTGTACTACGAATCTGCCTCGCCGTCAAGTGGTTTCTTACGAACCCCAATACGATACTTCGGGATCAATTCCCACTCTTTCTTCTCTCCAAAAGGAAGGATCTTGAAGTGGGAGATCGGACAAACTGGATCCTTTGTTATGGTTGGATTCACGATTTTTACAAGACCCCATTGATCCAATAGGTTGGTAATAGTGTTTCTTCGTGCCTTGTCGGAATCGCTGAAGTCGTTATCCAAGCCATCAAGCATGAATAGTTCCTTGAAGTGGACTATGTAATACTTGCCCCTCTTGTGGAGAATGTGGCAGGACTGATATAGTTTGTGTTCAGTCTTCGAAGAGATGCCAATGCGAGTCAGCGTCTCCTTCACCTTCAGAAAATTATCTGCTGAAGGAAGGGTTACTTCGACTAGGTTGTTCACAATACTTTCGGTGTTCACAGTTCATGCTTCCGTAATTATAAGTCACGGATTATTTAGCATTAGAACCGCCTTTGCTTATCAGAAGAGCATCCAATCTATCCTTTGGCAGCAAACGAATGTATTCAACTGCTCTCTTCCGACCAACCTTGTAAGCAAACATTACTGCCCCAAGAATCTCTTCGTTTATCTCCTCGGGCTTGATCCACTTGTCGAACCGCTTGCGCTTACGGATGGAGTTATAGAGATAGTCATACTGCATACGCTTGTCTGTCAACGGCATGCAGTTAATCTCGTTGGCATACAGAACTGTATCGGGGCTGAATGACAGACCACGATTGACCACGAAAGGAACATAGTCCCGTTCTGCATCAGGACTCATGTCCATCATGTTTCCCGTCTTTTCGTTGATGCTCTTGATGTAGTCGAATGGGCTGATTTTGCTCATGTTATTTCCAAGTCTTCAATATCGATGCTATCCGACCGCACACCCACGATCAGACGCATGGGAATGTAGGCCCACTTGCGCTTCTTGATGTCGTACACGCTGTGTAAGTAGAACTGATCGTAGGCGTTGGATCCATGGTATCTGTCAATCAGGGGTGTCTCAACAAAATCTTTGGTGACAACGCAGATCTTGTGAATAATCTTTGTCTTCACCCGATTGCCGTTCATGTCTTCGTATTCAATGTCCAAATGATCGGGATATATCTTCTCCAACAGAGAGTCCAACCACTCAGCAAGCATGACATCGGTCATCCCCGTGATATCGAAATATGAACCCAATCCACCATTGCCCGAATCGTCGCTATGCTTCTTTGCCACCTTCATCGAAAAGTATGTTTTGCGTTCACGCAGGAATGCCTGACGGGCACTTTCACACTCTTTGATGAATTTGGTGTATGAATACTTTTGATCAAGTCGCTTGTTGATCTTCGTCACCTTCTCCAACTCCTCGTCTGTGATGACACTAGAAAGCAGCATGATCTTTTCCAAAGGATTCACGACCTCACTTACTGTGGTGGAACGAAGACTATCAAAATCATCCCAAAAATTAGGATTAACCTCGGAAGTCATCGATGTTTTGAACTCATCGATGTACTCCTGAATGTTATACTTCTTCCCGATCTGATGGATCGTAATAGACAAGTCATTGAGGCTGTTTACAACCATCCTATGCCTCCCTTCGTCGCCTGTATTTAGGCTTTGAAGGTACATTCAGATGCCAAGGCGACACAACAAGCGGCTAGATTGATCTCCTGATCGGCGGCAAAAGCGGCACGGTGCTGATACTCCGAAAGAGTGAGTACCGCCTGTGGAATGGATGATGGCTGTAGAACTTCGATCAAAGTTTCATATACCTTTCGAAAGATATGAGCCGTGTCCCTGTCCGAATTGTCAACCACCCACCTACGAATGTCTCCAAAATTCTTGCTCTTGAGAGCCTTGACTAATGTCTCTGTGCTTACATCCGATGCAACAAGAATTCCTGTGTCGATGGAACCCGACATGGAATACCGCTGAATCTCATTCAGAACCCTACGGAAGTCGGGGAAGTGCTGAATGATGAGTTCAGCCAAGACTCGCTCATTGTATTGAATCTTCTCCTCATCCAAGATGCTCTTCGTGCGCGTGAGGAACCCCTTCGCCATCTTTGGCTTTTCCTTCGCGGGGATCTTGAAATCGATGCATGTGCAGCGACTGTGCAACGGTTCGATGATCCGATGCTTGAAGTTGCATGTGAGGATGAAGCGGCAGTTCTTGGCGAACTCTTCGATGAAGCCGCGAAGAGCGGGTTGTGTTGACTGTGGGTTCAGATAGTCGGCTTCGTCAAGGATGACCACCTTGATGCCACCACCCAACGAAACAGCAGATGCAAACTGTCGGATACGGGTTCGAAGTGTATCGATCCCACCATCTTCAGATGCATTGATGAACAAGACATCCCGTTCCAATTCATCACAGAGGGCGCGGGCCACGGTTGTCTTCCCACAACCCGCGCCCCCTGACAGGATCATGTTGGGGATGTCCCCCGACTTGACGATGTCTGTGAAGGTGTCTGTAAGTGCTTCTGGAAGCACACAATCTGCTACCGTTTTTGGACGGTACTTCTCAACCAGTAAGTCGTTCATCGGTTATCATTTGGAGGTGGTGCTATCGGACTCCATCGCAACCCAGTAGTTTACTGGCACTGATGATCCATTGAACTTAGCAACACGCTTCTCCGCGAGATAAACCGTATAGTCGCCCTGAACCATCTTCAGGTTCTCGACCTTGAACCAAAACTTGAATGAGATATCGTCAGGGTTCTCACCAACCGTGAGGCTCCAACTGTGTGCGGTTGGATCCTTCTTATCACAGACCCGAATGCAGATGCCATCGTCACAGGACTCGACACACATATCGGGAGCCTGTAGCACAGAAGCAGCCTTCATGACCGCAGCGAGATCCGCGCCGCTGAGATCGAAAGAAACAAACTCCTTGGGCATGTTGATCTTCTTGTCTACCTTCGTCAGCAACTGTGGGTCGCTGTAGAAGTACTTGACAGATGCCTTCGTTCCCGAAGAACTGATGGTCACGAAGTTATCAGAGAACTCAAACTCGGGATCCTTGAACAGGCTCACCGTAGACAGAAACTTTGCCATATCCCAAACACCAAACTCTGTATCGAACTCCTCATTTACCGTAGCCTCTGCGAGAATAGTCATTGATGGCGAGACTGTGTTAATCGTCTTGCCTTGCTTGACATGCAGATTGCTGTTGATCGAAGCAAAGTTCTTGAGGATGTTCAGGGTGTCAGACGAAATCTTGATCTTGTTCTTGGTCGCGCTCATTGTGTAAAAGTCTCCTTATGACTCATATGGTTTGAGAGATCATACTATGTGTAGGTACAAAGTCAAGTGGGAAAGAGGGAGAGTTGCCCCGATTCCTTAAGATCGTTGATTATGGTTTGGACAGGAACGACATAGAGCATATCGGAGAGGGCGTTCAATCTAACAACGATACCAATGCATTTGCCAGTATGAATATCGAATACCCCTCCACCACTCAAGCCATAAGTCCCATTGCATGTCACAACTATGTGCTTATCCTTGTTCCATGGAACAGTTCTATTTCGATTCGCAATGATCCCTTCAGAGATGGTGTTCTCTTCACCAGTTGGTGATCCTGCTGCATAGACACCGTCTCCCACCCGTGGGGGCAAGGACACGAAGGACACACCCCCCTTGATGCGCCGAAAGTCCCCCACGGGTTGGAGTATTGCCCAATCAGAAATAGAATCTTGTGCAACAACATTTGCCATCCAAGTCTCCACTACGAGATCATCATAAGGGTCAGACTGTGTTATGATATAAAGTCCCTTGCCATCACCTATTACATGAGCAGCAGTAAGGATGAAAACCTCCTCATCTACCTTGTACACAACACCCGATCCGATTGCTAGTTTTCCGTTTTCGCAAGCGTAAATCTCAACGCTACTTTCCAACACCATTTCAGCAGTATTTTTTTCACCATGAGTTGCAGATGGTGAATTGCTGTATGTGTCACCAAAAATAAGGATTGCAGCAACCAAGAAACCAAACATACTGTTTCTCATGATCCACCTCCTCGGAGGGGAGTTCCGCCCAAAGGTTATTTATCATTTAGTATGAGTTAGGTGGGTTCAACTTTTGAAATTTTTGTGATGCCGAAGGTCGCGTTGAAATACATGTGGATTTGGTCTGATCGGTAATGACGAATCTGACCACCATCACAAAGAACAACACACCATATGTCGTTTTCATATGTGCCGCTATTGCTCACATAAATGGCATAGCCATCTTTGCCATCCAAAGTCACAACTGGAATTGGATTTCGAAACTCCATCATAAAGTGACTCTGAGGGGATTCGAACCCCTGTTACATCCTTGAAAGGGATATGTCCTAGACCGACTAGACGACAGAGCCAAAAGAAAGGGGGAGGGGACTACGCCCACTCCCCCCTAATTGTGCAAGGTCTTTCCCTTGCTGTTAACGCTTGGACGAGCAGGAGGAAGAACACTTCTCCTTGAGTTCGTAGAGATCATCGCTGAGTTCGACAATCTTGTTCCAAATCTCAGAACGCTCACGCTCGTAGTCGTTCTTGATGCGCTCGTTGGTGGTGTCGATGTGCTGATACACATCCTCCATCTGACGCGCTGTGCTGACACGATCTGCTGCCTCATCCGCATCCTTCAGGATCTTCTTCACACGCGAGTTGGCATCAAGGATGCAGACACCCGCCTGATTCACGATGAGACCCGCAGCAACCCACAGCAGCGCGTTGCTTGCTCCCTGATACGCCTGATACGCACCGAACGCAGCCGCTGCGAGACCGCACAGAACGAACAGACCGCCATAGTTGAAAGTGTCGAAGAAAGACACTTTCTCCGAGCCATACCGCCGCATGATCAAATTGCCCATATCAAATCTCCTTGGTGTCTGAGACACCTTTTTGGTTGAACTAGAAAGTCTAACGGGTCTTCCGTACTTGTCAAGTAGTGAGATCAAAGGTTTCATATGATGGTCAGAGAGCAGTAGACGCGATTTGGTGTTCCCCTGTAGTAGCCAAAGATCAGGAGGTGTCGCTTGTTCTGCTTGCCACCACGGATGATGGTTCCGTACTTTATGATTCGCTGACCCATCGTCCTCTGCCAACTGTTGCTGTTTGCAAACGATATGATTGCGCTCTTCATAGAAGTGTCGATGCTCCCTTTGAAGAAATACCCCTTCGTGGAGCCGCCCCACACATTTGATTCCTTCATCAGGTCTACAAGTTGGAGTACTTCCTTGTAGCCCTTGCTATTAGATTTGCCGTTCTTCCCCAACTTGGTTGCGAGCAACGCTTTTGCATCGCTAGATGGCGCACATGTGCGCGTTCGACATGCGGTCGTGTGGGCGGTGTTGCGTAACTTAGCCACCGCTCTGCTTCTTCTTCTTCATTAGGGACAGTTTGCGCTTGACAGCAGGATTCTTGAGAAACTCCTCTATCTCCATCAAGCCATACAGTTTGTAGGCGAAATACATTCCCGATGTTTTTCTACCATCAAAGTCCGTAAGATGCACCAACAATCTCTGTGCATCCATACGACCAATTTGATCGGAAAATCGAGCCAAGTCTTCTTTGATAGCCTTCTTCAAGAAGTCGATGCTGTAAACCCCAAGACCGCTAATGTGTACATCGGGGATTTCCATGCTCTTGCTGTAGTCGAGATATCTCGCTACCTTGCTGTTTGGAATTGTCAACTTGAAGGGTTCACCATTCGGCAATTCCTCGTTCAGTATGTTACGAATGTCGTTGACCAATTGGTTGTTGAATGGGTCTTTCATATCCACTATTTAGACATCATCATTGTCTTCATCGTCTTCGGAGAATGCATCGTACTCCAAACGAGCAGCACAGTCCTCACAAAGAGTCTTGACCCATGAACCACTCTTCCTTTTACAGAGGGTTCCAAGACTGCCACAGACTTCACAGACGCTTGCAGATAGGTCCTCTGTTAGTTTTACGAGACCGTGAATCCTATCGTTTCCACCATCGTAATAGACCCGTAGAGTGCCAAACTTCTCCTTCATTTGTACGACACGGAAAGGCGTATCACCCTCCGCGATGGACGGATCCTTTTCAATCTCGCGGTCAATTGCAGCCGCAAGGTTTTCAATCAGGGTGTCCCATCCGTATCCAAACTCCCAATAAACAGTTCCGACAGATTGGTCGGGAGAATTGGTTCCATTCCCGAAGACACGGGGGTAACGGGCTTCGATTTCTTCTCGTCTGCGTTCCTGCGTGTGTACGAGTTCTCCACAGAGTCTGGAAACGGATTCAACGACGAGGGGATCTGTAGAGCCGTTTCGACTTCCTCCCCCTTCTCCTGTTTGAATTTGACTGCCTTGTAGTTGATCTTCGACGAACTTTTCTTGTGGATTTCGTTCAGCCATTTTGCGTCCTTTTCTGCATGTAATTCAGATTCGTAAACACAGATCACTCGACCGTGGTCTATTAGATAGCCAAGATCCGTTTTGCCATGCGAGACTTTTACAGCCCAGAGTTTTGTTCTTGCCAATTCATTGCCTCGCTAATAGTCTTTTTGTTGTAGTCAACTGAGACGAGAACAGCGCAGTAGCCATCCACATTAGAAGGAATGGATTGCAGGGCAGCAATTGTGCCCAAACTATAAAACTGTTCGCCAATCATCAGTAACGGGCCTCCTTCAAAGTCATACATCCCCTCACCGCCACGCGAGAAGAGAGACTTGCCCATAACCTTGAAGACACCATTTGCGATGTCTATTGGTCGAATGGTTCGAAGGTCGCCATAGCGACTGTAATCATCAAATTCGAAGTAGGTTTGCATTGTGTAGAGTATACCCTGTGTTTGGGTGCGTGTCAAGAGCCATCTGCGGGAATCGAACCCGCGACCATCGGTTTGGAAACCCGAGACTCTACCGCTGAGTTACATTCGCCTAAATGGAGTCGGGGGGAATCGAACCCCCGTGCTGACATGCGTTCTGTGGTGCATACTACGCCAATATCCTTCACTTGTTCAGATCCACCGCTGAAGGCGACTTAGCGGATCAGATTGGGACTCTTTGTTCTCGACTTCCTTCGGCGTTCCCGTTCCCGAAAGTCCAACCGCTGATTTCTCCTTGCACCCTAGCGGTGTCGAAGTGCTTGGAGGTCACGCTGCGAGAGCGAGACGGTAAGGCTGCTTGTTGGCAGTTCTAGTTTCCATACGAGTTTGAGAGCCTAGCATGGTTCCTCTTGGCGCATCACACATCAGTCTTCATGCAGTCGATGCCTGATCGACCCCATGTATCCTTTCACTTCAATCTCAAAAGATACTTTGTTCTGTTCAATTCAGCGATCATCTCATCACGAATGTTGAGAAGATCTGTGTCCTCGGCAAGATTGAGAATTGCGGGAACATCCTTGGTCATATATGCAATCGTCTTGTCGATATATTCAACACACCCTCCATTGTCCTTGTAATTGACTACGGTGAGTTTATAGTCATTCTTGGCGACAGGTACTCCATAACGCCCCGAAAATACTTCTACGAAGGTATCAATCAGATCATTCAAGTTGTCGTACAACTTACCAAGAGCCTTGTGTTCTGAATAGGACTTGGTCTGCCAATGAAAGACTCTGAGTTGAGCCTCAAGGGTAAGCAGGGTGGTGATGATAGTCATATGGCTATTTAGTCCTGTTTCTGTTTCGGGATGTCGATATCTTCGGTCAAGTATTGACTGATGTCTTGTTTCATCTCTTCGATGCTTCTTTTGGCATTTTCAAGGATCTTGCGGGATGCGTCTGCGTACCCGATTCTATACTCATCCCAATAGACCCCATTATCGGTCGTAGCATTTCCCCATTGAGTAGGGCAGGCTTTCGGCTTCCCTTCATGGCGGTCATTCCATCCGTCCTTGTACCCCTTCCCAGGGGTGTATCGCGCATTAGTCATCGTTTGCTCTTTCTTAATTGACGAGTAATGAGAATCCTACCATCCCGTATACGAATGTCAAGAGGGGTGCCAACATGAACCTTCATCCTGCGACAGACCTCGGGTGGAATGCGAATGTAACACTTCTTCTCGCTCGTCTCCTGACCCGTATCAGGATCAAGATCAAGGAAAAGAGACTCTTCAATGGAAACGATCCATGAGGTGACAGGCTTACCAGATGGCTTTTTCTTTGGCTTTTTCCTGCCAAAGATCGCATCATAGTTCTTGTCGAACTCATTCTTGTCGAGTGGGCGATACGAGTCGCCCTTTCCTGCACCGTGAACACCTTCCATAACAACTCCTTTCAATCACAAGTAGCGCGAGTGGGATTCGAACCCACACTATGTTGATTTTGAGACAACTGACTCTGCCGTTGGTCTACCGCGCCATCCGATCATTGTACAGATCTGAACCATGCAGTCATAAAGGAATCTGCTTCCTGATATGACTCAAACACGAATGGCTTGCCTTTCATTCTACTATAGAACTGGCTGACCTTCATGGGCTTGAAGTCTCCAACAGAGACCTCCTTGCCATTCCCAGGGAAATCAACTGCATTTCCATCCTCGTCCTTTGCCTGTGTGCCGATGAGCATTCCCTTGCCATCGAAAGACTTGTAAAGCACGGAGTCTTGGTTATACTTCGCGCCCCACTTCTTCAGTAGACCCTTCAACTTGCCGCTGTCATCGCCCTTCTCGCCAATGACGAGGAACGCTTGTTCCTTGACATCCTTGGACACCTCGGAGCCGTAGCCTTCGATGTAGTGCCCTTCGACCTTGTAGAAGCCAAACCCCACAGAACGAATGTCTGCTTGGAGTTGTGCATTCCTCTTCTTGTTCTCGGAGACGGGATAGCGACCGCGATAGGCGGTGACGATGCCAATGTTTCGTTCCTGCGTGTGCTGCCAAAGGCGAACAATTGATGCTTCGTCCAAGACTTGCATCGTGCTTACTTCGTTTGCCGCCTCTGTCAACTTTCGTAGAGTGTCTTTGTCCATTGCCACTCCTTTCAATAACCCAACTTCTTCAGAGCATTGATTGTCTCTGCCGCACTCTTATGGAAAATACCAATTCCACCATGGGCTTCCCATTCCGTTATGTTCTTTCTCCAATCATCAATCAGGATGTTGGGGATGCCATTGGTGGTAGCATAATCTTTCTTTTGATGACGGAGGAGAATATGACTCTTCGATGGAAGCGGAAGAAGGTTCTTCTGAATCCATTTGATCTTGTCATTCTTCGAACTTGGTTGCCATGATGTGGTATGAGCGGAAAGAATGTTCGGGTTGTGCTTGGAGATATATGCCCACAGTTTCTTACCATCTCTATGCCATGGGAGTTCAGCAAATAGATGTGGATGCTCTTTGTCGATCCGAGGTTTCAAAGGATCGATATAGGAGTCGAAGTTCATGTTACTTAGATTTTTGATCCCATAGAGGTTAGCCAATCCACCAACAATATCTACTAGTACACCATCCATGTCGCAGTAGATCTCGCCTTTTCGGGCTTCGTTGATGTGATGGAGAAATGACCTCATGACTGACATATTTAGTCCAAATGCTCTCGGTGGGGTTCGAATTAGATTTTGAATGGACTCGGTGGGACTTGAACCCACAACATCGAAATTAAAAGTTTCTTACTCTACCATTGAGTTACGAGTCCGCACATCCCCGACAGGATTTGAACCTGTAACCAACGGATTAGAAATCCGTTGCGCTATCCAATTGCGCCACGGGGACAGGTTGTATTACGACTCTTGTTTCCACTCAATGAGGGAGGCGATGTTGAAAGAACGCCATGCTTCCTTCTCCAAATCCCAAACGGAAATGTTGTTTTCAGACTTCTTCCTCGTTGGGGTTGGTGTGATGTTTGATTCCTTGGGCTGATTGAGGCCAGAAGCCGCCGCGTCGAGCGCGTCCTTGAGCATGGCGGAGGCGGTAACGGCAGCGTTTGCCGTGTATGCCTTGGGGGCTTCCTGCTTCGGTAGAAGGTCTTGCTTGAGGGTACATCGCATCGTTCTTTCGGTGCCGTCCACCTTGGTGAAGATGACTGTGCAAACCCCGCTATGAAGGTCGCCAAGGATTCTGTTGCGAACAATGAATTGATCGGCAGTGAGTGTGTTGTTGATCATGTTGAATACTGTACCACATTACTCGGGCTTGTCAAGATCCAAATCATCAAACGGGTTTTGATTGTGTTGATCGGGAGGGGGAGAGTCCTGCCATTCCCCCTCTAGGTCGGCACCGAACTTATCGGGACTTACGGGAAACTGAAAGAAGTTATCGGACTCATTGACAGGCGTGTCAGGCGTTGGCGGCTTGAACTTCATCAAGTCGTTGATCATCTTGTTGAGGAAATTATTCATCTCCTCCGCCGATCCTGCGAAGAACCCATTCGTGATGTTCTGATCTGCCTCCGCGATCTTCCCCAACTCTTGCTTCGTTGGGTTTCTGAGGGTTCCCATCTTTTCGAAGTTGTGGATGTTGTAGGAGGTCACAATTCCCCGCATATCGGCAACAAGAGCAAAGAGATCCTTGAGTTCGACAACACCCGAATCCTTACCACGATTGCTGATGGATCTGAGAGTGGTCTCCAAGACACGGAGATAGTCAATCAACTGCTGCTTCTCCCGAAGGAGGGCTGCGTTTTGTGTGATGAGAGACTTGACTAGAGTTGGTTTGAGCATTCCGTAATACTACCTCATAAAAGACCCCGTGTCAACCCATAACGCCCAACGCCTTCAAAGTTGTTGGATGAACTTGGGGCCTGTCTGGGTTTGCCTTAATTGCCCGAAGAGCGGCTGTTTGCGCCTTCTCGGGAGTCATGTCGGGGGGTGGAGCGGATTTCTGAATGTAGTCGGCAATTGACACTAAAGCCTCACGATTGATCTGTCGGCTTCCTGCTTTCTTTACTCGGAAATACTTGAAATCCATAATAGCAGAACCCTTGATATCGTGAGCGAGACGAATCGTCTTCCCACGATTAGGCCCAGATGGATATGTGTACTCCCCACCCTTCTTCAATTGAATCGAACCTTCGTGTCCACCAAGGATTACCGCAATATCGCCATTGATACCTAAAGATGGGTAAGTTCTGAAGATGATATCTTGCATAGTTCCAGCGGCACCACGATGTGTATTGAAGAAGATATCGGTAGCCACTACGCGCTCGCGTGTGAAATTCTGTTGAAGCGCGATCTGATAGTTGGTAAGAATCCAAACGATATGGATGTTCTCTGGTTTATAGCCGCCCTGCTTAAGGAAATTTAATACACCCTGCTCACCGCCCATCTCACCAACAAGCGCACCCGCATCCTTTAGGGTCATATCAAACATGATATTTGGAAGTTCTGTGCGATTTTTATCAGCGAAGAAAGACATAATTCTCTTCTGATCTAGTCTCAAATTCTTCACAATCATATGCAACTTTCCCGTGTCCTTTGGATCCCTGAGATCCAATGTACGAAGAAGAGGAAGAACATCTTTCATCGACTGTGCCGTTGGAAGATCTCTTTCTTTGTTATTGATTGCATCTCTCATCCTTAGGAGAGAATCCTTGATGTCATCAGGATTGAAAATCTTGAACTTTTCTCCCTGCATAAGATTTGTTGCAGCAAAAGACTTTCCCGATCCTGCGCCACCCGCAAGGATGACTGCGTTGCCATAGTTACCGCCCTTTCCAAGGATAAGCAACCTCTCTTCAAGGTATCTCTGAATCTCTTCGTAGAGGGGGAGATATTGCTCTTGAATGTATTCGTCTCGTAGTTGGGGAAAGGTCTTCATGGCACTTCTTATTTATGGGATTGCAATGATCACACTCTTTTGCGCTGAATGAGGAGCCATCATGGTGTTGTTTCCAATCGATTGTGTATTCGATGGCTTCTTGCTCTTGATAAGTGACTTGGTCTGCATGATGTAATCGTCCATTCCCTTGCGGAATTGAAACCAATCTTTGCCTCGTTGGATGATCCCTTCTTTCATACAGGCAACTTTGGGTCAGAACTCATGAAGTTTTGCTTCTTCATGGCGGTGACCATCACCATTTTCTTCATCTTGCCGTCCCAATCAAGAGTGAACGGCATGTTGAGGCTCTTGCTGACATCAAGGATGATCGCCTTCCAATCTGCGGGGTGACTCTTGATCCTTTGTGCGTACTTCGAATATGTCTTGCGGAATGCATCCTGAATCTCGGGGATGCTTACTGTTCCACCATAGCCACGGCTTCCATTGATGCGTTCCCAAAAGTGACGGGTGAATGCGATGTCCAAGTTCGCAGCCCTGAACATAGAATCAAGCACAGACTCTAGCCGCTTCAAATCATTCCATGAGACATGCTGATGCGGCTCCTGCGCCTGTGTACGCGCACCCGCGCCGCGCCCATACGCGCCCGTAGTTGAGCGACCTGTGATGATTGCTTCATCAATGTGTTGTTTGAATGATTTCATCTGTTTGCTGATTGCCAATCAGGAGTAATAGGAATGCTCTTCTCGCTAACAGCCTTCTTGCTGTTTGCTCCCGCCGCCTTCAGCCATTGCAGGACATGGGTACGCCGTGTTGTGGCATCAATAGCGTTATTTATTTCCCAAGGGCGCATTTTGTTTTTGCTTTCAGGCCAATCTTCAACATCGAAATCGGTCGGAACTTGATCGGCAGAGAAGTTTGCTCCGTCATAGCCAACCATTCTTGTGTAGACCATATTGGCGGTGGTGTTCTCATTAATGTGTTGCCTGAAGGACTTCATGCCTTTTATTTAGTTGTTTGGCAATAACAATAAACAAAAGGGGGAGACCCGAAGGTCTCCCCCAATGTGTTTCCTATCGTTTCCCGCCTGATTTACTTGATCAGGGTGGTCACGGCAGTCTGTACGGTTTCCCACGCAACCACTACACCCTTGAGGGCGAAGGGAAGGATGGCGAGGAATAGAACCACATGAACTGGGTTCTTCCAACTGAAACCGCAACTAACGGGGCACTTACTTGTACTCATTTTCATTTCTCCTTTGTTGAAATTGGAAAGTACCTACTAACACTAACGAGATTCAGAACTTGATGGTGAGACCGCCCGTGAATGCTACATCTGATTCAGGGGTAAATACATTCTGCGTGACAGGAATCAAAACCTTTGCGGAGAGATCCACATTCGACGCGACATTCCACGAAGCAACAGGGCCGAGGAAAATTTGGTTTTCGCCGCTGTTCACATAGTACAACTGGTCTAGTTCGACACCAAGGTCAAACGAGTTCAACTCATATGAGAGATTGGTACCGAGTGTAACTACATCCGAGTCCGTCTTGGCACCAAGCCAAGTGATATACGATTCCTCGCCGTTGAAGCGGTATTCGGCAGTCTGCGCGAAGTCGAAAATCCACAACTTGGAGTCGAACGCCGCGTTGATGTACGGGTTGACATTCGCGTTACGAAAATACTCCGAACCCACAGGCAGATAAACACCGCCACCGATAGAAAGATTCCATGTACCGACAGCACAGCAGTTTTCTCCTCGTAAAAGATCCCAAGAACCACCAAGATTGATATTGCTCAAAGTCGTGTTGTCATCCTGTGAGTACACAGGAAGATCAAGGGTAATGCTAATGTCCTCTGTGAGGTCAACCCCGAGAGTTGAGTTAAGAGCAAACAGAGTACTGCCCGATCCCTTGAAGGTGCGGATATCAACAGACTCGTTGAGATACCACTTCATATCAGAGAGCGACGAGAGAATCGATGGCTCTGTCTTGGTAGCCGCTGTCTGTGCCTGAGCAACGGAGGCGGTGGAGAGGAGAGCGGTAACTACTCCTGTTCCGATTTTGTGTGTCATGTTCTTCATTTCTGTCCTTTCTTGTTTTTACCCTTCCCTACTTTGGGGGGTGCGGATATGTATATCAAAGTCGGCAAACGATAATCACATTCTTATACAAGTCCAATCAAGTGAAAAGAAAAACCCCCACCACAGAGCAGAGGGGGCTTATCTTTCTTTCGGACTTGATTGCTATTTTAGTTTGGTCTTATACCGTAATCCCGTGATGCTTAAGCAGACCCTCGACTCTCCCAAGTTCCCTACCAACATAAATGCCTTCGAAGTTGACCCAGTATGCAGGGCCAGACTTCATCATCTCGGGGCCTCCGAGTTTTCTGTTGTAGGAATCGGCGGTAGAAAGAGTTTGAGTAATCTCTCGCCTTGCATCGGTGTCTCCGATCTTCTGAGCAGCAGTTCCCAACTTGACGATCAGTCTTCGGTTCGCTTGGATCTTCTTCTGTCGGTACTCCTTCGTAGCACTCACAGCCTCGCTGATCGTTTCACCATCCTCATCGAACCACTCAAACACCTTCTTGATGCGGGAATCGTTGCGATCAGTTGGGCTGAGGAAATCCTTCACGCCTTTGAGGACATAAGCGATCATGTCCTTCGGTTCGCCACTAAGGTAGTCTTTGAGACCATCGATCATCTCCCACACAGGACCAGAGTCGCCGTTAGGAACCTTGAACTGTCCACGAAGACCGCCTTTCTTGTAGGCAGACTCCAAGTCATCAAGTAGTGAATCTGCGTCCTTCTTTGAAAGCGTTGAAGAACTCCACCATGACTCGCTGACTGCTTTTGTGTTGGTGGTCTTGACGAAGTATGGCTTCGTTATTCGCTTTTTTCCGTTCCAACTGTTACGACCTTGATGTAGATAGACATAATACCCAACATCAAAGTAGTCGGTCATGATATCGCTTCTGTCCCAGTTCTTTTGATTGATGACATCCAGTATCTTCTTCAGGGTGCCGCTGTTCTTGTAAAAGTCGAGATGGTAATGGTTGATCTCTCCATCTTTGTCCATGAACTTGACGGGGCCTGATATGATGTAAATGGTTACAGAACCATAACTCCCCGTGGTTCTTTTCACCTCAAACTTGAACTGTGGGAACTTCTTCTTCAGTTGGTTTCTGATCTCCGCTATTCCCTCTGTGGAGATGTAAGCCTCTGCAATCAACTCATTGTCTTGGTCTGCTTCATCAATCTGCTCAATGCTCTCCCCCACAACCTTACGAAGTTCGGGATATTTTGTCTTCCACCAACGAGCATTTGATGCAATCTTTTTAAGTTCGGGATCTTGTTCTTTCCACCAAGCAGCAATCTGAGTGTCTGACTTACCATTACGCTTCATCCACATCGCTCTAGCCAGAAGACCGTTTGTCCGTATTTTGTCGAAATCTGCTCTTGCTTTGCTCTCTTCGATTGACTCGCCCCAATTGTCTTCATCAAGTTCAAGTTCAACTTCTTCCTTGATGTCCTTGATGTCCTTCGGGAAAAGGACATTAACAACTCCACCCTTCGCGTTCTCAATGGCGATTGCCTTCCATGGCTTGCCCTTGAGTTCCTTGATGATGTGGTTGATGTGTGCGGGGATAGCCGCTGCGCCGCTGACCTTCTGCTGCATCAGCGCACCAGGTCCACTTGCCTTCATCACGACAATCGTGAATGGGCCTTGGATGTCCTTGACTCCCTGAAGAATTCTCTTGAAGCGAATCATTTCCTTCTCCTGAAGTTCAACCGACTCCTTGATGCCGATGACCGTGACCTCTCCATCCGACCAACTTCCCTTGGATCCAACCTTTGCTTCAGCCTTCTTGGTGAGACCCTTCACCATGTTCTGAAAGTCCTTTGGATCGTACACCTTGATATCGTGAGATTCAGGATCCTTCTCCGTGGTGAGGACGATGACGCTTCCCACGGGCTTTGCACCCAACTGCGACTTGATCTTGCGGAAGTTGCTGACCATGGACGATCCTCCCGCATTCTTAATCATCGTCTCTGCGCCTGTCATGATGCGAACGCCTTCTTCAATCTCAGTCTCTTCCTTCTGCACCTTCTGCTTCGGGACGAGGATGCTTGCAGGCTCACCGACATCAACGACATATCCACCGCCATGTTGCTGTGCCTTGCTTGTGCCACCATCATCGAAGCGGACAATCTTGCCGCTGACCATCTTGCCCTTGTGAGGAACCTTTACCTTGTCCCCTGCCTTGAACTGTTCAGAGACTTCGGTCTCCTCTTCGACCGACTCTCCCCAACTCTTGTTGACAAAGTTTACGGCTTCCTTCTCGCTGCCCATGTCCTTAATCCACTTGCCCGTTGACGAGTAGATGCCAACGAGTCTCTTTGGATCTTTCTTCCCTGGACCTGTGAGGTACTTCTCCTTTGCCTCTTCGATCTCGCCGTTCTCCACGAACTGAGTTTCCTCAGTCATGACTTTGCCATGCTTCTCCATCCACATGGCAACAGCCTTGAGGAGTTGACGCGGAGCAAAGCGAATCTCCTTGTCGTTCACGAACCGTGTGCTGCTGTCGGGGTATGCGATCAGCACCAACTTGGGATTGCCTTCCGACTGCCCCTTGGTCTTGAACACCTTGTGCGGCGCAATCGATGTCCGCGTATTCTTCTTGGCGGGTGCTTCGATGAAGCCGACCTCACCGATGTTTTGTACGCTGATCGTCCATCCGCTGATGCTGCCTTCCGTGAACGATGTGAAGCGATACTTGCCGATGACCTGTTGCTCCTCCGACAGTTGCTCACCTTCGACCTCAACGCTCTCGCCATGGAAAGTATCAAAGTAATCATTGACAAGGTTAGCGGTATTGAATCCCATAAACTTCTTGACAACGCCATGCTTGTTCAGAACCGCAGTGACCGAAGCGAGTCGCATGACTTGCTGTGCAATGCCGCCCTTAATCTTCATCAACGGTTTGAGTTCGGCAATCGCCGCCTTGGGGAGAGAATACATGAAGTTCTCAAGAGCAGCCTTCACGCCACCCTCGGTCACATACTCCTCATGCAGAGACTCAAGCACAATGAACAGATGAGACTCGTTCTCAAGCCCCTCTGTCTTCAACATTGAAAAGTCAACAGTCACGATAGCGTTTGTCCCCGCAGGAGACTTGACCTTGTCGAAGGATGTGCTGATGGTTGCAGGAGACCCCTTGCTCTGCCGCTTGGTAAGACCGTTGAAGGTGATGATGAAGTCCCGTGCCTTTGCAGCATTTACAAAGTGAAGAACCATCTTCTTGTCGGTGACATCCATCTTGTTGATGCCTTTTTCGAACCCCATCTTCTGAAGGAGTTGGCGCATCTTGACTTCGAACTGATGTTTGCTGTAACCAAACATCGTACCTCCACCACTATTTCCCATAAAGAACGGGGTTGCTTCGTTGACTGTGTTCGCCATCTTGTCGTTATTGGAGATGGCAGCACCACCAAATTTGGCGGCTTCTCCGAGAATTCTTCTTTGGAATTCGTTCATCATGGGGTAAGGCTCCTAAGTAAGGAGTATTTAGCCTTCGACAAACGGCGGAAAAGTAAAGAGTGGGGAACCTGTTTAACCACCCACGGCGACATACTATTCGCCTTTTACCTGTCTTATTACCTATGGGGGGGCGACCCCCCCCCCAGTAAGAGCAGGATGGATTTATGAGAAAACTATATCACACTCAAGGCGCGTGTCAAGGGGACATCACAAAGAATGTTTACCTACTCTTTATACCCTTGGTCATCTTGGTGTGAATCGGATCGCCCTCTAGGTGAATGCCGATAATGTCATAACCATTACTCTTAAGGTCCGCAACATAGGCATTCAATTGCCGATTGAACTCATACTTGTTATTCGTTGTCCTCAACTGTATTGGAGGAAATAGAGCAGTAACAACTCTTTTTTCTCCTGTCTTCGGGAGAACGACATGATAGCGAACGACCGCCCTCAAATCGTATTCACCATCTGGTTGGTTCGGATTCGGTTTGTACTTGAATGTCTTGAACGAATCGAATCGACTCTCCCTAATGCATTTGACTAACTGTGAGTATGATTTCATGACTTTCCCCCGTATAACCCTCCGCGAACCAAGAAGTGTTCCTCATGCTGCATAAAGCCAAAACATTCTTGTGCATACTCAAAAATGGTGTATTTGTTAAACTCCTTGCACGAATACACATCAAGCGTGATGAAGTGGGTTGGTTCAATGGAATGAATCTGAATACCGCTTTCGATGAGGGGCACCCAACCACTCACCCCTGCCTTATCGGGATATAATTCCCGACCATGATCAGTCGGGCCGTGGATAACAATAGGCTGTGACATGCGAGTCATACCAATACGATCCACCAAACGCTCTAGGAAGCGATATGTCAATTCTATATCATCCGCCACACCGTCCTTGCATCTGTACATGTCAAGAAAGTATGAATAGCCAAACGGCTTATCTATCACTTGATCACTACCTTTGCGCTGCGAAGAACCTCTTCCAACTTCTGTTCAATGAGCATCGGATTTGCCCCATTATCGGACTCATGCCGCATCTCAATCAGGGCGGCGTGTAATGCCGCATAACGAGCCAGTTCTTTGACCACCACCCTCTCAGCCTTGGACAGGCGACCCCCTACGGGCGCGGGTGCGCTCACGGGCGCGAGGGTGGGCGCAGGAGCAGCCTCTCTAAGGGCGCGTGGTAACAGGGGCTGTTTGGTGGCTTCGGGAGCATCCTTCTTCTTTGAGCCTCCTAGGATGCCCATGGCTTGGGAGATCATATCTTGATTATCGGACATTATCAGCCCCCTTCTTTTTGGATTTCTGCTCTAGGTTCCGCTTGCGGTTTAGAGTCTTTACGAGAATCGCATTCTTTCTTTCTCTCTTGTTTTTACGAAAGCCACTTTTCCTGCTAGCCATAAGACACCCCCCTCTACTCGTATTTATAGAAACGGTATCGGGGTTGCTCTCGCGGCTTTCCAATTGATATATCTGCTGTAATGCTTCCGATGCGACAGAAATAAAAAGATCGCCCCCACCTTTCGGCAGGGGCGACCCAAATCAGATCTTCGGTTGTCAGCGAAAACAGTATCAGTACGCTGCTGCGAACTGATATCCAAGCACATCGAAGTAGTTCGGGTACCCGTTGCGGCGCAGCGAGTTGCGGCGGTACGCATGGCGAGCATCGGTCTCAATGATGAGAGCCTTGCGACCCCAAGTGTACTTGCGCTTCATGCCGTTGGAAAAGGTCACGCTGACTGTGCCCTTGTCCTCGTTGCGGCGAACCTTCTCAACGAAGATGTTCGGCTCACCATGCATGACGAACTGGTCGCCCTCCATGATGTTCTGAGAAGCGATCCACGAACGGTATCCATTGCTGTTCTTTCTGGTCATATCTAACTCTAACTCTTTCTGAGTGGAAAAGTGTCCACCCGCACGGTTGACTGCTCCACGCGCAGTCATTTCATGATAACCCAATCTTCGGATACGACCGAAGATTAGGAAGTGTGGTTTGTTTCCTCGCTGCCTTGTGCAGAGGGAGTCTCTACCTCACTTGGGGTCGCAGAATTGTTCTGGCCCTTCCATGAGTTGTACTCCGCCCATGCCGCCGTCATCAAGAAGTGCCCCCTGCGGAGACTCTTGTATGGACGGGCGGCGGATTGATTGTAGGTCAGCCACGCGGGCCACCGCAGGGTAAACCCTAGCGGCCCCTTTGCCCCCCTGTGCTTTTCGACAAACTCAAGGAGGGTTTGTCGAGCCACATAGTCGGGCTGACCATGATCTGCCTCAAAGGCAGCGAGGAAGTTGAACTGACGCGGTCGAAGAGACATAATGTAAAAAACTCCTTGAATCAAGCGACCACAGTCAGTTCGGGGGTGTTGGTGTTCGCCGTGGGGGCAGTGGCAGCGCGAACGCCACCATTGCGACCAGGGACGAATTCGATCTTGTCACCGAAGTACTCGCTAAGGTACCGCTTGATGACAGGGGGACAGGTTCCGTACTCAGCGGCAAGAACCTTCAACTTGAGGGTTTCACCACGGGTCAAAGAACCTTCGATAGCAGCGAAATTGAGGGTGACGATTTTACGGGGACGAGGCATTATGTATTTCTCCTTGTTGGTGTGTTGGTTGTTGTGTGTGAATTGACGATGTGTATACTGTACTGTATGTTTTAGTGTCTGTCAACCCCTTTTGGAGATTCTTCGAAAGATTCTTTATAGGTGGTGTTCATTTCTGTTTCTTTGTGTGTTGATAGGGTGGAGTATACACACTCAACCCGAACAAGTCAATCCTTTTAGGCAGTTTCTTTTGGCCCGCCCATCGCCGCGAGGGCGAGAACAAACGCATTCATACCGCCAAGAACAGGAGCGGAAGCAGACGCACAGGTTTTATCTTGCACAAAGGAGGTCAGCACCTGAATAACACGCTCATGCACCGAGTCGCGGTCGTAGCCAGTATTGGCGATCCACGCCTCAACCTCAGCCTTATACCACTCCATTCCGGCCAGTACGCCCACAGCATCAGCATCGGCGCGGGAAGCCGTGGCGGCGGCGACAGCGTTGGCGGTGGTCGCATCGGGGACATACTCAAGATTCTTGAGCGCGACGAACACAACATCAAGGTTGCGTCCATTGGAATCCTTGCGATCAGAAGTGGAAAGACCCACACTCATGCCCCAACCCTTGTCACCAAACCAAAAGACCTTGCCCGTGGTTCCGTGAGGCACCTTGCGTCCACGAACCACCTTGTATATCTGTCCCTTGGCGAGAATTGTCGGGCCTGAGGTTTCAGTAGGATTCAGGGCAGCAGCAATGTGCTTCCTCTTCGCCAGTTCCCCCTTCTCAAGGGCAAGAGTCGGCAGACTGATCGTCAGGAGCCACTTGTAGTAAGCAGCCATCGTTTCAGGCGAGGCATCGACAGCCCACGCAGTTGCGCGACCTTTCTTGTGTCCCACCTCAGCGGAATCAGTGTCGAACATCTTTGTCGTAACACCGTCAAAGACCCATACCGTCCTACGATAGACGGTATCGCCATCGTCCCATCCACGGGACTCGTACTTCTCGTTATCGGACACAGCCACAACCATTCCCGCGTACTGCTTGCGGAGGGCGACATACTTGTCATACGCCTCCCGACCGTACTGGCTGTCATCACGCTGCCCGATGTGGGCATGGGTGAGAGATGCGAGATCGACTAGGGGGAGAGGTGTGGCTTTCATGGGTGTTTCCTCCGACACCAAAAAGATACACTATGTCTACCCCTGCGTCAAGCCCACGGGACGATTCGGGACACTTTTTTCTAAGTGCCGATAATACAAGGAGTTATCGGTCAGAGAGGACGGACACCAAGCCATGTGATGTTGCGGGTCGGGTCTCCCGCCGACTGCTTGCCGTTATCGAATACCATACCCCCGCTTGTCGAACTGGCTTGCTTCACCGTGAAGACCGCCTGACCGCTCTTGGCAAACTCCATGTTGTTCAGACTGACTTGCCATGAGATCGAAGGACGGAAGTCTGAAGTGTCATGGTTCAATCCATAAGTGATGGCATCACAGAACAAGTCTGAGATGTACTTGGAGAAGTCCTTCCACTGAAATGGCTGAAGGTACTTCGCCGCGTTCTGATTCATTGGTGCCCGAATCCCAAGACCAGGCAGAGGAGTGCCGCTGTTGTTCTGCACAAACTTCTGAACAAGATTTACTTCCTTCTCCAATTGCTTCATTTCGATTGCGGTAAGAGTTCCTGACCGCTTGCCATGCAACTTACAGATGTTGTTCCAAAACTGATAGGTATCATTGATCTTCAGGTTCATGACCCCCTTGATCATGAGTGGATAGATCGTCTTCGATCCTCGCTTCGACTCCTTGAAGTAAGGAAGCATCTTCACCAAGAACTTGTTGCTGAGGGCATCATAGTTGGTCAGACCTTTAGCCATGGAGTGCAACTTGGGAAGGATGCTTGATCGCGCTCCCTTGTTGCCGCCTCCTGAGATCGCCTTGGAAGAGACCTTGAGGTTGCCGATCTCGCCCGTCTTCAGTACGCCTCTGAGATATGAGTCGTAACTTGTATTCGTGTTGTCGGTGGGAACCGCGAAGAATGTCATCTTGCTGAAGTTGGGGAAGTTACCAATGCTCTTGCCGCCCCAAATAAGAAATGGGTATGACAACTCCGATATAAGATAGATGCCAAACTTCGCCTTGTCCTGCGGTGCCATGATGCTGCCTACCTCAGACCAATCGAATTTCGCCGCACCTCCGTTGAAGAAGTCTTCGGTTGCCTTGATGACTGCGGGATCCTTGAGGATCGCATATGGGCTGTTTGACATGTTCTTGAGAATGCGATTCTTCAACCCATCAAGATTCTTGAAGATATAGTGTGGCACATCGTTGTCGCTGATGCGAATCGTCTCTGTGGTATGCCCCTCAAGAAAGTGGGATGCAGTAAGAGTCTGCAACTGGCTTCCTGCCTTGGTGCGTCTCTTGAATCCCGCATCGGAGAACTCTGAGTTGTCGATCTTGGACGGCTCGGTGTCCTTGGGCAAGTGCCGCCCGACGATAAGGGTCTTGTCCTTCGAATCCTTGAGGGTGACGATCACGATTGCCTTGCTCTTCGTCTTTGCCTCGTTCGTATCGATGGGGCCAATGAAGAGATTGACAGACATCAAGGTCTTCAAAAACTCGGGGTTTTCTGCGGGTTTGAACTGAGTCTTTTCCTTGGAGTGAAGACCTCTCGTAAGATGGCGCGGGATGTACTGCCAATTGGTGGCGATCCACACGCCACCTTCCTTGTCGCTGAACAAGATCTCTCCCGCACCAACGCGGTCAGGCTGAACGCCCTTGGACTCACTCAGCATTTGTTCCGTTGTCGAGCGAATGTGTTCTTCGGCGGTCTTGATCTTGAATGATTTCATGGAATCCTAAGATTGAAGTCGGGTGCATTGTCAAAGTTCGGGATCGTCATCAGAAGATCCTGAACAGGAATGATGATCGTCTCCGCTGCCACCGCAGGGGTAGAAAGGAGAAGTGACAGGGAGACGATCACCGATTTCATATCAGACCTCTGCTTTGGGTTCTTGCTCCTTGGCTTGGGGACGCTTGCCCTTCTGTGGGGCATTCGCCTTGGGGCGATCTTCCTTCGCAGCAGCATGGGGTGCGCGGCTGTTGATCGTGCGGTTCACCTTGCGGAGAGCGGCAACGGAAGCAAACACGGCAACCACCGACAGAACGATTGGTGCCCAAACAAGGAACTTGGATGTCTTCTCAGTCTTCATACGATTCCTTTCATCAAATCGTGATCTTCAATGATATATAGGGCAGACTCGGCTAACGCTTTTCCTGCTCTAATGTCCGATGGGAAGTGTACTCCTGCAATCATGCGAGAGATGCCGATTGAATGGGCGATTGCATACAATTCTCGCTCATGCGCGGTATGTCGCTTCGACAGTATCATAGCGAATGTCCAAGCATCCATTGAGTGACCCGATGGGTATGATGCGGTGCCTGGTTCTTCGATGAACATGTAGAGTCGCTTGCCCATGATCGGGGCAAGTTGATATGGACGAGGGCGGTCATACTTCATCTTCATGTAGTTGAGGTATCCGTCGATGCATGTGGAGATCTTCTTAAAGAAGTCATACTCATACTCATCGCCTGTGATCCTCGTCGCCTCAGTTGCCCACATCTCGTAGTGATTGCGGAGTATGTCCATGCGAACTGCGTACTCTCGCTCTCCGTCCGTGGAACTCGTCTGCAATTCAATCAGATGGTTCAGTTCCAAAAGAGTATCTGTTCCACCGTTCGGGGGAGGGGGTGGTAGTGGGCAGGGTTTATTTTCAAGAGACATGTACACGCCCAACACGGTTTCCATGTCCGTGCTTTGACGGTTCACGGTATCGATGTGCTTCTGCTGTGTGTTGCCGTAGTTGAGTGCGTCTAAAGCCATATGACTCCCGAAAGAATGCATGGTTAGATCTCCAATGGCTTCCGCGTGACTGCCGTGATCTTTGCGATCTGCTTGTTTACAGTCTCGGTTCTGTTAGACCACTTTATGTACTCCTTGTCGGGGTTCTTCAGAAGGTTGTACAAGAGAGGAAGAATAAGAGATTCAATCTCTTTCATTCCCGCTACATACGACTCGGCAATTATCTTCTTCCGCTCGTCCACCTCATCGATGATGGCGCGGATGTTTCCCTCTGCGCCTTCTAAACTTGAGGCGAGTTCTTTGATCTCCATAGACAGAACCTTGTCGATCTTCTCCTCGACCCTAGCAATGTCTGCTTTTCTCGTCAGGTCTGTTGGAAGAGAGGCGGTTGCTGTCGTGGTCGGGATCTTTGAGATCCGACTCAGGATCTCGTTCAACTTCCCTTCGACACTTGACATGTCCACAGTCGGAGCAGAGACAACTTGCTGCACGGCTGATTGCTCAGGCGCATCAACGATCTCAAATCCAAAGTCCTGTTCCGCGAACGGATTGTTCGGGTCGAAAGTATCGCTCATAGGCAAGTATTTATGGAACGCGCTCGTATGTGCGTTCGAACTCTGCCTTGGCGATTCTATAGAAACCCTTGCCGTCTGCCTCACGAACGACATAGTCGCCCGTCTTGAGGATCATCTGCTCACCCCACGGGGCTTCGAATGTAATCGTTTGGAATCCCGTGTAACGGGCGACCATGCGGGGAGTCTGCTCAGGGCTGACGCTGCTGCCGATGCCGCCCGTGTACAACTTGGAGAACTTCGCCGCCTTGATGACATACTTCTCGCGGGACACACCACTCATGATGATGTCTCCTTTCTCGGCGGTGTTCGATGTCTCCTTACCATCGGGCAGGACGGTGACAACCACCACCCCATTGTTGGGATTCATGCCGTAGGACAGAGCGGGCATTGCATCGATCTCTGTGCGGTTCAGGTCAATGAACTTGTACGGCAACTGCTTCTTGCGAACAGGGCGGTACGACAGGGAAGCGAGGAGGGCATGTGCAGAGAATGTTTGCATATGGGTAACTATATCACACCTTTGCGTACTTTGCAAGGGGATCAAAAGGCTTTGTTTTGTCCAACCAAATCATCCCACCATGCTTCATCCCCAAACGCGGCGAATATGGAATGGTGATAACCTGTGCCCCGCTTCGCTTCGCCATGCCAAGATAGATGCGACCACGGGCATCCTTGGCTTCAGGCTTGATGCCGATGAGGATTCCCTTGGGGTTTGCCTTCGAAACAAAATCCTTGCTGATGTCAAGCACGGTGCCCAAGATTGACGCAGCCTCGCCACCACCCATGATTCCCAAGTCATCGTCCGTGCCGCCATGGTTGGTATCAAAGTCGAAATACCATCCATGCTTTCCTCTGCCTCTCCAGTTGTACTTCAATATGCTGTCGGCTCTGTAAAAGTAGAGTTCCCATACCTTGTTCATGTCAGATTGTTCTAGGCTTGATCTCTCCAAGAGATACTTGTACTTGTCATTGTGGTATGAGAGAGTATGAAAGCCGACCATGTAGACCGCGCCCGTGAGGTGTGTCTGTCCCTGCTTACCGTTGACGATGGGTCTGTCGTTGCTGTCTCGTCCCGTGATCTTCAGACCTTGGCTCTCATAGAACTTCTCAATCTCGTCCATCTGCATTGGGCATGGAACCATCTTCCCCCCCGCGAACCTTTGCGAAAGCGAACTGATACATCCAATGGAGACCGCCGCTCTGCCAATTCCTCCACGCATGTGCCTTGTCGAAGAGTTCGGTGATATAAGAAGAGAATCGTTTCATCGTCGCTCCAAATCATACTTGTCGATAGCCCACCATTCGGTCATGTCCATTGAGGAAGCAAGACCGTCGATGGATCTCATCCAAAAGTCACTCTGATGTTGGGATTGAATGGTTTCTTACCCATCATGAGTCCGCTGTAGAACAACGAGTATGCATTCTGTGCTTGCATCTTGTTTGTCGGGCGGAACTTCTCCCTCGCACGGTTGAACTCCTGCACGGTCGGAACCTCGGCGTTCGCCATGTCCGAACGGTAGTCAGCGATGATCTTGTTTATGTCGAGCGACATGGAGTAGGCACGGTTCAGCAACTTCTGCTTCTTCTTCGGATCCTGCATGAAGAACTCGGTTGTCTTTCTTGCGTACCAAAAGATCGAAGCGATGCAGATCCGCAACACAGGAGAGTTGTTCTGCGGGATCTTTATTGCCTTCATTGCATCCTTTGCCCAAGTCTCCTTCAGAAGATCATCCATCACACGATACAGATCGAACACCACGATGTCCGCAATGTAGTTGCACTTCGACTTGTTGCCACGGTCATTGAACTTGGCATCCATCTCCATGACCTTCATCGCAGCCATCTCGTTGGTGCATGCGATCAGGAATGACCGCACCGCATCCTCCACGGTTGCCGCTGCTTCTTGGAAATATGAGTTGAACTCGGCATCACTTGTGTAGTACCGCTTCTTCTCAGAGTCGTTGGGATCCCAAGAACTCTCCACTCCGATGCCGATGTTCCCTGGGTGGGCCGATGCGGACTTGTACCGCACATCGTCAAGCATGTGAATGTACTCATGGACGAACACGAAACGCTTGCGCTCAAGTTCCTTGATGAAGATGTTGAACCATTGGTTCAGCGGACGAATGACCGCCTTCTCGGTGCCACCATTCACACGGGCTTTGATTGCCTCGGCTATGAATTGTTCTAGTTTCATACCCTTGTTGGGATTCAGCGTCTCAAAGTCGTAGAGAGTGATCTTCGGGGACAATCCCGTCTCACGGTTGCCGTTGTATAATCCTGCATACCCAACATTCTCGGATGTAAGACGAACGATGTACTTCGCAGTATTCTGTGTTGCAGGGAACCGATTGGCGAAGTCGGACTTCTTGATGATCGACGGAAGGAACAGGTTCTTGCCATCCTTGTCCAAGAACATGATGGCACCATATCTGCTGCCGCTTCCCCATTGCCCTTGGTTTGCCGATGTCGAGATTGCGGAGTAGCCGAAGTTGGCATCCATGTACTTGTTGCCCACCTCACGCATTCCGTGGACGAGATCGCTCATCGCTGCCTTACGGAACTCGTATGCTGCCTGTGGTTCGGTGGGGACTTTACCCGCACCCGTGGCATTTCTCACAATGAACTTCGCAGTCCGTGCCAACGACTTCTCCATGGTGACGAGGATCTGCTTCTTCAAACGCTCAAACGCCATGATGGCGACCGAACGCATCTCGCTGTCGTGTTTTCTCTCAATGAGAACATTGTTCATGAGTTCTTCATAAGTCTTCATAACTTCACTCCTTTGGGAAGAAAGATGATGAGTGCCTTGACCTTGAGACCGTGCATGAACGCCATGTCCATGCGGGTGTTCCCTGCGAAGACTCGGTCATGCTTGCCGATGTCCTTGGTGTTCCTCTCGCGCACGATGATAGGCATGTCCATCGGCTTGCCTGACAGCATCGCTTCCTTCATGGCGTTGAGAGTGTCCTCGTTGCGGTACTGCGGATACGAACGATAGGTCTTGATGAGCGACAGCAGTTGCTTCATGCTCTTCGTATGTGACCTGTTCGCAATGTAGTAATCATGGTTCTTCGTGATCTCACGGACGATGCCTTTCTTGCATGCATCAAGGAAGGACTTCACAGTCGGGAAGACATTGCCCACCTCGTGGACGAGATGCTTCTTGTATTCGATCTCATACTCTTGAATGATCGCAGCGGTCTTGGGACGAACCCAGTTCGCTTCCTTCGACCCCTCTGTCAAATGGGGGAAGACAACAGCCTCTGCCAATCGTGCTGTGGTTACGGTGCGCTTGTTTTCTTTCGGGCCGCTCCCATGCACCCTACGATTTACAATCTTGTAACCATACTCTTTGCCGAACCGATTCATTATGGCACTATACACAGCATCCCGCTTGCCTTCACTCGTCTTGGAAACCATATCCAATTGCTTGGGCAACTCGTCCCATGTTTCCATATACCATTTTAGGAACATCTTGACCGCTTCCACCACCGTTGCCAAGATGCGGTGCGGCTTGCCTGCGTGTGTGAGTTCGTGTGAGCCGTCAAGCGTGAAGTTGATTTCCCAGCCCTTGCCGATGGTTCGGCTGCCGATGTTCGTGATGTCAATCATCAAGTCTTGTCCGTCCACCTGTGCGTGGTATGTGATTTCCAATGTGCCAATGCCGCTTCCGAGCCGCTTGTATTCGCGCACAGGGTACGGACGCTCGAAAAGTTCTGTGATGTGGGTAAGGTGACGATGCCATCCCTTGCGTCCTGCTTCAGATAGTGTCGATGTGTCTGTTGTCGATGTGGCTTCGCTCGCCTTCTGCCCGATGCCATACTTCTTGTAAAGAACCATCAACTTGGCATGGAGTTCCTTCTGCTTCGGTGAACTGGGGAACGCCTTCATTGCCGCCTTGAACAGTCGGTTCGCCTCCTTGCGATCCTCGGGGGACATGACAGCCCATGGATCTTTGAAGTCCTTGAAGTCGTGGGAACCTTCTGAGATGTATGACTTGAATGACCTCATATGAAGTCCTTTATGAGAGCCTTGAACGCTTTTGTCTTGGAGAATGCGTCCGCACACTTCACGCCGAAGAAAGCAACAGCCTTGTTGTAGACATACAAACTTGCCTTCTCTCCGAAGGATTTGTCGGTGGCACCAAGGTCGTGGATCATATCTCTTATGTTTTCTGTATTGACATATATCTTGACGGGGATGACTGCGTTGCCGACACGGATGATCTCCCGCTCACGATCCTCTCCCTTTCCATATGCCGATATCTTCTTGATGACATCGGCACTCAGGAGACTTTCGTTCTTCTTGAGATCGACTTCGAAGATCACGCCGATGGGGTCTTTCAAACCTGAAATGTTTTGGTAACTGAACCATTCGGCAGTTCTCCACTCGTCAGACCATGACTGCGCCCCGTAGCGGCTCTTGTAGGTTCCCTTGGCGACGAGCCATTCGTACCTGCCAATCTTCTTCACTTCTCCCGTGAATTCATACTGCTTCACGGTGGAGTTGGCTCGTGAAACGCCACGCCATGCCTTGCCGACCCATGCAGCCCAAGGCGCACGGTTTTTGCACGAGACCATAATCTCAAACTGCCTGATCATCTCCACCTTGCGACCGCCCCGAATCTCAAACCAATCTTCGAAGGCAGTCTTGATTTTTTCCAAATGCAGCATCCACTTGGGGGGGTTCAATACATCAGGAGTCCCGTTGAGGATCAGATCGGTGAACCTCTTCGGACTTGGGTCGCTGAGGATGTCGCAGATGGTGTAGGGGTTCTCGGTGATCTTCTCGTCCTTCTTCTCCCCCCTGTGGAGGTACGCATCATCCTCCAAGTCTTTCTTGATTTCAAGGGGGATGCGCTTCAACGCCCTGATGATCATCTTGAAATCAGCACTACGATAGGCATTGGAGGTATAGTCCACGGATTCGAACTGCATGAGTTTCCGCTTGAAGTCATCCTTCTTCTGCTTGGAGAGATTGGGAGTCTTGAGGGCATCCTTGTATGCCTTGATCGCCTCCTTGCGAAAACGCTCTGCTTCGATGGCGAGTGGACGAGGGTTCTTTTTCGTCGCCTCATGAAGATGATCAAGAAAGTCTTTCATATCACTTTCTGTATGTTTTCTTCAGCCCATTGATGATCTCCCCAAGACTCGCAACGGTGCTTAGAATGGTTGACTTGTTGGGATTCATCATTGCCTTTTTGTGAGTATTCTCAAGGTGGAAGAGGAGATTCTTCATGAATTCCATCTGCATGATCATCAAGGTTCTCCCTGATCATCCCGATTCCAAGCATACCCAGAATCATCTTAATAGCATCGGCGTATTCTCGCTTGCAGTGAACAGAGAAAGTGCCCATCTCGTTTGAGTAGATTGCAAATGCCACTTCGTAACCGCGAGTGTAATCACCACTTCCTCCAATCACATTCTTTTTGAATCTCCACTCCATCGTGGTCTTTCCCTCTTTCCCAGCACGACCAATCCAAGTCTTCGTATGAGGTTCACCAAGCACTCGCTTCAGTTCGTTGACTGATGTTTTAATTCGACCGACTTTATGGGTGTCGTTAATGTCCTGTTGATTCGCCACAACGAGCCCCATATCCTTGAGGCTTACTCCTTCTTTCAGAAGTCTATTTCTTACTACTCCATCCCAATTGTCATTGAATGATTGCATTGTTACTGTTTCTCCTTTTTTGATATCTCTGGTATATCACTATTATTTATGGTTTGCACCGAATGCAGCAAACCACCACACACATGCCACATGCCCCCGTGTTTATCTCCCTCTTCTCTTTTTTCACCATTAGGGACTGCTGCGCCCCTCATTTCATTCTCTCCCCCGAAACGGGTTCGAACCTCCCACGCATTCGTTCAATCGCCTCGGGGGGAACTCCATGGATCGAACCCCACTTGCCCGTCATTCGAATGATGCGAACCTCCCATCCCATCTCCTTCGCCAAGTCGATATAGGGCTGCATCTCCCATTTCATAGTAAATGTATTGGAGACAGCCACCGCCTTGTGCTTGCCGCTTGTCATCGCCTTGCGAGTACGGGCAAGGCAATCGGCATGTGCATCTTTCAACTTCGTGGGATCGAAGTCATACTTTCCACCCTTCTGAAAGTATTGATCGGCTTCAAAGTGTGCCGATGCCTGAACGAGCGTCTTGGCATGGGTAGACTTCCCCGAGCCTGGGAGTCCACGAACGAGATAGAGAATATTTCCGATGGACTCGTTGACGGAGAGATGCTGTGAGAAGGTCTTCATTGTTATTGTCATCGAATTCTTTTACTACGGGGAATGAGTCTGTCGCATGCTCCAAGAATCTTTCCTACTGCCCCAAAAGGAATAAGGAAAAGAAGATAGATCGTATTGGGAACAAAACAGATCATGTGCCAAAGAATCGACTTCAACATGTTGGAATACTGCTGATGTTGCTGCCTTTGTCGCTGCTTCGTCTTTCGCTGTTGCTTTTGTCGCGGCTTCATAGTGTGGTATGTGGTATTTAGAGAAGGCGACCAATCAATCGACCAATCAGAATGCCGATGAAGAAGCAACAGGTATAGATGAGAATGCGTTGAAACTTGGTGTGTGAGGGACGGGATTTTTGTTGCTGCTGACGCATATTGGAAGAAGAGTACATCAAGAATTCATGTTGTAAATCAAATCTTTGGATTCTCTCGACCTGTAAAAGCCGTTGGGCCAGCGGGAAATTTTTTGGGGTGGGGGTGTAATCAAAGTAATGGGGGGGTGGCAGGAGGGGGGCCTCTTTTAAGTATTTTTGGGGAAGAGGGGGGAGTCATAAGTGTTTTGAAAGGAGCGTAAGTGTTTTGCGGAAGAGGGGAGAAGGGGAATGGGAGAAATTGGAGTTTGTTGGGAAGGGATGAGGGTGCGGGGGTGCTTCGCGCCGCCGAGGCTCCACGCCATGTACCGCAGAAATATAAAGTGGGCCAAAAGTTTTCATATCTTTCTAAAGGTTTTAGCGCAGCGCAGCCACCTAACGCAGCGCAGCCACCCTAGTACCCCAACTGGTATCCCTGTGCCCGTTGGTACTCTCACTCCCGATATTTTCCTAGAAACAGAAACCGCGATTCTCAATCGGTGAGATACCCAAACATCACCGCATTAGCATCCAACATCATCGCCCAGCCAGAATCAATCGCTCAACTCGATTTTTCACTCGTTACCATTCTCATACTCATATATGACTTACCCACAACCATTCGGTAATACCACCGCGGCGGGCAATTACTTGGGCAATTCCTCGAAATAGGTAATTCCAAAGAGTTCAAATTGAACTATTCATCTCTCTTCTCTCTTCTGTACTCATACCCACAAGTACAAAAATAAAACCCCCGCTCATTTTCAGAGCAGGGGTTCTGTGAAGGGAAACCCGACGAGTGACTTGCCCGTCAGTCGGGCTTCATGACATTAGAACGGGCATTTATTGGGGTTAGTGACGGTCGATGTACTAGCGTCAGCCGTAGCCGAGGTCGGTGCGGCACCGAGGTTCTCATTGTTGTCACCCGAGATCGTGACATCCAACTTCTTGTACAGGTCGATGAATGCTGCACGGGTCGCAGTATCGAACCGAGTAGTCACCTTATCAATCGCCTTCTCACGATCACCGTAGATGGCAAGAGCATTGGCGGCTTGGACGAGGCGGCGGGTCGTAACGACATCCTCAACCGCGCCCTCCGCATAGGACTTGCGAATCGACTGTGCCCACTTGACGATGGTCACGGCGAAATCATCCTGATCAGTCACGCCGAGGTGATTCAGAACGCCCTTGACGATCTTGGTCTCGACTGCCTCAGAAGGATAATCCTGCTCGACGGTCTCGGGGACACGGTCGAGGAATGCCTCATTCATGGCGTTGGTGCCGATGAACTTGCCCGTATCGTCTCCGCGACCCTTCGTATTGCCCGTGAGAAAGACATTGAAGCCCTTCTCAGGCTTGACCCAAGTGTTCGTCTTCTTGAGAAAGATCGGCTTGCCTTCAAGAACGGGTTGCAAGCACATGATCTTGACCGTACCGAGGTCAACCTCATCAAGCAGCAGAATGCCACCGCGCTTCATGGCGACGATCACGGGACCATCGATCCACACCGTCTCGCCATTCACAAGTCGGAACCCACCAAGAAGATCGTCCTCAGAGGTTTCGGGAGTAATGTTCACGCGGAAGAACTCACGATTGTTTTCGGCGCAAGCCTGTTCCACCGTAGTGGTCTTACCGTTGCCCGACAGACCCGTGATGTAGACGGGATAGAACTTGCGGCTCTTTACGACCGCTGTCACATCCTTATGCGCTCCGAAGGGGACATAGGTCGGCAGGCGGTCGGGGACAAGAGATGCCCCACCCACAAAGGCGAGGTTCAGATCAGCAGTTGGAGTTGACGCTGCCACTTTGACAGCAGGAGCGGAGGCGACTGCCACAGGAGCAGGAGCATCATTGTTGACCACGGGCGTAGGAGCGGCGGCGACTGCCACAGGAGCAGGAGCGGCAGCAGCGACATCGGTGATCGGCAGACGATAGAGACCGCGCCCTGCGCGATATGCCTTGTCATTGACCAACCATTGAGGCAGATTCAAACCCGCGTTGGAGGCGATGGTCTCTACTTGAGGGCGAGTCAAAACTGAGACTTTTGGAAATGCTGCACGGGCGGCAGCGACGAAGGCGGCTTGTTTAGGAGTTAGGTTTGTCATGGTTTGTTGGGTTGTCCCTTCACATCCAAAGAATAGCATAACTCCCACAGAAATCAACCCCCACAGATCGATTATGAGAGGATTTTCGAAAAGATTTTCTTTCCAAATTTGAGGCTTTGATTATCGGACATAGTAGAAGGGGGGTCGAACCCCTCAGGTTTGCCCTTACCTGAGGGGTTGAACCTCTCAGGTAGCGCGCCCTACCTGAGGGGTTGCGATTTAAACAGTAGCGAAGGGGGGGTGGGGGTCGGATCCGATAACAACAATCTTTCGATTTCTGTTCAAACAACGCCATAAAATTTCTCCAAAAAAATCTCGCCAGAATCACTCTCCCCCCTTGCAATCCTATAGACATACAGTATTATTTGAGTGTGAAAGAGGCTTCCGCCATGACGATTCCAACGCCGACAAACTCTCCGAACCTAGTCGCTAAGAATCTTCTCGCCAAACTGATGGCGGCTGAAGATCTCGTTGTGGAGCATGATTCGAAGGCTCATACTGCTTCATTCAACATGGAGACTCGCGTCCTGACTCTTCCCGTGTGGAAGGATCTCGACGCGGATACTCTTGACATGCTCATCGGTCACGAAGTGTCTCATGCTCTGCATACTCCTGCGGGGCGTGATCCACTTGAGACTGCATGCAAGTCGATTGATTCCAAGAATCCTTCGGTCGCCAAGGACTACTTGAATGTGGTCGAGGATGCGCGAATCGAACGAATGATCAAGGATCGGTTTCCAGGTCTGCGAAAGTCTTTCGCTGCGGGTTACCGCGAACTGGTCAAGCGCGATCTCTTCGGTCTCAAGAAAGTTGATGATCTGAAGACTCTGCCGCTGATCGACCGCATCAATCTTCAATATAAGATCGGTTGGCTCATCGATGTTCCGTTCTCTGCCTCTGAACTGTCTCTTGCCCAACAGGTTGCAAAGACGGTCACTTGGGAAGATGTGGTCGCCCTGAGCAAGGCGATCTATGAGTTCGCCAAGCAACAGGGGAAGGATAAGGACAGCAGCAACTCCCCCGATTCCCAAGAGAATGACGGAAGCGGTACGCCGCAAGGTGGCGACGATGGCGACGATGGTGAGTCTGATCGCTCTCTGCCAAGCGACAAAGAATCGGAGAAGGATGGCTATGAGTCTTCTCGCAATGTGCCGACCGATGGAGACGGTGACAAAGAGTCTGACGAGAACAGCGAAAAGGGTAACGCCGACTCTGATGACGAGGGTGACGATGCTGATGCTGAGGGCAAGGGCAGCGACTCCAATGAATCGGATTCGGATGCCGACGATGATGGTGACGATTCCGATACCAACAATGGTGGCGGCGGGAATCGGGGTGAAACCGATGATACTGGGAGCAAGGACGATGATGCTCCTGCTCCGACTAGCATCACCATGAAGAATACTGAGGACGCGCTCAAGAGTCTTGTGGATCAGAATGCGGCTACGGTCTACTATGCCGACCTCCCCGAGATCGATAAGGGATTCATCGTGGATCTCAAAGACATTCAGGCAAGCCTCCGCGATTTCTATAAGACGAATAAGACTGCCGCCGAGACTGTCTATGCCGCATGGAAGGCTCAGAATGCGGGTGCCGTTCAGGTGCTTGCGACCGAGTTCGACCGCCGCAAGGCTGCTGATGCTCATAAGCGAACCTTGGTTGCCGAGACGGGCAGCATCGATCCGAACCGACTCCATGCCTATCGCATCGCTGAGGACATCTTTCTCAGCAACACTTATGTGAAGGATGGCAAGAATCACGGTCTCGTCCTGCTTCTTGACATGTCGGGATCGATGTCGAGCATCTTCTATGACACAATGGTGCAACTGGTGACTCTCGCTCACTTCTGCCGCCGCGTGAACATTCCGTTCTCCTTCTATGGTTACACCGACCGCGCTTACGATTTGGGTAAGAATGCGAAGGTCGCCTCCTTCAAGAAGAACTCCTTCAACGCCAATAAGATTAATACTCGCCTTGTCACTCTTCTTCAGGATGGCATGAAGCAACATGACTTCGTGGAGACTTGCGGTCTTCTGCTTCTGTCGGCTTATGACTGTGGTGGCAATCTTCACAAAAATCACCCCGTGTTGTCTGCTCTGAATAGTGTTGGATATCGGAAGCCATATCACGGCTTGAACTGGATGTGCCTTGACAATACGCCAACCAACGCGGCTCTCCTTGGTCTCCCGACCGTCATGGAGGAGTTCAAGCGAGTCAAGCGGGTTCAGGTGACGAACCTCATCGTCTTGACCGATGGTGAGGCAAGTGACAATCTTCTCTATGGCACGGCATCGTCCGATGATTACAAGTCAAAGGTTGGAATTGATCAGTACGGTTGCCGTAAGAATGCCAAGATCGTGTGGCGCGATAAGACGAAGCGCAAGAACTATGATGCGATTCGCCCGTCCCCATCGTCATATCAGTATTTCCTCAACTGTGTGGAACAGTCGAGTCTTCTTCTGAGCATCATTCAGGATCGGGTTGGTGGAAAGACGGTCTGCATTCACCTCTGCTCACCGCGTGATGGCAAGGAACTCGTCCGAGGTCTTCACTACGACAATACGATCAAGACCCATGCCATGGTTGTGGCGCGTGATGCTGCCATCGACAAGGCTGTTGCCAACTGGAAGTCCAATCGTTGGGTTGCTGTTCCCACCGCTCGCGGGTTCAGCGAGTACATCGTGATCGCGGTCGAGACGAACTGCGAGGATGCCCCGACTCTTGATGATGTCGATCTGAATTCCAACTCTGCGATTCGTGATCTTCGCAAGGCATTCACCAAGAGCATGGCTGCGACCAAGGCGAACCGTCCGCTTCTCACACGGGTTGCCGACCTTATCAGCAAGTAAAAGACAAAGAACAAAACCTAAGACTTCAAGATTTTTATCTGTCTCTCTCCATGTAGGAAAGAGACAACGCACAGAAACAATTCCATAAGAAAGGATATGAATCAAATGACACGATCACCGTATGACCCCGAAAACGACGATGCCGATCTTCTCGCCCTTAATCCCGCAGACCCCGACAACTACGACGATGACGAGGACGATTGGGGCAACGCCCCTTGGGACGATGAGGACGATACCGACACTCCCACCGACGAAGAGATCGATGCGGCAGATGCATGGGATGATGAGGATGAGGAGGAGGAGGTTTCAGATGATGATGATCTGTCCACCGAAGATGATGACGAAGACGATGATGATGATGGTGATGACTACTGAGCCATGACTACAACAACGACCTACCACGACTTCAGAGATCTTGGAATTCCCGATGGTGCGATCATTGGGAGTCCAATCTATATCGCTCAAGATGAATACACTCGCCAGTACCACACAGTCAATGCAGATGTCTTCATGGCTCTCTGCAATGGTTCATGGGAGAAGGATGAAGTCATGAGCATTTCATACACGGGCAACATTGCGCTCATCGATCCCGCGACTCAGATCGTCTGTCACATCTATGACAACGATAAGACTCCGAGCGATGAGTTGAATGTGTTCGACCGCCTGATCGCCGATGAGATCATAAAGTTGATCAGCAGGAATCGTGGAATGCGAGGTAAGTCATGAGTTAGTGAGTGAATTGGAGTTGACAATCTTTCGATTTTTAACTTGACCGCCAACGGCGTTCGGTGTACGCTCGCTAACACTCACACACTTCCCCACCTTTCCCCACCCTTCCCCACGGGGGGAAAAGGCACATTTACCCCCTACAAATTCCAATTTCGTCCTATGAGTGCCCGTCAATCCCAAATGAATACTTTGTGATGTTCTGCGGAACCCTGCCGATCATTCTTCACTATTGACCCCCCACTCACACCATGAATACCACCCAAGCCTCTCCCGTTCATTCCATTCGCATGATGAATCCATCGGTTGGATACATCGACTTCGCATGGATGGAGACCGAATCCTCCATGGATCCGATGTTGTTGGGCGGAGTATTCATTTCTTTTCGTCCGATGATTATGGAGAAGCCTTACTACTCCATCTCTATTGAAAACGATAAACACAACTTTCTTCTGATCGCCAACGAGAGGCGTATATTCAGCCGTGAAGATGCCCGAGTTCTTTGGGCTGCTGCTATCGGCATGGATAATTGGCAAGTAAAGGAGTGTGTCCATTGAATCGTCTGTTCCGCTATTCAGGCAACAAGGCGAAGTTGCTCCCTCTCTACCGTCCCATGCCATCAGGCGTTCGACGGATCGTGGAGCCTTATCTTGGTTCAGGTGCATTTTTGTTGAACTCCAATCTCCCTGCATTGGGATATGAGATCAATCGGGATTTGGTTGCGATGTGGCATTGGCTACAAGAGGCGACACCGAAGGACTTGCACGACCTTTATGCCTTTGTGGAGGATCGCAAGAGATTGGAGACCAAGCCCGATGTTCGTGACATGAAGTTGGATTTGGGTCGGCAGACCTATGTCCGAGTGAATGTCTGTTCGGTGGTTGTCGGTCAACTGTCATCATGGAAGGTCTACCCGCAGCATATGCTTCCCGTTGAGGAGACCATTCGTTGCCTTCCGAGGCTTCGGGATGTTCAAGTGATACACGGGTCGGGTGAGGATCATGTATGCGAGGAGGGCGACTTTCTGTTCGTTGATCCGCCCTACATCGGCACTGTGGGCAACTATGTGGAGAAGGGCGGGAAGGAGATCGAACTGTCCTATGATCCAAAGAATACGATTCGATTGTTGGACTGTTCGTGTCCTGCCATGCTGACCTATGGATCGAATGCCGCCGAGGTGTTCCCGTCCTACTCATGGGAACTGGTGAAGACGGTGAAAGTTCCCAACATGCGTAAGGGCGGCACCGTGGATCGGCATGAGTATGTCTCATACATTCGCATGGACAGCACCGAGACCAATGGATTGGAGAGCCTGTTCTCATGACCACCCCATGAATACGATTCCAAAGACCACGACTCTTCATAACTCCAAGAATCCGTCTCAACACATTCTTTTCATGTGGATTGAGGAATGGGGATTTGTGAAGACCGTTTATCAGATGGGCGATGAGGGGATTCATTCCAATATGATCGTAAAGGTCGCAAACGGATTGTCCATGGATCTTTTCCACAGTCAGGCATACAACTTGAATGTGGAGGATGCACGATCTGTATGGGCATACCTTGTCGATGAGTTGGGATGGAAGACATGGGAGGAGAGTGGAAATGGAAACCGATGAGATGAGCATTCATGAGTTGGTGAGCAAGAATCAGATTCCAAACGATATCGATGTCCATGTGCTTCGAAACTTGGAGCATGGGGATGTCGGCTTCTTTCATTCCAAGATACGAAAGGGCGTTTGCATTCGTTTCTATCCGAAGAGTTCGTCCAAGATTCATATCATGCCGTTGGACTGTACGGGCAAGAGTTTCATGTTGGGAGTGGGCGAGAACGAGTACTTCTCCAAGGAGGATGCCCGAACGATATGGAATGAATTGGTCTCTGTGGGGTTCGTTCGATGAACGGGGAGACGGAAAAACCTTGACACCGTCCCATTTTTGGTGTATACTCAAAGTATGTCAATCGTGAAAACAATCTCCAATGATATCCGCCCCCGTTCTTCCCTACGCCACCCTGCCATCGGCACGGTTGAGTTCGCATGGGACAATGAATGGGCTGTCGTATGCTTCAATCCCATCAATCAGTCCATGCCCCTGTGGGAAGCGAACAAGTACACGCTGTTCGCCAATCGTCCCATGACCGTGCTGAAGGATGATGCACGGGAAATATGGGATGATCTCGTTTTCAATCTTTGGATGGATGTCGAATGAGGTAGCACCTTCATATCGACCTTGCCCGAGCCTTGTGGGACTATGTGTCGAGCGAATTAATTACACCCCGACCTCTCTAGAAGAGATCAGAAAGCAAATCAGAGAACTACTCGGATGAATAATACAAAACTACAAGACACGATTGAACAACTCCGTAAGGAGCGTGACCTGAAGACAAGTGAATCCAATGTCAACTTTTGAAGAAGAAAACCGATCCATCGAACAAGTAAGGCAATTTCTTTACGATCTTCTTGATCCGAAGAAAACACCAAAAGTCCCCAAAAAAATCCGATTGAGAGCAAGACAGGTGGTAAAACACTACCCAATCGTGCTGGATGTGTTTGTTGAAAAGTTCAATGAAGCAAACGAAAACAACAGTCATTTCCGCAAGACGGACGGTGAATAGTCGCCCTTGACATATCCCCCATTCTTTGGTAAGGTATTAGTATGAATTACATTGTCTCCAAAATCTCGTTATCCAATCATCTGATTGCGCTCGACAACATGTACACCCGAAGTAAGTGGAAGACAGACCCTCTTGATCGTTCCTTGCTTCGAACCATCCATAAAACTCTCGTCGGCATCGACCCAAACGCTTGGTATGTCAGCGATGAGGAAGAGGATCTGATTGCCTTGGTTGGGGAAGACCTGAAAGAGTTTGTATGAACTCTGTCGCTTCGATAGCCCCTCGCACAGACATGCTGTACTTCCCGATCCCGTTAGGCATTGCGGCGACGAAGCATATCTACGCCCTTGTCGATATCCATCAGGGTCTGATCGATGGTTTCACAGACGGGCCGCCCACAGTTCTCTTTGGCGTGGATTCAACGGATCCGAGTTGGATCTACACAATTCTTCAGTCATCGGGCGATAGGCATATCACATACAAATGTGACGATTGGAACAGAATCCTCCAAGTGAAGGACGGAGTTCACAGAATTCCCGCCAACCAAGCCCGTGCCTTGTGGGAGGAATTGGTAGGAAAACGGGGATGGTTAGTGATCCCAAACCAAGGCTAAATACTACTATGGGTCTGACACAAGTCTATAAAGGGGCAGGAACGGGCAGACCGTTCTTCAAGAAGTACGGCAAGGTCTTCTATGATCAAACCAACTTAGGTATTGCCCTATGCAATGTTCAGAACTCCAAGGTTTGGGCTGGTTCTGTAACAACCAAAGCACTCCTCACAATCGTTGGTGCGAAGGCATTCATGGGAGCATCGACCTCCACTTGCCTCTACAACTATGAGAAGGGCATCATCTACAAAGGCGCAGGAACCGATGTGCCTCTATACAAGTGGGTTGGTACAACTCTGTACGAGGGGGCAAGCACCGCAAAAATAGTGATGAATTGGACTGGCAACCCATTCAGCCTTGCCGATGTGTTCGCCGCCATCACTCTTCTCAAAACCCGATAAGATAAGATTGCATCTTTCGTTCAAGGTGCTATACTTCCTGAATGCGAAAGATGACTTCAAAGAATACGCAACAGACCAAGTAAAATCGCATGAAACGATATGCGATGTGTATCTGCCGCTGTTCTCCTGCTAGAAGGGCAACTTAATGGGCGAGACAACCGAACCAACACCAACACCTGATAAGAGACGGGATTCATTCATGGAAGCCATTCAACAGAAGGACGAACATGGCAAGTCCATCTCCGAATACATGGGAGAATCGACGAAGGCATTCCGCGAGGATGCCAACTCTTTTTGGGACGGTCTCTCATATGATGACAAGTTGAAGGCCTTCTTTGCCGTGTGTGAACGCATTCATCGGGGCGACATCAAGGATCGTGGATCATATCGACATGTCTTGTATCAAGTCTTCGGATTTAAGTCTGATGCCTACTCGCTCGGTGTGGATTGTGGATACCTCGACATTCATAACTGCATCTGTACCCAAGAAGATCGGAAGATGGAGGATGATCGCAATCGCATTGCCAACGCCGTAATGGAGTCAGAGCAATTCATGTGGCTCATGGCGGGATCGAATCATGTTGAATTACAACTTGAAGACCTTCGTCCCGCTTACATGGCATGGAAGGATGCAGGCGGAAAGAACATCTTCAAGAAAGAGCCATGAATATGGATAAGATATCCGACAAGATCACCGTCTCTGAAGATTTTCTGTTTTGGGCATTCCGCTGCTGTATCACCCAAAGCACCTATGCCGCGTCTAATGGTGTACAGGCAATCCACGACAATTGGCATCTTCTGTCCGATAACACCAAGAAGCGAATTCAGGACGAGATTCGCAACTACGATTGGGAGCATCAACAGGGCATCGATAAGTCCCTGTGGTACAGTCTGTTATCACATCCGATGAAAAAAATTGACAAAATGGTCTATTTCCCGATCAGAAGGCTTGACGGCAAGGTGGGTATTGAGTAGTCTTCTGGTGTAGAGAGAACCCCATGAAAAAGACAGCAACATCCGTCCTGAACCCTCCCGCCCCCCGTGAGATCGAAGAAACCGTCGAGGCTCATTGGATGTCCTACAAGGATCGTCCCGCAACCATGCCTCTCCAAGAGATTGCTGCATGGCTACTGACCACGAATCCTTCGTTGGCACTCTCAATCATTCAGGGAGCCTTGGAGGAGAACGCCACTCTGCCCACGGGCACCAACGGCAAACTCGTTGAGGTCACCGTGTGGGATGACGATGGCAATCATGAGTACAACCTGACAGAACAGGGACAGTTCTACTACGATCAGACCGTCCCTGAGTAAGACTTTCGGTTTCTCTCTCTGAGCCACCCCCGCCGTGGGGGTGGTTTCATACAACAACTGTCCTTCTCAAAAGGACAGACACATCAACAACTGTCCTTCTCAAAAGGACAGACACATCAATAGCAGAGAGAACTTGACAAAGACAGAACACCAGTTATACTTACAACATTTCAACAACAAAGGAACCAAAGAAAGAAACAAAACCATGCCGCACCGTGTTAATGAAGAAGATTTCATTCCTCCTCGCCGCCATCGTACATTCACTCGTTACATTGTTTTGAGTGATGGCGAGACATTCGATGTATTAGACTCATGCACCGAGATCGATGTGCCCGATGACATTGTTGATGTGGATGGGTACATTCGAAATCGAATCGGCAATAACGATCATCCAACTTTCGATTGGCGCAATAAGGACAAAACGGACTGATTATCAGGGGAAGGTTCTTATGGTGGGACTACTAATAATCTGTGTTCTTTCTGCCTCCTACATTTGGCTCTGTCGCTTATCGTACCAACGCGGGTATGAAAAGGGAGAGCATGAGGGGTTTGTAAGAGGTCTGAACAAACGGCGGGTTTCGGGAACGCGCAAAAAGAACCCACCTCCCATGTAAAAAAGTTCCATACAATCACCACCAACCACTTATCATGAATTCATTCCCGACCAACCCACATATGAGTTGTCTCCGCAACCAAGGCTTTCAGATTCGGTTTAGTAATGGATACACCGTCTCTGTGCAGTTCGGACACTATCACTACTGTTCTTCCCGAGATCTGAATGAGCGGCATGACGCATGGCGCACGGGCGATGATGTCCATTCCTCTGCCAATTCCGAGGTTGCTGTTATAGATTCAAACGGGAACTTTCTTAAGTTCGACTCTTCGGCCGATAAGGTTCGTGGGCACACGGATCCCGATACCGTTGCCAAGATCATCACATGGGTTTCTGGGCTAAAGCCACAGGAGATCGGCTGATATGAACCGATGGAAGGACTACTTCCTTGTGGGGAATGACCATTACAGTAAGCCATATGTCGTTGCGTTTCGCGTCTATGATGATTGCGATTCTGTCTGCATCTACGGATACAAACAAATGTATGGGGGATCGATGGTCAATTATGATCTTCTTCATTTTCCTCCTTTGTTTCCTTCTGCCTTGGCAACGATCATCACCACACCGAGGATCAATACGACGAAATACGCTGCGCGAATCATTTGGCAAGACTTACTCAACCACAAACAATACAACATGAGAGAGACTTCCTTTTCGGCTCTCTGCCCCAATCATGTATTCGATCCAGTTGAGATGGAAAAAAATACCAAGAGGTTTACGCTGACGGATAACCATTTCGTCAACAATCAATATGCTCTACAAGCATGACATTCAAATTCACGGAGAAAAACTATGACACACACCGCAAATAAATGGAATGGAAAGACTGCCGTCATTACGGGAGTCAACGGACAGGACGGATCCTACCTAGCAGACATGCTTGTCGCCAAGGGCTATCGGGTGGTCGGTCTCAAGCGTCGAACATCGACAATTACTACAGGTCGCATCGACCATCTGTATGACAATCCGCTGTTCAAGATGCATCACTATGACTTGCTTGATGGTGCTGCTGCATCACACATCATCTCTCAGTACAAGCCTGACGAATTCTACAACTTGGCGGCGCAATCACATGTCGCCGTGTCCTTTGAAATCCCCGAGTATACATCGGATGGAATCGCAGGGGGAACGCTCAAGATCCTTGACGCGGTTCGTAGCCTCAGCCCAACCACTCGCTTCTATCAGGCATCCTCATCGGAGATGTTTGGTGACAGCAAAGACTATGACTTGAGTCGAGGATACAATGAGGAGAGTCGAATGATGCCAGTCTCTCCTTATGCCGTGGCGAAGTTGCATGCACACCATATGACTCGCGTATATCGAAATGCATATGGTCTCCATGCATCGTCGGGCATTCTCTTCAACCATGAGAGTCCTCGCCGTGGCGAGACATTTGTGACTCGCAAGATCACAATGGCGGCAGCGCGAATCAAGATGGGATTGCAGAAGGAACTGCGTCTAGGCAACCTTGATGCTATGCGTGACTGGGGATTCGCAGGCGACTATGTCGAAGCCATGTGGCTCATGCTTCAGCAGCCGAGTGGTGATGACTATGTGATTGCCACTCAACAGACACACAGCGTCCGAGAATTCCTTGACATCGTGTTCAAGGAAGCGGGGCTTGATTGGAAGAAGTATGTGGTTATAGACCCCAAGTACTTCCGACCCAATGAGGTGCCATTCCTCCTTGGCGACCCATCGAAAGCGAAGCGAATTCTTGGTTGGGAGCCGAAAACAGACATGAAACTTCTTGCAAAAAATATGTACAAAAGCGACCTAGCGGACTTGACAAAACAGATGCAAGGGGTTATAGTACATGCGTGATGAAGAGGGTTCGTCCCCTGCCGAGGTTCGCCAACGCTAGTCACACTTGAAACATCTGACGGTCGATGCCCTCTGATCAGGGTGTGTCGGTCGATAAAAACGGCTTAATAAGAATGGGAACCCTGCCGTTCAGAGTCAAACAACCCCCGTGAATTGCAATCGCGGGGGTTGTTCTTTACTTGACAATCAATAACTTAGAGGTATAATCATCGATATGACCCTACCATACGAACAGTACATTGCGATCACGAACACTCGCAACTTCCTGCTATCCCTCATGGATCCGCAGAAAACTCCCAAGGCACCGAAGTATCTCCGCGAGCAGGCTCGTGGTCTGCTCAAACACTATCCCAACGAGTATGAAGCCAATGACATGGTGAAGGCGCACACCGAAAACTTGAGTCAAGACACAGCGGATAATGTACGGAACAATCCGATTGAATACAGCCCACGCAATGGGGGGTGGATCTTTTGGGATGAGACTTGGTCTGATCCGAACGGGCCATTCCTCACACGGAGTGATGCACAGAATGCTTTCAATGCATATCTCAATACCCTATGAAACCAATTCACATTGTTGATCGATTGACGGACATTCACCGAGCCATCCAAGGTGGTATGGAAGAGATCGGCAGGACTCATATCGCGGAGATCTTGAAGGAAGCCAGAGATCGCATCCATGAGTTGGAAGGAGATGTGTATTCTTTTCCCCCAACAGGGGAACACAATCCAAACGGGACTACATGGCGCAAGGAGTACGAAGACTTTTACGATTCTATGATCAAGATGACACCCGAGGAGTTTGTAGAATGGCAGACCGCGATGAAGGACTGATTCAATGTCCCTGCAATCTGTACGAACTAGCAAAAGAATTGTGTTTGCAACTTGATCGTCCGAAGCGGCATTGCAGCGTTATCGTGCATAAGGGGCGAGTCGTTGCTGTAGGGACGAATCGAATGAAGACTCACCCGATGGCCAAAAAGTACGGTTATTTGTTTGATGAGATGCACTCTGAGTTGGATGCGTTTCGAAAGTGCGGCAACAAGCAGGGGCTTGAACTTTGGAACTTCCGTTTCAATCGATTTGGGCAGGAAAGAATTAGTCGCCCGTGCCCAAAATGCCTCCCATGGTGCGTTGAGGTGTTCGATGCCATTCATTACACATCAGGGGATGGCATAAAAAGACTTCGAATAGATCGATGAAGAACGGTCGCTGCGCCCCTAGGAGGGTGGTTGCTTTTTGAAAATAGGACTTGACATTGGGACAGACATACAGTATCATTTTTATGAGTGAATGATCATGAAGACCTTAGTACCGAAACTGCCATTTGTTGGGTTTATCGATGAATGATTACACCGATACTGGGCCTTGGTTTCTTCGGTGGGATCGCCACCCAACAAAAAAGGTCTCCTTTGAGAAAGAGTTCAGCGCGCGGCGATGCGCGTTCATCAAAATTCATGGAACAGGGTTCCAAGGGTTGGACGATCCACCTCCGCGACTTGAGATTCCACACACATCGCTTGGTGATTGGTCTGTTGACCTGAACAACGAAGATGTTTGCTACATTATCGGCATTGAATTTGCCCGTGAGATTTGGCAGCGTATGCTAGACATGGGTTGGATTCAGATTGACCAAGAAAGACCCTTCTGATTATGAGTCACTTCTACGCAAAAATCGTTAAGTCGGGTCGCAAGACCATTCCCACTGCAAGGGGGCACAAGTCAACTGGAATTCAGACTCTTACACAGTCATACAACGGACAGATTCGTGTCCGTATGTGGCACGATCCGAATACCAATCAGGACAAGTACGAAGTCATCCTTCAGCCGCACAATTACAGGGAAGCAGACGGCGGGATTGTCCTTGCAACTGGGGTTATTTCGGACGATACCTCCCCATGATTATCGGACGCACAAATTCTCCCCAAAATTGAAGTAATGACTTGACTTTCCTTCGGGGTTTGGTATTATTTGGATGTGGTGATGACCAACATGACTAACGACATTCACCTTTTGGCAAATCAGCAAAAGAATGTTTCTTATGAGTTCAGTCGAATTGGGCAGGACAATCCTTGGGGGCGTGACTACGCGGGATTGTACCTAGTTACTCGTATTTGGCTTTCTGACAAAGAGCGAGAGTACATGGGTACATATGATTCAAACTCCGCTCGTAAGTATTGGAACAGTCTTGTTGCCGATGGGTTTGTGGAAGTTGACAAGAACGAGATCGTTTAATCCGATTCAGTTATGAAGGAAAATACAACCATGACAACTGCCACATCCGCCGTCAATCTCCTAACCGCTTCTACCAATCTCCCTGCTTCGTGGGGCGACAAGAGCATTGTCCTGCTTCGGCTAGATCGTTGGCTGTGGTCGGCGCAGGATATCATCAACAAGAACTACGCGGCCCACTTTCCGAACGCCACGCCGTCTATGCTAGAAATGTCTGACGGTCGCCGCTACATCCGCATTGACAGCATCTCTGATGGTGGCAAGGGGCAGCGGTCGGTGTGGGCATTCATCGACAAGAAGACGGGCGACATTCTCAGAGCAGCGGGATACAAGGCTCCTGCCAAGCATGCCCGTGGCAACCTGTTCGACAATCAGGGTGGTCTCGGTGGCTTGACCCCCTACGGCCCGAAGTACCTCAAGTAACCTCCCTCGGTGCGACCCCCTCATGCGACGAGGGGGCTTTTCCATAGAAAGAAAACCATGAACAACGACTACACCAAGAACACCCTGATCATCATTCTCGTCGTGTCTGCGATTTCGTTCACGCTTGTGTCCCTGCTATCGGCGGGATACCTAGCCCTGTATCACTTCCTGCGCGATCACTTTGGTCTAGGCTTTTGGCAAGTAGTCTTTCTCTATGCAGGGTTCGTCACGGCACTCTCACTACTGAGCGTATTGCTGAAGCGGCGCGACTGAAAAGTTCTGACGCAAAATGAAACAGGGGAGTCTTTCGACTCCCCTGTTGTTTTGTATTGTTGAGTTGTCTTATCCAGTAATTCCTTCAACCGTTCCTGTTATCAGGGATGTGCCAATGTATGGTTTGATGACAACATCGTTGCTATCAAATCTCAATCCATTATCGCTAGCATTGTATCCAAGAAGGAAATTCCTCCAAGATGGATCTGTTGGGTGACTCATGTCGAGTTTCCCCGCCTTCATGTAGCCATCGCGGATGGTTGGATAATCAAACTGGGTAAGCAACTCGCTTACACCAATTTGAGCATCCTCGCACTTCAAATAATCAATTTGGCATGTTGCCAACTTGATATTGGGTGCCGCGTACCCTCCCGAAAGACCATATCCCAAATACAATTCGGTATAGGTTGGGTTGCCTCCATCATTCAAAGAACCCAAAGTAATTGGGGCATTACCCGAATATCCACCAATGCGAATTATTGCCTGTGATCCATAGTTGCCCCAAATGTATCCACCCTGTAGCAAAGCAGTTGGATAGATGGCATATTCTGCAATGGCAGTTGTTGCAGATGCGGAGAATCGAACAGGATATCCAAAGACGGAGTAGAAACCACCATTTGTTTGCGTCACATCAGTTGCAAATACACTTCCGCCGCTTTGGTAAATCGCTTCCCAATTGCCCTTCAAGAAGCCAACTCCGTAAGTGAAGAAGTTATATGAGGTTGGTTTATACAAACTGAATCCACCAACACCCGATGCGATATTGTCTAGTGCAATCTTTGCACCGCCCGTGGTTGATGTGGAGAAGTCATTGACAGTAAACTGAGATGTGCGAATCTTTAGTGGAGAGAATGAACTAAAATCTCCAGAAGTGTTTGCGCCCACACCAATTTCACCAGTTCTCAACAAACTTGGATGTGTTGTTGGTTTGAAGGTGTTATAAACCGTAAACGAGATATTTCCGTGACCGCCACTTCCCGCTGTATATCCCGCCCAAGCAGTTGCACCTGATGCTGTGAATCCATCGCCCGTCATGGCACCATACAAGCAAGAAACACTATATGTCTGTGTTCCCTGTCCTGATGCTCCCGTGTAACCACCGCTGAACCAAACAGTATCTCCACCCTTTGGAAGAGTGGTTGTATCAACATAGTTGTAGAAGCCGAAAGATCCAGTTACCGAAATGGCCTTCTTCCAGTTCTTCGTATTGCCCCAAAAGTAAGGGCCAAACCAATAGTCGCCAATGTCGGAAGTTGTTCCATCGATTGGATGTGTCCAACGAGGGCTTGTTCCTCCAGTACCACCGCCTGTTGCGGAATATCCGCTATTTGACCCTGTATATCCTGTATGCCCGCCTATCCATTGATAGATTGCCATTTTTTCTCCTGTTAGAGGTTGATCTCAGATACGAGTCCTGTATTTATTGCTTTGGCTTATTAGGATTTGCCTGAAGCACTTTCCGTGCATCTTCTAGTTTTTTGAATCCATTCTGCTCCTTGATCTTGGCAATGATCTCCTTGGTCAAGTCGGATTGAACCTGAGCGGCTACACCATTGACACCGAAAATGCGTTCTTGCTCATCGGGAGTCATGGTCTCCTTGAGAATCTGAATCATCTCCACGATCTCGCGTACTGCCGTTCCGTTCCGTTTGGCATTGATTGTTGACCACACGATCATTCCGATTGCTGTTAAGAATCCCAACACCAACAACACCGCGCCTACAAGGGCGATCTCTTCCATGTAATACTGTGAAGCAGAGGCAAACCCAATCATGAGAAGTCCTATAAGTGCGAGCGATGATCCATATGTTTTGTTGAGGAAGAAGGCGACTGCGGCCCCACCAGCAATCAACAGAAAACCGATAACCCAAAACATACTGATGTAGCCGTATAATTTCTCCATGGCTTTCACCTTGCTTTGGTCGAGCATGATCTGAAGACTTGTCAACGACTTCTCCAATTGATTCACTTCGGCGGTCAGTTTGTTCAACTTATCCATCTCTTGCTGTAGATCGTCGGCGGCCTCAATAATGTTGATTGCCTTGCTGTCAATCCGTGTCAGTGCATTCCCCGCCGAATCGACCGCAGAGGGCTTGGAAGCAGTAGAGGGGTCTGCGTCACGAGTCGGGGCTACGGGCGGTTGGAGAGCCAATCCCTGCCTTGCTGTGGCAATCTCGGTAAGTATATCCCCCGCGTCTCGCCTGATGTCTCCTATCGAACCTTGGGCATGGTCGATAACTGAATTCAGCGCAGCGGATGATGCTCCCGTGGATGGGCTTGCGGGAGGTGTGGTATTACATGCAGTCACAGCCATTACGACAAGACATAGAAATGAATGCAACACTTTCATATTACTATTTAGCGTAAGTACTGGTGAACATAAACACTCTTTATGCCTAAGGAAACCCCCACTCCAAAGCGCGAATGCATCAAAACGCACAACTATAGAATCGGTGGGGAAGTATCACCCCTGAGGCTCTTACGCATCACTACAAAAGACACCAATAAGTATGAGAGGGAGGGGTGGAGAGATATCCTGATGACAGTCAGGCAACGCGGCGAAACCATCTCCATCCAATACACGGGTATCCCACCCAAAGGAGCAAATCATGCCACGCAGAACAGCGATAGTGAAACCAAAAAGACCAAAAAAGTCAACTCCTTCCTCAAAACCCTCCGACAGGCGTTTGACTTCTTCCGTTAAAAGTCCACGGAAACCCGCTGCCCCACGCAAGCCGCGTCCTTAAATCTGTACCGTCTGATAGGTATCGAATACGAAGTTCACCGTTGCTGTCATTGGTGACGGCTCGCTTTCGCTGTGTGTCAGAGTGAAGCCCGAGATCTTCGTGGGTATGAGATTGCTGAAGGTCATCATAAGAACAGGGTTCTTCTTGTTGTTCAGGAAGAATAGTTTCCCGTGATTGACATTCCCTCTGTATTCGGGCACGATATCCTTGAAGTCGCGGTATGGAACTCCTGATCGCATCCACTTCACCATCTCCATGTAGTTGCGAAAATTCTCATCGATGATGAATCGAATCGATATGTCGGATGGTACCCCACCACCAGGGAACTTGATATCGTTCGCCGCGAACAAGTGGTTGTACACGGCGGGAGTTGAGGACAGATTTGGTGTTTGTACAGCCGTGCAGAAGTATGTCACACTTGGCACCTTCTCACACATGAAGCGAAAATTCGTGCTTGCCGCCAAGTTGGTATTCAGCGGATTGTTTCCCAAAGTACCAAAGTTGGTCAATTCAGGAAGCCAGTTTTTTACTTCAGGTGATGCCATTATGAATCCTTGATGTCGTATGAAGTGAACTGAAAAGTTGCATCACATGTGATGATCGGAGCATCAGCCACAGCAGAGTTGAATGGGATGTTGCTGAGTCCTGTGATCATAAGTCCATCGAATACGATCCTCGCAACAGGATTCTTCTTATTGTTCAGTATGAGTAACTGCCCCGAATCGGTAATCAGGTTAAGCATTCTTGCCTGAGATCCATCCTTGAAGAAGCCATAATAGTTCAAAGACTTCTTGAACCACTCAGACATCTCAAACCAATTGCTGAAGTCCTCATTCACGATGAACTTGACCGACATCTCCCCATGGTCGATTTTATTTCCGAAGAACTTCAAGGATGATGCAAATGGAACTGGAACCCGAATTGGATCCATCGATAGGTCGGGAAACGATACCTCGGTGCAAAAGTACACACCCTTTCGAACCTTCGGGATCATCAACCTAAAGTTGCTTGAGAAAGCAGGGTTTGTATTGTCGGGCTGTCGATTAAGACTGCCGTGGACAATATCGTCGGGTAACTCAGGAACAGTCATCGATAGTATTTAGAAAAGAAAAGTGGGGTCTTTCGACCCCACTCTCCCATCGCCATCTTGATCTTTGTGTGCAATATGCACACAAAAGATTCAGAACAGATTTGTAACTTTCACGATGCGGTAGTAGATGTTCTTGCGAACTGCACCCGCAGCGTATGGATCCGAAACAGATGCACCAGAGGTGATCGTCGCAAACGGATTGTTGACCAAGCCGTAGCGAGTCTTGAAGCCGATCTTCGGCTGGAAGGAGTTCTCACCGACTGCGCGTACCATCTGTAGCGGAACATATGGGCAGTAGAACATGCCCGCGTCATAGGCAGACGATCCCTTGTAGCCTGCCATGAAGAAGTCATGGGAGGTTGTCATGGAAGAATAGGGATCGATGTAGACGCGCAACTTGCCGTTGAGGACACCCGCGAAGGTGTTGCCCGTGTCATCCACATTGAGGTTGGTGCTGAGGGCGGGGGCGTAATCAAGAACGCCTGCCATGCTCAGAGCCGAAGCAACATCCGAGGAGCAGACAATGAAGTTGCCCTTTCCACGGCGGGTTTCCTTGGCGATCTGATTGCACTCACGCTCAATCTGGAAGAGCAGACCCTTGAACTTCTCAACGCTCCAACGACCGTTGGAATCGACATTGAGGTCGAAGACACCTTGTGTCTGCGTCGAACCGCTCTTGGCACCCAACTTGGCGTTTGCGTAGATCACGCGAACAACTTCGCGGTTGATTTCAGCAAGGATTTCGCTAGACAGGATGTTGGCGAGTTCGGTCTCTGCGTCGAGTCCATGGATCGCCTTGAGATCCTGTGCGAGTTCCATCGTGTACTCAGCCTTGAGGGCGCGGGTCTTTGCTTCGACCGTTGTCTTCTCAATGCTGAACGCCATCTGTGGGAATGGGTTCGAAGCGGAGTCACCGAGACCTTCACCAACATATGTGGTGTTGCCAGCGGTTCCCTTAACACCCGAGGGGGTGCCAAGACCATTGACGGGGTCAACGCCACCAACCTCAAAGGGATCGGTGTTGTAGACACCCGCAGCGGTTGTGCCCGTGGAACCCGAACCACCGAAGGCGGTGTCGGCTTCCTGATACAGAGCCTCAGGGCCGTTCTGATTCATGTATCGGGAGCGCATTGCGAAGATAAGCCCAGTTGGGCCGTTCATCGGCTGCACACCGCAGATATCGTAGGCAATCAGGTTTGGCATTGCGCGACGAACGAGCGAGATGAGAATCGGATCCCAGCGGGCAACATTGCCACTGCCATCTTGACCCGATGATTGTGCGCCGCTGAAGTTCGCAGGTGCGGCTTCGCGGAGGTATTGCTCTTGGTTTTCCAAGAGCATAGTTGTAACTGCCTTACGGTAGTTGTCCTTGATTGCAGGAAGATCTGCATGCTCAAGAATTGGTTGCCACTTCTTTTGAAGTGCTTCGGAAATGGTGAGTTCCATTTAAGTTTTCTCCTTGGTGGTAATGACTGGGTTAACTAACTTTGATATTTAGCGGAAATGCTATTTACCTTTTTGCAATACGGCGAAGCGTGTCGGCATAAGCCTTCATCGATTCGGTAATGTTCTCGACTTGACCTCCAACGGGGGTCTCATCAATGCTTTCTTCTGAGGTTGCTGCAACTTCTTCTGTAAGAACAGATTTGTTGCTCTTGCTGCCGAAATACGACTCCTTGATGATCTCCAATTTGTTGCGGACATCATCTTCCTTCTCTTCGCCATCAAGCGTTACGCTCTCTGATAGTTTGCGGAAACGCTCCTTCTGAGTGACTGTGAGATCGGAAGCCGTCTCGTCAATAATCTGTTCCCGACGATATGACTTGACTTCTTCAGCCAACTTGACATTCTTCATGATCTCTTCATCAAGACGCGCCTTCAATTCATCGGCAGTCTCTGCCATCTTGTCGGCAAGATCAATCTTTGCTTCAGGAACCATGATGTCATGTTCAACGAAGAGGTTGCGAAGACCGCTCATGAACTCTTCGGCGACTTCGGTGCGAATGCCCTTCTCAACTGCGAGACGGTTTTCCTCAATCCACTCTTCGATGACATACGAGAGATACGAATCCAACTGCTCGGTAAGAGCCTTCTTAGATCCTTCAATTTCCTCAACAAGACGATTGCTGTATTGCTCTTCCAACTCTGTCTTAATCTCTTCAACGCGCTCATTGATAGCAGCCTCAAAGATGGTGGAAGCCTTGGTCTTGAAGTCTTCGGTTAGTTCTTCTCCGTCGAACATGGCAGTCATGTGGACATCCAAGTCCTCGCGCATTGCCTTCTTCGACTTGACGCTAGCCACCAACTTGGCCTTAGCATCGGCTCCTGGGGCACCGACATTAACAGGACTTGGGATTACTGCACCCTTGCCTGTGCCGTCCTTGTAGAGACCCGCGAACTTGCCGCTGCCTGCACCTGTGGTGGAAGCATTAGCAACGCCGCCGCTAACCTCTTCTTCCTCTTCCTCTTCAGCCACGCCCTTCTTAGCAGAAACATTCTTCATCTGCTTGGTCTTGGCATCATCAGTATCCGTAGCCTCATCAAGTGAATCGGTTTCTTCAACTTCTTCTTCGTCAAAAACGATTTCTTCGATTTCCTCGTTATCGTAATCCATGGGGTTCTCCTTGGTATTGGTTATTTATACGGTTGAAACACTTGGCTCATAGTTTGTCAATGAACCGCTTGAAAGCCCTAACCATCTGTTCTTCCAACTTACGGGAGGAAGCCTTACTGATGGATTGCTTGATTTCATCGATTTCCTTGGATACGAGAAGTCCATTCTCATAAATCCATTCTCTTCCTTCCATAACCCCACGGACAAAAGCCTCTGGGGCTGATGGATCTGCAACGATATCTGCGGCTGTGGAGAGGCGGAAATCGTCTTTCACATAGTTAGCACCATTCTTTTCCTCAAGAGAACCGACACCACGGGAGGAAACGCCCAACTTGGCACCTTCGTCCATTAGGTTCTTTACGATCTTTCCGTATGGTGTATCCATGATTTTGGCTTTGCCATAAAAGTTTTTGCCATCAGGAGCCAACTCCACAATCATGTGAGACACTCGCTCTAGGTTGATGGTCGGCCCCTCGGGATGCCCAAGTTCACCGAAGCCTCTCTTTTGTTCTACGAAATCTTTCTGATACTGCTCAACCTTATCCTTCAACATCTTGAACTCATAGATACGCCCATTGCGATTTTTGATGTCCCCTTGAAGGAAAGTGCCTTCGATGAAATAGTTTTTCTGACCGTTTTTCTCTTCGGTTAAGAGTTCGATATTTTCGTTGACTTCACAAATGAGTTTCATTTTGGTTCTCCTTATGCAGTGAATTCAAGAATAATAGTTCCATGCGCTAACTCTTCACCGATACCGTTATTTATGGTTACATTAATTGCGGAATGTGCAGTGAGGCTTGATACTGATGGTTGAAAAGAAAATCTTCCATCTGAAAACGGAAATTTTCCATTGGTGTTTTTTACAAACAATGCGCCCGTATTTGACTCCTCTGATGAATTGAAATCACCTTGAAACGGTGAAGGACTATTATCAGAACCTGATGTGTCTCTCCATGAGACTACCCAATAAGGTGCGCCACCTTGATCGGGATTCGTTATTGTTGACCAAACAGAATGAAGTTTCGCTTTCATATGGGGAATTTCTTGCGAATCACCGAAAGCGGAACCCGTAAGACCTAGTGTGAGGCTTTCTGTAGTTTCAACATTGATATCATTTGCCACAATTTTTGTGACATATCTCTTGTTTGTTTTGACAATGTCTTGTAAAAAAAGAGGCATTACAAGACGAATTCCAAAATAATAGTTCCTGTAACTGTTCCTGTCGGCGTGATCGACATTACGCCAGTGGGAGTTGTGGCATTGTTTGGAATTGTGAATCTTTCAAAGATAAAGTCTAGAGTTCCAGAACTTGCAGAATCGAACGCTGTGGCCCCTGGATTTCCTGCCCATGTCAATAAGTAACGATCATTGCATGAAGATTTGATTGCCGCCAATTTGGCCGTGTTGGCAGTAATGCCATTGGTCATTGCAATAACATCGCCAGTCAATCCATTGGCGAAAGCAGATCCCGTGACTCCAAATGAAATTGCCGTGCTGTGGCTGTTAACTAGAAACTTCTTTACAAGTCTCTTTTGAGTACCAACCAATGTTTGTTCTGTGTAAGCCATTAGTCATTCTCCTCGTTTGCTTTGGCAAAGTTGATTGTGTGTGCGTAAGTTTCTTTGTTCTCGGTTGCAAGAACGAGGAATGCAGTCTGATTCTCTTCGCTCAACCTGTCATACACCGAAGCAATCGCCCCTGCGTGACGAACAGTCACCTTCTGTGTGTCGCCATTCATCAGTTGCAAGACTGTTTCTTTGCCGCTGTTGATGCATTCCGTGATTGCTGCAAGAAGCCTATTTGCCATGTTTCTGCAATACACCTCTTCTACATGCTCATTTGCGGACTGTTTCACAAACCGAATAGCCTTTGGATCGTTTGATGTTACGATTGCGGTAGATTCTTTGATCTCCACAATGGTATTTCCACCAAGAACAGAGAAAGTGGCTGCAAATTCCTCCGCAGCCTTGTTGCTCTTGAACTTGACGGCTATCTTTGACATCAACCCTTCCAGTTCGCTTTCACATAGTCGAAAAACTTCTTCTTCTTGCTATCGTTCATCTTTGCAGGAGATGATGCGTCAAACTTCTCAAGTGCCTTGGAAAAGAAAGCGCGATATTCCTTCTGCTTGGGGCTTAGTTCTTCCTCAGCCATGGTGTACTTCTCGCCCTTCATGGCAACCGCGCTTTCCATCGACTCCTTGGGAGAACCCATGAGAGTCTTCTTCTTCTCGCGGAGAGCCTTGTACTTCTCAACAACTTTCATGGCTTCATGGAAGTTGATGTCTATTGGAGCGGGAACAACGGCACCCTTGCCACTACCATCATCATAAAGACCGCCAAACTTGTTCTCCTGCATTGCGCGATTGCGATGTTCACGCAACTTTCGTGCGCTCTCAAGACGCATTACTGTCTCTCGGTATGATCTAGTACGACCGTCAATATCGACCTTTTCGTTGATGTTTTTATCAGACATGGGTTCCTCTTTTACTCTCCACCAAATGATGGTTTCTTGGCTTTCTTTGGATTCGCGGGTATTCCTGTTTCAAGTTCCTTTTTCTTGAGATCGGCATCGGCAACTTCATTTGGCTTACCCGCATCTACAGGTGCTGCAACTTGTGATACCCCTGCTGCCTTATCCTTTTTGATCTGTGCAGTCATATTTGCGGCGAGTGCGGGATCCTTCTTGGCATCCTTCATCATGCCGTCAATGTAGTTCTTGGTTGCGCTCATCGCAGCCTTCGGACCTGGGAAGAATTCCCAACGGCGACCATTGATGTAAACGCGAACTGGCTTGCCAAAACCAGTACCAAGTTGCTTGATCAGCACATCTTGACCTTTGTACTTCTGAGCAGACTGATAGAACTCCTTCTCAAAGTTGGGGTCAAGGGAGATATCGTCTTTTGCAGATCCCGCAGCAGTCGGAACGATTTTCAGATCTCCTGCTTTCACAGGCGGAGTCGTTGGTGGGGCAGAAGGTGCGCCAGGCAGGTTTTCAGGAAGTGATTGGGGTGCCTCCTCCTTTTCCCCCACACCCGTGACGATTTGTCCAGAGAGTGCCTTCTTCAATTCTTCGATCTTGTCATGGATACGAGAGGCCAACTCCTTCTGAATGAGGCCCTTGAACTTCGGAGCCTCTTTCTTGATGAGGGTTTCGATGACCGACTTGAGGAGTTTGTCTGTTTCGTTTTTCATTCAGACTCTTTATACGAGACCAAACTGCGTTGTATCGGGTTCGATCTTGCCTGCGTTGCGCTCCCGTTCGATTTCTTTGTCCATCTGCTTGATTTCGGCTTCATTGAAACCAAGTACATTTCTACGAACCCAGTCATGAGAATAATACTTACCTATGTATGGTTTGATATTGCCTAGTTCTTCCACTTGTTTTTGGCGCAACTCGGCATTCTTGAGTTCTGTGAAGAGGTTATCCTTGAGGAAGTCAAAGTAAATCGCTTCCTTCATCTCGTTCCACTCATCAGCGGCGATAACTTTCTTTAGGATCAACTGCTTCTTGATGATGTCGAAGAAGAACTCACAGAACTTGGTTCTGAGTCTATGAATGTACTTTGAGAACCGCACTTCGTCGCGTGTGATTTCCGTTGAACGCCCAAGCATGAACTGCTTGTCTTGTTCCAATCGGCCCACAGGCACCGAAAGGGCACGATACAGTTTCTTTTGAAAGTACACCACATCTGTCAGTTCTCCAAGATTCTGACCACCCTGTAGAGTGGTGATTTCGGTACCACGGCTACCTTCACGGCGAGGCAACCAATAGTCCTCAAGCATCGACATGAACTTCTTGTCATCACGAATCTCTCCCGTAGCCGCGTCATATACGAGACGGTTGCGGTATCGATTCATGAGATCCTTGACATACTGCTCTGCCTTGGTCTTGGGGAGATTGCCGACATCGATATAGAAGATGCGGCGTTCGGGGGCGCGGCTAATGCGGTAGATGACGATGGCATCTTCCAACATTCGAAGTTGATTGAGGGGCTTGATTGCTTTATGAAGAGATCCAACCGTTCTCTTGTAGCGACTATCCATGAGACCCGAAGAGCAGAATGCAATTGCATCCTCACTGATCTTGATGCCCGATGGATTTCCTCCTGCGCGAGGATTGTCCTTATTGTACAAGTAGAAGTCCTTGTACCCTGTGATGATCTTCGTGCCGTTCTTCAGCGTCTCCTTGGTGTATTCGCGGATCTTCTGAATGTTCATCGGATCAACATACCGCATTTCAAGAATGCCCTTCTGCGGGTTCTCCTCATCGATGATCAAGTGAAAGAAAATCTTGCCATCAACATACCATCGACGGAAGATCTCTGTTCCCTTGGTTTCAAACTGCATGACACGAAGAATGTTGCGGAACTCTTCGTGAATTTTCTCCTTGACGGTGTCGCTAGCCTTCAGGCGGTCTAGAACAATCTTCACAGGAGACTTCTTCTCACCCACCACAACCGCCTCATTCACCACATCGTCTACTGCTACTTCAACGATGGGATCCTGCGCCATTTCGCGGTACTTCATGGTCAGTTCAAAATCATTGCGGACGGTGCCGTCAAGATCGACATATTGACCATAAAAACCACCCGCTTCAACAGGAATGGCTCCGTCATCGAATGTCGGAACGACAAACGACTTCAGAGTCTTTTCCTGATTTTTCTCTTGCTTAGATCGCTCTAGGCGAAATCCGAAAAGTTCCATTATGTAAATGCCTCATGATCTTTCAATTAGTTAGTTACGCCGTCAATTTCGAAGTACTGATAAGCAATCGTAACATCGAATGTGGATGGCTCGGATTGCGCTCCCATGTCCATCGCAGTTTCAGCAATGGTTGTTGGCCAACAGCCAACCATCTTGTACTGAGCGATTGGATTGCCTTCACGGGTGAGTGGAGTAATCGTCCAATCGGTCATGAACTGATTCATAGAGTTCGCACCGACATTGGTGCGGTTCGTGTTCATGAGGTTCATCCATGCCTCAAACGACTTACGCAGTCCATAGGTACCATCGTTGTAGCAGGTGATGTTCCAATCGGCAAAACTGCGGTCGCCTGGATACTTGAATGGTCTGCCCATGTAGAAGGCTTGGTTGGTGTTGAGCGTAGATGATGGAATCTTGGAAGCCTTGCACAGAAACGAAACCTGTGCAGCGGGATTTCCGCCACCCGCTGATGCTGCAACAGCGTTGATGGCTCCGCTGACCGCACCACCAAAGAGGGCACCCGCAACAGCGGCTGCTCCCTGAATCGCCTGTGTGCTTCCACCTGGAAAGTTGCCTTGAACTAGGAACAGGTTGTTTCTAGCAAGACCGTTGATGAGGTTGGCGCGAAATGCGTCGATGCTGAATTGTGACATTTAGGACTCCTTGTGAGTATTTAGTAGGGTTTCCTGCATCTCAAATCAGGCACCGACCTCGCTGAAGTTCACGCCCGTTCGGGTGGCAATGAAATTCAATTGGATGAAGTTAATGCTGCGATTCGGCTTGATGTAGATGTCTGCAACAAACCGATTACTGTCGATAACTTCAGGTGTGTTGTTTCTTTCGTCACATACAACCTTGAAGTCGATGACACCACGCCGAGCCTGAACATCACGCATGAATGGCTCAATGAGCGAACGGAACTGTGCCCGTGTGAATGAGTCGTTGAACTCAAAGAGACTGTACTTGGCGGCGGTTGAGATTGCCTTCTCAAGCACGATGAACAGACGACGCACATTGATGCGGTCGAATGCCGATGGCTTGGATTGGGCAGTCTTATCGCCATAGAGTACGGTTCCCTCGCCCGAGAAGGTGGCAACAGGGTTGATACCATTCTTATACAGGGTATCGCGGGAAGCCTGACGGGGCTGGAACGCCAACTTGATAACGCCACGAACCTGACCACGATTGAATCCTGCGGGGCTGTACCAAGGATCGAAGGTTGCGTCAGTACGGGCACAGAGACCTGCAATGTCGCCGTTCAGCGGCACCCAACGATTCTTGTCATTGTAGATGTCGTACATGTACTTGTAACCGCTGTCGATCACGCAGTACGAGGACGAACCGATGTTGTTGCGGTACTGTAGGGCACGATCCAACTTTGTCTGATCAGTCTCGTTCGGATCTTTATTGGGCACCGAGAAGAAGGCAACACAATCCTTACGGGCATCAACAATGTCCTTGATTGAAGGAGCAACGAGATCCTCAACCGAGTCAGTTACATCATTATCAGGAGTAAAGGTCTTATCAGGCCCACCAATGAGAAGATTTACATCAACAGTCTCTGCGTCTGCAAAGAGGCGATATCCTTCAGGGTCGGCATCAGAATCTTGACCAAATGCGACTTTCATGTAATCGGTGAGATCGGCGGTTGCGCCATCCTTGCCACCCCTGAGTTGCCACACGCCAACACCGAAACTTGTATTTGTGGCGGTGACCCCTGAGTTTGCCGAAAGGGATGTGCCGCTGTAATACTTAAGAGCATCTGTCGATCCCCATGCACCCGTAGAACCGTTGAAAAGATCGCGGAAGGATGTGTTGGTTTGCTTCTTAACGGCAGCGATGTACTTCGATGTGCGGTTGATGCGATCAACATAGTAGTTGCTCGTACCATCCGAAGAAACAACATTAGGAAGGAAGGACAATCCTTGGAACTTCTCAAGAATTGTATTGCGAGTTCCCGAGAGAAGACCGTTCTTGTCGATGACGATCAGGTGGAACTCGTCGTTTGCGCCACCCAAATCAGACACATATGTCGAAGTGTTTGGTGCTGAATCGAACTCGTCTCCATATGTCCAATCTGTGAAATCATGACCAGCCGCTGTATAACCCGATGCGGTGTGACCTGCTGCGGTGGTGCTAATGGCGGCACCACCACAGATTTGAACCTCAAGCGTATTGCCGAGGGCACCCGCATAACGGGCGACAAAAGAGCCGATCTTCGTCACATCAGCGAATTCGAACTTATCGTCGTTTTCGATCATTGCGTCATCGGAATCCCAACCGCTATCGCTAGTGGCACCCGTATAGCCGTATCCGTTAGCATTGACCATCTCGTCAATCTTGGCACGAACGACCTGAAGGTTGTTGCCGTATCCGAGGAAGTTGGCTGCGGGGAACCACCACTCGGCAACATTGTCATCGGGTGCGCCGAATAGTTGTGTGAGGTTGTTCTCGCTGTCAACGAGGATACGCTTGTTGCATGGGCCCCAATTGAATAGACCCACGATACCTGCATTGGTTGTCGCAACAGCGGGGACGATTGTAGTCAAGTCCTTTTCTGTTACATTCACGCCTGGGGAAAGTTGGAATGCCATCTCAGTCTCCTTGGATTAGTTTGATAGACGGTGTTATTTATTCGTTTGACCATTTCACCATGAACATCACAATATCTCGTCCGCATCGTTCATCCATGATTTATCCCGTCTTGATTGTTTAGGTTTCTGTACAGATTCGCTAGCAAGCATTCTTGCCGCCTCATCCATTTCATCGTCAACGCTGTCTAGGAAGCCAAAAGGAGTAAGATCCTCCTCCAGTTTCTTGAGTTTTTCCTCAAACAGCCTTTTGCGGACATCTAGGTTGACTAAGTCTTTGAAGTACTCTTGAGTGGTCAGCCATCCAAACATGACCAAGCAAGCCATCAAATCGTCATTGTAGCCATCTGTAGCCTCAAAAGACCCTGCCTTAGAGATGTAGGTGCTGATCTCAGAAATGATGTCGAAATCGTTTACTATCAATTTGTCGCTTTCGATCATCTCCTTGATTACCGAACATCCCGCCTTTTTGACTTGGCTGCTCATCTTGATTCCGCTGTGAATTCTGCCTCCACCGAAGCCCTCACCGATCTTCTGACCTTTCTTGCCCTTGATGGTAATAGTGATTATGTTCTCGTATTCCAATTCATCCTTTAGAATGTCTGCGACTTGTTGCCCCGTATCGTTGATTTCAACCAAGACATACCCCTCGTTGTACTTGTCCATGATTGTCTTGATCAGATTTGGAAATACTGGTACTGGAATAGTATTGTTTCGATATTTGGCAACAACCTTGTAGGGCATGGCGGTGACATCCAAGACAACCATGGCGTTGTAATCTTGCCCTATGGCTCTACTGGAGTCAACCAATCCAGAATAGATGTGTCCCTTTATGGGATGCTCGTAGATTGCCAACCCATCCTCTGTCTCCATTAGAGGAGTTTGGAATGTCAAGGATGCAATCTTTGATGGTTTGATGAGTGTTTCTTGAGAACCGAGGAACTGACATTCGTATTCCGAATACCATTGTCGCTCCGAGGTGTTCTTGATCGTCGTTTCCTTGAACTTGTCATCACGCCCTGGGACTTGCCACCAATGCGCCTCAACAGGTACGAACTCTGACTTCCCGTTCTTGGCATTCTGCCACATCTTGTAGAACAGATTGAGTCCATTTGGGGTAGAGACGATCACAGTCTTGGATGTTTTGCCTGAAGTGATTGTTGGGTATACAGAAGTGAAGAAGTCTTCCGCAATCTGCTCAGGTACGAATGCAAACTCGTCAAGCATCAGGAAGTTGTAGGAAGAACCGCGAACTGCGCTTGATGAGGTGGACGAACAAATGACCTTCGATCCGTTCTCTAATGTGATGCTGGTCTTGTTCCATTCAACGATGCCTTGTTGCAACCACTTCGGAAGGTTCTCGTATGCAATCTTGAACCGATCTATGATTTCGGTGGCGGTCTTCAGTTTATTGGCGAGAATTGCTGCTTTGTATGTCGGATTGAACAGCACCATATGAAGAATGCAAGCAACCAATGTTGCTGTCTTTCCGCTCTGACGGGGAATCTTGCAGATGGTGAATCGATTGTCGAATACAGAACGAGCAATTTCTTTTTGAAAATCATACAACTTGAAGGGCATGAGACCTTGATCGATGGTTACAACCTTGATGTATGTTTCAATGAAGTGAATCGGGTCTTCGGAGCATTTGATATACTCCTCCAACTGCTCTTTCGTGAATTCCTGCTTTACATAAGCACCCTTGAGAAGTGGGTTGCCTAGGTATGTTTCATGATCATTGCTCATCTACAATATCACCTTTGTCGAGGGCTTTCTTCTGCTCCCGAATCATCTTCTGTAAGTCGGCTGTGCTTCCGACATAGATTGAGTTGTTAGTCACCGTGGTTGTCTTTCCCTTCTCTTCCTTCTTGATGTCCTTCATGCGGCGATGAAGATCCATGAGCCTATTATTGGCTTCAAGGGAAGACTGAATCAGTTGAGCAACAACTTCGTATGCGCGAGGTTGTTGGCTGTCCTGTGCCAACTCGCTGATTCCTTCGATTGCTTCTTGAGACTTTTCGATGATGCACTTTAGGTTACGACGAACCTCGTCATAGTCCCTATCTGCATCTGCTGCGCTATATTGACGATCAACGGAAATGGCATCGACAGGGACTATTTCTGTCGATTCGGGATTCGTCTCGATGCCCAAGGTCTTTGCGATGTTCATGTCAATGTTGCTCACATTTTCTCCTATTAACTTGCACCCCATGCTGTCGGGGGATACTCACGGATGTATACCTCTGCTTGTGTCGCTCCTGCCCCTGTCCATCCTGCTGTCAGAGATGGTGTGTAGCCACCCGCAGTAACCCCTGCGGCGGCAGACACTCCGATGTCCGCGTATGGTTTGAATCCAGCCGTAGATGTCATGCTTGGAGAGAAGTCTTTGAGATTGAAGATATTGACATTCGTGTTGAGGATGAGTGGGGCTTCCTTGACAGGGCCGTACAAATACATCTTGGCGATGAACTGAATCGTTGCAAAGTTGGTCTTGCGCTGCGAGTAGTCGCCATAAGATCCATCGTCGCCTTCTGTCAATGCGACTGATGAGAGGACGATTGGCACATCCACATCAATATCCATCCCATCGATTGCTTTGAGAGTGAAAACATATTCGGGGGTGAAGTATGGGAGAATCTGCTCGACAATCTGCAAGCAATCGTCCATGCTCTTGGTCATTGCGCTAAGAGTCATATTCATGTTGTATGGAACGCGCTCCCACCTCTTCTTGAGAGATCCACGATCTGCGGCGTTGTATCCAACAGTCTGTTGTACGCTGTTCAACTTGCGCGAAGAATCATATGCAAGAGATGATATCTCAAATGCCATGCGTGGCAGATATGTCTCTAGGCGAACTTGCTGCTGATCAAAATCTGTTCCAACGCGATCAAGCCGCTTCAAGAATTTTTGCTGTGGCCCATATGCAATAGGAACACGAATGCGCTCTTTCTCGTTTCCACTCGCATCATTGCGAACGAGATGCACATTGTTGAATAGTGAGGCAAATCCAATCACTACCTTTCGGACGGTGCCGTGATAGTAATACTCAAGCATTGATTATGGATCTCCGAACGGGTTGGCTTCATCAAAGTTGAATACTGAATCGGCTTCTGTTTCGATCTCTTCGTTCTTCGCTTCGTCAAGAATTCCCATAGTGTCATCCTTAGAAACTATCGGCGCATACAAGTTAACACCAGCCTTGGCTATGTAGGCGGTTGCTCCCTTTTCTGTTTCTTCGATCCAAGTACCAACAACATCGGATAGAGATATTCGGAGCGGAGTGACGCTAGGCTCATACGAGTAGACCACCGCCCTTGCAGACGCTCCCGCAGTTGAACCTGTAACTGACCCATTCGCGTATTGATAAACACTGTCGCCTTCTGCAAAAGATCCTGTTCCATATACCCCTCCAAGGTTGAGGTTGACTTTGAATCCCGTCTCGTCGTTGATTGCGTCGAGTTCGGGCACTCCAGTATTGAAGTCTTCTTCGGAATACTGGAAAAGTTCGCATGTTAGTTGATAGGAATAGAGTTTCCCCGCCTGATAGAAGGGGTTCTCATGTTCCACGAACTTAACTTCAAACAACCCCTTACTGATCGGTAGATAGAGCAAGTCCCCTTCTAGGGGTCTGTCCATTCCTGTTTCACGCTTGAAACGCTTCTTGGAAACGGTGAACTTCACACTATCGCGGATCTCAAAGCCAAACTTTGTAAAAGTATCTCCTCCCTCAAATGCTGTAGTCGTGTCCATGTACATTTCAATCATCTTGAAGTTTGTGAACCGCGAATACTGCGACTCGCCAAACAAATCGTCCCGTGTTACCATCTCACGGGGAATGTAGTACATCTCTTGCCCATATATCTTGATCGCCTCTAGGGTGAGATCCTCTACAAGATTCTGCTCGGGCTGATATGTCTTTGTATTGACACGAATGTACGGATTAAGTGCCATTCTTGTTCCTTATCCCATCATGAAATCGACAGGAAGTTCGCCCTTCAGAATGATTTCCTTCTCAATGTCTTCCTTCTGTTGCCACGAATCCTTCATCATTGACTGACCGTCAAGAGTGATGTCGCCAGGCAACTTGATGCCGTTGTACTTGGAGAGATTGACCCCCCATTGCCAACGAACCAATGCAACTATGTACTTCTTCAGCAAGCGGTCGTTGTAGACTTCAGGATAGACGCGGGGATCAAGGATGCGATATGCCTCAATGATCAGGTACATACCTGCGTTCAACTGCCGCCTGTCGCTGTCCAAGTACAACTTGTTTGCCACGCGATTGAATCGAATACTCTTATCGGGCGATAGGAATTGACGAAGCAACTGTAGGTATTGCTGCGTCATGTCGTACTGTACCAAATCGATGGTGCCGAAAGTGTAAAGATCGTTTAGGGCGTATTGGTATCGCACATCGAACATTCCCACCGACTGTTGGGTGAACGGAAAGATGCGGGTAACGCTAACGATTAGGTTCTGTAGAAGAACATTTTCGGGGCATTCGGGATCTTGGCTGGTCTGAATGGCCTCGTTATCCTCAAACCCCGATCCATCAGCCGTCTCTGACTGAACATTGTCGGCAGTAAAAGAAATATACCCGTTGTCTATGTCTGTTTGAGACAACTTGTACTTCAGGTAGACTTTTTCAACCCCGTCAAAGTGGTATTCGGAGAAAAATTGCAGAGCATCGTTGAGACGATCCTCCAACTGTTCATCCGCAATGTTGATTTCAACTACGGGGTGACCGTTTGCGCGTAGCGCGTATTCTCTTAGTTCCGCTCTCGTTGAGATCAGTCCGCTGCTGCAACTTGACATTTGGCGTTTCCTCCATAGGATATTTAGCCTTTATGTCAGGTTTGGGCATAGATTCTTTCTTGGCCTCTGCGACATCAGCCGCCACCTGTTGATTCTCATTGGTGACTTCGCCTAGCAGTCTAGAGAAATCGTTTGCACGGGAAAGATATCTCTCTCCGTCTTCCCACACTCCAATCACAGTCCAAGAGTTGTTTTGGGTTCTGTAGTGTCTGCGCTTTCCATCGTAAAACATCACAATCAGACCATTTGGGTGCTGATATGCGGGTTCTAGCCGCTTGAACAAGTCAAGAGGGATCTTGAGTCCGTTCAGATAGATGTTGTTCTTATCGTGCTTGAACATTGATTAGAGCAGCGGAAGTTGTTCCGAATCTCCCTTGATCACATCATGGATTGCTGCTGCATCGACCATCGCACTAAAGTTCGTTTGACTGATTGTCATGACGATCTTAGAGTTGATTGCCTGAACACGACCCGCCCCCACGAAGCGGGGTGTTTGGATTCCTGTCACGAAGTCAGTGCCCGTCTTTCCTTTTGATAATCCTGTGGTGGAAAGCATGTCGGGGCTTGAGACATTGGAATTGATTGCGAGTACCGCAAATTTGTTGCTTTCTGTTCCTTGCCCGATCTGTGTTGTACCGCCCTTAGATGCACCGACATCCGAAAGAATGCGGACGAAATCTTTGATTCTCACATTTGCATTGACTGCAAGGATGCCAGGTCCGATGATGTCGGTGTCGCCCATGACAATACTACCGTTCATGACTGTGGTTGGCGCACGATTGCCCTTGATGTGTGTCTTGCCTATCTTGTCCAAATCACGGGTGATGTTGATCGTTCCGCCATTGTCTGTAATTATGGGGAATGAATTGCGCGAGAAGATTGCACCCGCTGCCTCCGCATTCGATCCATTATCAACAGCGAGACCGTAGTAAGAATTCGACACGGTGCAATGCTTCAGAACGATGGTTCCACCATTCGTAGCATGTGCGGCAACTGGATAGTTCAGGAACATGGAGTCCCTTGCCTTGATTGTTCCGCCATCAGTCTGCAATCCGATTGTGTTGCCGAATGATGCGCCCGTGATGAACGATGCCATTGAAATATCATTCAATGCTGTTGTGGGTGCGTGATTGATGAATGCAATACCATCACCGCCTGTTCCACCTACCTCCCAATCACCGATGTATGTTCGCGTATTTCTTCCCGAGAAGACAGCACCGTTTGGAGATGTTGTATGAACTGTAACGCGGTAGACATCAACAGAATTGACATAGTTTGTGAATGTCTGATTCAGCAGATTCCCAAATGTCATCGAACCTTCGTTATTGACATGTAGCGTGAAGTATTGCCCGCTGATTCCAACGACTTCGTGACCGCCGACGATCATGTTCATCACACCGCCCGTACCACTTGTGATGCCATCAAATCCTGACGAGATTCCATTAGAATTTGTCGCACCTCCGACAAGAGCAAGCGGGGGGAGGAAGCGAACTGCACTTCCTGTTGCCGCGATCATATTTTGCGCGGTGCCAATGTTTACTTGAAGAGCAAATCGTGTTGAATCCGTTGCCCCATATGCTGTATACAGCGGGAGGAATGTGATTCCCTGAACCGTTTGTGTAACAAGACTTCCTTGTTCCGCTCGGATGTACAAGTCTCGGTCGATGTAATTGAACCAAGGTTTATTCAGTGTATAGACACCGCGAGTCAATATGATGTCAAGAGGTGTTGCGAATGCGGATGCAGAATCATTGATTACCGAAAGGTTGTATACACTGGGTCGATTGATCTTGACATTTGGATTCGGTGAAATCGTAAGTGGTTTTGTGAATCTTCCGTATGTGAAAGTGCTTTCGTTCACAGAATTGGTGGGATCTCTGTAATAGAAAGGTGCCTCTGTTGTTGGTGCAATGTTGTTTGCTGAAAAAACGGACATTGCATAAGAGAAATCTGTTGGATACAACGGATCTTGTGAGAATCTGTCCAAGAATATCTTTGCGGCATTTCCGAAAACACCGTCTTTATAGACGGATGATGATGCAAGCCAAATTGTTTCTCCGTTTTCAGCGGCTCCACCTGCGAGAGAACACGCACAAGGTTCCCCAGGGGGGCCCTGAGGGCCCACTGGGCCTACTGGGCCTTGTGGGCCTTGTGGGCCCTGACTTCCATCTTCGCCATCTTCGCCATCTTCGCCATCCGCGCCATTTGCGCCAGTAGGGCCTGTGTGCCCACGCGGGCCGGGGGGCCCTATTTCGATTCCAGGTCCTTCGAATTTCCTATGACGAATGATCCAATTGGTGGCGACATACGGCGGCATCAAAGAGATTGGCTCATTGTCTGCCGTGAATCCTGCTTCATACGAAGTGGTGTTATTGATATCTACTGATGCTTGGGGAGCGTTAATTGCTGTACGATTGGTTGCACCTTGGGTGCCAGATTCTGTCGTATACAGATAGTTTCCGTGGTCGGGGATCTCATTTGATGCCAACAGATGGGTATCGTTGCCCCCAATTTCTCCGCGCTTCAACTCGGTCAGACCCGATGAGTAACCCACCCCGAATGCAGTTCTGGCTCGCATATCGGGAATGAAAAATCTATCACTTGTTGCGCCATTTACCTCTCCCGCTGTAAGAGACTGAATGGTTATCAGAGAATTGGCAACTACACCGCTGAAGTTAACGGGAGTGCAACCAGGATAAGTTTTTGCGTATTGGAAACGAACCTCGGTTGCGTTTGCCGCAATCAGCGTTCCGACTGCAAAGTCATTTGTTCCGCCCCAACCAATCTTGTACTCAAGATATGTGTCGTTTTGAATTGCATTAACCAATCCATGGGCGGTCGTGCCAGCATAATCTTCGTGCCCTTCCGAGGAAAAGGAAATGATGATATCCCGAGCCGTATTGCCAGAGGGGCCTGTTGTGCTTGAGGCTAGACCCGTTATCCTGTATTTGTCTCCGATAATGTCATATAGATCGCTATAGATTTCGCCATCCATGGGATTTTCCCCCACCTTGCGAACAGCAGCCCCGTCACAGATTCTCCATGTGGAGGGTACTGTTTGGAAACTTCCTGCCCATGGGAGCAATGATCCGACAGGGGAAAACAAAGAAGCACTAGAGGTTTGGGGAAGAGCATTGATCACGAACCCCTTGTCGGTGTCCGTAGCAACAATCATTCCTTGGATGTATGACACTCCATCGAATTGGCGAGTCGCTGTTAGGTACCCCGCGTTCTCTCCCGACAGATAGTAAACAGTTCCTGCGGTGAGGCTTGTAGAACCGTCATCAATGTCTAAAGCAGCCCCTTCGAAATCGATTTCGCCTTGGTAGACTACTGTGATCGATTCCGTCGAAGCCGCTTCGACAACACCAACCGTCTGAGATGTGGACAAAGCATCAGCGAGACCTAGAGCGAATCCAGTAACACCGCCTGTGTAAATTACAACATTGCCAGCCGCGAACCCGTGCCCCGCAGGGACAGTCCATGTGTTGAGAATCCTTCGACCGTCACTTCCGCCGCCGCCGCCGATGATTGGAATTGCACTATATGCCATTAGTGGGGTACCTACCTTTGATAGTCAGACTGCCACTATTTAGCGACAATCTTTACCCCTGATCTCCCTCATTTAGGATAGCGTCCGTGGCGTACTTAAGATTCGCCTCAATCCGATCCTTTTGGTCGGGTGGGAACTTGTTTTGTTGCAGCAACTGAACGCTTGCGATACGGGATTCGCGGTAGTGTCCTGTCCAAAAAGCCGCGATTGCGAACTCGTCCAAGATTGCCCAATCGTAGATTCCCTGCCCAACGAAAAGGGCACCTTCGGGGTATCTAACCTTTAAACCCTGCTTGGCGAATCGATATCCCTGATCGAACCGTGAGAAGGCACGGCAGAAACGGGCAGCAGCCCAAAGACTCTCTGCTCTCCACGGGGCAACTTGATATGCCTTGAAGTATATCTGAATGATGTTGTCAACAGGCTTCTCCAAGATTTCCATGATCCGACCCGCCTGATAGAGGCTGTAAAAGACCTCCTCGTTCCAACCACCGAGATCCGCTCTCTTTAGGTACGCCGAGAGAGCAGGCTCCCATTGTTGGGCATCTCGGTAAGACTGCGCCATATAGAAGTGATAGCGATTGAAGTCCTTCTCTTCGACCTTTCCTGATGCAAGAGCCTCTTCGAACTTGATCGCGTCTTTCTTGTACTTTTCGGGATCTGATGAACGGGCACCATCCTGAATCGGAGTGTTTAGGAACCCACGGGCAAAATCGCGTGTGCCAATTGGATCATGGCAGTCCACATATTCATGAAGAACGCCACGGTAGTAGAACCGCTTCTTGTTGCTCGTCATCTGTGGACGGTGATAGCGAGTCTGACCAAAGTGAGCGAAGATGTTGTACAGATCGGCGTTGAGAGTTTCTCTAAACTTTGTTGGATCGAAGCCTGGCTCGTACACCAAGATCTCGTCCGCATCGATCATCAAAGCGTAGTCGGTATCAGTCTTTTGACAGAGTTCAAGAGCCTCGGATCGGTTATGACCGAAGTCAACCCACGGACGCTCATGGAGTTCTCCCTTGATGCCATTGCGATCAAAGAAGTTCTTGATCTTTTGCTGTGTATCGTCCGTCGATCCTGTGTCAACGATAACCCAGTAATCGATGAGTGGAAGTACTGAGGAAAGACACCGTTCAATGACATGAGACTCATTCTTGACAATCATACAAAGACTGATCGTCTTGTGTTTCTTTTCGGTTGCGGTTGCCGCTGTGACAGCATTTGCAGGGGAAATAGAAACAACATTCGTCGGTGCGTCAATAGTCATGTTTTCGCTCATTGTAATCTCCATAGTGAAAGTGGCGTGTCAGATATTTAGTCAGCCTGTTATCGGCACTCAAAAAAAACTGTGACAAGGTTACGGAATTTTCGTAATCTCAGGATAGACAGTAATCATTCCCTGTACGACTCTTTGGACAGTTGCACTTCCATTTGAGTGCAATTCAACATCATAAAACCAAACTCCTGCTTTGACATTTGCGGATGCTGTCGATCCCAAAGAAACCGTGATGTTTCCTGTTGTTCCTGTTATCGAAGTTGTGAAGTTTATGCCAGTTGTCGAAGAGTAAAATCTACGCATCTGTGCATACGCTGTATGACCGCTTGAAATGTTTACAGGAAGACCATCTGCTCCTTTCACCACATGGGAGAAAGAAAAGTTTGATCCTTGATCCATGTCATGATTGATTGCTATTGCCACCGAATATCAACCTACCTTAAAAAACAATGCGTTTGCTGCTGATACACCGATAAGGTTTTGGAAGGTACCAGTAACCTTATGGATTTTGAAATTGTAACTTCCCGATTCACTAACATTCAGAAGGTTTGAATTCGTTCTTGAGGCAGTTGCTACAATATGTCTACCATGTCCAGCATCACCAGTTTTCACATGCTCCATAGTGTTTGTCATATCAAGAGATAAATTGGGATCAAGAGAAGTTATTTTTTGTGATGTAAAGTACCGACCATTTGCATCGCCTGCTCTATGTGCCGTGGTAAAAAGAACAACCCACAATCCCTTTTTAAGGTACAAAGATTGTGTGATCTCTTTTTGGGGGCTACAGCCATTTGCACTATAAATCGTATCACTTCCAACAAGATCAATAACTTGAATGTTTCCGACTGCTGCCAAATCTACATACTCTTTATTCGCCAAGTGTTGGTTTTGGGTGGGTAATGTCGCGCAACTTATGACTTGACTAGAAGTAGCACCATTTGCAAAAGCGACAGTTCCTCCTGCAAAGTTTGCATTTCCCGTAACACTCACATTGCCCGTAATACTCACATTACCGCTTATTCCTATCGCCGCAGCATTCGTTGAACTAGCAATCAAATTGATTCTATTTCCTTGAACTAGAGCATTCGTATTGCTTTGAATTGAAACAGGGCCGGTTGTTACTGTAAGTGGGCCCTTGATTATCGCGTTTGATGTTGTAACAAACGCGGAACTCAATCCTCCAGCGATTATTGCGTCAACACTATCCGCACCGCCCAATCCTTGAACATTGATGTTGCCTGTGATGGTCAATGTACCGTGGAAGATATCATCAGCATCATTTCGAAGAACTTTGGCGTTCGTTCTAAACTGCGCTCTATCTGCGTCTGTAAGAGTACGAGCCGCACCACCCGCTGTTGTATGGTTGATGTCGTAGCGGATGTAGAAGTTGTCGTGGTTATGGCCCGTAAGAATTGTTGCCTGTAGACCCTTCTTGGAACGAATTATCCAATGCAAACCAACATGCGGTGGGTAAATGCTGAATGGGTTTGGTTCAGCACCAGTTCCTAGTAATCCTCCTGTTTCGGCAGTAGAAGAACCATATGAGGTACTGTATTGATCCGTTTGCACCACGCTATTGAGCGCATGTGTGTGTGGAGGAATGTTGTTTTCAAGTAGGGTTACTTCTGCATCGCCGCCCACTGCTCCCAAAGATATCGATGGGGAAATGACCCCGCTTCCGCTTATACCTGCGCCATACGACACACCAAAAGCAGTTCGTCTCCGCATATCAGGAAGGAAGAACACAGATCTGCCCACGGTTGATCCAACAGAACGACCATAGACCCTGATCTCCGTGTCTTCAATTACATCTGTGAAAGGAGAGGTCGTAAAGGAAACTCTGCGGTTGTTTTCTGTAACTGATGCAACGATTACTGATGCGCTGCCCGTTGTCCATACGAGTTGTAGTGCGTCTCCGACCGACAATCCTCTGGTGTCGCCTTCGATAGTGATGGTGCTTGCATCATAAACCACTGCGGTTGCATAATGGTTTTGCTTGATCGCAGAGTATAGATCGTTCCATTCGTTTTGAGACTTCGCCTTACCATCACACAACAACCAACCATCAGGAATCTCACTTATAGCACCCGCAAATGGTTGAACTGCACCGATAGGAGCAACAGAACGAAGATACACCAAATCGGTTGGAGTATCCCCAACGATCACCCCTGTGTAGTTGATCACATATCCCGAATTGTATCCCGATGCTAGGAGGATTGCCTTGCGAACTTCTCCTGCCTGTACTTCATATGCTCCACCATCGGGATTGCTGATAAGACGGCCACCAACATCGGGGTGTAGATAGTATGCCTGACCAGTAGCGAGAGGATAAAGACCAGTAAGACCTCCGCCATTCGTCAATCCTGTAATGAATCCTTTTGTTACTAGGCTGAAACAATTGCCATTAACACTCTCAACCATGCCAATTGCTTCGGCATTGGGAACTGTGTTTGCCTGTGCGAATGTCAGGGAGCCATCAAGATCAAATCGCAGAACATGCCCGACTTGGAACGCATGCCCCGTTTGACAGAACTGCTTGCGAATAGCGTCTGCACGAATCCAATTTTCATGAACTCTACCATCTGCAAGAGAAACGGGAATAGACCATGGAGTTGCTGTTGTGAGTGCGTGGGCACCGTCGAGTTGATCCGCGTTGAACCACTTGACCCAGTTTGTTACGGGGATATTGGGATAAACAGCAGGCCCTGTGCTGCCTGAGTAAACTACTCCGAATGTGATTCCCGCTTGACCTGTGGCACTATGCCACATGCTAAGTTGTTCGTCTACCTTGTACTTCGTAAACGAATCGCCGTATCCATAATAAGTGAAGGTATCGTTTGTTCCCGCTCCATATCCATATGAAGCAAACTTGGAGGAGACGATGTAATTGTTCGAACCAGTTACACCAAGATTTGTATTGCTGAAGAAGCCGTTCCAATCGGTTCCACCCTCAGGTGCCGACTTCCACCAAACAAAATACTTGTCTCCCGATGCACCCTTGATGTCAATTCCTGCGGGTTGCAATAGCGCATCGCTATAGAAATCAGTTCCGTTGGTGACACCACCAGTAACAACCATCGACTGAAGGTATGATGCGCCCGTTACAACGAGATATCCTCCGACAACAATGTCATCAACACCGCCTTCCGAGAACGAGCCAATACTCATAGTTCCCGTCAATCCCGATGGGGCAACAGACCAGTTTGAAAGTTGACCAATCGTGGTCGCGTTTGCTGCGGTCGGTGGATTTGTACTGTCGTGGTAGAAAGCAGTAAGTCCGACAGAGAACGAAGTTCCCGTCAGACCAGTTCCTGCAACTGTAAACTGACTGAAACGGAAGTATGCCAATTCAATCAACTTATCTTCGATGCGAAGATCGTTTGAATCGACATATGAGATATCATCGCTGATCGTAAGATTGCCGATGATGTCAACATTTCCGTTGATGACAAGTGTCCCGTCACCATTGTTGCCGAACTCAATTTCATTCGGCAGCATTCTTCGTGCTGTGGTTCTCTTGGGAGTTCCTGCTGCGCCTTGGCGAGTATCACTCAGGTCGCTGATAATCACATAATCATTCTGTGCGGGATTGGCAGAAGCACCAGTACCAAGATCCTCTAGCCGAATTGCATCGATGATGACCTTGTTATAGTTGTTCGTAAACGCAGGAACGCCGATGCCGATACCCGCACCAGGGTTGACCGAAAGTGTGACAACGCCGTTGTAATAACCACCCGAGCAGCCTGTTTCTCTGATCAGACCGCCGTTGGTCGGGCCTACAGCAACATCAAACACATTGATTGCGCTTGCTGTTTCAATGATCTCATTCGTTCTGTCGAACCATGTATTGAAGGTATCGGACAGGACGAGTGGCTGAATGTTAATCAGGTCTGCTGCTGTACAGGACATTTGCTATTCACCGTTCCTCAATGAGTTTTGACATGAGTGCCTTTAGTTCAGACAATTCATGTTCCAACCTATTTATCCGATCCTTCTGAGCCTTGGCTTCTTGCTTTCGCCTCTCATATGCCTTTATTGAATCCTTGTCCGTGGAAAGCAACGCCCCCGAGCGCATGTCTCTTACCAGTTTTTCATTCTGTACGGGGATCTTGTGCGTCATGTTGCGATCATCCGTAGATTGCGGATCTTTGGAACTGCGGCACCGTTGTCATCACCAAACATCACTACCTTGATGGAGAATGTCTTGAACTTCTGAAGAGTCGTGTATCCAATGTTTGTGAAGGTAACCTCGCGGAAATCCGAGTCGGAAGATGAAACCCCCGTATCCGTGGATGTCAGTTCGACATAGTTCACATTGTCATAGTCGGGTTCGCCAACGGGAACTGGACGGACGAACACCTTGACCGACGAGGCGTTTGTGTTGCCCTTCTTCGGATTGCATAGTGACATCGAAACCGTGATGTTTTCGGCTTCCATGCCACTTTCCAAGGTGACCTTCTTGCTGATGTAACGGGCGGCTGTGCGGTAACCCGAAACAACCCCATCGTTAGTCGGCTCCAACTCTCCGTTGTACGATCCACTTGAACTGTCTGTTACTGTTTGATTGTTAATCGTATTGCTTACGGTAATGAAACTTGACTTCTGTAGATCGAAGATTGGAGACACATACCTATTTGAACTTGCCGATAGGGTGGCCACAATCTCCGCTACATTGCCTTCGCCCGTGGAGGAGGAAATCGTGTGATACCCACTTGCAGGAATCGTATTCTTGTTTGGAGTAAGACTTGCGTAATTCACGGGTGGAGAAGCCTGAACCTCAACTGCATATGCAATTCCTGTATCTTCGGGAGTGGAATCGACCGCATTCAATCTGAACTCGTTGATGTTCAGGTTTGCAGAGCCACTTGAGATTGCGGAATTCTGCACCGTGACAGTACCGCTGCTGCTGAACTTGCACACCTTCAGGCGCAATGCAAGAGTTTCATTTTCGCTCTTTGCGTACTTGCCCGAGTTCTGTGGCTTGAACAGCGACCGCATCATCGGCTGCTTGATGACACCGATCTTTGGATCCTCTTCGGATGCTCTGATGATCGTGGATCCAATCGATCCCTTCAGAAGTGCATAATTCGAAGAGTTTGTTGAAACGCAGACCGCATACTCCTTCGCGGGAAGAAGATAGACGGGAGTGCTGAACGGGAAGTTCGTTGCATCTGCATCACCGTCTTCGATTAGATCCACCGTAGAAATGCTTCCATCGTTGTACTTGACGGATGTTGCAAACGGCAGCACCTTCGATGGGTGTGGGTATCCCGAAACCGTGGGTCGAATCTGCACAGTCACAGGGATTGTGCTAAGTGCGTCAACGCTTTCAAAGTAGAGATCGACCGACTTCAGGAAGATACCTTGGGGATACTTGATGGGATCGACATAGAATGTCTGCGACAGCGGCTCAGAATAGCCACGAATCTCACCCGAACTTGTAAGCATTTCTGATAGGTTCGAAACTACCTTTTCAGTCTTGACTGACTTTCTTCGGGGTTCGGCAATACGGGTTGTCAACAGACCATCCTCTGACAGAGAATCATATGCACCTTCGACTGCATATGTCGCTTCTGCTGCCATCGTGGAGGAGGCGACAGAATCCGCAGAGGCAACATCCGTGATGCGAATGTTGTGCCGTCCGACTAAGAAGTTCTGTTCATATACGCCTGTCGAAGCGTTTGGATAGTTGAACAGATACTTGATTGATGCTTCACCCTTGTTGGTCGTAATCTGACTTCCACCTGTGCAATATGGGGTGACATTCATATCATCGCAGAAGACATAGAATGTGGTGCTTGGCTTGAGTCCCTTGGCTGCAAGCGTGATTTCCTGTTGACGAGCAACAGGCAGAACATCACGGGCAACTGTCTTGTTTGCCACGATCTTCTTCATGCTCTCAGGAGCAACCGAAGAGTTGACGCTGTTCAGAGACAGTCCTTCAGCCTTGGCAGACAGCAACTTGTTTCTGACTAGGTTGGGACGATTGTTCTTGGAGTTCTGATTCTCCTTACCGAACCAAATCGATTCCCAATCATTAAAACGAGTGCCGAATCCATAGTTGGAGTTGACCTCCCAGTTGTCATTCTCGCCCTCGACATTGACACGAACCTTTGGCTGCTTTGTGGTGTCATACCAAGTATCCGCTGCGGGGCTGATCGACAAGTGACCCATGTAGTTGATGACATTGAATGGATTGATTTGAATCGATTCGCTTGCCAAGAGATGGGAGATTTCAGGAGACTGTGTAAAGGAAAGCGTGTAGATACCATCGGTAGCGTTGCCAGTAACCGAGGATACGACTGCTCCTGTCAGTCCATACGAGCGAGTTGAAAACGGTGGACGCAGTTCGTTGTTTTCGTAATCAACGCTTGCTGCGAACATCGGATCTGCATTGTCAGCGACTGCGTGTCCCTTGAACTGATCGACCAAGATACCGCGTTTTGGCATCTCGTCTCCGTTTTCATCGCGGATGCTCTTTGCCTTTGCTTCCTGCTCTAGGAGACTGAGCGTTGTATAGTACTCAACAGCCTCAATACGCTTCTCAAGATTGCCAATGTCACGCATCGTGTATCGCTTGTTCTCGACATAACGAATCGATGCATCATTGCTGTTGAATGTGTATGGATTGACCTGTACGGTATACAAAGTCATCGCATTCGGATCATCCGCAGGAATGTCAGCATTGAGAGATGGAGTTCCTGAGATGACTGCAAAGTTACGATCCCGAGTCAAGACGATCTTGTCTGTTCTTGGGAGATAATGCGTATAGGTAAAGTCGTTATCGTTTGCTGCCGAATTCGTGGGAATCCACGGCGTAGCCTTGATATCTCCACTCAGGCTTCTGTCGGGACGGAAGTCAATGCAGTCGCGCAACTTATACTGTGTGCCCGTGGACTTGCTTGTATAGGTTGGGATGTTCTCGTAATCAGAATACGAAGCAACCGTATACGCACCATATGAATTTTGGTGGAAGTAGTACTTAAAGGTTGCATAGAACGGCCCAGTAACGCCAGTAACTCCTGCACCGAGAGTCAAGCGAGACCAATCATAGAACGAGTCGCGCTGACCGTTGTCTAGAGCAAAATACGAGTTCAGGCTGATTCCCGAACTTGCACCCTTTGTTCCCGTGATCGACAGAAGTTCAATGACATCCGTGTATCCATTCAAGAAGAGAGTATCAGATGTGCTGCCTCTCTCGTCACCTGTCAACGAAGACCCCCACGCGCCCGTGAGCGTGAGGCTTACTGTCTGTTCTGTCTTGTCGCGGATGTAGTCCACCATCGCCGTGGAATCATTACCAGGCTCCTGTGTGGCGTATGTGAATACCTTTGTTCCCGCCGCAGCGTTTGTAACAGTAACGGATAGTTCCGTGACATTTGCACCACGGGCGGCAGTTCCTGCGAGAACCTTACCAGTTCCATCGAACACCAATACATCCGAGTCAGGAAGGCTTACAGTTGTATTGATCGGGAACTGAAGACCAGGGTCATATGAGTTGATCGTGTATGTGAACGAAGAAGCCGATGCTGTTCTAGAGTCATATCCCACGATTGCATAGTCACCTGAAGAGAATGAAGTGACTCCCGAACCTTCAGGAACCTGATACAGAAGAATGTCCTGACTCTCGTTCTCCAATCCTGCGCTTCCCGTGAGGGTAAACATATGTGCCGTCAAACTAGGAAGGTGAATGCGAACTGTTTCTTCAAACGATGCCGTACCCGACATCTTGATGTCATACAACGACAAGTTATAGACACTAGCCGAATATGGCTCCACCCAACGCATTCTTGCCGAACCGATCACATTAAAAGCCGAGCCGCTTGTACCGCGAGACAAGTTGATTGTTGGGTGCTTTGCGGGATCTTGGATTGAGTTGAATGATCCCGTGATGCCCGAGAAAATGACCTTTGTGTATGGGCCAATCGATCTGTTGAAATCGCGGGTTACTGTTCTTTCGTGGGATTCCCCACGGGCGCATGGGATGTTTAACTTTGTCTTTGCCTGAGTTTCAAACTCATATCCAAAGACATATGCTTTGCCCGAGGACAATTCCGCCTTCAGCACGGTGTTTCCGCCGCTAGAAGTTGGGCCGTTTAAAGTGAGTTCGAACGGATTAACTGTGTAGTTGCCCGATTCGTCGTATGTCCGTCTTGCAAGGGTATCCTCAAGGACTGCGTAATCGGGGTACTTTTCGATCTTAACGATGTCACCATCCACAACTCGCATGAACTCAATGAATCCAACGCGAGAGAAGTTGTCAACAGAACTTGTATCCGATGCTGTGAAGCCGTTCTGAGCAACATTGAGTTCGATCTTGAATCGATCCGAACCAGGTGCGGCATAGTTATAGAAGCCGAATGCGGGATCATTCAATGATGTGTCATCGGTTGCTAATACAAAACTCTTCTCAACAGAGAAGCCAATTCGGGTTGTTGGATTACTGTAGTTGCGGATTTGGCTACCCGCGCTGCCCGTAAGGGTGTATGCACCAATGGATTGTGCATCATTCAGTACAAAATATCCCTCAATAAATCGAACGCCTCGCTCGACAGAGGCAACCAATGCATCACCAAGGAAGCAGCAAGAAGGCCCCGTGATAGATGCCGTGACCCCTACCCCATTTGCTGCTGTTGCGGCGATAACATCGTTTGCGGCAAATCCGCTACCACCTTCCATGTACTCAAAGAAAATAACGCTTCTGTTCTCTTCTATGTCACTTCCAGAAAGCCCCGCCTCCGCATGTATCACACGCGCCCGAGCCTTGCCCGAGGAACTAATCACAGTACCAATGAAGTCGGTTGAATCTTCTGTCGATCCGCCCAATGCAATCTTTGCGTACTTGACGCGATTTTCGCTGATCTGGCCATCAAGAACAATGCTTCCCTCTTCGAAAACATGGGATCCCATTCTTTCGATTTGGTTCTGAAGGAGCGTCTGAATCTGCGTCAGTTCTCTTGCCTGAACACCGTAGCCAGGACGGAACATCAACCGAAGAAACTTCTTGTCCTCCGAGAAGTCATCGTAATAGGGGTCTACATTAAACAGGCTTGGGTCGTATGACGGCATTTATTACCTCATCAGAAGTCGATGACTATCTTGATCTCTTCCTTTTGTTCAAAACCGCGTTGAATCGGTTTCATATTCTGTATGTATAGAGTTTCTCCTGAACGATACTTGAGTTGCCCAGTGTGTAGGATCTGTTGGATTTGGGCAGATGCTGTGGCCGACTGATCGACGAAGTAGGGCGTTGTCATGCCGACATAGAAACTACCTTGAGTTCCTGTCAAACGAAGAACCCCTGTTGTTCCAGATGCACCCGCAGACCAATCCATAACATATCCATTTGCTGACCCAGTACTGCCGTAAGCAAGCAGGGCATATGCGTCTTCTCTGAATGACTGTGAATCAAATGTATTGTTTCCGTCATATGACATCACAAACGCTGTTGTTTGATCGTAGACGCTACTCCCATCAGTTGATGTTGGTATTCCAGTTTTGCAACATTCTGAATGCGGCTCAAGAACACGAATCACGCTATCGATGGCAACAATTTCTGCAACACCACTAAGACCTGTAACAAACCCGCTGTACAGAGGATCTACCTGAGTGAGTCGTTCTCCCTGCTTGAATGCGCCCTGTGGCTCTTCCAAGTAAAGGTATCCCGACTTATTGGATCCTAACGAAGGTTCCCACGCATATACCTCTCCCGTTGCGCGAGATGGGGGTGCGGATGTTTCGTAGTTACCAACGCCGATTGTGATGTATCCGCGAGTAAAATCTGTCCCGTTTCCAACAAATGCAGCATCAGTGGGTGCCACTCTCAATCGAAGAAGGCGGCGACCCTCTGTTCCTGCTACCGTCTTTTCACGAACATTCATGATGGTCAGCCCATTTACTGTTCCACCAAACTTGAAATTCCCATCTCTGATGTTGGTGAGTACCAGTTCACTCGTTCCGCTATGTCCCGAGGCACCACTGCGCCAAGAAACAATTTTTCCATATGCGCCGCTGTATCCCGACCCAGTTGCCTGTTGTGCGGTTGTGCCTGCGACGAAGGATCCCGATACTCCGCTGCCGTAAAAATTGATGCGGACATGTTTTTCCTCTAACAGAGGATTGAGAATCAAACCAAACTGACGGTATTCATTTTCCGTGCTTACCTTCTCGTTTTCGCTGCGGAAATAGTCCTTGACGATCATGATGGAGGACGCACCAAGTTCCTTAACAGGATTCGAACCATGCCCATTTGGTGGAGACATGACAGGTTCTGCCAAGTCTTCCAATAGTACTTTTTGCGTGGGCACATCCAATCCCTTGACAAATTCCAATGACGAGAATGTGTAGTTCTTGCCACCATCGACCAACTCAATTGAATCGACCAGTCGGATATTCTCAAAGAACTCTGTGCAAGAAGTAACGCCGTTTGTGGCAAGCACATCAGATCCAGCAGTCAGACCAAAGCGGAGAGAGACCTCTGCGCTTGTGCTGTATGGGTTAGATATGTTTACATTCGCTTCTCCGTCTCCAACCACTTTGATATGTGGAACGATGGAGAATGTGCTAGGACTTCCGCCCCCCGAAACGCTTGCAGAGAACGGGTCTGCGACTGTGACAAACGCAGAACTTCCATCGGTTGGAGTAAACGATGTGATAACCCGCCGCTGACCTAGCCCCTGACCCCCGTCAATCGACAGAACCATGTCCTCGTAGTATCCCTCTTGGAGGAACAAGAACTTCGATGCCAAGGTAATTCCAGTTGCTCCCAACGCAACATCAGCAACCACAGTATTGCTTGCGGATGGGAACACGCAGTTTGTGGACACAACAAAAGGCTGAACATCAGGATTAATCTTGATGAAGGCGATCTCGCCATCAACAGCATCTTCCTGAACTCTCCATTGCAAAATGCGATCATCATTGCTGCGGAGATATTCCACAAATTCCACGGGCATGTAGCCGATGGAATCCCCCTGTGTTTTCGTTAGAAACTTTCTCTTGGACTCTGAAATTTGATACAGGAACTTCCAACGATATCCATCTGAAAGCCTTCGAATCCGCGAATCGGTATGTGTTGGTGCAATAAGAGATGGCGAGTTGTTTGCATTGTCGATACACTTATAAACTCTCTCTTCATCGACCAATGCGTAGAATGGGGCGGGATTCAGATCATCGAACAAGTCGATGTTGTCGCGGTAGGCGGTGTATACAGCCCCTGGAGTCCAATCATAACGACGAACTGCTAGAGAGACATCAGCCCCATCAATTCTTTTATGAGCGAAAATGCCCCGCCAAAAGTCTGTATCGTCTCGTACAGAATCAACGCTTCGGGGAGGATTCTCGTCATTTTCCCATCCAACAACCCTACCGATTGAGAGAAATAGGTTGTTCTCATCGACATCACCATAGATGTCAAGAAGAGAACGCGCAGCAATCCTCTTGTGGTTTTGACGAAATGGGTCGCAGGATCCAGCCATTGCTTTGTATTTAGAGTGCTTCCTCGTCACTAACTGTTATTTGGGGTGTCGGTGGTGGTACAAACTCATAGCCAAAGAGGTGGATCTTCCTTGTTCCAGGGATAAGTCTGTCCCGTTCATCGAAGATATCCATTCGAAGAGTGTGTCTTCCGTCCTTGACCAACTTCAAAACTGTTTCGCGGCTGTTAATCGAAAGAGTGCTTCGAAGTTTGTTGTCTAGGTAAACCCTGATGCTCTTTGCTTTGTAGTAAGAAAGATTCCCTTCGTTTACGATAGTAAACTTAACAGGAAGTATCCTGAAGAAGTTGTAATCGCTTTCCGCTGTACCAATTGGAACCTTGGGATTGTTGGCAATCAGCCCCTCTGCGGGTGTATTGATTACGATATTTGGGACGGCGACATTCATCAAGTTCTCGTTTCGGCAATCAAACTCTTGTCCCTGTGGCATGTTAAAGAATGATCTGGCTGTGATCTTTCTGAACTCGCTGTTTTCGTCGTACTCAAGTAACGCATACTTGAAGTCGTAAGGCTCGGTGTAATAAAGCCCGTTTGGACACCGATTTATTTCGCCGTGGCATGGCTCCGTTACATCTACTGTGGTGTTTAATGGGTCAGTTGTTGTAAGGATATCTCCAATCCATTGACCAACACTTCCTAATGAACTGTCTTTGCGGTATGACCATTCAGACCATCCACCATTTTGGGATAGGAAATCATCAATCTGTGTATTCCAAATTTTTGCGATATGATACCCACGGGAAACCATCTTGTTTGGGTGGGGATATACAATCCAAAACGGGTCAGCATTGGGGAAGTTGTCTTCATATAGAACTCCACCCGTCTCTCCAGGGCTACCCGTTGCTCCCACAAAGGTGATGCTGTTTGTCATTGGGTTGCCTCCCAATGCCAAACCACTTCCAGTTCCGCGAATCAAAATATCGTGTGTGTCGGGCGAATACCCCGCAGCGGTCATTCCCCCGCCCGTCACGCCCGTGAGGAACCATAGCGAGAGATCATCAAAAGTTTGGAATGTGTATGGAACATAGTGTCCGATAAGAGGAACATGGTAAGACATGAGAGCAGACGCATTCTGCAAGTCTGCCTCTGCACACCGTTTAATGAGAACGGATCCAAACATGGCGGTTCCGATTGGATGTACCAATCTGCGAATGATCTCTCTGTATCTGTCAACCACCACTTCCGTCTTCAAGACATATGACCAGTTTTGATAGAAGTGGTTATCTTGAAGAACCTTGTTTGTGCTGAGTCTGCCATCATTGTTGGCATAGTATCCCACAGACTGACACAGGGCACCTATCGTCGCCGTTCCGCTGAACCCCGATCCACGAACCGTATCAATAACAATCGTTGGTGCAACGCTGTAGTTGATCCCGAAATCGCTGATGTCAATCTTTCTGATCGATCCCGACCCATCGACTTCGACAACAATTCCAACAGCCTGCTGACCGCTGTCTCCGTTGGCGGCAACAAATCTAACCCTATCACCGATTTCATAATCGCTGCCTCCATTGGCAATTGTCAATGACGAAACAACGCTATAGACAGAGACTTCATGAAACAACTCTTCGCCGTCCGTAAAATCGATGCCCAAGTTTCCCGCAGTAAAGGTTCCGTTGCGACCTGAAATCAAGAGTTCTGCTACTGGGAAGTTGTCGATCTGATAGACATTGACATCAACAACACGAGCGGTCGCCAGTATGGATCCGCTCGCGCTTTTTTGAGTGATGTTGTTTCCTGCCGCACGATAGATCGTATCGCCCAAGGCATTCGATATTCTTAGGTAATTGTTCTGCGTCCATCTTCCCGAAGAGGATCGCAAGATGTCTGTCTTTGGGTAGTAAAACTCTACTGATGTGTCGTATAGAATGCGGAACAAGAACTCATATGACTTTTCTGTTCCCTTGGCGAGATAGAACTGCTTGATATTCTTCATCAATCGCCGTGGATCAACTGGCTGATTAGTAGTCTTGCTGATTGCAAGGCTCTCGGGAAAGTTGAGGAGATACTGAACGCGGAATTCATCGACAAACTGATCCAAAGTTGTGTCGATGTCGGGGATGTCGTGCATCGCCATTGGCGACAACACTTTTCCATCGTTTCTCTTCAGCCCCAACCACTCATAATACGCAGACAGGAATGCTGTGAGAGTAGGGTGATCCACCCGTACAAACTCAGGGAGTCTGTCCGAAACCAAATGCGAAAGATTGCGATCACCGTCAATGCTCATGCTTGATTACCGCGTAAATGGAGAGTCGCTTGCACTTCTATCTATTGTGGTCTTTTCGGGTACCGCGTTAACGGAGATTCCCAAGTCATCGATGGTGATGATCTGATTTCTCCTTGCGAAGATGTCTTTCTTTTCGGGAATTGCTGTGACTTTTAGCGAGGTCTGTCCGTCATCCAAATACTCGGGAATGAAGTTTCGAAGCGAGATTGTCCCCGTCGAATAGTCAATGCTGCCGATGTTCTTCAGAACGACTACTTTTGTCGCGCCAATTTTCTTGTAGATACGGATATTACCGTAACCATCATCCTCCAAAAAACAGTCTATGATTGGCTTGACAACTGCTGTCGATGTTGCGTCTCTGTATCCAAACAAAGTGCTAGAAAAAATCGATGTGTATCCATCTGTTGGATGCAAGAGTGGATTGTCAAATCTGATTGTGTATGGAGCCGCTCGACCCAAGTTCGGCTCAAACTGTTTTGAAAGAGTTATTTCGGTTGAGTTTGAGATGATTGTGGGCGCGGAGCCGTCAATGAGGGACGAAAACTTGGAGAGTCTAAAGTTGCGTTGGAAAAGTCCCAAGAAATTTGTGCTGTACGCTTTGATAAGAGAAGAGATGCGCGTCTCAACTCCCGACTTGTTGAGAGTGGTCTTCGATTCATCGTAGTACACAGTCACCGTTGGATTGATGTACAGTATGTCGGGATCGACAACCTCGGGAGTAATCGTCACAAGGTTTCGTTGCCCCAAAATGGTTCGCTCAATTGCTTGCTTCTCTGTACTGGAAAGGCGAGTTCCAACCTTTGGCTTGATGCTGATGAACACCTTTCCATATTGAGGTGGATCATTCTCTTCTCCACCCCAAATGAAGAAGGAATCTGCTCGGCTTGCGTACTCGCGCCCAAGGATTGCTTTGTAATCATCCGCTGTCACAGCACGATCTTGTGCTTGATAGTTTCTTGGGGCATAGTAACGAATTGACTCAATGTTTTCGCTATCCTCTCCCCCGAAAGAAACCTGAACCCTGTTGTCAGCGTCTGTCTTGATTCGAACCTCATCAATACGACTGTCGTTAGACTGGATTGCTCTTTTTACGCTGGTTTCATCATACCCAATACCATTCCCCGCCGAACCGTTTGTAACAAGGTAACGAAGCGTAACGACATTGCCGTTTTCGACTGCCCTGCCAATAACACCATCCCCAAAGTAGACTTCCCAAAACCCGTCACGGCTCTCTTGAATGAAAAACACATTCGATGTGGAGTCTAATTTGTTGATGTCGGTTACCCGCTTCCAAAGTTGTGAGGAACCTGTTGTGTCTGTTTGGGAGCGTTGTACCAACACGACAAGAGTGTCGATATCGACATTCAAATCGGGGACAGCAAACTTTGCCTCTGTTCCACCCTGTGTGTTGGCGACATATGAGATTTGCTTGAGATATCCCTGATGTAGCGTGACATTTTGAACAAGGTTTTCTCCATTACGGCGAACTGCTTTGTAGGTCTCCAAGTTGACAAAATTGACTGCCTTTCCATCAATGTCATTGCCACGAAACACAGCCCCCTGATCTATAAACTCCTTGCCCTGAATGACTCTTTGGGTGAAGGAGGAGGCAACACCATCTGTGCCCATTGAAATGTCAACCACCAACTTTGCCGCTTTTTTTGATCTTGGTGTATAGTTAAGATGCTTTGCCAAGGAAACTACAGAGGGTCTCATGACAGCCGAATCAATAAAGGACTCGTTTGCTGCCATGTTTGCGTAGAACGCTTGATAGTGAGTGTTGTATGCCAACAAATCCAAGACAATTGACAGTGCGGATCCTTCGAAGTTGTAGTCTTTGAATTCCTCTTGCCCCTGAAGATACGCCTTGAGGTTGTTCTTGATCTCATCGAACTCAAGCGATTGAATTGGTGTATTGGAACTGTTTTTCATCTTAGCCTTTGTAGAGCGACTGTTGTGGAGAAGACTTTCTGCACATTCTTGATTGTGAAGTGAATCGTGATTCGGATCTCATTCCTATCTATTACATCTACTACATCAACGATGGCGTTGCTGACTCGCGGCTCATATCTCTGAATCGTGTCTCCGATCCTTCTCTTGAGTTCGATCAGCATGATTGGGTTAACCAATTCAAACAACAGATCCTGAATTCCCGAACTGATCTCGGGATGAAATGGCTTTTCCCCACGGCGATACAACAGAAGGTTTCGAAGTGATCTCTTGATGGCTTCTTCATCCTTACGCAGAGAAACATCTCCCGACAGCGGATTGCGGTCAAAGTTGATGTCTAGGTCTATGGATGTGTTCTGTGCCTTTGCCATTGTTACCTTATAGCCAACTCAAGTTCTGTATAGTCTCGGGATTGTTCGAATGTCGAAGAAAGTTCTTTTGCCTCGTCCATCGTGGGCACTTTGTTTAGTTCGAACCATTCCAATTGGATGAATCCAACATACAAGTCTTCTTTCATTATCGGAAGGATTGCATATGCAATAATGCCATTTGACTTGTTGTACGAGCGAAAATAGCCTTCCCGCATGAACTCTGTCGTGTGGAGTCTTGGATTGTTTTCCCGCATCGTCTCCACCAAATCCCAAAACATAGTGACAAGAATGTTCTGTAGATTCGCACCGTCATACGGAACCCCTCGCTCACACGACTCATGTGTGATTGAGAACTTCTTCATCGGTGTGCCATCTAGGAACTTACCTCCGTTGTGAAAGTGGCCTATTCGCGCTCTGCATGCATTTGCCTTTATACGAAGACCCGTGAGTGTTTCGTGAATCATCGTGTGCTTTGCTTGGAAACTGGAACTTTTGATTCCTCCAATCGAAGCCTCTTCCATTTCCTTTTGCTTTTCTGCGTAAAAGCGTCTCTTTGTATAAAACGCTCCTGCAACGATGCCGCTTACGATTCCTGATGCGGCAATACCTACCTCAAACCAAGTTTGTAGTGATGTAAACATCCCCATCTCTCATCCTCCGCAGTATACATTTTTGCTTCCCCGCGCACATGCGGATCCACAATGGACAGGATCAGCCACCCTAGCAGCGGGTCGGCTATTGATAAAAACGGAAGAGGATCCCTCTGCCGTCTTGCTATTATGGCAGGAGGGGCCACAACAATGTGTTGCCCAACCGTCTCCCTTGCGGTGCCAACCAAGACTGTTTACGAATACATTCTTTGACCCCTCAACATTACGGCGAGGGGGGAAGCATCCATGTCCTGAACAGAGATCGGTGTGTCGGTGGGCGGCTGGCATTTATTCTCCTTAACAGTTTGGAAAGTATCCTCGCTCCTTCATGGTGGTAAGGTATTGTTTGTTTGTAACAGGTTGCCCATCCACGAACATCTGATTCCTGATATTTAGGATGAACCTATCTCTGTCAGATGACCAATTGTTGCTTGTATCGATCCTAAACTCGCCGTCAATGTATCTACTTGTCAACGATGAGTCGAATGCCCGTGCAATAAAGATGATCCCCTTTGGCGTTGAGAATCCTGCTTTGTATAATGAGGATGAGCCGCGAACTGCATAGTTATCCTCTGTGAACCTTCTCGGATCCTGTTCTCCAAAATTAAAGTTGAATGTCTGTGCTGCCTGAACATCTCTGGGTTCTTCGGGTATTCCCTGTTGATCGATAAATCCAAATTCTTCGGGAAAGATGTCATCCAAGTCATCTATCTTCCCAAACATGTACCCCGTATCAATGTCTAGCGTCAAACTCGGGGGAAATACACCGCTAACGATTGCAAACTTTAGACTGCCCCCTGTTGTTGATGGTGCCCCTTTATAGGAAACATAGGATGACCTAAGCCTAATACTGGTTCCACACCCAACATCGGGGTCTTGTGGTCTGATCACATTTTGATGTTCGTATATTGGTCTAGATGGCGATAATTCGTTATAGGATTTATTCAAGACGGAGGGACTCAACCACACAATATCTCCCGTAACAGAAGATCGTGACTCGTCCTGCTCAACCATATTTAATTCGCCAAATCCTGTGGGATAGTAATACTCAATAGGCTGTGTGCCTGTCATACTAGCCATCAGAATTCTCCTGAATCGATTTCATCATCCAAACTCTGTACCGTCACATCTGGAGATTCAATCACGATGTTGGGAGAGGTGCCATATGGAATGGGTTCTACAATGAAAGCATCTATGAGTTCTTCCGCAGGCTGTGATAGTGCAGACCCAAGTTGTGGCTGCGACTGTGGTGTTGGTACCGCTTCAGGTTTTCCGCAAGTTATGGTTGGGATGCTGCTTTGAATCGCCGCACCAATATCCATAATCGTGTCATTGATTTTGCCGACAATGCCTACGATAGACTCTGATGAAACCTGTAGTGTGGGGAGGGTGATGCCGTTGATTCCTGCCATGATGTCGTTCAAAGAAGGCAGACCACCAATGTTTGCGTTTGGGATATCCAAATTTAGAGATGTAACCTTGCTCAAGAATCCGCAGATGTCGATACTAGGAACCTTGGATATGTCTCCCCGTTGGGTAGTCAGTTCGTTGATCGACTTCTTTGATTCGTTGAAATCGGTCGCCACAGGAACATTGACCATTCCACGGATACTTACCGCCTCGCTTGTTTTTACCAATGACTTTTGTGCTGCATCCAACGCCGCATAGACCTTCAGTTTATTCTGTTGATCAAACTGATATGTTTCGATGTCATCTGATGAATACACAGACCCCTGCGTACTCCTAGATGGAGTCCCGCTTGCGATAGGGATGGACATGTTCGGTCTTGCAAAAGACATCAGTCTTTGTTCCTTACTTCTAGATCGGATGGATTGAGTTTTTCGACCAACCCGTTCACCAATCCACGCAACTTATCCATCAGAGTTTGTACGCTTGATGCGCTTTCGCCCTCGGGGTTCAAATCGATTCTCGGTGCTATGATGACCATATTGCCTTCGCTGGAAAGCGTGTAGGTTCCTTTGACCTTCTGAAGGAAGTTGCCACGGACATCAACTGTCATGTTTCCTCGGGCATACATCTTTGTGTCGCCCTGAACCTCTATTTCCAAGTCCTTGCCCATGAGTATCTTCATCGTCTTGTCAGCATTGAACGAACAGTTGCCCTTCACAAGAATCATTTTGTCGTTCATGGTAATATCCCATGCATTTCCAACGACCTTGTGTACTTCGCTGCCTCTTGGATGAATCTCTGTGAAGGTGCCTGAGCAATGGTACCAATGCATTCTCTCTGCCCCTGGTGTATCGTCGTATTCGACTATGTGCCCCGCCTGAGACTCATAGACATTGTTGAATGGGTATTGGGCTGCATATGGTGTCTCAGGTTCTGTCCAAAAACCATAGAGGGCTGACGCGCAAGATTCTGTGCTGTCCTTCTTCTTCTTGACAATCGTGTTCTCAATTTGCTCGTTCCTTGCCAACCTGTTTGTATCTGCTTCGCCCATGCGAGAAATGAGTGGATACATTCCCTGTGGGTCGGCAAAACCACGACCAGTATTGATGGTCGGATTTTTGGGTAACTGATATGACTTGAGTCCGACATCATTCTTTGCCTCGTCAAGCGATGCGACAATCTCGGCCTTCTTACTTTCAATTTGATTGATGTAATACTGCTTGACATCCTCGGGATCTACAAACGGTATATCTGACAGATGTGACATGTCGTTTGGAACTGGAATGTTTACTGTGTTGATTCCGCCAATTGTGCCAAACACAATTGGTTCTTGCGAGTTCATCCCATCACGAAAAAAGCCAACCACCCATGTTCCTTGAAGCAGACCCGTAGGAGACCACCCTTTGCCCGAAACGCTTGCGCTTGTAACAGGCATGATGACATGTGCCCATGGCAACCCGTCTGTTGGAATTTGTGTCTTGTCATCCGTGTGCCACCCAAGTACGCGCACACGGACGCGACCCAACTTAAGCGGATCGTAGATGTCTTCTACAACACCTTGCCACCACACGAAGCCGTTTTTGCCCATGTAGTCTGCTCTCATCGGTTCTTGGTTGCTGCTCATGATGTCTCCATGCTCAACTCTGCCTTCTTGTAGTCGGTAATCGGCTCTGGGAAAGAATCGCGGGATAGTGTCATCGTCATGGTATGTTCACGGTCTGTTACAAGATGTTTCAGGGCAGTAACCAAGTAGCGACCTTTGAGATAATCGTCCTCATAATTGTCTTGTTTTTTCAACGGTTCTCTTGAAATAGTTCTGAAGTCAATCACCTGACCAACCTTGACATTTGTATCACCATAACAGGAAACTATGAGATTGATCGAATTCATTTGATTGAGCAAAGACTGCCTAATCAATACTATTTCATCTTGATCATGAACCTGTACAAGTCCCGCCATAGAATATGACGAATTCGGATAAAAACGGATGTGTGATTCCACAGAATCTGTGTAATCAATTTTCTGTGCTGGAATGATGGGATTCTTCTCAACATGTGCGGCATCATTCATGAATGATTTGTCATACTTGAACTGTGAAGTAGACCATGTTTTGGTTGTCATGTCGTGCGTCATGATTGATGCAGCGAGCATTCCCAAATTCTGCTGCTTGATCTTGTCTGTCATATCCTCCACGACAAAAGAGTTGATGTTTCGAAGTTCGGCTTCAATCATTCTCGTTCCATCGTCGCTACGGAACCCATCGGGGTAGTTCGTATATGTGAATGCAGCATCGGCTGTCTTCAGCCCTGATATGGGAACAAAATGGTGACCATCCGAGTTCTGAAACAGCACATAGTCACACATAGATGTGTCGGCTTTTGCCCTAGCCCTGTGAGCGAGCCAATTGATCGCATACAGGGGTGACCAATAAGGAATCACATACGAGCGATTATCGAAAGTTTCGGTGACTGTGGTGAGGCTGTTGTTTTCGCCGTTATCAACCGCCAAAAACTCATCAAAGATGTTCTTCACAATCTTGGACACGGGCATGTTTCGATATGTTTTCGAAACTTTGGTTTGCATGCTTTTAATGGCTTGATGGGAAACAAACTCAATACGAACCATTTGTGTTGATTCTTGTGCGGTCTCGGTCAGTATCGAAATCTTGTATGTTCGAAACACCATCTTCACAGGTTGGCTTCCGCCCATCGGAGTTCTATAGATAATCGTCAGTGTCTCAGCACCGATGATCGGGAAGTTCTTTACAAGGTTCACCGATTCAACCAGTGTGATATTTCCTGACATGCAGTTGCCGAAGATGTCTTCATACACAACGAAGTTCAAAAAGATGCCCTTCAAACTCATCGTAAATCCAGTATACGACTTCAGGGTGATCTCATCGATCACCACATCACCTGGCTTTAACATCGTGTCGCTACTGACCTCTGCCACGCTTTACCTCATGTGTTGATTTTGAACAGCCGCCTGAAGTCTTTCAGAATTGGGTCGATGTATTCGGGTCGCATCAACTTGATATTTCTCTTGGCATCATTCACATTTGACTCATGAACGATGTTTGTTACTGCCGTGGCATAACCAAGATCATCGTTGTTATTATCGACTCCAAGTGGAATCAACTCAATATTTCCGACAACGAATCTATCAATCATTGCTGATGGGCTTTCGCTTCTTTCGTCATCAACTATTGTAACTGGTCTGTATAAAGGAGATATGACTTCGCCACCATTCGATTCAAAGTGATGAAGAGCATATATGCTACTATCAGTCACACGGAATACTTGGGCGGCAATTTGTCTGCCACTTCTGTTTGTAGTGAACAAGTCATGGGCAATGTCTTTTGGGCGAGCAATTGCCTGACCGCCAAGTTGAACAAGATTCTCTTGAATGCGGAAAGTTCCTACTATGTTCTCGACTTCAATCTTGTACAGAGTCGGATCCCAAGACTTAATCGTTCCTCTTCCTACCTCATTTTCAAACCTGTCTTTTTGAACGATCAAATCACCAACTTCATAGTGGGGAAGGCGACGATCAAAAGGAACTATGTTTCCATCTTCCTGTCTGCCATTCTTGTAATCCCAAAGCAACGGGGGATAGATGAAAAGACTCTTTCCTTTGTATGTCTTCTCCATCTGCGATTCAAACTCGTTCACACTCAAAGGCCAACTAAAGTATGGATCCAATATCTCGTTGAACATGAGGACAAGCCAATGGTAGTCCGACCGACCATAGATTCTGTGGGCAATCGTCTCAGGTCTTTCCTCATCCTTGATCGTGTAGTCCAAGGCAGTTGATTGCGTCTCCTTGATGATATCAAGGATCTTCGTCCGTGTGAGAATGTTCTTGACAAGAACAAGATTCCCCACATCATCCCGATAACCAGTATTAGGTAGAAAGTTGAAATAGCCCATGGATTATCTCAGGGGGAGGGGATGTTCCCCAACTCCCAACCAAAGCGGTCGCGGGTGAGGATTTCAAGTTCGCTGAACGACAGTTCCATAGTGATCTTGGTAGGTGCTGAACCATACCCATCGTTTTGGAATGTGGTGAATGTGGTCTCTTCGCCGTATTTCACCCTGACTCCCCTGAGGGCGCACTTAAAGATGCGTGGGAGATATGCATTTTCACGCCCATCGGCAGTAAGGAACCTGATTTGAAATTCTGCGGGGTAGTCCAAGAATCTTCCCGACCCCTCTGATCTCTTGGGGTGAGAGAAAAACTTCAGAAGACCGATGATCTCGTGGCAAGTCTCCACCTCCTCTCTATTGCGCGGCAAGAAGGTGTACGCAAAGGTAAATTCTCTGCGCCTGACTTCCTTGAACAGGTGAAGTTGCATTGGGTTGACCACCTGACGCTGCTGTGCTGATGCGAACTTGGCGAAGGATCCTGCTTCTGCACCGACCAATTCCCCCAAAGAGTCAAGTACCTTGAGGTTTGCCAAACCGATCTTCTTGCCGATGTCTCTCGCGGCAGAAGGATCGTCTGTTTGCCCAATCGCCTTTGGTAATTTCAGGGCATCCAACCCTGCCATGCTTGAGTCCTCGTATTCCAAGGCATACCCAACTTCCAATCCAGTTGGCATGTACAGGTATATCCGCTGAAGAATCGGTGCAGTTCCTCCTGCAATTCCAGTTTGCTCTTCGGTGTATGAGTCGCGTCCCATACCCTGTCCCTTTAGATTGCCGTCCGCAAATACCTGTTTGGTGGTATCCAAAATCACACCGCCGCCCGAAACAACCGCGCTCAGGCTGTTTGCTATCATTCCCGTGATATCCACCTTTTCCTCGGCAGACGCATCTTGTTCTGCTGCTGTTTGTGCCGTTCGCATCTTGTCGATTAGACTATCCCCAAAATTTGCGAAGTTATTTCTTTTGGTATCCAAATACTGCGGATTTGTATCCCATATTTCAATACACATGATGCTTTGATGGGAGGGGTCGGTCAGCAGATCGTATGGATACTTGTAGTACCCCTTGGAGCGGGATACCCGCGATCCCGTGTTGTTGCCCCAACCGTCATTGAACACTTTGTTCTCAAACGCGGTGGATTTGCGTTGAAGGATGCTGTCAACGGCTAGGATTTCCCCGTATGTCTTGATGCTGCTGAATTCTGCCATATGATGTATTTAGATGACATCTCATAAATAGCGGATACGGGAGACACAGCCATCGCTACTGGAAGTTCATACAAGGGAAAATACACCCCAAAGCGTCCACAAAAGTACAAAGGCGATCCCACCATGTGCTTCTATCGTTCGTCATGGGAAAGGCGATTCATGACTTTCTGCGACGAGAACGACTCTGTGGTCGAGTGGTCTTCGGAAGAGGTCATTATTCCCTACATTTCTCCCATCGATGGCAGGCGACACCGCTACTTCGTTGACTTTTGGGTTCGACTGCAAAAACCCGATGGGACAACCGAAGAGTGTCTGATAGAGGTCAAGCCCAAAAAACAAACACAGAAGCCTGAATATCCAAGGTCAAAGAGGGTATCCAAATCCAAGTTGTTTGAGATACGAAATTGGGTGGTCAACTCAGCGAAGTGGGCGGCGGCTGAGGACTATTGTGGGGATCGTGGGTGGAAGTTCCGACTCCTGACCGAGGAAAACATCTTTGGAAAGACAGCCAAATGACTAAGCAACAAGTAACAAAAGTAATACACAAGTTTGTTCGTACCACAAATCTAAACCTCCTCGATGATCGCGCCACTCATTGGTTGGCAACGAATCTATCCAAAATCAAGACACCGATGCGACAGAATCTCTATATCAACCAAAGCAGAACTTTGGTGAGAAAGCAGATGACCCCAGGTAGCATGATCTTCTTTGGTTACATGCCAAAGACTAAAGACGAACTCATGTTTTGGGACGAGTTCCCTGTCACCATATTACTCCATCCAAAAAGAGGGGGATTTCTAGGGCTGAATCTCCACTATTTGCCGCCTTATGCAAGAGCCAACTTCCTGAACAAACTGCTCAAGTATGTCTCTGACCCAAATTGGGCAAAACACAACAACACATCAGTTCAGTTTCATGTTACCTATGGATTGTTGAAGAACGACAGCAAACTAAAGAAATTCAAGCCCTGTATCAAACGATACTATTATAACCACATCGTCACAAAGGTAGCGTATATTGCCCCGACAGAGTGGAAGACGGTTCCTTTCTTTCCACTTGACAAGTTTAGTGGTGCAAGTCGCAAGGATGTGTGGGCGTTGGCATAATAGATACCTTATAGAACCATGGATATTACATCAAATCTACGAGCAGCGCGAGAACGAGCAGCACAACAAGCAAAGATCCGAAATCCCGAACCATCTTTTCAAGACTCGGTATACGGACGGGCGCGTGAGATAGGGTGGGCGGCTGGGAATCGTTGGCTTGTGATGATTTTTCCCAACCAAGCGGTGCGTGATGGTATTGGTATGAACTTTGTCCCCGATGTTGCTAGATTAGCCACTACTTGCAAATCGATCAACCTAAACGAACAAACTTGGTACTCCACGGAACAAAACTTTATCAACCCTGGCCCAAATCGTGTTTTTCCGTATAAAAGAAACACCAACAACGCCTCGGGAATAAAAATCCAATTCAATGTTGGGGCCGATATGTTTGAGAAAGAATTCTTTGAAACTTGGCTTCGTTACATTCAGAATCCATATACCCGTCAATGGCGTTTCTATGATGACTATGCCAAGGATAGTTTCGTCTATCTTCTATTGTTGCCCAACCATGTTCAAAATTTCGGGCAGGCGATGGAAGCAATGTACCAAGGAAAGATTGTTGGCTACAAGTTCACCGAAGTCTATCCATTCTCCATGAACATGAATGGCGGAAACCTGAACTATAACACCATACAAGAGCCGTTATTTTCTGATGTTGGATTGATGTATCACGATATGATCCCTCTTCAAGAAGAGAGCATCAAATATGACAACATCATTCCGACCGTCACGGATACGGGATATCCTGTAATTGAAAAGGATCGATACAGGGATATCCTCACCGCAAGCCAAAAAGGAATCGACAAAGCCGTAAATGGATTTGCGCTCGGCACAATTGCGGAACGGGCGGCATTCAATACTATTCGCCAACAACAACGCAGCATATTGCAAGCATATGCTAAACAACTAGAGGAATACAAGGTAAACGACCTACCGCGTGGCGTGGATGGAAGGGTGGTCTACTCTACCCCCCGTCAAGGTGGACTCGACTTGGGTCTCACTCTACTATCGCAGACTCAAGGCTTTTTCGGAGCAGGATTCTTTGGAAACGGATTCTACCCATAACTTTTCATCATAGGAGATTGTCATGTCACTAGCAGGAATCATTTCATCAACGCCTAGGCACCACACAACCCTTCCCATCAGCGGGAAAAATATCGAGTACAGGCCCTTCATCGTCAAGGAGGAAAAAATCCTTCTCATGGCGGCAGAAAGTAAGGACGAAAAAACCATCAACTCGGCTATCCGAGAAGTCATCTCTGCTTGCACAAATGGTGCGGTGGATGTCTTCAAGTTGCCCTTGGTTGACATGGAATATCTGTTCCTACAACTGCGTAGTCATTCCGTTGGGGAGACCGCGAAGCCGAATGTCAAGTGTTCTAAGTGTGAGTTGCCAACTGAGGTTGAAATCAATCTCAAAGAAATTCGCGCTACAAACGACCCAAATCACAAGAAGGTTATTCCAATCGTGGGTGACATTAGCGTAGTGATGAAGTATCCCACAGTAGATGATCTAAAAGACATCGATTCCCAAAGCGACATCGACAAAGCACTCACCCTGTTGGTGAAGTCAATCGACAAGGTCTATCAGGGAGAGAAGATTTTCAATGCATCCGAGATGGATCCAGCGGAAGTTAGAGCGTTCATCGAAGAGATGACCCAAGAACAGTTCAAGAAACTCTTTTCCTTTGTGGAAACAATGCCAAAATTGGAGAAGAAGGTTCAATTCAAGTGTAAGCATTGTGGTCATGAAAACGACTCAACTATTAGGGGGATCACAAGTTTTTTCTCCTAGCCTCCACCCATGACAACTTGTTCAACATGCTCTCTGTGAACTTTGCGATGATGCAGAACTTCAACTACACGCTAGTTGATCTAGAAAGCATGATGCCATGGGAACGGAGGGTTTACATCGATTTGTTGATGCAGCATCTGAAGGAAGAAAAGGAGAGAATGGAGTCCTTGAAGAGTCAAGGATAGTAAGGAAAAGATAGATGGCAGAACCTACACAAGGCAATCCAACACCACCAAATAATCAAGACGGGCTTGCTCCTCAAAACGCAAGCAAGTCTCTTGATAAGTTTTTTGGTGAGTTGGATGCTCTTCGGAAGATGATTGAGGACTCCAAAAAGACTCTAGAAAAGCATAAGAAACTTCAAGCCGACTTGAACAAAGCAGCCATAGCCGAACAAAAGGCGAGGAGCATAACCACAGAAAGCATGAAAAAACTGGACGAGGAAACTGAAAAGTTCCGAGACAGTCAGGGAAAATGGCTTCCTGAGACCGAGGCGATCCAAGAGAAGTATCGCCAAGACATAGAAGAACTGAGCAAAGCACACAAAGAAGCCGAGGATAGTTTTTTTGAGGTATCGGATGCTTTGATCACAAACTCAAAAGCCATTGGTGATGAAAAAGATGCTAGAATGACCGCTTTGTTTGGGCTGAGGGATTTGGGCGAAGAGTTGAAAAAGATGGATCCCTCGCAGGCTTCCGATTATGCGAAGGCATATCGGGAGGCGAGCAACCTTGTATACAAATCAAACAAGGAACTTGAGAATGCAAATTCCTCAATATCAAAGGTATCGGGAGAAGAGTTAGAAAAGGCATTAGGCGAGTTGGCTGCTGGATTGCGTAAAACAAATGCATCTCAGTTGCAGGACGAGGCCATCGAGAAAGAAAAACATATCTTGGAGGCAAATAAAGCATTTGCCGAAGAGACTAACAAACTCGCTGATGAACTTTCGACCACAGAGATTGCAGCAGAACTCGGTAAAAGCGGTGGGATTGTGGGTCTTTCTGATATCAAAAGCGAAGTCGATGCTCTTTCTGGACTGAGTGAAAAGGCTGTTGCTCTCTACAAGACCAGAAACAAAGAGGCATCGGATAGTGATATTAAGAAGTACAAAGAAACCTTCATCCACCAACAGAAATCTTTGATTCAGTCTAGGCTTGAACAAAAGTTCGCCAAAGAACTTGATGAGCAGAGAAACAAAAGAATCCTCAAGATCATGGAGGAGCAGAAGGTTTCAAGGAGTGTTGCTACAAAGATAGACAAAGGATCCAAGGAAAGCACCCAAGCGGATGCCGACACTATCAAGCGGCACAAAGAAACCATAGATGGGCTTAGTAGGTTGAATTCTACCCAACTTGGAATGCTTGGACACGCGAAGAGCAGCGACATCAAGTTGGCAGAAAAAGAGGCAGAAGCGGCAAACGATATTCCGCGATGGGCACAGTTGTTTGTTGATGAAATTGCTAGTCTCAAAGACACGATGGGTGGCATGTTTAAGAAGGAGGATGGATGGTTCAAGACCATTATCCTCATATTGACTGTGGCTGTTGGTACAGTGATTGGCTACATTTTCGCCAAAGTCGCATTCATATTCAACATCATCAAAGGTGTCTTTGGTCTCCTTACCCACCTTCCCTTCGGAATTGGCAAAGCGATCTCGGGTGTCTTTGGAAAACTAGGCGGACTTGGTGGTGGTATTGCAAAAATGTTTAGTGGTGTTGTTAGTAAGTTGGGTATGTTTGGGAAGGGTATCTCCACGATATTCCCCTTTTTGGGGCGGTTAGGGAGTGCGTTCAAGTTTGGTTTCGTGGTACTCGGCAAGTTCTTCTTCTATGTCCAATTGGCAATTGATGCCATTTGGGGTGCATATAAGGGATTCCAACAGTTGGGCAACATCAAGGGTCTTATCACGGGTGCTTTGGCTCAAATGATCAGCGGTCTCACCTTTGGCTTGCTTGACTTCCAAAGCATCTTCGATTTCTTCAACACCACGATGGGCGGTGTGTTTGATGGAATCGCGGGTGTGTTTGAGCCAATAGTAGAGTTCTTCAAAAAGGTTTACAAGAACTCCGTAGATGCGTTCTCCCGTATATTTGCGATATTCCAAGGAGAAGGATCGATCTTCAGCAAGATATTCAGCGCAGTTCAAGTTGGCATCTCTGCGATGATGAAGAATGTGGTTGCTCTTATTGGTACGGCAATCAAAACTGCCGTCAAACTGTTCATCGTTCTTCCGTTTAAGATCGGTGAATTCATTGGAGAAATGATAGTCAAGTTGGCAGAGTTGACCTATGCCGCTTTCATGTCTCTATGGGATTGGATTGCAAGTGGTCGGATACTTGCGGATGTTGTGAACTTTGGTTCATGGCTCTATGACCAACTGGTCGGGTTTTTTGCGGGAATCATCGATGCCATTGCCGATGGATTGGGGGAAATACCAATCGTAGGTGGCTATATCAAGGAAGCCTTGGGTGGTGGCGCGGGTGGGGATGGTCTGCAAGTCGCCGTTGAGAAGAGTGCAGAGGTGGTAAAAGAGGCACAGCGGAGTGCGAACAAAGTCGCAGAGACTGCAACTGGCGTGGCTCAATCGGGGGCTGTCCAATACACACAGGCCCCTGTTACTCCAATCGCCACTCCTAGTGGAAGTATTCAGTACGCACCCATGCAGGCACCTTCGTACAGCGCAAACACAGTCAACACAGCGACCAACAACACATCGACTGCGAAGATGAACGCCATGAACAATGGCGGAACCGCAGTAGTGAACACGCCAACCACGAACAACATCATGAATGGTGGTGGTGGCGAAAGCAATATGTTGATGCCGACGAACAATAGGAACACGGAGCCAACGCTCCGTGCCCTACTCTTCCAAGAGTGTCCTGCCCTATAACACAACAGCCGCCCATTTCTGAGCGGCGGTCGTGCGTCTTTACGGTATGGTTAGGATTTACTCATCGTCATCTGCCAACTTCTTGAAGTAGGCAAACGCATCTTCGTCACTATCCTCGGTTTTAGAGGTCTTGGCGGGAATCTTCTTGGCCGCTTTTTCCTCGGACGCGGCAGCAGCAGTCGTTGCCTTCATCTTGCTACGAAAGTCCTCAGGCTCGGCTTCCTCGGCACGGGTCGCAGAACCCTCATTACCACCCATGAGAACCTGATCCATGCGACCCTTCAGTTCCTCATAGGACTTGAACTGATCCGAAGCAACGAACGGAAGAAGGGCATGCTGTGACTTCCACAAAGCCTCAAGCCGCTTGTCATCACCATCGAACACCTCCGATGGCGTTTGGAATGCGGACTTCTCGTAAGAGACATAACCCGACTCAAGATGCGCCTTCAACTTGAAGTTCGCACCTTGCCAAAAGTCGAACGGATTGATCTTCGTTTCGTCAGGAGCCGTGGGGTTCATTGCCTCCTGCAACTTGTCGAAGATCTTCTTGCCGAACTTGAAGAGGAACGCCTTACCCTCATTATCTCGGTTCGATGGGTCGCTGACAACAAGGATATTGGAAATGTATGACAACTTGCGCTTGCGATCACGGGCGATGCCCTTGTTCGACTCAAGACCGCTGTTCCAAAGTTCGTTGTTTGCCTCGCAGATCGGGCACTTCTTACCGATTGTGGTTGGGCAGTTGTCGATCAGCCAACCCCCCTTGCCTTGGAAGCCATGGCTGAATAGCCGCACCCAAGGAATGTCCTCTCCATCAACGGGAGGCAGGAAGCGGATCACCGCATAGCCGTTACCCGCCTTGTCGCGCTCAAGCGACCAAAAGCGATCATCATCGTATTTCTTCTTCTCGCTGACCTTACTCATCTCCTTCGACAACTTGTCGATTGTGGACTGAGCGTTCTTCTTCATGCTTGAAAATCCTGACATGTGTGTATCTCCTGTATGTTGAGTGTTGTGTGTATGAAACGATTGCGGCAAGTATACCGTATGCTGTGTGTTAGTCAAGGGGTAACTTAGAAGATTTCTTTGTTCTCCTCAACATGTTTCGATCTTCAAACTCTGCCTTCAATTTCTCCCGAATCGGCTTGGTAACTAACTTGGCGACCGACTCGGGTTCAATTCCATGCTTATCACAGAGTTCTAGAATAATATCGATATATTTTCCCTCCTTGCGATTCTTGCATAGTTCTTCGATCTCTTTACTAAAAGTCTCTTCTATCTTGATGATTGATCCCATTACGGAACCCTTTCGTCTTCTGTGGGGCTTGATGTGTCAATAGGCATCTCTTCAATCGTGTCCACCCAACGACGAATGCCAGTTTCAAACTCTTCGGCAGTCAACAAGATTCCGATCTGTTCCCCTCTATCCGTCATGAAACGAATGCAATGATATCGCTCCTCTTGCGGAGGCACTATTTCATTTGATCGGGCGAGTGTCCACCCGAAATACTCAAGCAGTCTTTTGGGCCATGCCATTGGCAATCTCCTGTACCCGCTTGAAGTTGTTCTTTGCCCAATAGGAACGAATGACATTCGCCAACCCTTCCCTGAAATCGTTGCGGTGTTCTACGAATTCCTGGGCGGTTCCTTCATCTGTGGTGATGAGGACAACGAGCCGTTCTACGCGGTTTCCTGTACGCTCTTCCCACATATATGAGTATGCTGCTGCTTGATGAAAGTAGTTCGTGATCCACGAACGCTTTTTCTCTTTCGATGCTGTCTTGAAGTCGATGATTGCGGGTTCTCCACAGTATTCGCCAATGCAATCTGTTCGCCCTGCAAGCATCAAAGTGTCAGACCACAAACCAGTTTCTACCGCATCGATCTTTCCGATATTCTCTAATAGGGGAAGAAGGGGGTCAAAGTGCCAACGATCACCAATCTCCGTTGGGGTTACCTTGTTAATCAGATAATCTTCGACCAAGGAGTGCAACTTGTTTCCGCGATTGATGGCCATCTGAGACTTCTTCACATTCTCGGGATCCTCCCGCCACTTCTTCCACTTCTCGGCATCTTCATGGTTCACAACGGTGGTAACCGATGGATACCACTTTCTGCTTGTTGGTGACTGATAGTAGCGTCCCATGCCATCCGCTTCCACGGAAACAAGTTTCACTTCATTGGTATTCATGTTCAATAGTCTCTCATTCCGTGTCTAGGGTGTGCTGATTTAATCTTGGAAATGACTTCCTTGAATCCGCTATCGGGGGCACGAATCCCCAACCGAACTGGGTCGATCACAGGTGGCGCAGATGGGATGTACTGACTTACTTGTTTCTTACCGCACTTTGGACAAGGATTCTTGCATGGCTTCTTATGCTCCTTCATCGGAAGAAACTTTTCAAATCGATGATCGCATGCGCGGCACAGGTAATCGTAGTTTGGCATGACGAGTCTTCTATTTAGGTGATTCACCAATCAAAACCACGATGGAGTTGGAGTCTTTGCCCACTTGGCAAAGCGTTTCTTTTCCCCTATGTAGTAGTTGCGATATGCAGTTACGGCATCGGAACAGCGATATTGCTCGGGCATTGCCTGTGCAAAAGGAGTCTGTTTATCCACCGAAATGTTTGTTGGATGATGAATTATAAAATTCATGTACAGGGTTTGCATTGAATGCACCTTGTCGTACCGCAGCGTGTATTGGTGCAGCAGTTCGATTCCATGATCGTACAGCCATTCGTAGTTATCGGATGACTGCATGACCCATTTGGTACAGGGGTGATTGACCATCGTGGGAAGACACAGCATCCGATCCATGTCGGAGTTAGGGTGCTTCCAATGCTTGATGTTTCGCCCCTTCGGAGATACCCGAATGGTTGGCGACCCGTCAAGCACACGATGTGCCGTTGACAACATCTGCGCCGACTCTACGATCATCTTGACAACATGTTTGTCGCACATGTCACGCGCAGCCGCAGCAGGACTGTGTTGTAATACGAAGATGTTCAAGTATCAGTCCTTAAAAGAGCCATTGTTCCAAAAGTGCAACAGACGATGCTTGAGGATCGTCCAACCAAGTTCAAGCCAAGATTTACATTGGTAATCTCCCGCTTGACAAGTCATGCTATAGACAGTTGGTATCTTATCAACCTTCTTGTCGCAAGGGATGATTGGATTTTCATTAGGCACGATTTCGGGTTCTTTAACAACAGATTTGTTGTGTTCGATGATCTTGACTTTGCGTTTTCGTACAGATTTAGCCATTGTGGTTTACTCCTATTGATTCGACATTCTCTTCTTTCGTCCAAAAAGTTTCTGGCCCCCACTCATTGCTGTAGGTGGTGACAAGATATTGCTTGCCCCAATTGGGGTGGGTTTCAACCCGCCGAACGATGGCGGTATTTTGCTCGTTTAAGAGCCAAACCTTTTGTGGGGGTGTCTTTTTTTGCCGTGTTTCGATGTTTTCCATGTATTTGTAATCCTTATGTGTTGGTTTGGGATTGCGATTGTGGCAAGGATATACCATGATCTATGTCATGTCAAGTCCAGACTGCTAAATATAGGTGAGGTACATTACCATGCCAACTACTCTGACCATCCCCGAAGTATTGAAAAAGATCTCGCAAAATTCCAAGAGCCGCGAAGACACAGTTCGTCTTCTTCGGGAAAATGCAACTCACACGCTTAAGCAAATACTTCACTATGCGTTCTTTGATAATGCAAAGTGGTACCGATCCGACCTTCCCCCGTATACACCCGATAATGCCCCCGAAGGTTTGACCGTGTCGAGCCTGTTTCAAGAGGCAAAACGAATGTACATCTTCAAGGAGTCCTATAACCTTCCAAAAGAGCGTAAGGACATCCTGCTCATTCAGATCCTTGAGTCTGTTCACCCCGATGAGGCAAAACTGATCAAGGAACTGTTGGGGGATACCTTTGCGTATGGGTATGGATTGTCTAAACCAATAGTTCAAGAGGCATTCCCCGACATTACTAATGTTGTGGTTGCTTCGTAAGAGCGTATCTTGCAAGAAAGTAAGAATCGATTATGTCTGACACAGGACTTCCACAGTCCTTGCTCTGCTTATCCATAGACTTCATAAGATCGATTCCAGTCTGATCCACGAAAGCGGCATGCATGATGCACTTGTCTGCATTGCCCTTTCCAGCGGCAAACTTCTTCAGTGCTGTTGGAGCAATGGTTTCAAATCGAATCCCTTTCTTCCATAACTTGTGCTTGAGCATCCCACAATTCTCTCCGATATGAAAGACCTTACCTTTAGCCCCCATCGCATAGTCCTCTATGACGAGAGAATCCACATCGACGCTGCACTTGGTCACAGCCCAATCAGAAATAAGATCGTATCTCTGCTCGGCGCAGAGGTAGTCGGGGTAAACATCGCCAACACAAGTTAGCATTCCAAAAGTTTGTGTAACCTGATTTCTTTTGACAGATGTAAGAAACCAACAGGTGGCTTTCTCTCCGTCAATCAAAGTGATTGCGGGGGAGGTCATGGAGTAGTCAATACCCAATACTTTCACACAGGTATCTATTGCATCTGTTCAATTCCGTGATACAATTCCCACAATGAACATCGAACGAATCAAAGAAATGGTCGAAACAGACCTGAAGATCGACGGAACAGAACTCGGCGACGAGTCAATCCGTATTCCACAGTTGCACGGCAAGTTCCTCAACATCTACCACGATGAGTGCTTAGTGCTTCGCAAACTGGATGCAGACTACAACCTACTGCGAAAGAAGAAGTGGGAGTACTACAATGGTAAGTTGTCCCAACAGGAATTGAATCAACTGGGTTGGGAGCCGTTTGGTCACCGTATTCTCAGGCAAGACATGGACACATACATGGATGCCGACGAAGACCTAGTTCGCATTCACTCCAAGATCGACCTACAGAAGGCGAAAGTGGAGTACTTGGACAGCGTCATCAAAGGCATCAACAATCGCCAATGGGTCATTCGCAACGCTATTGAATGGCGGAAGTTTATGAGCGGGGTAACCTAAATAATCTAAATGAGCGTGATTGAAGTTCGTAGTATGAACACCGCCTATCTTCGTGTTATTGCGGAGAATGGTGTTGCATACGAACTTCAGGATTACTTCACATTCGAAGTCCCAGGGGCGAAGTACACCCCCGCGTACAAGAGGCGTGTGTGGGATGGGAAGATACGGCTCTTCAATGCTTACTCGGGTCTGCTTCCATCGGGACTCATGGACTATCTTGCGACCTTTGCGAAGGATCGTAGTTATGAACTGCGGGTTGACTCTTCTGTAGCACAACCAGAAATCAAGTTCGATTGTGACAAGGTTCGGGAGTTCATCAAGGCTCTGAACCCAACAGCAAATGGAAAGCAATTAGTACCGCACGATCACCAAGTCGATGCTGTTTGCCACGCCCTCAACCAATCACGGTGTGTCCTGCTTTCCCCTACTGCTAGCGGAAAAAGCCTTGCCATCTATTCGATGGTGAGGTACTACCAAAACGCGATTGCTCCAAACAAGAAGATCCTGATTGTCGTTCCCACCATTTCGTTGGTCGCCCAATTGTATTCCGACTTCAAGGACTACTCGGGAACCACAAATTGGAACGCCGACAAAAACTGCCACAGAATCGTTGGTGGTGAATCGAAGTTGACGGATAAGCAGATCGTCATCTCTACATGGCAGAGTATCTACAAGTTGCCTCGCGCATGGTTCGATAATTTTGAGGTGGTCATCGGAGACGAAGCACACCTATTCAAGGCTCAAAGCCTGAATACCATCATGAACAAGTTGATCGACTGCCCATATCGAATTGCCCTCACGGGGACATTGGATGGCAGCAAGATTCATAAGTTGGCTATCGAAGGTCTCTTTGGCCCAGTTCATCGTGTCATTACGACCAAGGAACTGATGGAAAAAAACCTTCTGACCAATCTGCGTATTGAATGCTTGATGCTTCGATACCCACCCGAGATTCGAAAGGGTGTCTGTGGCTTGGACTATCACAGCGAGATTGATTGGTTGGTGAACTGTGAAAAGAGAAACGAGTTCATCGCCTTCTTGGCTTCGGCTACCCGTGGCAACACCCTTGTCCTGTTCAACTATGTCGAGAAGCACGGTAAGCCTCTGTATGAGTTGATTAGGAAGACCGCCGCAACTGTCATTGAAGACAGAAAGGTCTTCTTTGTCGCAGGGGAGACAGAACTTGAGCAGCGTGAAGGCATTCGATCAATCGTGGAGAAAGAAGAGAACGCGATCATTGTCGCTTCATACGGAACCTTCTCAACAGGAATCAACATTCGAAGCCTGAAGAATGTAATCTTCGCCAGTCCATCAAAGAGTCGCATTCGCATTCTTCAGAGCATCGGTCGCCAACTACGCAAATGTGAAGGAAAACACATCGCAAAGTTGTATGACATCGCTGATGATCTTCATCATGGAGACAACTTGAACTATACGCTACAACACTTTCTAAAGCGGGTGAAAATATATGAATCCGAGCAGTTCATGTACAAGTTAATCAAACTCCCTATTGAGATGAAGATACGGAGACCAAAGGAGGAATCCAAATGACCCAGTATTACCCAATCAAACTAATTAGAATGATGACGGGTGAGATAGTTGTTACGGGGATTTCCAATGGTGGAAAAGATTCCTACATCTTTGAGAAGCCGATGGTGTTGTTGGCGGTTGCGATTCCAAATCAAAAACCCAACATACCGCAGGAAGTCACGATCATGTTGAAAGATTGGATGGAGTTTAGCGACGATGTGTACTACATCATCCCGAAGAAGGCTGTCATGTGCATTATGAAGCCCAACAAAGATATAGTCTCTGACTACACACAAGCAAAGATTCAGTCTGACATCATGGGCGACATGATTGCAAACGGAATGGTCGGTGGCAACAAGACTGTCGAAGACCTAGAGAGAGAATCTGAAGATGATGAAGACGATGGGGCTGAGTTTGAAGAGGGGCACGACGAATTCCCTGGATGGGGTGGCGATCCTCGGCTCGGCTAAGTACTTTAGGGTACTAGAAGTACTCTATGTACTTTCTAAAGAGGTTACTAGGTAGAACTCTATAGGTACTATTGTTCTCTTGAACCTCAAGAGTATCTAGTAGTGAAAACGAGTAAATTGTCTTTGATTCTTCAGAGAGAACAAAGATTCTACTGAGATTTCTCTTTACTTCAACAGAAGTTAGTGGTATAGTCTCACAACAAAAAGGAGATTTGATGGCTAAAAATGTGACCAAAAAAGTGATAAAGACGGTGACGAAGAAAAAGACAAGAAGCCACTACATAGACAACGAACGGTTTTTAGAGGAACTGGTTTCGCACAAGAAGGCTGTCGCCAAGGCGAAAAAAGCAGAAACAAAACCACCTGGTGTAAACAACTACATCGGGCAATGCTTCCTCGACATCGCAAACAACTTGGCTAAGAAACCAAACTTTGCAAACTACACTTACAAGGAAGAGATGGTGTCTGATTCGGTTGAGAATTGCATCTTGTATGCAACCAACTTCGATCCCAAAAAGTCTCGCAATCCATTCGCCTTCTTCACACAGATCATCTACTATGCCTTTCTCAGGCGCATTCAGAAAGAGAAGAAGCAACTCTACATCAAAATGAAGTGCTTTGAGGACAACGATCCAACAGGTCGTTTTCGTAACTGGATGGAAACTGAACATTCGAAGTACGAAGATGGAAATCAAAGCCCTTACGCTGATTTCGTCAGCGGAGACACATCGTCAGAGTCGCTGAAACCCAAGAAAAAGAAGAAACGCAAGCAAAAGATTTCGAAAGAACCAAAGCACACTTTGGATGATGTTATGGAAGATATATGATTGCGATCATCAACGATTCCCATTTTGGTGCTAGAAACGACAGCCCAATATTCCTTGAACACTTCATGCAATTTTGGGAGAAGGTATTCTTTCCGACCATAGAGGATCGTGGTATCAAGCGAATCATTCACTTGGGCGATTTTCTTGATCGTCGCAAGTTTGTAAACTTCCACACCCTGTATCAGGTTCGAACGCGGTTCTTAGAGCCGCTAAAAAACATGGGTGTGGAGATGGATATTACACTAGGGAACCATGATGTCTTCTTCAAGAACACCAATCGACTGAACTCTGTCATTGAACTGTTCCGAAACTACCCCAACATCCACATTCATGAGCAGCCGACAATCCTTGACTTGGGAGAAACAAAGATTGGATTGGTTCCTTGGATCACAAAGGACAACTCAGAAGAGTGCCTAAAGTTCATCGCGTCCGCGCCCGTGCGCGTACTCATGGGGCACTTTGAGGTGAGCGGCTACGAGGTTCTTCGTGGAGTCGAGCATCATGATGGTATGGATCCCGCCTTGTTCAAGGGATATGAGGCGGTCTATAGCGGACACTTTCATTGCCGCCATAGCAGGGCGAACATTCACTACTTGGGCACTCAGTATCAAATGACCTTTGCTGATTTGAACGAGCGCAAGGGGTTCAGTATTTTTCACCCACGCACGGGAGAGATGGAGTTCATTGAGAATCCGACACAGATATTTCAACAGTTGGAATATGATGACACCAAAGAAGACTACAACATCTTGAACTGCAAACCGTATCGCAACACATTCGTTCGACTCTTGGTTAAGAACAAAACTCGTCCAATCATGTTCGACAACTTGTTGGATCGACTGAATGATGCTCCTGCCTACTCAATCAGCATCACAGATCAGACCGAAAAGGAAATAAACAGCAATACCGCCGTGGTTGATATGTCCAAAGACACCCTAAGTTTGATCTGTGACGAGATCGACACCATTCAGGGGGTTCAAGACCCAGTTCGCCTGAAGACCATAATTCGGGAGATTTATAGCGAGTCGTTGCAAGGCTAAATATGATGAAATGCCTAAGCACTACGATACGCTGATTTTGGACATCAAGGAGTGGAGTACCGTTCCTACAAGCGGAAGTGGAGATACTACCAATCTGATGTCTATTAGAACGGGGAAAGCAGACAAAGCAAAAAAACCCTCTGTCAGGCAACTCAAGAATAACTCCCCAACGCGGGCCGAGATAGGTAAACTAAAGAACGCAAACTGGAGTTCGGGGGGCATCACATGATCTTCGGCAAAGATTGCAAGGCGACTGTCATTGCTGCGGGGAATATGATGGGATACGACATCTTCACGGGAAGTGATTTTGTCAAGTCATTTGTTCATGGGGAGAAGTTGGAACTCCTCTACCCTCCCGACCACGGAAATAGCGGATCGAACTACATGTTTGATTCCCATTTGGGGTCAACAGTTCTTGGGCTATTCTCGGGTGAGAGAGAAAGAACAACTTTTTACTTTCCAGAAACAGAGGGGATCCTAATCAATCCAGACTCTGTTTTCCCATACCAAACAGAAATCGACATCACAACCCTGCCAACATTCAATTCAGGCGTTCGACCAATCACAGACAGAAGTATCACAGCCGACAACGGGGTTGATGCGTTTCCATTGAAGGGATCAATTATTGTTGGATCTGTAAGCGGCGCAAAGAGGTTCTATGCAGGCCCTTTCAAGGGCTTTACCAAGGAACTTGAGTGTGTCTGTGAAGGTGGAACGGCAGTCAATGATTTAGACGGCATGGACTGCAAGGGAAATCTAAAGGGGTCTTACTACGAAAGAGGCTATTCTCCTTTAGTACATGATCTACTCAACTACTCAGATCAGCCGAGAACAATCGTAGACATCAATACACCATTCAATTCATCGTTCATGACAAACACTCCATACCAAGGATTGGATTACACATGGGGTAATGTGATAAACAGGTTCAAGCGACCTGTACCATACAGCATGTTTAGCAACAGCGGAAAGGGAGTATCTGCTGTAGTCCTTTCCAACACATGTGCGATGGTTTCCGCAGAGGCAGACATAGACAACGAAAACCTTCAGTTCTATTCGGGGCTAAGTGGATTTATCACTCCCGCCGTGGATTCTAGTGTAACAACTTTCAAGCAAATGTGGGACGCGATAGGGTTTGTGGATGAGAACAGCAGCGCAGAAATACTCGCTAAGTTCAATGAGATGAAAGAATACTTCGATGATATCAAGATCATCAAGTTCAGTTCATCTTTACCAAGCGATATCATTCCGATAGAACTGATCGACATCTATCAGAGTGATCCCATCTTCTATGCGTTGACCATCAGTCAAGAGAAAAGAGGTCACCACGGCACATTCTGCCCACCCATCAACAACACCTTTGATCCTTCAACGCTTCCAACTCTTCTCTTCAAGGAATCGGACGCATGTGACAGAATGCCTTCTATGAATTCACATGTGATGAACAATACATCAAGAACAACTGCTGTTGTGAGAGGCGACATTGGATCTCCAGTAATTACCTACTATCAAGGAGACCCTGTTTTCTTAGGTTTTGTGACTGGAGCAGGATACACATACTATTCAGATCCGAACAGAAGAACTGCGTTTGCATCTCTTCGTGGAACGGGCATTGGTTCAACAAAGCCAATCACATTCCCATGGGGAGCAACATGGACTCCGTTCGCAATCTTGAACCAGTACCTCTCTCTTTCGGGCAGGGGCGCAACAAACAGGGCATTACAGAGGCAACCCTCCGATACAAATACCACATACCCGTATCCATCGATTCCATTTGGCACGGTCACACCAACCAGTACTTCAAGAAGAGCAAGTATTACAAACAAAAATCCTAGTGTTGGTGTCAAGATCAGCGAAAGTGGAATTGAACGATTTACAAACAGACCCTATTCGATCCCTGAAAGAAACGACGAGATAGGAACGACTGTATCAATAGACTTCACAGCGTGAAGCCTACATACTTAGCACAAGGAGATTCATATCATGAGCGAAGTGAAACTGTTTAGACTCAATTCGGGAGAAGAAGTCATCTGCAAGGTGTTGGAGAACCCCCAAGCACAAACCAAGTTTGGAACTTGGTTGATCAAGTCGCCTGCAATTCTTATCCCAATAGGCAACGGTAAGTTGGGTTTGGCACCGTGGCTACCATACTGCGAAACCGACAACCTAGAACTACCTGAAAAGGCTGTTTCTTTCGTTGTAGAACCAAAGACTCAGTTGGTTAATGAATACAACGAGAACTTCGGTTCGGGTCTCGTCATTCCAGACAAAACCGTAGATGCACCACCCTTGCGTCTGATTACCGAGTGATCAGAACGCCCTGCTAAAGTTTCCCCGCTTGGTAAACTGAATACAGCGGTCGAACTTATCCTGAAGAACTTCCTTTGGCTTGTGGCTGATCACGAAAGTGTTCGTACCGCCCTTCGTATTTGCCACAATGTCCAAGAAGGCTTCGATTGCAGAGTCATCTAAACTGCCGTCCAATACCTCGTCTAGTACTAGGAGATTTGTGGTGATGGAGTTCTTCATCGAAGCAATCGACCGCCATGCAAACAGCAACGCTAGGTCGATCTTCTTCTTTTCACCCTCGCTGAATGACGCATAGGTGAAAACATCACGATGACGAGATCTAATGGTTTCGTTGAACTCCTCATCTAGGTGAAAGTTCACGAAGAAGTTCATCTGACCGAGATACTTGTTGATTGTATCATTGATCAGGGGAACATAGTTTTTGATGATACGACTCTTGATTCCCGAGTCTTTCAACAATGTCCCTGCAAGCGACAGATAATGCTGCTCTTCGATTAGGTCTTTCTTGTTTTCAATCGCTTCTTCCTCCAAGGAAAGGGCAGAGGAGAGATCCTCCAAGATGTTACCGACCTTAGGAGCCTTCTTTGTGGTGATCGTTTTGATGTTCTTCTCTGTTGACTCCACCTCATTAGTTTTTTTCATGATCGTGGAGTTCAAGTCGCTGATTTCCGACAGGGCTACTTTAATCTTCTCAATCCTAACTTCAGCAATGTCAATTTCTCTTGCCAAATCGGCAATAGCCTTTTCCATCTCAGATATCTTTGTCTTTCCTTTTTCAATTGCCTCTTGTTTGAACTCTTCCGCGATTTTTTGAGAGCATGTGGGGCAACTGTCATTCTTCTCGTAGAACGATAATTCTTTGGCTAGTGATTGTATCTTCTTCTCTATCTGCAACCTCAACTGGCAGTACTTACCGTGATTCACAGATACCCTGTCGCTATCCATGATGGTAGAAGACAGTTCTTCAATCCTCTCATGACACTTCTTGATGATCTTTTTTGCATCACCAATTGTTTTCGTTGCAACGCCAACTTGTTCGGCCTCCCAAGCATCATCCATTTCGCTGCGCTTCTTCTCCTCCTCGTGCATACGCCTGAGTATGCTCACGCGCTCCCGCGCTACCGCGAGAGCCGAATCCGCATGTTGCAACTCCTCCTTGTTCGCGCTGACTCGCTCCTTGAGGTGTGCGTTCATGGAAGAGAACACACCAATATCAAGGATGCTCTCAACCACAGCCCTACGCTCTGCGGCAGTAAGTCGCATGAATGGAATGTAGTTTGCAGAACCGAGCATCACCACCTGACAAAATGACTTGTAGTTCATTCCGAGGATGATTTCCTCAAGCATTTTTTGTCCATCCCTAGACTTAGAGTCTTGATCAAGTTGCTTGCCGTCTTTCCAAATATCAAAGACTTTTGGTGCTTGACCGCGAACTACCTTGTAATCTGACTTGCTGTCAGAAAACTCAATCTCTACCAACGACTCCTTCTCATTCACCGAGGAGACCAGTTGTGGGAGGTTGATACTTCGATAGGGCTTGTTAAAAAGGACAAAGGTAAGAGCATCCAAAAGAGTACTCTTACCCGCCCCGTTTTCTCCCAATATGAGAGTAGTGTCAGTTTTGTCGAACTGGATCTCGGTGAAGTTGTTTCCCGTGCTGAGAAAGTTCTTCCAACGGATCTTCTTGAACTTGATCATTGTGATGCATTCACTCCAACAAGCATTCCGAAATTGTACACCACAAATGATGTGATGTCAAGTCATTTGTTCCACGGCATCTTCGCAGAAATCCATCTCCACAGAGGCGCACCGATCAGCGCACCCGCAACGAACATGATGACGCTCCACCATGCAGTACCTAGAATGTGTTCCATTTGTGTTCTCCTTTCTATCAGTATTTAGGTTGTGAAGTACTGATTTGGTAAGTGACGCAATACTTCCTTATTCAAATGTGTTCGCAAAGCATCTACCGATACCGAAGGTTTCAGTATGGTTTCTGCCGCCTGAACAGATGTTGCGTACAATTCATTATTTAATGTAGACCTGTATATCAAATGCCAATCGATGTACCTTTCATTGTCAAATCTATACAGAAAAAAGTTCCTTGTGTTTGGTTCGGATCGCTTGTAGTTTTTTACATCAAGAATGAGACCGTAGTCAGAACTATTTTGTAACTGATCTTCAATATCTTGGCATCCAGATTCTGAAGTAGAATCATCATATGGGCAACTACAGTCAAGGCAGATGCCATTACACCCACCACCACTATTGTGAATAGCAGAGATACAAGCACAACTGCCATTGATTACAACAGACCTATTACAGGAATAGGTGTCTTCGTCTGGAGGAGGATCACACGGTGGTATAATTGGAGTAACATCAACCGTAAAATTATTCGTACAGCACTCTGTATTATTACAAGAAGGAGTGCTAAGGGGATACAAAGTTATTGTGATTTTATCGCATGGATTAGGACAGTCATCACCTTCGGGAGGAGATTGTTTTACTGTAATACAACAGCAACCAAGTGCGCCTTGTTGAGTTGTGAATGGGCAAGGACAATCACAATTACCATCAAAATTTTGTTGTGACCAATACTGCTCGCCATATATCGAATCGCTGGTGGGTCTATTCGTCGATTCTTTGACATCGTATGTTATTTTCGACATGGAAGGGTCATTTGCTCCTCTGATCCACCCATTAAAATATCCTCTATTTTGACCACCATATGCCGACAAATTTACACTTTCGCGGATGTCATCAAGGTATCCAATGGTTCTCTTCGATGTGAATCTCAACAACTCGGATTTGACACACGGGTCTGAAAACCCACTACCAGATGGAGCATACCCATCTTCGTATGTTCCACCATACATCATCGTGGATATCATGTTTCGCGCACGGATCTGTGAGTCATGCCCAGTCGCGCCGATTGATATGTCACTCGTACACGCAATTTCAACCAAGGATGGAGCAGGATCAAAGAAAATAAAACCATCAGCAGTACCATCAATTGCTGCCTGAATCATGTCATATCGATATGTAATCGATGGGTAATACCCATCAGACGCATTCGCAGACACCCCGACATACGATTCACCATCAATACTCATGTACAAATCTGTCACTTCCGATGATGTGTATTCTGATTCAGGATCATCGTATTTGTTTAATGGTCTGGAGGGGTACATGGTAGAGATCATTGGATAACTCTTCGCCAAGATACCCTTTGCTTTTGAAGATGACAACTCACACAATCTTTTGTTTCGCCGATGATTTGCCACAGAGTCGTTTCCAAACTCATAGAAAGGAAGGGAATCGGCATATGGAATGCGGATATCAGGGCATATCCAATCTACAGAACAGTTGTCGAACACCATATTCTGAATTCCATCCGCCACAAGGATTTCATAGAAGGAGGACAAGTTCTTTGGTGAATTCGCCCAACTATAGAAGTCTGCTGCGCTACTTCCAGTTGGATGTTTGGGATCCCACCATGTTGGAGCGGTATAGCCCCCTGTATTCGTTAGTGATGGATCCCATGTTGGGGATTGCCCCACGGGCGGGGCATATGCCATTACAAAAGGAAGATGTGGAAGCCCCGCAATGGCCCAATCAATGCTTGGGTATTCACTCTTTAGAAGTCCAAAAACTGCTTTGATGCCATTGACATATTGAGTCGAATCGGTGGCATAGACAGACGCAGTTGATCCCCTAGTTGGGCCTACGATACCATCTCCAACAATCTTGACCCAATCAGGGGAGCCTCTGAGGTCGATTAGACCGAGTCCTTCCGAGGATGATGTGATTGGGAAGCGGCTTTGTACATAGCCCGTAATCGCCGCTGTAGCCCCCAAAGAGTGTGTGTAGTAAGTCAGCCCCTTGTCTGACACAAACCACACGGCGAGGCTCCCTGTGGCTCCTTCGCTGCGGCTGATGGTGTTGAAGAAAGCATCGACATGCTGTCCATAGATGCCATAGTCGTTCTGTGGGAGTGAATAGGTAACTCCGCCCGAATTCACCTCGCTGGAGGCGAACGAATATGCGTGATTGTAAAGTTGATAGTATTCGTTTGGCATAGTACAGGTCTTGTGGTTCCCCGTATTTAGCCCGAATACTACTATTCGTTTTTCTTATAGGATCTGTTTTTGGAGTCCTTAGCCAACAGTTGTCCGAAGTTGATTACCGTTTCAACCGAGTTCCCAACACATTGACAATTGTAGATGACTTCAGCCAGTTCGCGCTCTTTGGCGTATTCGTGTTTCATTTTCATCAACTCTTTCTTTGTGACGGGTTTCTCGTCGTGCTGAAAGGTAATGTTTTTCATGCTTATCAAATCCTCAAGGTCATCAACATCCTCTACCCCCTTGTTGATGAACTCGTCGTAGTTTAGGATCGGTTTTGTAAATGCTTCAGCCATCTGAGACCAACTTATGAGGATTTCGGTAGCGTTCTCCCCATATGGCTCCATGGGTTTTTCTGTGATCCCATTTGGTTCGCCCTTTTGATTGTAATAGGTTTCGTGGATTCCATAGGTGACATAGTCTTCCAACCCTATGCGATACACACGCTTCACGATGCGGTAATTCCACATGCCACACCTCCTATTGTCATCAAGATTGATGCACGGAAACATCACGGAAACACCCCGATGACTGAGGTATTTAGCCTTTGGGCTGCGGTCATACGCACTTCGAAAATATCTCCTCCACTTTCTTAGGAAAGATAGAATGACTTTGTTGTCTGAATGATGAAGGCATCTTTCGAATGTAATAGGGGATCATCGGATCCTTCTTGAACTTATCCAGTTCCTTTCGATGAATCTCCATGAGGTGGTGGATGTAGACATAGCAGTTAGCCTCCTGCTTGTACCGTTCGATGTCCACACCCAGTTGATACTCTTTCATCACCTCCACCGCGAGCATCTCACACTCCCGCTCCATGGCACGAACAGCGTCGAATGCCTTATGAACCCGCCGCGTCTCATACTTCTTCCCGCGAAGCCATTTTTCCTGTATCGTTGCGTAATCGCCCATCGGGCCGAAACAAAGGGAATATAGTTTGCTTCCCGAAAGCCATTGAATAAAATGTGAGTACTCATGAGCGAGTACTTCTATCCAACGCGGGTTGCCCTTGGCTAGCCGAATCTGCTTCTCATCGAAGAAGCCGAAGCACTTCATCCCATCTGCACGGACAAACTTGCCGCGACTGAATACGAGTTTCATCCCATATTCACTCAAGTCTTGCCTAACCGCCTTTACAAACGCTCTCTCGGCGGTGGACATGACTAAAACCTCACAACTTCTGTTCCGCTTTCTTTGATGATGACCGTCTTGTTGTCAAACAACGATTTACAGTTTGCTAGTATATCTCCCGTCATTCCTGAAAATTCCCGACACGCAGACATGATATTGTTCAGTGCGTTTTTTCCCTTTTTACAAGGGCAAACCATTGGATTTGTGTATACGCCCATCAGCGCAAAGAATCTTCCTAGTGCGCCGTGTGTCGCAGGATTTGCACCCCCGCGAGACTGTATGTGTCTGAATGCCGCCTCCATGCTTTCGAATGTGATCTCATTCATCGGAGTCTTCTCCCATCTTGAAGAGGTATCTCTCTGCCGTTTTGAATGCCGAATACTCAAGTTGTGATGCCATGTATACCACGGGCGCGTACTCAAACCCACAAAAGTATGACGCGGCGATTGCTGCCCACGCCCCCAAGCAGTACCTACAAGAGAAAAGATTGACCAAGAACCCGTCTCTGTAATACTGCATGAAGGAAGAGTACGATCCTATCCAATCCCCTCGCTTCAAATCTTTATCGTACTCCTTGATTAGGGTGATTTTGTTTAGGAATGGAAGTTTCTTTAGATATGAGTACACCATGCTTGTCTCGTAAAGCAAGAAGAGAGCCGTGGCAACCCAAAGCGATGTTAGAAAGACCTCCATGACGAATCCTAACTATTTAGCATGTCCGAGTCAGGTCAACCAACTCACATTTGTCTCCAGAGCAAGCAAGTGTTTGGTTTCCGACCGTATTGTCTTCCTTCTCATAATTGGAAAGAAGATTCCAGTTTACATCCTTTGGCATCTTGGCAAGAAGGGTTTCATACTCTTCTTTTGTACAGTCCTGATACGGAGCCTGACGGTAAGAATGATCCGCATAAGGGAGGAAAGAGATGCCTGAAACCTCATCGAAGTGGGCATACACCCATGCACCGACATCCATCCACTCACTCTCCTTGACCGTTACCGTGATGGAAGGCTTGTGTTCACACCAGTTGCGCTGATAGACAAGCCATAGGTTCAGGTGTTCGATGGCGGTCATGTCTGTGCGGAAAACCGAGCCATCAGGAGACTTTATGGGGAAAGAGAATACGGTTGTGTGTTCAGGCTTCATGACATCGGCTTCGTTTGGGAACCCCATGTCTTTCATCATCTGACACAGCGGATCTTTGTTATCAGCGCGGACGGTACGGACATAGTACGGTGCATGTCGGGCGTGAATGCCCGATGCTGCGTCTGTCAATTGTGATACGGTTCCACTCGGTTTCACACATGTAATGGCGGCAGACTGTTCGATCCCGACTCGTTTTGACCAATCAGCATTGGTGTCGATTGCCAATTGACGGAGTTGTGAAAGCAGAAGAGGCAATCCCAATTCATCGTTCACCCCGCTGCCCGACCGTCCATTGGTCAACTTGCAGTCAAGGATGCCCGTTAGCGAAACGCCCAAAAGGGCTTCCTCGCGGCAGTTCTTCGTCCACTCCGAAGAGATGTATTGGAAGTTTGTCAACGAGGCCTGCATCGTGCCGAGAATTGTGGCAAGTCGAACCTTACGCTTGAGGCTTTCTTCTGTGTCCTCCCCACGAACTACAACCTCAGTCAGATTGCAGAACTCGCGGTCGCGCAGGATGATTTCTGAGTTGTGAACAAGAACCCCGTTCGCAAAGAAGTTTTGGTTTGGGGTTTGGATGTCGTATGTGTCAGTCTTCTCTTTGATTTTGCGAATCAGTTTGACTTTGCCACGAACTGTTGTCGATGCAGTTTCCATTGTTTTAGTTCCTTGTGATAGTTACTTCCGTTTTTGATGTAAGGTGTGATGTCCTTGATGATTTCTAATGATACGCTATGAGATTCGCAGATTCTTTTTGCCTTCTCCGACCTCTTGTTCACATTGTCGAAGTAGTTGCCTTTGATTTCAACCAATCTAATGAGGGTTCCGTTTCTATCGTAGATAAAGAAGTCGGGTCTGTATGTTTCGTTGTTCCCTTTTAAGGTTCGAACTTCAGTATCCCACAACAGACCTTCTGAGTCGAGCCACTTGGCGTAAATGTATTCAAGGCAACTACGCAACCACACCTGTGATCCGTTTGGTCTAGTATACCAACCCTGCAACGATTTAGTCTGTTTTTTTGCTCTTTCTGGATACTTCTCGACCCAATTGTAGAAAGGACTTTTTGCTCCCCCAACATTCTCGCTTCGTTTCTTTCGTAAAGCATCAGTAACTACCGACATTCCTTTTCGGGCATCAATACCGATCCACGATAGAAGAAGTCTTCTTGTTTGGGTGTAGGAGATTCCGAGTTCTTTAGCAATGATTTTGTATCCATTTCCCGCTGCATAGTAGTCTCGGATTTCTATTTTCGCAGTTTCGGCTAGCGGGGTTTCATTCGCCCATCGTTGGCGTTCGCTGATAACTCTTGACTGATTGACTGTCCCCCTCTTTGATAGAAGAGATTTCCTCCAAGCAAGAATTGTTTGTGTTGTTGTTGTTGACAGCATGCTCGGTGTAAACCCCTGCACCGTATTTATAGTTGGATGAAATGCAAACCACATCACTCTTCAGAAGATTTTCTGCATCCACATACCCCCGAGTTTCTGTCCAAACTTGATGGTCTGGTGTAATCCTCAATACAGATTCGTTTCCGCTTTCGTCCTCCACCACGATTTCCAACACATCTGCGTTTGGTCGGGTCATATCCCCGCTGATAATCTCTGTGTATTCAAGTTGTTTCGTTTCATGGTTATACGAAAGGATAAGGAACCCATTTGGATCTGCAACAATATGGGAGATGGGGATTTGTCCCTGATTGGTCTGCACTAGCGTACTACCGTCCAAACAACATGGATTGGTTCCGAATGCATGATTTGGATCACGGCGGTCGCCCAACTTGGCAACGGTCTTCTGTGCCGCAGCACGGTTGAAGATGCCACGCTCACCGCTCTTGGACTTGTAGAGCGACAGCCACTCTTCCATGAAGGTGCCGATCTCAGGCTTCTCCTTGTAGGCAACGCTATTGTTTGCAAGTGCCCGTTGTGGGTTCGCTTCCCACCATGCACCGCTCTTCGCATCGCGCATGCGCTCGTCCGTGAGGTTGGAGAGGCTGATGAGTGCCGAGCGACGAACGCCGCCGACAACCACGATCTCCGCGATCTTGCAGACGATGTCGTGGCATTCGATAGATGTCAACTTGCGACCCGCAGCCTTCTTGAAGGTCTCCACCGTGAACTGAAAAAGATCGTTCAGGGGACGAGGCCCACTAGCACGACCACCGAACACCTTGAGCCGCGACCCCGCAGGACGAACCTTGGAGGTATCCCACTTGGGAATCTGCCCAACGATGAGAAGAGAAACAAGTTCACGATATGCCTTTGCCCAACCCTGCTTGGAATCCGCAACGATGATCGTTGTATCGGTGTCAGAGAACTCCTCGGCAATCGTCGGCAACTTCTCAACGAACTCGCGCTCTACCGAGAATCCGACTCCCGTACCACACATGAGAACATACAAGATCTCATCGAATGCACGAACACGGTTCACATGCGCGTATGAGCAGTTGTACCCCGAGATATGGTCACGCTCAAGTGCCTCTCCTGCGGTCATGAGACACCTCATAGAGGGAAGTACTTCAAGGCTGAGAACAGCAGTACGAAGTTCTTCGCGGATGTCCTTGGGCAACTTGAAGTTCTGATTCTCTTTCAGATGCTTGTCGAAGAAGTGGAAGTAGCGATCAACCGTTTCCGTCCAAGTCTCGCGGCGGCCAACATCAGGAAGCCATCGACTGTATCTGCTGAGATGAATGAATTGCTGATACGCGGTCGGAAGGCTGTATGGGTCGTTGCTCATTGTGTACTCCTGGAGATGTGCTGCGAGGATATTTAGAGGAACACCCATCCGTTCGGATGAGTGTTCTCGCATAATGTGTGTAAAAGTTTATTGCAGATGTGTCGATGCTATTTGAAACAAAACAATACAGCACAATCGAAACACACTGTCATTGAGTCGTATTGTTATTATGGCGACGGCCAACCATCATAATCACCACAATCAGCATTTGTTAGTCCTTCTGCATGACCTCTGTAATAACAATTATGATATGTATCACTAGGTTCCGTCCCGCTGATATCGTCAGGAGTATCATAACACCGCTCACAGAGTGTTAGATTTTGTTCATTCAGTGGTGGAACACAATTCAATGCGGTTAAATCCACTTGTGCTTGTGATGTTCGGTTTGAATTATACTGGGTATCGGAACTACATCCCCAAAACATAATCATTCGGGCACTTCCATCATCGTCCGAATAATACCCCGAACCAGCATCATCATAAGATTTATGAGAAACCTCATCAAGAGGAATCACAAAAGAGTATACTTTATCGCTGGTAGTACCAAAGCAGTAAGTATCAAAAACGACATTTGCGTTTCCGATTATGTAGATGTGTTTCCACTTGTCTATAGTAGTAGAAGCAGCATCAAAAGCAATAGGATCCCACAGAAACACATTTGGAATTGCGAACCTTGCGGTAACACTAGATGACAATTCCGATGATAGCGCATTCAAACAATACCTAACATTTGATACATGATCGGTATATCCGCTAGGATTCTTCTGTTCAAAGTTAAGAAATGCACTATACAAATTAGGATAATTAAGAGAAACAGTATCCCAATCCCCAACAAAATCAAGGACTTTTTGTTTTATTGCTTCCACCAAGCCCCACACTGAACAAGTTGGTATCGGTGTTTGATCGGTGTTATAACCGTCGTTGTCGGCGTATATTGCTGTTGGATTGAAACACTGAAATGAATATCTTCCTATTCCATTCTGTCCTTCATGAACGAGATTCGAAGTGGTGTAATGCCCAAATTGTCGATTCGCACGAACAGTAAAGCAGCCCGAACCACCACACGGGAAGGCAGGATACGGTGGGGGACAGGGAGACGCATCTTGTTTAGTAGTGGTTGGATTCGATGATGTGTCCGCCCCAAACAAAGGAAGATTCAATATGGAATCGGGAAGAGGCCAATCTCTACCCAACGACATTTCTGCTTGTTTGATTCCAGTTGTTCCAGCAGCATCAAACTGTCTATTCCACAGTGGAATAACCGTACTGATATTTTCTGTACAACCTGGATCACCACTTAACATTCCAGCATATTTGTATCGATTTCTTGCACTAATTACCATCAATCTATCAGGAACAGTGAATGATTTGTATTTTAAGCAGAGAAATAGACACTTTATGGTATCTGGCATACTATTCGGACTGTCTGGAGTTCTGTAATAGTATGGAATAATCGGCGGCTCCGCAATTCGTCCCATCGCACAATTTAATGTCGCCGAATCTCCCGTGTTCGCTCTCGTACACACCAAATCGGCATATAGTCTCCTTTCCCGTGGCCCCGCTGTTTCTGTAAGCACAGCATTATCAAAGTGGGTAGGAAATTCATCATCATTGCATAGTGGCCCTTCTATTGTAAACTCGCGGCATGTTGGAGTGTCGCATACTGTGGAAATCTGCCCACCGCCCTCTCCTGGGCACCAACAAATTTCGGTTGTAAAATCTCCCGTTGCTGTGCAGGGTGGTGGACATTCATAGTCCCCCCCTATGGGTGGTCTAGGAATGAGTTTGTGCCAAGCGAATCCCACTATACACCCTCACTTTCTTATCACACCGTTACGAGATCGACATATTCGGGCCTGTCATTCCCGTAGAAATAACAAACCCCATTGTGAGTCCGCCAGCACCAGCACCCTTGTTCACGCGCATGATTGTGACCATTGATATTCCACCTGTGGTACCAGTCAGAGAAGATGTGTCTGATCCGAAAAGAATAGGACTTGTTGAACCTTCGGTCAATATACTTGAATCAAACGAACCAGTTATCTGCGTCTTGTTTTGAATGATTACGGCAACTGTTTCTACTGCGGATGCGAGAGAATTCCATCCCGCTCCAGTTTTGATTGTAACCTTTGCAGTTGGATTAATTGTATATCGTTGAATTGATCCTGAAACCCCATTAACAACAACATCATTTACACCCAAGGCTAGTGTAAAATGGGGTGAAAATTCTGCTGGATTTGCGAATACACCACCCGTGATTTGAGTCGCCGCGCCAAAAACAATACTTGGGCCTGTGACTGTAAAGACACTTGAGGAAGATCCAAAGGTAAGGGATGTGCCATTGAAAAGAAGCGTGGGCGAAGCAGTCAATCCACCTACTGATGAGTAAGCGGTATTGATATAAGGAATGCCATGCTGACTTCCTGTGATGGTTATCGCACCTGTAGCACCATTGAAACTTGTGACACCCTTGTTGTGTATTGTCTTGGTGTTGTTACTCACACCAATAGCAATTGCAGAACCCGCGACAACAGTATCACCCGTGACCTGATAGGCACCAGTTAAAACTAGGTGACCAGTTGAACCGATGCCGAAGAAACGAGGATCGAATGAGGCGACACCAGTTAGGGTATAGGAACCAAGACCTTCATTAGCATTGATAGTGACAGTATTCGAAGATCTTGCAATTGTCACATTTGAACCCGCGACAACAGTATCACCCGTGACCTGATAGGCACCAGTTAAAACTAGGTGACCAGTTGAACCGATGCCGAAGAAACGAGGATCGAATGAGGCGACACCAGTTAGGGTGTATGATCCCACACTCGGCGTTCCCGTATTGCCCGTTGGGCCTATGGGCCCCTCCGGCCCAGCGGGGCCGGCGGGGCCAGCGGGGCCCTGCCCCCCGACAATCGAACCATTGACAATGTTCCACACGCCGCTTTCAGCAGAAAACTCCCACACAAGATTTCCATATGCGTACTGTGCGCCATTTGTTACGCCTGATGTTGGAGGATTGAAAGACATTTGATTTTGTTTCCTTGACTTCTACTGTTTATGTTCAATGACCCCTAATACAGATCATGTATTCTATATCTGCGTGTTTGTTGTTTTACTTTCTATCACAAATCACTTCTCCATATTTATACGGGCTTCGGACTCAATCATCCCAACGAACCGCCTGAACGGCATCACAGGCAGCAGAACGGGTTGACTCCTGCCCATCCCATGTAACGGCATTGATTTCGGATTCCTTTGAATTGGAGGTTGCACGAACGGTTTCAATCGCCTGCTTTAGTTCATAAGTTTCGTTCAAGGTCAGCAAACCCAACGCCGCATTTCTCTGTTTGTATTC